>Ga0306925_10005060_pt1 | contig 12042 bp, 17 predicted proteins | sample flu12Cox44000176_FD_203755 | JGI IMG/M metagenome (GOLD analysis project Ga0306925, IMG submission 203755) | Lab enrichment of tropical soil microbial communities from Luquillo Experimental Forest, Puerto Rico - flux8day.12C.oxic.44.000.176 (v2)... | ecosystem: Environmental > Terrestrial >...
GGTATACGCAGTATTGGGGTTGCGAAGAAATCCGACCACCGGGAGTGCCGGCTGCTGCGCGCGCGCCGCGAGCGGCCACGCCGCAGCGCCGCCAAGCGTGACGATGAATTCTCGTCGCCGAATATGCATTGTCATGCGACCCTCCCACGGGCCCATGCAACGGAGGGGACGATATCACACCGAGCCGTACTGCGATGCGGGATTTCAAACCAGCCTAGGTCGGCTCAGGGTCACTTGCAGGCATTACCGCACCGCAACATTAGTATCCGCTTCACGCCAGTTAGCAGACATTAGGAGTCGGCGTGGGTGATGCGATGCTCGCACCGTCGAGCAAACGATGCTTTGCCGGAAACGAGCAATAACATTATCCAGAAAGGACTGGCATTCGTCCGCGATTAGAGCGGTACTGTCGTCAATTCAGGGCACCCCAAGGCGCTCCGAGATCCCGGCCCCGCCGGCCCGATGGCCGAAGTGGGGCTTCGGTGGTGCGGTACGACGCCGCGATGAACCGAATGGAGGATCTCAAATGTCAAAGTCTGTGAAAAAGCGATCAGCTGCATCATCGACCGGGCCTGTTCCTGTTGCAAAGCTCTCGCAAGAGGTTGTTCACGTCCCAGAGCCTCGGAAGGCCAACGGCGGCTCAAAGCAATCTCGCGTCATCGCGATGCTTGCGTCGCCTGCAGGTGCCACGATCGCGGGAATGATGAAGGCTACGGGCTGGCAGCAACACTCGGTGCGTGGCTTCCTTGCCGGCGTGGTGCGCAAACGCCTCAAGCTCAAGCTCAGCTCGAAGGAGGTTGACGACACCCGGGTCTACCGGATTGCCAGCACAAACAGTAGCAAGGCTATCTCTCGCCAGTCCAAGCGCCGTTCGTCCTGAGCCCTATGCCTCGCGTAGGGATCGGTCTGTGTTGCCGGGAAACGGGATTTCCAAGGCCAGAGACTACAGCCTCGAAACGCCCCCCGAAATCCAAGCGACGCTTTGCAGAGACAAAGTGCTCGCACGCAACCCCGCCAATTCGGGGGCTTTTCGCTAAGAGACGGGAAATCTCCACGAACAATAGACTGCGTGGTGGGGCTGAGAGGACTCAAACTGCGTGCCAGGCATGTAGTTGTGTCCGTCACCGTCAGCCCGGCCGCGTTCCGGGCTTCAGGTGGTGGGGGCGCCAGCATGGCGCACAAGTAACGGAGGTCCATATGAAGCATACATCCTCGGCGCCTGATGGAGCGGCTTTACGCCCGTCGTCGGCTCACGAAAACATCCGTCCGCAGGCTCAATTGGAGTTATCGCAGAAGATCGCAGCATTATCCGATCTGACCGCGCAGCAACTGCGGGACGAGTGGCGGCGGCTCTATCGGGGGCAACGTCCGCGGCTGAGCCGCGATCTCCTGGTCCGTGCCATCGCCTATCGCATGCAAGAGCTGGATTATGGTGGGTTGAGCAAAGCAACCCAGCGCAAACTACTAACATTGGCCAAAGACCTGGGAGCGAATGGCGTAGCTGCGGATCCCGGTCCACGCCTGCGACCCGGGGCGCGACTCATCCGGGAATGGCGCGGGAGAACCCACACTGTCGTCGTGACGCAGGACGGCTTCGAATATGCCCACAAAAGCTATCCCTCTCTCACCAAGATTGCACATGCGATCACCGGGGCACATTGGTCCGGGCCTCGCTTCTTCGGCTTAACCGCTACGGCGACCTTTGCTGCCCGATCCGAGCCTAACGCCAGCGGCAGGCAGAGCGAGGAAGAGGACCGCAATGACTAGGCAGACCTCCAGCGCTCCCGGAAAGGCCGCTAAAAAGCTTCGCTGTGCAATCTATACGCGCAAGAGCAGCGAAGAAGGTCTGGAGCAGGACTTCAATTCCCTCGATGCCCAAAGGGAGGCCTGCACGGCCTTCATTGCGAGCCAGAAGCACGAAGGCTGGACCACGCTGCCCGAGATGTATGACGACGGAGGCTTCTCGGGTGCAACAATAGAGCGGCCAGCATTCCAGCGGTTGCTGGCAGATGTCGGCGAGGGCAAGATCGACGTAGTTACGTCGCGTCTGTCGAAGATGTCGACGATCTTTGCAAAGTCGGAAAGCGACCGTGTCAGACGGGCACTTGCTGAGTCAAACTGACGGTCAGACCCAGTCAGCGGTAAATGCCCCGGTGGACGGCGATGGTGCCCTCGTGACCCTAACGATTGCTGCTCGTCTCAGGCGGACCGGTAAGGAGATGAGACTGATAGTTGAGGACGGGTCCGATCCGGCAACTCCTAATCCCGCTCTATTACGCGTTCTTGTGCGCGGCCATGTCATTCGAAATCGGCTTCTTGCGGACAGGAGCCTGACGTTGGAGGAAATTGCCAAATCGGAGGGTATGGTCCCATCCTACGCGACGCGCCTGTTCCGTCTTACGCTTTTGGCGCTAGACATCGTCAGCGCGATCCTTGGCGGAAGGCAGCCGCCTGAGTTGACGGCGCGCAAGCTCATGGACGACACGCGACTGCCGCTCGACTGGAATGAGCAGCGGCGAAGTCTCGGGTTCGCGTGAATAGTGATCCGAGCCCAGGGCGAGGCAGCGAACTCCCCTGCCAGAGTTTATCTGCCGATGGCGTTTCGCGGCTCTATCTCTCGTTTTCAGTCTCGGTCGCCAGCCACAGTTTCCGCATTAGCGCGAGAGACGCCCGTACCACCGCGCAGGCGTAAATGAGACGCGCCGCCGTCAACGCCTTGAATACCGAGGAAAAACGTCTCTGCACTAACGGCGCTGCTGCTGCGCATTCGAAAAGTCCCGGAATCTGCGCAGGAATTTTCATCCATCAGCAGTCGAATAGGTTAGCAATAACAGATACTTAGTTCGTGGCGGAGGGAGTGTCCGCTATATCCCCGATCGCTGACGTTCGAGATTGTTCGCCTCAGATAATTTAACCTCTGTGATACCGAAATATTTTGTCTTGATCGTACTATCAGGTCCGCTGGCGACCGCTGCAAACCGGCTTATATGCTAGGGCAGATGCTAGGGCACGGGAGCTGGATCAATGGCCCGCAAGATCAATCGGCTGAACGCCCGCTTGGTAGCGACGATTGCTGAATACGGCCGCCATGCGGATGGTGGTGGGCTTTATCTATCAATTTCTCCGAACGGCGGACGGCGCTGGGTGTTCCTTTATCGATGGCATGGCAAGCCAACGGAGATTCGGCTTTGGCTCTGCTCGCGACGTGTCGCTTGCTCGAGCACGTGAACTTGCCGGCCAAGCACGAGCAAAGTTAGCGGAAGGTGCCAACCCGAAGGAAGCCAGAAAGCCGTCGGCCGGCGCCTCGTTTGGTGAGTGCGCAGACCGAGTCATCGAGGCGATGCGCCCATCCTGGCGGAACGCCAAGCACGCCGCGCAGTGGGAAATGACGTTGCGCGACTACGCGGCGCCGTTACGTCGTCTCCCGGCTGATAAGGTCACCACTGACGACGTCCTCTCGGTTCTCAAACCTCTCTGGAGCAGCAAGCCGGAGACCGCTTCCCGGCTTCGCGGCCGGATCGAGCGCGTTCTCGACGCAGCAAAGGCGCAAGGGCTGCGCAGTGGAGAGAACCCGGCGCGCTGGCCGCGGCCATCTGGATCAACTCCTACCAAAGCGCCAGAAACTCACGCGGGGGCATCATGCGGCTATGGACTACGCCGACTTACCCGCCTTTATCGAGCATCTGCAGGCGCGTGAAGGGAGCGCGGCGCGGGCGCTAGAATTTGCGATCCTGACGGCTGCACGGTCGGGCGAGGTACTTGGCGCACGGTGGGCGGAGCTCGATCTCGGTCGCGGAGTTTGGACCGTGCCGGCGACGCGAATGAAGGCAGGACGTGAGCACCGGGTTCCGCTTCCTCGGCGTGCGCTCAATATCCTCAAGGCAATGTACGACAATCGCAACGGCGATTTCGTCTTTGCAGGGCAGAAACAGGGCAACCCTTTGTCCGTGATGGCGCTCGAGATGGTACTTCGCCGCCTGAAGATCGAAAATGCGACCGTGCACGGCTTTCGCTCCGCTTTCCGGGACTGGGCAGCGGAGTGCACCAATTTTCCCAACGAGGTGTGCGAGGCAGCCCTTGCTCACGTTATCGAGAACAAGGCCGAAGCAGCCTACCGCCGGGGGGACCTGTTCGAGAAGCGTCGCAAGTTGATGGAAGCGTGGGGCGCGTACTGCACGATGCCGAGCGCGAGAAAAGTCGTGGCGTTCCGAGGTTAAATATGCCGAAGCAGTGGAATGAGTTTTCCGCCGGTCCACAGTTCGTTAGCAGGGTAGGTCAACGCATCGATCCGATCCTTACTGGCCCCACAGGATTACCCAACGGCAAAGGCAAACGCACGCACTTGATCCTGAGCGACTTGCACCAACTCAGAGACTCGCTGACCAAGGCGGCAGGGCATGCGTTGGCCGCCACCGCCAACGGACCACTACCAAATCGCTTGCGAGGCAGGGGGCGCCCCCCAGACAATGCCGTGCTCATATTCATTAATGATATTATGCGTGCGATCAAAGCTGCCGGGCTAGAACCTGGGCTTCGATACGTACCGCCGGAAAGCCTTCCCGTGCGCATCTACATAGAACTAGCCCCTTTAATATGGCCCGGACCAGTGATAGCACCGCGCCGCGTGTTCGAGCGATGGCAGCGTCATCGCCACGACCTTATCTGCAGCTAGACCTGCGCTTCTCTGACCTCAGTTTCAATTCGGTAAAGAATTAGGTGCATCTACTTGGCGCCTGGGCATTGCTATTTGGATGGATGCTCGCACGAACATGAGCAAATCCACCGGGTTCATCCCGGCCAAGTAACGAGGTCCAGGCAATGTCCACATCGCTTGCATACAGTATTCCCGAGGCATGCTCCCTCGCATGCGCTGGGCGCACAGCACTCTATGAAGCTATCGGCACTGGCGCACTTCGCGCTGTAAAGCGCGGCCGCCGAACTCTCATACTACACGACGACCTGATTAGGTGGGTGCAATCCCTGCCGCCGATCGCCGCTGTTCAATGCTTCCGAGATGGAGAGAAAAATCCCCTCGAGCGGGAGGGCCAGAGCCGTGTTTGATACCATTCAAACTCCGGATGCTTCCACTTGCTCTGCAGCGACGACCCCGAGCGCGACGAACACGACCACGAAAGCCGAACTGCTAAAGCGCGCTAAGGCAGCGATCGAGGCCGGCGAACAATCGCTACACGATGCCGCCGAAACGCTCGCGCTGGCGCAGGAAGACTTCGGCGCAACGCAACGGGAAATCGCCACGGCCGTCGGCCGGTCAGCCAGCTGGGTCAATCGCCTGCTGAAGTGGCGCCAGTCCGGATACAAGGACAACAGCCCCTTCGGCCCCACGACGACGGCTGGTCGTGTTTCGCATGCGAAACAGCGAACTAAGGCATCCAAGGCGCGTAAGGCCAGGATCGAGCGTAGTGTCGACGACGATAGTCCGGACACCAGCGCGGAAAGGCGCAAGGCCGAATACGCGGAGCAAGAAGCCAAGACCGCGCATTACATCGAGGCCGCCGCAGCTGGGTTCAGCCAGCCCGAAGCGGAGCCTGTCTGCGCGGAAACGAATCCAGCAAGCTCTAGCGGCGGCAACAGGGCGTTGGTCGAGTTCAAATACGCCGTTGATCACTGGCTCCCGATGATGACCTACGAGGCCAAGTGTGAGGCCGTGAATTATGCCATCAAAAAATCTGGGGTCCCGGTGTCGTGAGAGATCCGTGGGCGCGGAAACTAACTGATGTCATCGTTTGGGTGGACAGCCCCAAAATCGGCCGGGCCTCCGGTGCGCAGGAGGGCAGCCAGTGACAGCCGCCGCTCTCGTAACACCTCTCGCTGATGACGAGTGGTACATCAACCACGTCCTGCCTTGGCCAACACCAGGAGAGGACGGCTGCATTACGATCGCCTGCACCAGAGGACCAGGACGTTGGCGAGAGCAAGCGGCAACCTCCCGTAGCACTGCGCTGATTTCGGTTCGGACGTTCGCGGCGGACCCAAGCGTAGTGGGGGTGTTCGCCTCGCAGGCGCGAATGCGAGAGAACAAACGAACCAAGCTGAACGCGACTGCTTTCACAAGCATATATCTCGATCTCGACCACAAGAATTTACAGATCGCGGGACAGGAGTTTCTCAGCCCCCAAGAGCGCGTTCTGCGCGGGCTTCGACAATTCTGCGAGGGTACCGGCCTTCCCGAGCCGAGCACAACGATATGGACGGGAGGTGGTGTCCATGCATTTTGGCTATTCACCAATCCCATCCCGGTTGACGCATGGGAACCGCTGGCACGAGGGCTCCGCCATGCAGCGGCCGATCACGGTCTACCCGCTGATCTTCAGGTTACAACCGATGCGGCCCGGGTGCTCCGGGTCCCGGGCACGTACAATCGGAAGCCAGAATACGGTCAGCCGCAGAAAGCCGCTATCATTTTTCCCGAAGATAGAGCGCCTCCGACCCGCTACAGCCCAAAGGATCTTGAGGCAGCGCTCGGTAAATACGTGAGTGCGCGCCCATCGACTGACTTTAGCAACGCCATCCCTCTGCCCCGCTTTGACGCGCGACCGCCTCTTACAGGTCCGTGCGATAGGTCGGCCAGCTGGGCGCCGGATATAGGGGAAATCACATCTGCGGTAATGGCTATCCCGCCGGACCAGCTCGCCGCCGAGGGCGACTGGGTGACGGTCGCGCGCGCGCTGGCGCACACAACCGCGCGGTACCCCAACATGCGTAACGAGCTGTGGGCTGTGCTTGACGAAGCCTCCCGTCGGGCCCCTGGTTATGATCAAGCCGAAAATCGGCAACGGTGGGAGCGCTATATCAGGGAGGCACCCCGGTCGGAGCGGCCGATCACACTAGCCACGGTGTTCCACCTGGCTCGGTTGGCGGGTTGGCTGGGCAGGTCCACTCAAATAAGCTCCAAAAATCACCGCACCCGCATCCCGCTCAAGGGTGGCACCTACGATCCGATCACCGCGCTTTTCCTTTTCAACTCTCATTTCTTTGTCGCGATGGTCGACGGAGCTGCGCCCATCGCACAAATTCAAGATGATGGCACTATCAGATATCTTGCGCCTATGGACTTCAGCCTGCTCGTGCGTAATATTACTGTGCAGGGCACTTCCAAGCAGATCAGCGGCGAGAAATTCTGGCTGGAGCACCCAGAGCGCCGTCAGCGCAGGATAGTCTTCCGGCCAGGGGCTGAGGATGTCGGACCAAATGAGTACAACCTATGGCAAGGGTTCGGTGTTACGCCGGTTAAGGGCTTCAATAAGCAGCGTCGGCTTCTGCGTCATATCTTTGAGGTGATCTGCCGCCGCGACAAGATCAAGTTCAAGTACCTCATGAGGTGGCTGGCCTGGGCCGTCCAGCATCCGGGAGAGCGCGCAGAGACCGTCATCGTCCTTATCAGTCGGGCGCAAGGTACGGGCAAGACCACCTTGAGCACCGTCATGCGGGACATCTTCGGCAAGCACGGGCGTGTCATATCCAGCAAACAGCGGCTGCTGAGCCAATTCAACGCCGACCTGGAGACCACGTGCTGGGTCTCAGGAGAGGAGATGTTGTGGAGCGGCGACAAGGGTGGTCACGACGCACTTAAGTCAGTCATCACCGGCGACACCCTGACCCTCGAAATCAAAAACGGGGCACGCTGGGATGTACCGAACCGATTGCACATCCTGATGACGACCAACCATGAGCACGCGATCACAGCGGGCGTTCAAGAACGACGGCACTTCGTTCTGGAGGTGAGTGATCACAAAGCCCAACAACCGGAGTGGTTCAACCCATTGTACCGCGACATCGCCGACGGCGGCAAGGAACAGTTCTTGTGGCTGCTCCAAAACTTGCAGCTGGGGGACTGGCACCCGCGCCGCCTTCCCAAGACAGCAGAAGCTGTGGAGCAGCAGCGAATGAGTGCGGATACAGTGTGTCAGTGGGCGAGCGCCTGCATCGAAGCGGATGGGGTCATAGGGGCATCCCCGTACGGCGCATGCACAGTAGCAGCTTTAGCATCGGCCATCGAGACAAATACGCTGCTGTCGAGCTACTCCGCCTTTTGCCGACAGCACGGGAAACACTGCGTTGATCAGCGCAGCTTCGGCAAGAAGCTCGCCGCCATGTTCGGCAAGGACGCCCGCACGCGTCTTCCTGCGAATACAAGCAACGGGCTTGCGAAAGCGGACCGGCGACCATGGGCATACGCAGTGCCAGACGCGGAAACTTGGCGAAACGCGCTCGACAAGTATCTCGGCATCTAATCTACGCGGAGCTGCCTCATGTCCGTCCCAACGCTGTCCCGTGTTGATCCTGCAGGAAGGCGGCCTTTATTGGGCCTGTCCTATTGTCCCATGTGTCCTATTGATAATCGATATGAAGAAACAAACACCCCGTGCGTGCCCAATTACTCCACGCAGGAGCGCATGCATGGGACAATGGGACAACGGGACATTTGTGATTTAACAGGCACTTGCGCAAATGATGCAATGGGTCAACTTGGGACAGGTCAGGCTGGTCGCCATCCCGGCGCGTCCCACGACCGTCCTGACAGTGCATCGCTGCTTCACGTGTCACTATCGTGGCGCCGCGCTCAGCGGTATCGGCCATGCCCCGTGACGGCGATCTGCATCTTGATCGACGCTACCCACTGCCGCGGCAAACAACCTTCACATCATCAAACACTCGAGCCCGCACCGCCTTCGGTCATCCGATTGTTAAATGGTGCAATGGTCACGGTGCTCGAGCGAACGACAACGTATTTACCGTTACTTAAAGTAACGCCCAGCCACCGGCAGCACGCACCGGGTCGGCTTCTGGTTTCCCCTAGCGGTGCGAAAGTGAAATAGGTTCGACAATGTTTCAGCAGCAGCAGCAGTTTCTTTATGGCGAAGTCTTCCCGCCACAGCCGCTCGTTTTTCAAATCCCAGGGGAAGTCGGTCGCGAACAGATGTGCATCACCCAAGAGGCGCTAACCAATCTCTCACATGCTCGTCAGCATGTCCCACGATTGTCCTGCGAACGGGATGAGCGGCACTGCTTCAGTGGCAAAACTCGCCACTGCAGGACAGTTCTCTCGGTTGTGCGTTATAGTCGCGGCTGGCGAGTGTTCCGGCGTTTTTTCGACGAATGGACGGGTGGGATACCTTATGACCTATGCCACGTGCTTAACGATCACGCTATCCTCCTTCCGACTAGTGACTCGGCCATAGACGCCGCCGAGGTTTTTTCGTTCGGCCAGCACTGGGATGTGGTGCCGCTGGTTTGGTTAAACGACCAGGGACAATCCCAGTATGGAGAGCCGAGATTGCTACTGTCTCCGGATTTCTCATACAAAAAACCTGCGAAGCACGCACGAAAGAACCGGGGACGGAAAGGAACCGGCAAAGGACCGGCCCTGCGTTAGGGCGGGACGACCCCTGCCGCAGTCTGGCGAAGTCCCCTTCATGAAACCTTTCTGCTATCCGCCGCAACACAGGGACGGAGTTTCCCTTATGTCTACCGAGCAAAATCTCCTTCGCCCCTCCCCCGGCAGCTTCTTGAGGACACTGCGGGAGGGCAAAGACGCTATCCGCAAGGCGCCGCCGGAAGACCCGTGGCTACCGACACTGCGCAAAATAAAAGGCCGGGTCGGTCACGATGGCGTCGAACGCATATCTACGACTGATGTCTTCGACGAGCTTGAAGTCCCTCTACGGCATCGTCCAAGCCAGACGGTGAAGCTCTCCAAGCTACTGCGCCGCCTCGGGTGGACCAACATTCGCGCGCGCGGGCTCAATCCGGGCTCATACCGGGATAGAGTGAGAGGATACGCACGTGAGGTGCCGGAGCATCCCGCGACGCTGAAAGCGCCAAACGAATTTTAGCTGATAACCGAAATGATACTGAGTTGCCTTCGCTGACCTGTCTACTTCACCATAAAATACTGTACGCTCACTTGCACATTGTTAATTGAATTCCCATTTCTTCGAAGCTACCCAACAAACAAAAATACATGTTTGGTGCGGCACATCCCGCAACAATAGTGAAGAGGGGTTAGATGAGCAATTCGGTCGTCCCGTTGTCGAAAAAATCGAGCAAGCTAATGTATAATTCTGAAGGAGCCGGCATGCCCTTCTCGATGCGGCGTAAGTACGGCGTGATTTATGCCGACCCGCCGTGGGCCTTCCGCAATTGGAGTACGAAAGGGACGGGCCGAAACGCCATATCGCACTATGATTGCCTGGACCTTGCAGCCTTAGCGTCGCTGCCCGTTATTGATTTGGCGGCCGATGATTGCGCGCTGTTCCTTTGGGCGACTGATCCGCTGTTGCCGCGCGCCCTCAAGCTTATCGAAGCGTGGGGGTTTGAGTACAAGACGGTCGCTTTTTATTGGGTTAAGCTCAACGCTGCAGCAAAACACGATGCGGACTTTTTTACTGGACTTGGCTATTGGACCCGCGCCAATCCCGAGCAATGTCTGCTGGCTACGCGGGGCAAACCACCACGTCGGGCCAAGAACGTTCGGCGCTTAGTTGTCGAGAAGCGGCGTGAACACAGCCGTAAGCCCGATTGCGTGCGAGAACGGATCGAAAGGTTGGTTGCTGGCCCCTATCTTGAGTTGTTTGCCCGGGAAACAAAGCAAGGATGGAATTGCTGGGGAAATCAGGTTGCTCTATTCGATCGTGGCCCAGTTGCCACCCGCCGTCAGCCATCGCGTCTCGTTGAGGCTCCCTCATTGGCTGTTTCATGACGCGGCGACTTATGTCCGAGAGCCCTGGCTCCTCTTCCTCTTGGACTAAAGTATCGGCACTCCAGCGCACGAAGTGTCAAATGCCTAAAACTGATGCTGAGGTCGCGCGGAAGTAATATTTGTTAGATTGCGTCTAATGAAATTGAACAAAATCTATCACGATGACGTTACGATCTGATATTTGTGACTGGAGGAGACCGCGTCGACTTGCATCACGATATCTCACTGACCATATGCATTGTATGCCGCCGTTTTATCAGAGGTGGCGAAATCAACTTCATATCGATCTGGGAGGAACAGTTGGTTACACTCCAGACTCTTCTGCAAAAGCTTGAAGACACGCGCGAGGGTTCGCCCGAACTAGATGCCGAGGTTAAGAAGGTGTTTCCGTCGGCGTCGGACAACGTGACTCGGTCGATTGATGCTGTAGCGCGGCTGATCGAAACTGAGCTTCCGGGCTGGTGGTGGACTTGCGGATATTGCAAAGCTAGCAACGACGCATCTCTCTACCCCCCTGGCTCCTGGCGATACCGCAGTAGTTCGACAGTTGGTCCCGACGGCAGGACTGGACCAGAAGCAGAGCAGCTGATCAATGATCCGAAGTGGGGCAAAATCTTCGATGCCGGTTTCCATCTCGACCTGTGCGGGGGGAGCATGCCACTGGCAATGCTTAGAGTATTCCTCACGGCTAAAATCACATTAGCGCAGGCCCAAAAAGAGGGCTTACAACCGCTCTCTAGTGTCGAGCGAGTCCCCTCTTCCGTGGCTGAGCGTCTCATGGGGGGCGAGAAGATGACGGAGCCTACGAGAATTGCGTTAGAGAAAATGAAAAAAGCAGAGCTGACCGGGGACGAATTGGTCTTAATCGCGCTTGACCAAGTGCGTCGTCGACGCGACCGTCAGAGCAAGGCCGAGGAGATAGGGGTAGGTGCTGGCGCCATTTGACCCTGTTGGATGTTATTCTGCACCTCTCAGCAACGACCTTTCTCAACCACAAAACCAACCGCACCGCGTACCGCGACCGACACGGCGGATCGACATGATTTGTTGGTTGAAGAGGGTGACTATGCGACTCGATTACTTTGGCAAGTAATTTTTGAGTGCAGCGAGTGCAGCCCGGTGCAGGTGGCTCAATTTCCGAATTTCTCGACCGGCATCGGCGGGCGCGGAGGGTCGCCATTAGTCGCGGGTGGGTCGGGGCGCAGCAGATTGGGGATCCGCGTGAGGGCGGAGAACACGTCGTTGTCCCGGTTGGCCGGAGACGGCTGGGGCGCGGCAGTTTCCAATGGCGGGCTGGCACTCGGCGGCGTGGCCCGGATGAC
>Ga0306925_10005062_pt1 | contig 12041 bp, 9 predicted proteins | sample flu12Cox44000176_FD_203755 | JGI IMG/M metagenome (GOLD analysis project Ga0306925, IMG submission 203755) | Lab enrichment of tropical soil microbial communities from Luquillo Experimental Forest, Puerto Rico - flux8day.12C.oxic.44.000.176 (v2)... | ecosystem: Environmental > Terrestrial > Soil...
CTGCGAAGCAATTACCGCTATTTCGTTAGATGGTTCGCATCGGCCGCCCTGCGCACTATAAAAACACATATCAGCTGAAGTTTTTGACACTGCGCCCAATCACTGGCACAAAGCGGTTGCCCAATGGCAACCGACGCCCCGCCTCACCTCAGACACGATGACTACGGCATTGACCGCGACTGGTTTGCCGAGCATCGAGGCCGCACGTGCTAGGCCCGCCGCTATCGCGACACCGACTGGACTTTGATTGTGAAGCAGATTGCCTCACCGGCCAGACCCGGCAAGCCCCACTGGCCGATTTTTCTCCGCGTGCGGGATCGAGGCCCGCGCGCTGCCAGATAACGAGAACGCCTGTCTCGCAGCATGGCACCGCGCGGCGATCCCGAGCTGTGAATTTTCCTTAACGCTTGTTCCGCGACTTTCCATAAGCGCGGTTATGTGGCTTTGCTCGGGCGAGCCCGACCCTGCAGAGATGGCTAGTCGGTACGGCGCCGAGACGTCCGTGCTCGATTGGCGCCAGCGGCTGGTGTGTGCTCAGTGCGGCAGCCGGCAGACCGATATGGTGTTGATCGGCACGAAGCGGCGATCTCGACCTAATCCTTTCGGCGGTTAAAATCTGACGCTTGGTACCTGCGCCGGAGGTCGGCTTGGGGTGGAACCGCGCCGGAAGCGGTCGTTCGATGATGCAAAAATCAAAATCAAATGCGCACGGCGGTCCGCCAGCTTATTCGATAAACAGGGCTGAGGAAAGCGCCTGTTGCGTCCACTCGTCACCGGGACCGAAGAACTCTAACAGAGAACGTTCATTCGCGCTTGGGTCCAGTGGAGCGGAGCTGTCACCAGCGACATCTTTTAAACGCCCCAGCGACGGGCGATGAGCCTCGGCATCCAAGCAAGCGAGGCGAACTCGTAAGCTGCGCGAGCGAAGAACTGACGCGAAAGGCCGATAAAAGCCTTGCTCGGGCGATGTAGGCACTGGATCACATAGTCGTGGTCCGGCCTGTAGCGGACTGTCCACTCGTCATCGCTCATCTTGTCGCACAGAACCTGTGCGTCAATCACAACGATCAGGATCAAGCGTCCATCGATAAAGTCGAGCAGGTATTCTTCGTCACGAATGCTAGCGACGAAAGGCATGAAGGGTCCCCAGGCGCGATCGTTCTTGTCACCAGTGAGCATATACACGGCGTTCGTCGCGCCGACGGGCTTCGAGAAAATCGCGTCGAAGTGGGGCTTATCATAGATGGCTGCGTAGGTGACCCCGGGCTCGGGTTGAACGACGCATTGCCCGTCGCGCTTCGCGTGCGCGATGCAGTTGTTCAGTGCGTTCAAGTTATCCCGCGGTGGAACGTCCAATTGGACCCGTTTCGTCGTTCCTTTGCGTCCACGAAACTCAGATGCGCTGTCAGTTCCGAGAAAGCTGTGTAACCTCTGCAGCTTCGCCAACTGCCGCTTCCCACGCTGATTTAGCTTAGGGCTAGACTTGACCTCAAACAGGAGCGGGTCCGATCCGACCAGCAGGCACACGTCGCCGTAGCGAAGGACGTTGGTAATGTCACACAGTACCGCTGGCACGCCGTGATCGATGATTTCGAGTACCAGGTTCGTTTCCTGCTGCAGCCCCTCCTTGCCGGAAATGATCCCCGCGTCTTGCTTGACGCCCGGCCGGTCGGTCTCAAAGAAGGCGTGCTTGACGGAGTACCTGTCCAGGTAGACGTAGGCCAGCGCGTCTCCAAAGCATTTCCAGATGAAGATGTGGTCTTGCCGCGCTGCTATGTAGCCAGTGATGCGCTTGAGCCTAGTCCTGATGACCGCAGACCCCTCTTTGCTTCCGCGCCCGGTCTTGAGCTGCATGTTCAGGGCGCGCTGGGTTTCACGATGGCGAAGTAGAACCTGTTCGTCCCGGAGCACCTCTTTGAGCACGAGCAAGTTAAGCTCCCTCACCGACGCCAGATCGTCTGGGTGGGCTTCGACTTCTCGGATTAATCGGAAGAGCTGTCGTAAGGTCTTTTTGCGTCGAATGTGCATGAGCCTGCGATTATGGGTCTCTAGGCCACCCTTGCTTACGCTTGCGAGAAGACTTGTCTCGGGGTGGCTAGAATATAGATGGACGCAGAGCAGGCGTTTGTCAGCTGGTCTTCGGCGTTCGCGGTATTCGGTTGAGGATCATCCTATCGGCGGGAAGATTTTCCTCCGGGCCGGTGATCGAGATCGGTCGCGTGTCCGAAGATCACTCGCATAACGCGCTGGTAATTGGCGAGAGCCCGCTGGGCATCGCTACCGCGGAGGAACCCTTGCGGCAAGGTGCCCGCACGCTCGGCAGCCGCGAAGGCCAGATCTACATCACTGGTCATCGGTCAGACCGTTAGGTTCATCGGAGCTTGCTTTCGACCCTCGAAGATGCCGCGGCGAGCAGCCCCGGCGGGGGCGGTTCTGGCGGAGGCTAAGCCCGGATAATCGGCGGTGGCGGGACAGGTGGCGCCGACGGGCGGCTCTTCTGGGTCCATTTCAGCCCAACGCTTGCTCTCTTGGCCGCCATGAAGGCTTCGGCGGCGCCGACAAAGGTGCCGCGGTTTGACCACCCGTCATCGCCAACCGGGCTCTCGGCGACAACGCGACCGTTGGCGTCGACGCGAACCTGGCGCTTGATCCCGTTGTAAGCGATCTCGACAACCCGGCCGATCGGTACTCCGCCGGTTGCGGCGTATACAGCCCATCGGGGTCGCCTACGGTCTCGACGAAAGCGAATGCGTGATCGGCGTCGGGATCGCCGCGGCTCATAACCTGTTGGCCGAAATGTCTTTGGATCGCTGCTAGGCGATCGCGGTGCCGTTCCTCAGCTTCGGCATAGGCGGCGGCGCGGACGTCGGCTGCGACAGCATAGGTGGCGTCACGGGCGGCTCTGGCCTCGGCGGCCCGATAGGCGTCGCCGAGGATCTTTTCGCTCGCCAAGCACGCCCGGTGATGGGCTTCGCTCCGCGTTAACATTTCTCGAGCCTCTACTTCAGCCCGAGCGCGGCCTTACGATTGGTATAAATCGTAATGGGCCGGCCGCGGCTCGCGTAAAGCTCCAAGAGCTGGCGATCGAGGCGAAGTAAATTCCTGGTCTTCGCCGGGTCGGACATGGCGGCGATGGCGGGTTCGGCGTCCTTCAGCAAATCCTCGACGATGCGTGAGCCGGTCGGGTAACCGCCTCTCTGGTAACGGGGCCAAAACGAGACGGCAGAGGTGCGGAACGGCCCGTCAGCGGCATATCGTGATGCGCGAATGGCTGTATAGTTAAGCGAACCGAACTTTCGAACAGAGTGGCCTGCTCCTGCCATGGCCTCGACCCGTCGTCTCGCCGCGATCCTTGCCGCCGACGTGGCTGGTTACTCACGGCTGATGGGAGCCGACGAGGAGGGCACCCATGAGCGCCTGAAGGCACACCGACGTCAGCTGGTCGACCCGAAGATCCGGGAGCATCACGGCCGCATCGTCAAGACCACCGGCGATGGGCTGCTGGCGGAATTTCCGAGTGTCGTCGATGCGGTGCGCTGTGCGGCCGAGGTGCAGCGCGGTATACTCGACCGCGAACCTGATCTGCCCGACGAGCGGCGCATCCGGTGGCGCATCGGGATCAATCTCGGTGACGTCATTGCCGAGGACGAAGACATCTTTGGCGACGGAGTTAATGTTGCTGCTCGCCTCGAAGCGTTGGCAGAGCCCGGCGGGATCTGCGTTTCTGGCATGGTCCACGATCAGATCCGCGGCAAGCTGCCCTACCCGCTCGCGGACAAGGGTGAGCAGATGGTCAAGAACATCGCTGCGCCCGTACGCGTTTACACATTGCGGCCCGAGGCGATCGCCGACCTGCCGGCGACTGGCGCGCCGCTTGCGCGACGACGCCGGAGTACGGCACCTCTCGCATTGGGTGTGGCGATCGCTGCCTTATTGATCATTGTTGCAAGCAGCGCATGGTGGCTTTGGCCGGCGACCAAACCGGCGCCAACGCCAGCGGTGGCAGCCGCAACGTCGATCACGCCGCTCCTCACCGCTCCGCGCCTATCGATCGTCGTATTGCCGTTCGCCAACCTTAGCAACGATCCCGACCAGCAGTACTTCGCGGACGGCATCACAGAGGATGTGACGACGGATTTGTCGCGCATCACAAACAGCTTTGTGATCTCGCGCAACACCGCGTTCACTTACAGGGACAAGCGGGTCGACACCAAGCAGATCGGCCGCGAGCTGGGTGTGCGCTATGTCCTCGAAGGCAGCGTTCGGCGGTCGGGCAGCAAGGTTCGGGTCAATGCCCAGCTGATTGACGCCGAGACCGACGCGCATCTGTGGGCCGAGCAGTTCGACGGCGATATCGGCGATTTGTTCGCATTGCAAAACGAGATAACCAGCCGCATCGCTGTTGCGCTCAACCTCGAACTGACCAATCGAGAGGCCGCCCGACCGACCGACAATGCTGATGCGCTGGACTTCATACTCCGGGCACGCGCCGCGTGCATGAAAGGGGTCACGCGTGATCGACTCACGGAGATCATTAACCTCTACGAGCGCGCATTGGCGCTCGATCCGCATTCGGTCGAGGCGCAAAGTCAAATTGCGAACATGCTCGCGATTCGTGCCGGTAACGGGTGGAGCAATTCACCAGCGGCCGACCTCGAACGCGCGGAAGAGCTTGTCGGTCAAGCGTTACTGGCAGCGGCGACTGGCTTGTTCATTATGCCAAGGGCGCGGTGCTGCGCCGACAGGGCAAAGTCGAGGATGCCATTCCGGAATTCGAGACGGCGCTCGCGCTCAATCCGAATTGGTTGAATTCGTTAAATCTTCTTGCCTGGTGCAAGATCATGACCGGGTCGATTGCGGAGGCCATCCCGCTCGAGGAGCAAGCGATCCGCCTGAGCCCCGGCGATCCCGGATCCTGGGATTATTATTTCAACATGGGGATCGCGCACTTGTTGCTGTCGCGACTCGACGAGGCGATTGTTTGGTTCGAAAAGGCGCGCAGCCCCGCTTCGGGTTTCCCTTACAGCTTTCTCGCCGCGATATACGGGCTCAAAGGTGAGACCGAAAAAGCCGCTGCCAACCTTGCCGAAGCCCAGCGGCTATTCCCCGACGGTCGTTATTCGAGCATCGCCCGCCGCAAGGCTGCGGCTATCGGAGGACCACCCGGATTTTGGGGTGCGCCAAAGGTCGTCGCCCTGTTCGAAGCCACCTATTTCGCCGGGCTGCGTAAGACCGGCATGCCGGAGGAATAATGGCTTCTACCCGCCGTCTCGCCGCGATCCTCGCCGCCGATGTGGCGGGCTATTCGCGCCTGATCGGCGCGGACGAGGGCGGCACCCTCCAAGCGCTGAGGACTATCCGGGCGGAGCTGATTGATCCGACGATTGCCGCGCACAACGGCCGGCTTGTCAAGACGACGGGTGATGGCCTGCTGGTCGAGTTCGGCAGTGTGGTGGATGCGCTGCGCTGCGCGACCGCGGTGCAGGCCGGAATGGCTGACCGCGACGCAACGACGCCTGCGGAAGAGCATATCAAATTCCGCATTGGCATCAACGTGGGAGATATTGTAGTCGAGGATGGCGACATATTCGGCGACGGTGTGAATGTCGCAGCTCGTCTGGAAACATTGGCTGAGCCCGGCGGGATCTGCGTGTCGGCGCGCGTGCGGGAAGACGCGGCGGGCAAGCTAGACCTCGCCTTCCGGGATATGGGCGAGCAGGCCCTTAAGAACATCGCGCGGCCAATACGGGCCTACGCGGTCGGCGCAGCTGCCCAACCCCCCCGATCTCGGCGGCGCCGGATCAGCGCAAGCAGCGTCATTGCCGCGGCAGGTATCGTTGCCATCACCGCGGTTCTGATCGCTGCCGGGGGCCCTTGGTGGCCGTGGCCGGCAACCAAGTCCTCGCCAACGCCCGTAGTAGCCGCCGCAACGTCAATAGCGCAACCCCTCGTGGCGCCGCGGCTGTCGATCGTTGTATTGCCGTTCGCCAATCTTAGCAGCGACCCGGATCAGCAATATTTCGCTGATGGTATCACCGATGATCTGACGACGGATCTGTCGCGCATCGCGAACAGCGTCGTGATCTCGCGGAACACCGCGTTCACCTATCGGAACAAGCCGGTCGACACCAAGCAGATCGGCCATGATCTCGGTGTGCGCTATGTGCTCGAAGGCAGCGTCCGTCGGTCGGGCAACAAGGTCCGCGTCAATGCGCAGCTGATCGACGCCGAGACCGACGCGCATTTGTGGGCCGAGCAGTTCGACGGCGACATGAGCGACCTATTCGCCTTGCAAAACGAGATTGCCAGCCGCATTGCCATCGCGCTCAGCGTTGAGCTTTCCCGCAGAGAGGCCGCGCGGCCGACCGAGAGCCCCGATGCGCTAGATCACCTGCTTCGGGCCCGCGCACAGTACTGGAAAGGCCCGAATAATCGTGATGGAGTCCTGCGGATCCTCAGCCTGTATGAGCGGGCCTTGGCGTTAGATCCACACTCGGTCGAAGCTCAAAGCCAAGTGGCGAATAATCTCGCAGTGCGCGCGGGTCAGGGATGGAGCGAGACACCGGGAGCGGATTTTCAACGCGCTGAAGAGCTTGTCGGGCAAGCCCTGGCGGCATCGCCGCGTGACTGGCTTGCACACTATGCGAAGGGGGCGGTACTGCGCTGGCAGGGTCGATGCGAGGAGGCCATTCTCGAATTAGAAACTGCTTTCGAGCTCAACCCCAACTGGTTGAATTCGCTTGACCAGCTTGCTTGGTGCAAGCTGATGACCGGCTCGATAGACGCGGCGATCCCACTTGAGGATCGGGCCATCCGTCTCAGCCCGCACGATCCCGCCATTGGCAATTTTTACAACCGGATCGGACTCGTGCATCTCCTAAAGTCGCAGTTCGACGAAGCGATCTCCTGGCACGAACGAGCGCGGAGCGCAAATCCGGCAAGTTACTTTCCGCACGCCTTTCTCGCCGCGGAGTATGCCCTCAACGGTGAACTCGCTCGCGCTTCGGTGGAACTCGCCGAAGCCCGAAGATTGGTCGGTGACGCACGTCTTTCCAGCATCGCCCGTGTGGAGGCCGCCGGAACACTGGGCGGACCCGGATATTGGGGTGTGCCAAAGGTCCACGCCTTGTTCGAAGCCACCTACTTCGCCGGCTTGCGCAAGGCCGGCATACCCGACGAGTGATGGCCGCGACCCGCCGTCTCGCCGCGATCTTGGCGGCCGATGTCGCCGGCTACTCACGTCTGATCGGCGCGGACGAGAGCAGCACCCTGCAAGCGCTGAAGGCAATCCGGGCCGAACTAATTGACCCGACCATCGCCGCGCACAACGGCAGGTTGGTGAAGACGACGGGCGACGGCTTGCTCGTCGAGTTCGGCAGTGTGGTGGATGCGCTCTCGTGTGCCACTGAAGTGCAGGCTGGGATGGCCGAGCGCAATGCGGCGGTATGTGCGGACAAGCGCATCGAGCTCCGGATCGGCATCAACGTGGGCGACATCGTGGTCGAGGACGGGGACATCTTTGGCGATGGAGTTAATGTCGCTGCTCGCCTGGAAGCGCTTGCCGAGCCGGGCGGGATCTGCGTGTCGGCGCGGGTCCAGGAAGATGCCTCGGGGAAGCTCGATCTCGCCTTTGAGGACCTAGGCGAGCAGGCGCTTAAGAACATCGCGCGGCCAGTAAGGGCCTACAGGGTGGCGATGGAGCGACGCGCTGAGGCTGCGAAGGAACCGACGCTGCTGGCATTGCCCGACAAGCCCTCGATCGCAGTGCTGCCATTCCAGAACAGAGCGGCGATCCAGAGCAGGAATACTTCGCTGACGGCATGGTCGAGGAGATCATTACCGCGCTCAGCCGTATCCGCTGGCTCTTCGTAATCGCCCGCAATTCGAGCTTTACATACAAGGGCCAGACCGTCGACGTGAAGCGGGTCGGCCTCGAATTGGGTGTCCGCTATATCCTCGAAGGTTCTGTGCGCAAAGCTGGCGATCGCGTGCGGATCACTGCGCAGCTGATCGAAGCGACTGATGGCACGCATCTCTGGGCCGACCGGTTCGACGGCTCGTTAGAAGATATATTCGACCTGCAGGAAAAAGTCGCAACCAGTGTCGCGGGGGTCACCGAGCCGGCATTACGAGCAGCTGAAATGCGCCGCTCGGCGGCACGTCCAATGGCTGACCTGGGCGCCTACGACCTCTACCTGCGCGCGCTCGCGGTGTTTTATCCAGTGACAAAGGAGCGGGTCTTCGCGGCTCTGACCTTGTTCGAGCGGGCGATAGAAATCGATCGACATTATGGGCTGGCTCTTGCCTGGGCGGCGGTCTGTCATATGGCGCTCGTCAGAGATGGCTGGGCCGAAGCGCCAGAGACATCCCGTCGTAAAGCCATCGAACTCGCTCGGCAGGCGCTTGAGGTAGGAGAGAACGACCCGCGCATCCTCGCCGACGCCGCCCAGGTGCTGGCCCTATTCGGCGAGGACATTGGTGCAATGATTGGGCTGGTCGACCGTGCGCTGGCACTCAACCCGAGCTATGGCCGGGGCTGGTTTATAAGCGGCCTTCTCAGGGTATTTGCCGGTCAACACGATGTCGCGATCGAGCATCTCGAGACCTCGCTCCGGCTGAGCCCGCGTGAGCGTATGGGTTCGCCCATCCTTGATAGGTTTAGCTTATCTCTTCAAACGCCGGTTTGAAGAAGCAACAGCGAAGCTGCTCTTGGCCATTCAAGACCATCCCGGCTTTCCCTTGTCGTACCGTCATCTCGCTGTGTGTTATGCGCATATGGGGCGGCTCGACGAAGCGCGCGCGGCCATCGCAAAGTTGAGAGCAATCACCCCCGTCGTTGTGCCTAGCAATATGCCGCTTCGCGCCGAGGATCGTGAGCTGTACCTCTCGGGCCTGCGTATGGCGGCCGGCAACGAGACATGAGCCAAACCCGCCGTCTTGCTGCGATCCTCGCGTCCGATGTCGCCGGCTATTCCCGCTTATGGGCGCCGATGAGGAGGGAACGCACGAGCGCCTCAAGGCCCATCTCCGCAAGTTGGTCGAGCCGAAGATCAAGGAGCATCGTGGCCGCATCGTAAAGCACACCGGTGACGGCTTTCTTGCCGAGTTCCCTAGCGTGGTGGATGTCGTGCGGTGCGCGGTCGAGGTGCAACGCGGGATGATCGACCGTGAGCCGGACGTACCCGAAGAGCGCCGGATCAGGTTCCGCATCGGCATCAATCTCGGCGACGTGATCGTAGAAGAGCACGACATCTTCGGCGACGGCGTAAATATCGCTGCCAGGGTGGAGGCGCTCGCGGCGCCGGGCGGGATCTGCATCTCGGGCACCGTCCGCGACCATATCGGCGACCGACTCCCTTACGCCTTCGATGACATCGGCGAGCAGCAGGTCAAGAATATCGCGCGGCCGGTGCGGGTGTACGCGTTGCGGCCCGAGGCGATCGCCCATTTGCCGGCATCGAGTGCGCCTCCACCGAAGGCAGCCCCGCAGTCCCTCGTCGCACCGCGCCTTTCAATTGTCGTGCTGCCCTTTGCCAACCTCAGCAACGATCCAGAGCAGCAGTATTTCGCGGACGGCATCGCTGAGGATCTGACGACCGATCTGTCGCGGCTCACGAATATGTTCGTAATCTCGCGAAACACCGCGTTCACGTATCGAAACAAGCTTATCGACGTGAAGAAAATCGGCCGCGAACTCAGCGTGCGTTATGTGGTCGAAGGAAGCGTTAGACGATCGGGCAACCAGGTGCGCGTCAACGCCCAGCTGATCGATGCCGAGACAGACGCCCATTTGTGGGCGGAGCGGTTTGACCGCACCACGGATGATTTGTTCGCACTGCAAAGCGAGATCACGAGCCAATTCGCCAACTCGCTTGGCGTCGAGCTGATCGCCTTGGAGGCCGCCAGGTCGACCGAGCATCCCGACGCGCTGGACTACATTCTCCGGGCGCGCGCCGTCTTATTGAAGCCGCCGACGCCCGACATCTACAAGGAGGCGATTAATTTGTTTGAGCGGGCATTGGCGCTCGATCCACACTCCGTCGAGGCGCAGAGCAGATTGGCGGCTATACTGGTGGACCGGGCGATGGATGGTTTGATCGATCCGGCCTCAGCTGCGCCAGACATCGCACGCGCGGAAGGGCTGGTCGATCGAGCCTTGGCAGCGTCGCCCCGATATGCAATTCCGCATGTCGTCAAAGGACATGTGCTGCGCGCTCAGAAGCGATGGGAGGAGGCCGTCCCGGAGTATGAGGCCGCGCTCGCATTGGATCATAACCTGGTCTACGCATTACACAGTCTCGGCTGGTGCAAGCTCTATACAGGGTCGATAGACGAAGTGACCTCGCTCGTCGAGCAAGCCATTCGCCTCAGTCCTCGGGATCCCCTCATCGGTTATTTCTACTACCTGATTGGAACCGTGCATCTGCTGCAATCGCACACCGACCAGGCGATCGTCTGGCTCGAAAGAGCGCGCAGCGCCCTACCTACTTCGCCGCTCCTTCGCAGCCGCCTCGCCTCCGTCTATGCCCTCAGAGGCGAAACCGAACGCGCCGCCACCGAGCTTCTTAAAGCCCGGGGGCTGGAACTCGGAGATCTTCTTTCAAGCATCGCTCGCCTGAAGGCGCTTCCTGGCGCGTGGTGGGGGGTGCCGAAGATCCGCGCCTTGTTCGAAGCCACTTACTTCGCCGGGCTGCGCAAGGCCGGAATGCCGGAAGAATGACCGCGACCCGCCGTCTCGCTGCGATCCTGGCCGCCGATGTCGCGGGCTACTCACGACTGATCGGCGCCGATGAGGGCGGCACCCTCCAAGCGCTGAAGGCCATCCGGGCCGCGCTGATTGACCCGACGATCGCCGCGCACAATGGCCGGCTCGTCAAGACGACGGGTGACGGCTTGCTGGTCGAGTTCAGCAGTGTGGTCGATGCCCTACAGTGTGCGACCGAGGTTCAGGCTGGGATGGTCGAGCGCAATGCATCAGCGCCTGCGGACAAGCGCATTGAGTTCCGCATTGGCATCAACATGGGTGACATCGTGGTCGAGGACGGCGACATCTTCGGCGATGGCGTGAACGTCGCGGCCCGTCTCGAAGCCTTAGCTGAGCCGGGCGGGATCTGCGTGTCGGCGCGCGTCCAGGAAGATGCCGTCGGCAAGCACGATCTCGCCTTCGAGGATATTGGTGAGCAGGCGCTAAAGAACATTGCGCGGGCAGTGAGGGCCTACAGGATCGGGACTGGTCCTGTGTCTGCCGCAGCGAAAGAGACACCCGCTCTCGCGCTGCCCGACAAGCCGTCGATTGCAGTGCTGCCCTTCACCAATCTGAGCGGCGACTCGGAGCAAGAATATTTTGCCGACGGCATGGTCGAGGAGATCATCACTGCCTTGTCGCGCTATCCGTCCTTGTTCGTCATCGCGCGTAACTCGTCCTTCACCTACAAGGGCCGCGCGGTCGATGTGAAGCTAATCGGGCGCGAGCTGGGGGTGCGCTACGTGCTGGAAGGCAGCCTGCGCAAATCCGCCAACCGCATCCGCGTCACCGCGCAATTGGTCGAGGCCGAGACCGGGAAGCACGTTTTGGCTGAGCGCTACGACGGTGAACTCACGGACATCTTCGCGGTACAGGACGAGATCACCGAGGCGGCGACCATTGCTATTGCCCCGGCCATTGCTGAAGCCGAGCTGCAGCGGGCCTTGCGCAAGCAGCCAGGAAGCCTCGACGCCTGGGCCGCCTACCAGCGCGGGTTGTGGCATTTGGGCAAATTCGCCCGCGAGGACAACGCGCTCGCTGAGAAATTCTTTCGGGAGGCGATCGACCTGGACCCGACCTTTGCCGGAGGGTACCGGGGGCTGGGTTATGCCCAATTCCAGGCAACCATGAGTGGCTTCGAGAAACGCAGTCTGCCTGAAGTCCAGAGTTTGGCCGAGGCATTGGCGCGACGAGCGGTAGGGCTCGACGGTGCCGACGCAGAAGCGCGTACATTTCTCGGAGAGATGCTGCTGTACCGCGGCGATCATGAAGGCGCTCTGGCAGAGGCTGAGAGAGC
>Ga0306925_10005063_pt1 | contig 12036 bp, 15 predicted proteins | sample flu12Cox44000176_FD_203755 | JGI IMG/M metagenome (GOLD analysis project Ga0306925, IMG submission 203755) | Lab enrichment of tropical soil microbial communities from Luquillo Experimental Forest, Puerto Rico - flux8day.12C.oxic.44.000.176 (v2)... | ecosystem: Environmental > Terrestrial >...
TCTGCTCGAAATCGCTGCCATTTTGGACGACCGGGAGGACATCGAAATGGGTGATATCGAATATCGGCCCACTCAACGATGGCCTGTGACCCCAGCCCTTATTGCCCTCATCGGCCATCGCTGTGGCCGACAGCATCAGCAAAACCAGTACGAGCACCGATAATCGCGGCAGACGCGTCCGCATGATCCGCTTCCCCCCATTGTTTTTGGCATGCCCATGTCGCGGACATACCCGTTTGCCGAGTAACCTGTCCTGACGCCCCATACCAACAGGCAGGTGCGCTAATTTTACGTTACGGACGGTCCGACTTAGCGTCAAGCGTGAATTCTATCGAACTCGCAAGTCAAATGCGGTTACAGAAGTTCGACCTTTCCTTGAATTCGGCTACTCCGCCTTCAGCCTAGTGGCTTGGGACACTATCCGAGTTGCGCCTGTATATGGTTAATATAACCTGCAGCGGTAACGTCTCGTTATAGTACTATAATTTTTATGTTTACGATAGTCGTGTAATTCCAGAACAATTTTATATTCCCGTTCCGACGATTTCTGGTAATCTATCTCCGCCGTTAGAAACTCGCCCGAATGCGGGGGACTTTCTGCGACCCACAAAGGGGACGGCCGCATTGAGTGGCACGTTCCATCACAAGGGGAGATCTAGGAAAACTCAGCATTGGATTGCTTCGGGCGTGATCAGTCTTGGTGTCTGGTTGTCGGCTGGTCCGGCTAACGCAGATGGTTACTCCGCGCGTTCCGGCCTGCCGGGTCAGCACACCCTACAGAACGCGCTGGATGGTGCGGTCGGCGCGAGCGGCAATGGAGGGCTCGGCTTCAACATGTGGGCGACGATCGTCGCCAATGACGGCACAGTGTGCGCTGTTGCAGTTTCCGGCAGTTCTTTAACCAGCCAATGGCTCGGTAGCCGGATAATTTCCGCGCAAAAGGCCAACACTGCAAACGATTTCAATATTGGTCAGGATGGAAGAAAAGGCGCCTTCGCGCTGTCGACGGCCAATCTGTACTCGGCCGTGCAACCCGGCGGTAGTCTCTATGGATTGCAGCACAGTAACCCGGTCGATCCGGCTGTTGCTTACGAAGGAAACTCGAGCCTGTTCGGCACTGCTAATGATCCGCTGGTTGGAAGCCGCGCCGGCGGTGTTAACGTGTTTGGCGGCGGTCTGGGGCTCTACAAGTCGAACGGCGTGAAAGTCGGGGGAGTGGGCGTCAGCGGCGATACTTCCTGCACCGATCACATGATCGCTTGGCGGGTTCGCAACACACTGATGCTCGACCATTTAGGGACGGTTGGCGGGGTGTCCGGAGATCCAACTCACCCCGACAACATCATTTTCGACATCGCGCCGAACACCTATGGAGGAACGGGGATCAGCGCGGGCGGTTTCGGTCACCCGACCTGTCTCAATCCACCCGATTTGAGCACCCTCCCAGCCGTGCGGAATCCTTGACCGGTGGATCGACAACGGAAGCGGTTTACCCGCTTCCATCGTTCAGCCGAGGACGATGTCGAAGTTGCCGGCGAGAGCGCCCGTCTCGATCTCGGGGGCCGGCCGGAGCTGGACGATCAAGCGGGAGCGGGCTGCAGGATCAGGAACAGACATTAGGACGCTGTCACTTTCGTTGAGCGGTTCGCCGGCGACATACATCTGCGTCGTAAAGCGCTGTAATCCGGTGCCCGACACCGCGAAGTGGATGTGCGCCGTGCGGCCCGGATAGGGCACGGGACGGATCGTGCGAAAGCGGTAGGCGCCTCCAACGTCCGTCGCCGTCTGACCATAACCTTGGAAATTCTCGTCGAGGGGCCGATCGGCCTGCTCGTCATGCACGTAGTGGTACCGGCCATCAGCGTCGCACTGCCAGATCTCAACCCGCGCGCCGGAAATCCCTCGCCCGGTAGGATCGAGAACTCGCCCTGTGAGGTGGGTAACCGTGCCTTTTGCCGTGCCGCTGTGACCAGTGATTTGGACCAGATCGTTGTCCGAATCCGGCGGAAACGCCAACGGATAGAACGGCCCAGCCGTTTGCCGCGGTGTTAGCGGCAACACCGCCGCCTTGGCCCTGCTCCACAGTGATGATCCTGCAGCACAGGCAGCGACAAGAAACCAGAGCATCCGGCGCCTTGGAATCATGGTCGACCTCCTTCACGCGGGCCAAGGTTCAAATGTGGTAGGCTCCGAACGCGAACCGCATCCCACGGACCGCGGCAATTTTGATCAAAGGGAGGAAACCAAGTGCAAGAGATCTCGGGCTGCCTTGCCGTCATGTGCCTTGGCGCAGCACTGGCATCCCCTGCTGGGGCGCAATTGCTGACGGAAAAAGCCCTTCCTGCGGAGACGGCTATCACCATTGCGCGGACCGCGCTCGAAACCTGCACAAAAGAAGGTTACCACGTCTCGGTGCACGTGCTCGGCCGCAATGGGGAGGTTCTCGTGGCCGTGCGCGGCGACGGCGCTCCGCCGCATACAATGGAAAACAGCCAGCGCAAGGCCTACACCGCCCGCACCTTCCGCATGTCCTCGGGCGAATTCGCGCAGCGCGTCAAGGACAATCCCACGCTTAGCGCTGTACACCTTACAGGCGTCATCGCGGCTCAGGGTGCGCTACCGATCAAGGTCGGCGATGACGCTATCGGCGCGGTCGGGGTCTCTGGTGCCCCGGGCGGCGAGAAAGACGAGGCTTGCGCCAAGGCCGGTCTGGACAAGGTCGCCGACCAACTGAAATGAACGGGCCTGTGGGTCGGGAAAGGTTTTCAGAAGGGCGAGGCTGAATGGACCGCACTCCCGACCCGCCGTCATCTCCGGGAAACTTCGGGGTCGGACTTCTGGCAAATCCCCAGCGCATAAATCGGGCGGTGCTGACCATTGCCCTAGTGCTGCTGGGGGTGTGGATCGTCCATCGCTTCTTGCCCGCGCTCGCTTGGGCTGGCGTGTTGGCGATCGCCTTCTGGCCCTTCTACGAGCGACTCGCGAGCGCACGGTCCGGGCGTCGGGGTGGCATCCTCATACCTTTGCTTTTTACTCTGCTGATCGGGCTGATTTTCACCGCTCCGTTCATCTACGTGGTGATCGAAGGGGCACGTGAGATCCGGGTCGTCATCAACTTTCTCGGCGAGGCCCAGCGCAATGGGATTAGTCTTCCGGCCTGGGTCCCACAGGTTCCGCTCCTCGGGAATGCGTTGGCGGATTGGTGGCGCGGCAATTTGAGCGACCCGAATGCGGTTCAAGAGCTGTTCGGACACCTCGACACGCGCTCGGTTACCGGGTCGGCGAGGCAATATGGAGCGGCCATCCTTCACCGGGTGATACTGTTCGGTTTCATGCTCCTGACCTTGTTCTTCCTTTTTCGCGACGGCGCCCGCTTCAGTCGGCAGCTCACCCGGCTGAGCGATCGCCTGCTCGGCCCGGATGGGGAGCGAATCGGGCGACACATGGTCCAGGCGGTCCTCGCGACAGTAAACGGCCTCGTCCTGGTGGGACTCGGGGAGGGTGCTGTCATGGGTATCGCTTATATCGCCGCGGGCCTCCCGCACCCGGTCTCGATCGCAGCGCTGACCGGCGTGCTCGCCGTGATCCCGTTTGGCGCCCCGGTCGCCTTCGGCGCTGTCGCGCTGTACCTGATCGGGCTAGGCAACACGGTCGCGGGCATAGCCATCTTCTGCGTTGGTCTCGTCGTAGTCTTTGTCGCGGATCATTTCATTCGGCCGATCATCATCGGCGGTGCGGCGCGCTTGCCGTTTTTATGGGTGCTGCTGGGCATTCTCGGCGGGCTGGAGACATTTGGTATTGTCGGTCTGTTTCTCGGCCCGGCAGTGATGGCCGCCCTGATCTCATTGTGGCGAGACTGGACCGAGTCGTCTCCGCCCGAACAACGTTCAAAACGAACCGGCTAGGCAACGGAAGATCCTGGTATAATATTAGGCGGGATGCGACCCGGACTTGCCTGCGCATTGTCCTCCACCGGCGATGCTGCGCCTGCCCGCAACGGTTCGCCATCCCGGCTCGTCATTGGAATTTGTGGGAGGGATGCATGAAATACGTGTGCGAAGCCCCTGGCGGGAAGACATGGTTCCGGATCGAGACTGAAGCCGAGGCATCGAGTGAGTCCGACCTCATGAGGCACGCAGTCGAAAAATTCTTTCGCAAGGAGCACGAAAAGGCGACCCAAAGTTTTCAGCCGATCTCGAAAGTATATATCGAGCAGGAGATTGGGCTGAAGGCGCACGTCCAGCGTGAGATGCCGCTGTTTCTTACTTTGCGGGATGACGAGGGCAACCCATTGGTGACGGCAATGCTACCGCCTGGGGGACGCGACGATCGCAGCTTCCGGCCGATCATTGTCGGTGTCGCGAATGCCGACCCCTATGCCGATCACGCCGACGCCATCCGCGCCCTGGGGCAGCATTACAGCCTTACCCTCGAAAGAGGCCGCTGCTATCCCTACCGCCGCGACTGACACGATAAGGGTAAGGGGCCCGGCAAACATGTGCGGGCCCCTTACCGGTCTTCCTCAGGCGTTGTGGAACACCAGGGTTCTGAGCTCGATGCTCTCGCGCGGCAGGACGTCGGGCGGCACGGTCGGGTCCACAAAGGCCGAGTGGGCGGTGAAGCGCGCCGTGCCGTCCTCGGCAGAATCGTAACATTTGATCAGGACCGCTTCGTCGTTGCGCATCTCCGGCACGTAGAACCATCGATGCGCGGGGTTGTGACGAACGCGGTAGGTCTCGCCGGTCCGATCGCGATAAACGAGGTCGGAGGGGACAAAATCGGCAAAGGCAACACTCGTCGCGTCGCAGACTGCCAGCGGCGCATCACGCAACGGCCCACGAATCGGCCGCCACACATTGACGATCTCAAAGCGGTGGTGCAACAGCTCTTCGGCCTCTTCGCCCATTAGATCGCGCACCCGTTGGGGGCCGGACTTCACGGTGTAGTCGTTGTGGACACTGGTGACCGGCTGACGCGGTGTCCCGGCGGCACGATCAGTGCCGCCCCAAACACGGCGACGGATCGTGTGGTCGAAGACCAGTACTCGGCGCCCCCCTGTCGCGGCAGCGACGAGGCGTTCGGCCTCGGGATAATAGACCCGGTGCAGCTCGTCTTCATCGTAGAAGTCCCTGACCGCGCTGCGCTGCTCGACCACTGCCAAGCCCTCGACGTCGAGCGACAACTGTCCCGCGACCGGGCGGGCATCATGGATCGGCATCGCATGCGGCTCGGGAGTACCGGTCGAGCGCGCGACACCCGGCCCCGGGTCATAGGCAAGGTTCATCGGCTTATCGCCCATCGGCGCGAGGTAATTGAGAATCCCCTCGACATAGGGCAGGCGTGCGATGACGTCATTTGAGAGAGTCATGATTCTTCCTCGGTTGCTGGAAGCAATGTACCAAACACGATTTGGTTGAATTCTTCGAAGGAAGCGCCGTTCTTCTGAACCTTGGCGCGAAGTACCGCCCCCTCCCACGCATTGATTAGAAAGGACGCGAGTAACGCGGCGTCGTAATCACCGCTAATCTCGCCTAAGTTCTGTCCTTCCTGAATGCAAGTCTCAAGGGCTTCGGTCCATCCGGCGAATGCCCGCGCTACGCCATCACGCACCAGCTCGCTGTGATCCGAAAGCTCGGCACCCAAATTGCCAATCAGGCAACCGCCGGTATACCCACGGTTGGCCATATTGGCGGCCAGCACAGCGAAGTAATGGCAAAGGCGCTCGCGAGGGCCGATATCGGGACCCTCCAGCAGGCGCAACATCGAGCCGCCGCGCTGCTCCCAATAACGCTCAAGGACAGCGGCGCCGAGCGCTTCCTTGCTCTCGAAATGGTTGTAGAAGGAGCCCTTGGGCACGCCGGCCGTCTCGGCGATCTCTTGTACGCCGCAGCCGTTGAAGCCGCAGCGGTGCAACGTCTCCAGCCCCGCGTCGAGCAATCTTTCGCGCACGTTAGTTTTCGCCATGCGCTTAATATGACCGGTCGTCTTAGCCTTTCAAGGGAAGCTTCGAAGAATCGATCCCCCGGGAGCCACTACCTGCCGTCTTACAGCCAGCGAAGTTGGGCCGAGGCGGTGTGTGCGTCTTCCGAACGCAGCAGGCGGTGGTTTGCCGCCCCGAGCACGTGGTCGATCAAGACGCCATCCTCGGACAGTGGCAGCAAGGCCCCACGATAGAGGATGGCAGCGCCCCGATGCGTTGCCTGGCCTTCGATGATGAGACCCCGCCGTTCCGGCACCAACAGCCGGAGATTGGACACCATGACCCCGGCCGGCGTGTTGCGGGGGCACCGCCCGATCGTGGCGCCGTCTAGCTCAATGCCGGGTGCCCAAAGCAAGTTGTCGCCTACAACGACAAAGCGCGAATCCTCGATCGGCGAGCGCACGGCGACCAGCAAGCAGTTGGTCCAGTCGTCGCCAACCATCCATGGATCAATGTCGATAAGACGGGGGAACCCCCGCCCCGTGCCCATCTCCGTCCAATGGCGCAATACCCGCGCTACCAGTCGCCGCTCGTCATGCAGGCTCTGGATCTGCGCGTCCTCGCCGTTATCCGCTTGCCACAACTCCGACATCGCGGTGCGCAAATTTAAATACTCATCATGAATAAAAGCCTAAAAACCGCGGCAGTTACCGCCGCCATATTTGGTTGGCCGCGAGGAGGCACATTCGGGCGCTCCGCGCGCTACAAAATAAATTTCGACAGATCGGCGTTTTGGGCGAGAGCGCCGACGCGCTCGCGCACATAGGCGCGGTCGACCATGACATGGCTGCCCTCGGGCTGGTCGGAGGCGGTGAAGCTGATTTCCTCGAGCAGCCGCTCGAGGATCGTGTGGAGACGCCGCGCGCCGATATTTTCGACCGAAGTATTGATCTCTTCGGCCAATAATGCGAGCTCGTCGATCGAATCATCGCCAAACTCGAGCGTAACCCCCTCGGTTGCGAGCAGTGCCTTGTATTGCTTGATGAGGCTTGCTTCGGGTTCGATCAGGATGCGCCGGAAATCGTTGCGGTCGAGCGCCTTCAGTTCGACCCTGATCGGCAACCGGCCCTGCAATTCGGGTAGGAGGTCGGAAGGCTTGGTCTGGTGAAAGGCGCCCGATGCGATGAACAGAATGTGGTCGGTCTTGACCGCGCCGTGCTTCGTTGCGACCGTGGTACCTTCAATCAGCGGCAAGAGGTCGCGCTGCACCCCTTCGCGGCTGACGTCGGGCCCCCCGACCCGCTCGCCGCGCCCGCAGATCTTGTCGATTTCGTCGATGAAGACAATGCCGTTCTGCTCGACGGCGTTCGTCGCCTCACGCACGACCATTTCTTGGTCCAAGAGCTTATCGCTCTCCTCGGCGACCAGCACGCGGTGGCTGTCGGCGACGGTCATCCGCTTTGGCTTGGAGCGCGTGCCAAATGCCTTGCCAAAGATGTCGCCGAGATTGAGCATCCCCATTTGGGCGCCTGGCAAGCCCGGGATCTCGAACGTCGGCAAGCTCGCGGTGGCACTTTCCTGCACGGCGACTTCGATCTCGCGATCGTCGAGCGCGCCTTCGCGCAGCATCTTCCGAAACTTCTGGCGGGTATCGGCACTTGCGCCAGAGCCGACCAGCGCGTCGAGCACGCGATCCTCAGCGGCAAGTTCCGCCTTGGGTTCGACTTCCTTGCGCAGCCTCTCGCGAGTCATCGAGATGGCAATCTCGACGAGATCGCGCACGATCTGCTCGACGTCACGGCCGACATACCCAACCTCGGTGAACTTGGTGGCTTCGACTTTGACGAAAGGAGCCTGCGCCAGCCTCGCAAGGCGCCGCGAGATCTCGGTCTTGCCGCAGCCCGTCGGCCCAATCATCAAAATATTCTTTGGCAGCACCTCCTCGCGCAGCTCGGGGCTGAGCTGTTGGCGGCGCCAGCGGTTTCGAAGGGCAATCGCGACGGCGCGCTTTGCGTCGTGCTGGCCGACGATGAAGCGGTCGAGTTCCGAGACGATCTCGCGCGGACTGAAAGAGGTCATACCGATGTCAATATTCGAGTTTCTCTAACGTTATCTTGTCATTGGTGTAGATGCAGATCCCTGCGGCAATTGCCATTGCGCGGCGGGCCACGTCCTCGGCATTCATAGCATCATTGCAGATTAGGGCACGCGCCGCGGCGAGCGCGTAGCCGCCGCCGGAGCCGATACCGATGATGCCGTCCTCAGGCTCGAGCACGTCGCCGGTGCCCGACAAGATCAGCGAGACATTCTTATCGGCGACCGCCATCATCGCCTCGAGGCGGCGCAAATAGCGATCGGTGCGCCAGTCCTTAGCGAGCTCGACGCAAGCGCGGGTAAGCTGCCCGGTATATTGCTCGAGCTTTCCTTCAAGCCGCTCGAAAAGAGTGATGGCGTCAGCAGTTGTGCCGGCAAAGCCTGCGATCACCGAACCGCCCGCGAGGCGGCGTAGCTTGCGCGCGTTGGACTTCACCACGGTCTGACCCATCGAGACTTGGCCATCCCCGGCGACTACCACTTGCGAGCCCTTGCGGAGGCTGAGAATCGTCGTGCCGTGCCATACATTCTCGGCGGTATGATGCATGAGCTCTTTCGGAAACCCGATCACGCGCAAAGGGACCCCGAGAAACGGGAACTTCACCACTTCTCAGGAAACTCAGATGTGGGTCGGGCTAGTGCGGGATCAAGCTAAGGACAGCCGGCGTCCGATTTGTGGTACCCGCTCGCGGAAGTTGTTAAAAGAAAGCTGGCGCAAGGCTACGGCACAGAGGTGGACATGGCGCGGATAGCGAGCGTCGAACGCAATACCAAGGAAACGCGCATCGATGGCCGAGTGAATCTCGATGGCACTGGTGCCGCCGAGATTTCGACCGGCATCGGTTTTCTCGATCACATGCTCCAGCAGCTCGCGAAACACAGCCTGATCGACATCTCATTGCATGCGGACGGAGATCTGCACATCGACTTTCATCATACGACCGAAGATTCGGGCTATGTCGTCGGCGAAGCAGTGTCGCGCGCCCTTGGCGACCGCGCCGGTATCAGGCGCTACGGTCATGCCGTCATCCCGATGGACGAGACCTTGACCCGGGTCAGTCTCGACGCCTCCAATCGTCCATACCTGATCTGGAAAGTCGGCTTCTCTCGACCCAAGCTCGGCGAGATGGATACTGAACTCTTCAAGGAGTGGTTCCAGGCTTTTGCTCAATCCGCGGGTGTGACCCTGCACGTCGAAAACCTCTACGGCGAGAACAACCACCACATTGCCGAATCCTGCTTCAAGGGGCTCGCCCGCGCGCTGCGCCAAGCGATCGAGATCGATCCGCGGCAGGCGGGCGTCATCCCTTCCACTAAGGGCGTCCTTGGTGGCGGCCTCGCATGAGGGTCGCGATTGTCGATTGCGGTTCGGGCAATCTGCGTTCGGCGGCGAAGGCTTTCGAGCGTGCGGCGGCCGAGAATGAGATCTCAGCCGAGATCGAGGTGACGAGCGCGCCCGAAGCAGTCGCCGCAGCTGACCGGGTCGTCCTCCCCGGTGTCGGTGCCTTCGCCGATTGCCGGCAGGGTCTCGCTGCTGTCTCCGGCCTCGAAGAGGCTCTGCACGAGGCGGTCATCCTTCGAGGCCATCCGTTTCTCGGGATCTGCGTCGGTATGCAGCTAATGGCAGAGCGCGGGTGCGAATTCGAGACGACAGATGGTCTGGGATGGATCGGCGGCGAGGTGGTCGCAATTCAGCCGAATGATCCCGCGCTGAAGATTCCCCATATGGGATGGAACGAAATCGAGCCCCGAGCGGCACATCCCCTGCTCACCGGGATATCTGGCGGCGCTCACACCTATTTTGTCCACAGCTATCATTTTGCCTTAGCCGAACCCTCGGACCTCGTCGCCGTTACCGACTACGGCGGTCCGCTTGCGGCGATCATCGGACGAGACAATATCGCCGGGACCCAATTTCATCCCGAGAAGAGCCAAGAGACCGGGCTCCGCCTTATCCGAAACTTTTTGCGTTGGTGTCCATGAGCGATGTACGAATTGCCGGGACGTCAGTCGATCGGTTGACTAAATATTCGAGCACCGATCTCGACGACCTTTGCGAGGCGACCGAGAGCGCGATCACCGAGGGCGGCGGTTTTGGTTGGCTGAAGCCACCCCCGCGGCAGGTGCTCGAGAATTACTGGAAGGGGGTGTTGCTGGTGCCGGAGCGACGGCTCGTCGTGGGCCGTCTCGACGGGATCATTGCGGGTTCGGCGCAGCTGAGCCGCGCGCCGCGCAACAACGAGGCGCAAGCCCTCTCAGGCACTCTGACCAGCGCCTTTGTCGCGCCTTGGGCACGCGGGCGGGGGCTCGGCACCGGCATCGTGCGCGAAATCGAGCACCTTGCCCGGGAACTTGGCCTTGCAGTCCTCAACCTCGATTTGCGTGATACGCAGCGCGCGGCGATCAGTCTCTATGAAAACTTGGGATATCGACGCTGGGGTACACATCCTGCCTACGCGCAAGTCGAAGGCCGCATCGTCCCGGGTCACTACTATTACAAGCTCCTCGAGGATGAACCGGCCGCTCCGTGATCCTGTTCCCCGCGATCGATCTTAAGGATGGTGCTTGTGTCCGTTTGCTTCGCGGCGAGATGACAAGCGCCACGGTCTTTAACGAAGATCCGGCGGCGCAAGCGCGGCGGTTCGCCAACTTTGGCTTTACTTGGCTGCATGTCGTCGACCTCAATGGTGCCTTTGCGGGACGCTCGGTCAATGGTGCGGCGGTGAAGGAGATCCGTTCTGCTGTCGATCTGCGCATCCAACTCGGCGGCGGGATCCGGAACCGGGAAGCAATCGAAGATTGGCTCGCACTCGGCATCGACCGTGTCGTGCTCGGCACTGCCGCCTGGCGCGATCCCGACCTCGTGCGGCATGCCGCCGCCGATCATCCGGGCGCTGTTGCCGTCGCCATCGATGCGCGCGAGGGCCGCGTCGCAGTCGAGGGCTGGGCGCAAACAACCGAGCTTGCCGTGATCGAACTCGCCCGCTGCTTCGAGGATTGCGGTGTCGCGGCGATCGTCTATACGGACATTGCGCGGGATGGCGCGCTTTCGGGGATTGATGCGGATGCGATCAGTGATCTGGCACGGGCGATCCGGATCCCGGTGATCGCTTCGGGCGGAGTTGCCTTGCTTGATGACATCGCCGCGCTCAAAGCGCGCGAGGCGGATGGTATCGCCGGGATTATTTGCGGCCGCGCGCTGTATGACGGCCGCATCGACCCGGCAGCGGCGCTGCGTATGTTGGCGGATGCACCCTCGTGCTGAAGATGCGGATCATCCCCTGCCTCGACGTCAAGGACGGGCGTGTCGTCAAAGGCATCAACTTTGTCGATCTTGTCGATGCTGGCGATCCGGTGGCGCAGGCGCGCTTTTATGATCGCGAAGGCGCTGACGAACTGTGCTTTCTCGATATCACCGCGAGCGCCGAAAACCGCGACACACTTTATGAAGTCGTCCGCCGAACGGCCGAGGAATGCTTTATGCCGCTGACCGTCGGTGGCGGTGTGCGTTCGATCGAGGATATCCGGCGCTTGCTGCTTGCCGGCGCGGACAAGGTGTCGATTAACACGGCCGCCGTCGCCCGACCCGAGTTCGTGCGCGAGGCGGCGGAAAAATTTGGTAGTCAATGCATCGTCGCGGCAATCGATGCCAAGAGCGCTGCTCCCGGGCGGTGGGAGGTGTACACCCATGGCGGCCGACGGGCGACCGGCATCGAGACGATCTCTTGGGCCTGCCGGCTCGCCGATTACGGCGCCGGCGAGATCCTGTTGACCTCGATGGACCGTGACGGCACCAAATCCGGTTTCGATATTCCGCTGACCCGCGCGGTCTCCGATTCGGTTCGCGTCCCGGTTATCGCCTCAGGCGGTGTCGGAACGCTCGATCATCTGGTCGAAGGCATACGCGACGGACACGCGACCGCTGTCCTCGCCGCCTCGATCTTCCATTTCGGAACCTACCGGATCGGCGAGGCCAAGGCCGGATTTGCCGCTCGCGGCATCCCGGTGCGGCCCTGAACGAT
>Ga0306925_10005066_pt1 | contig 12033 bp, 8 predicted proteins | sample flu12Cox44000176_FD_203755 | JGI IMG/M metagenome (GOLD analysis project Ga0306925, IMG submission 203755) | Lab enrichment of tropical soil microbial communities from Luquillo Experimental Forest, Puerto Rico - flux8day.12C.oxic.44.000.176 (v2)... | ecosystem: Environmental > Terrestrial > Soil...
CTGGCGTGGACGCGACTATGGCGCGGCAGCTTAATTGGGACGTGCGGCGCTGTACTGATCACGACCGGCGGATTGGCGTCGGAAGAGTGACTTCTGAGTGTTTCCAAAAGCAGGAAGAACTTCTCGGCAAGCATGACGATGACCTCACCGTCGTTGGTTCGAGTCACATCATCAATTGAATCACTCTCGCGAGGTCACCGCAAATTAATTCGCGAAAGATGCTTGTCGATCCCCTAATTTCCACTGGTCCTCCCTCCGGGTTGGTTGGACTGTGAGGCGGTAAGCAATTGCTGTCGAGCCATCGAAGGCCTCCAACAAGGTGGCGCAAACGGGGCAGCGGTATTCGCCGCACTCACCTTGACGGCTGAAAACCTCGATCCGGCGAAAGCCAGCGTGGCAATTCGCACGGGCGACATAATTGTGTGAAGTTATCGCGCGGGTTCGACGTGACTCAGCACGATGGCGGGTGACCAGGAGAACCACCGACTACCATAGCTGTCGATCAGCATCGGTGTTACGCCGGTCACGCGGCGGTCGGCTCGATATAACGCGGGAACACGGGCGCCGGCGCCGGAAGCACCGTGCCCGGCGTGGTCCGTGTGGCGAGCGCGGCAAAGTTCCGCGCCTCGAGAGCATCGGGAATGCCCAATATGTCGAGCAATCTGGCCGCCGCGTCGGGCATCGCCGGCTGCGCCAGAATGGCGATCTGGCGCACGACTTCGGCGGTGACGTAAAGAACCGTGCGCTGGCGCGCGGGATCGGTCTTCGCCAAAGCCCACGGCGCTTCGCCCGCGAAATAGCGGTTGGCTTCCGCGACCACGGCCCAGACCGCGTTGAGCGCCTGGTGGATCTGCTGGGTTGCCATTGCGCTGCGCGCAATTGCGATCATACCGTCGGCCTGCGCGAGAATCGCCTTGTCGTTGTCGGTGAAGGCGCCGGGCTCGGGAAGCACGCCCTGATATTGCTTTGATATCATCGAGAGCGAACGCTGCGCCAGATTGCCGAGATCGTTGGCGAGGTCGGCATTGATGCGCGCGACAATGGCCTCATGGTTGTAGCTGCCATCCTGTCCGAACGGCACCTCGCGCAGGAAGAAATAGCGCATCTGGTCGACGCCGTATTGGTCGGCGAGGTTGAAGGGATCGACGACGTTGCCGACCGATTTCGACATCTTCTCGCCGCGGTTGAACAGGAATCCATGCGCAAAGACCCGCTTTTGCACGGGAATTTGCGCCGACATCAAGAACGCGGGCCAGTACACCGCATGAAAGCGGATGATGTCCTTGCCGATGATGTGAACGTCGGCCGGCCAATAATGCCAGTCGGGATCGGTCTCATCGGGAAAGCCGACGCCTGTGATGTAATTGGTGAGGGCATCGACCCAGACATACATCACGTGTTCGCCATCGCCGGGAACCTTGACGCCCCAATCGAATGTGGTCCGCGAAATCGAAAGGTCCCGCAATCCGCTTTTTACGAAGCTGATGACTTCGTTCTTTCGCGAATCGGGACCAATGAAATCCGGCTGTTCGGCGTAGAGTCTCAAAAGCCGGTCCTGGTAAGCGGAGAGCTTGAAGAAATAGCTCTTCTCTTCGACCCACTCCACCGGCGTGCCCTGCGGTCCGCGCCGCACGTTGTCCTCGCCGACGACGGTCTCCTCCTCCGCGTAGTAGGCTTCGTCGCGCACGGAGTACCAGCCGGAATAGCTGTCGAGATAAATATCGCCGCTCGCAGCCATCCTCCGCCAGATTTCCTGGCTTGCGCGGTGATGCTGTTCCTCGGTGGTGCGGATAAAGCGGTCGAAGGAAATGTTCAGCCGCTCGTCCATCTCCTTGAAGCGTTGCGCGTTGCGGGTCGCAACCACCATCGGCGCGAGCTTTTCGGCCTCCGCGGTCTGAATCATTTTCAGCCCGTGTTCGTCGGTGCCGGTCAGGAAAAATACATCCTTGCCGTCGAGCCGCTGAAAGCGCGCCAGTGCGTCGGTCGCGATCGCCTCGTAGGCATGACCGATATGCGGTGCGCCGTTTGGATATGCGATTGCAGTCGTGATGTAGAAAGTATTGCCGGGGCGTGCAGTCGACGGTGTTGCCGGTTCAAGGAGTTTTGCCGCACGAGCCCGCTGCTTGACCGTCGTTGCGGCTCTTCTGTTCGCCTTCGCCGTTTCCCCTCTGGGCTTCGATTTCGGCGCTCTTGCCGATTTCCGGGATGATGTGCCCGCCGTCTTCCTCGCCTTCGCTTTACTGCCTCGCTTGGCCGTTTTTGCTCGCGGTTTAACGCGTTTCTTCGCCGCTTTCGTCGAACGGGCGCGCGCCGCTTTACGGACCTTTGTCGCTCTTGTCTTCCTCACGGTCTTTTTCTTGCGCGTTGCCACTACGAATTCCCTTGTCGGTCAATCCAAGACTAGCGGGATTGTATTTACTTAAGCGGAAGCCTTATTGCGTTGCTTCTGCAAGCATCCCAAATACCGAGAAAACCAGCGGTTTTCGCTCGAGATTGTATTCCGCCGTTTCGCGTGCGGCGCGGTTGATCTTTTCCCATACCTCCGCCAGCCGTGCAAGGCGCGGCAAATTGGCGTTGGGATCGTCCATCTGCAGCCGCGCACTCATCCATCGATCGACGCTGTCGATGAAGGCGGCAAGCGCGACCCTGTCACTTCCGCCGAGCGCATCGCCAAGCGCATGCAGTTCGCGCGGATCGACGTGCGGCAGGGCCGCGAGCAGCGCGGCGGTTCGCTGATGCAGCTTGACGGCATCTCCACCAAGCAACGTCAGCGCGTGCGCAACACTTCCGTCCGCCGCTTCGCAAGCCGCTGCAAGCGAAGGATCATCGACCGCAAGTTTTGCGGCAAGGCCTGCAGCCCCGACGAGGTCAGAAGCGGAGAGCGGGCGCAGCGTCAGGCGGCGACAACGCGAGAGGATCGTCGGCAGTACCCTTCCCGGCGTATGGCTGACCAGAAGAAAGAGCGAGCGGTGCGGCGGCTCCTCAAGTATCTTGAGCAACGCGTTGGCGGCATTCGGATTGAGTTCGTCGACGGTATCGACGATGCAGACCCGCCATCCCTCCTCTGCGGCGGTCGAGCCGAAAAACGAGATCGTTTCGCGGCTCTCGTCCACCGTAATCACGGTGCGTATCACGCCCCTTTCGTTCGCCGTGCGCTGAAGCACAAGCAGGCCGCCATGCGCGCCGGCCGCGATCCGGCGCGCGACCGGATGGTGCGGATCAATCTGGAGGTTTTTGGCACGTTGCACATCGGCAGCAAGCGGATCGGGATGACCAAGGACGAAACGCGCCATCCGGTAGGCGAGCGTAGCCTTGCCGATGCCTTGCGGGCCGCCGATCAACCAGGCGTGCGGAATGCGCCCGCTTCGATAAGCGTTCAGCAAGGCTGCTTCTTCATCGCCGTGACCAAACAGGACGGTGGTCTCGCGCGGATGAGGAACGGAAACTTGCGTTTCGACCTGACGGGCGCTCATGCAGAACTCGCTACGTTGCCAATGTCGCTTGCAAGGAAGCGGTCGTGCAATGCCGACCAGATGTTCGCCGCGACGATATCGGGTTCGGCAGTTGCATCGATCAGGAGGCATCGTTGCGGTTCGGCGGCCGCAATCCGCCGATATGCCTCGCGCAGCTCCTGGTGAAATTTGATGCCTTCGGCCTCGAACCTGTCTGCGGTGCCGGTGCCGCGGCGCTTGGCCGCGCGTTGCAGGCCGATTTCCACCGGCACGTCGAGAATGAGGGTCAAATCCGGCTTCAGATCGCCAATTGTCACCCGCTGCATCGCGCTGAGAATGGTCGGCGATACCTGTCCCAAAATGCCCTGATACACGCGCGTTGAATCCGAGAAGCGGTCGCAAAGCACCCAAATTCCCTGCTTGAGAGCCGGTTCGATGACGGTGTGGACATGATCGTCGCGCGCGGCGGCAAACAGCAGCGTTTCCGCTTCCGCACCCAGAAGCTTGCCCATTCCGGACAACACCAGATGTCTGATGATTTCGGCACCGGGCGACCCCCCGGGCTCGCGCGTGACGATGGTTCGCACGTTGGCGTCGGCCAGCCTTTCGGCGAGCAGCTTGATGTGCGTGGATTTGCCGGCGCCCTCGCCGCCCTCGAACGAGATGAATCGCCCGCGCCCGGAGCGTTTGACCGCTGCGTCGGCCATGGTCAGAGTTTCTCGGCGCCTGCGCGGAACACCCCGATCACCAGCTCGCTCGCGCCGTCGATGGCCCGCCGCACTGTCGAGCCCTTGCCGATGGATTCGGCCGCGTAGACCGGCGTCTCTACGGCGATGTTGCCGCCGCGCCAGACCTTGATGAGCCCGACCGGCTGGCCGGATTCGATCGGCGCGCGCACCGGTCCGCTGTACACAACGCGGGCAATCAATTTGTCGTTGCCGTTCTTCTGCACCATGACCTTGACCGGTTCGCGGCTGGCGAGCCTCACCGACCGGCTTGCTCCGCCAAACACCTTGGCGTAGCCGACCGGCTGATCTGCCGCGAACAGGGTCCGGACCTCGAAATTGCGGAACCCCCATTCGAGCATTTTCTTGGCTTCCGAAGCGCGGTCGTCGGGATCTTCGAGGCCGTTGACCACGACGATCAGGCGAATGCCGTTCTGCACGGCCGAGCCGACCATGCCGTAACCGCCTTCCTTGGTGTAGCCGGTCTTGAGGCCGTCGGCGCCCTCGAGCGAATTCAGCAAGGGATTGCGGTTTTGCTGCCGGATCTTGTTCCAGGTGAATTCCTTCTCGCCAAATAATTTGTAGAAATCCGGATAGGTCAGGATGATGTGACGCGCGAGCTTGGCAAGTTCGCGCACTGTCATCTTGTTGCCGGGATCGGGCAGACCGTTGGAATTGGCAAAGGTCGACCGCGTCAAGCCGAGCTCGCGTGCGCGCTTGGTCATCATCTCAGTGGCGAAAAGACGCTCGTTGCCGGCGATGCCTTCGGCAAGCGCGATGCAGGAATCGTTGCCGCTCTGGATGATGGCGCCGTGCAAGAGATCGTCCACCGAAACCTTGCTGTTGATCGCGGCGAACATGGTCGAACCGCCCGATGGGGCGCCGCCTCTGCGCCAGGCGTTCTCGCTGATGCGATATTCGTCGGTCGGCTTGATGTCACCCTGCTTCAGCGCATGGAAGACCACTTCCGCCGTCATCAGCTTCATCATGCTGGACGGCGCCCGCAGCTCATCGGCGTTCTTCTCGAACAGGACGCTGCCGCTTGTGGCTTCGATCAGGATCGCGGTCGGCGCATCGCCGTCAAAGCCGCCCTCCTCCTTTTTTGCGCCCTGGATGCTGTTATTGGCGGCGTAGACGACGCTGCCCCAACCCACAGCGAGGACCAGCACAGCGGCAATCAGCCGACGCCAGGAAGTTCCGCCGGCCGAGCTCGAATTCAGAAAGTGTTTGACTGTCATCGGGTTATCCTGACCCGAGTTCTAACAGTTGGAGTTAAGGCAAACAACAGAGCCGTATGCGCTAATCCGTGCGGGTTTGCCGTTCATACGGCTTCATCGGCCCGAACCGCGCCGCTCGCCGCAACTCGATCAATAACGAGAGGGGGACCCGCTCAGTATAGCCCGCGGCCAAACAGCAGGTCGCGCGAAGCCTGGGGATCGATCGGAGCGTAGGCGGATAAGGGCCTGACGCTCACGGAGCCGCGGTCGTCGGCGTCATAGGCTGCGGCGTGCGAATTTTCGAAGGCGCGAGCAGCTGACCGCGAGCGCATAGCCACCGTCTCGGATGGCGCTGATATCGCGCCCTGGTCCGCCGAGGCATTGCCGAGGTTATAGGGCCTGCCTTCGGGAAGCGGAATCTCACCCCGTATGGGACGTCCGGATAAAGGGATTTCCGGAACGAACGGGCGCGCGGATGCCACCCGGACCAGAGACGGTGAAGGCGCCGGAACGCCGGTGCGCAGCGTCGCCATGAGCTGGCGGTCGTCGGAACCTTCGAGCGGCGCCCGCGCGACGTATTCGACCCGCACCCGCGCCACCCCGCTCGACTTGAATTCCAGTAGTTCGGCCGCCCGGCTCGAGACGTCCATCACCCTGTTGCCGTGATAGGGGCCGCGATCGTTGACGCGAACGATCAGCGATTTGCCGTTGCTGAGGTTGGTCACACGTACGTAACAGGGCATCGGGAGCGTCGGATGGGCAGCGCTCAGCGAGCCCATGTCGAAAACTTCGCCATTGGCCGTCAGCCGGCCGTGGAAATCCTCGCCGTACCAGGAGGCAAGGCCTTCTTCGCGGTAATTGACATCTTCCTCGGGAACATAGACCCGACCCGCAACCGTATAGGGCTTGCCCACGCGGTAGGTGCCCCCGCCCTTCGGCACCGCCTCGCCGAACTCGACAACGCGGGGGCTCGAGGAGACGCCATATTTGGGATCGACCTGGCTTATGAGGCCGGAAGAGGAGCAATTGGCAAGGAGAAAGCAGGCAGCCATGGCCGCGACAAAGCGCGCCGCGCCAAAAAAGCAAGGATCTGCCCGTCGAAGCCCCATTCGCCCCAATTACCATTCCACTGGCCGGCACGCTTTGCTACGCGCCTTCGCCAGGTGCCCCCGATGCGGCCCGCTTCCCGCACCAATTGCTCAACATAGCGCAGCCTGAAGGCGGCGGAAATGGGGAGAGCCGACAGGTGGTAAACCGAACGTTGCGTTTTTAACAGCCTCGATCTGCGCATGAGCATGGTGTCGCGCTAGAAACGAACCCTCGAAAAGCGAACGGCTGGCACAACTGCCAATCCACGGGGCTGCGGTCGCGACGGAAGGCGCGGCGCAGCGTGCCAGGTGTCCGCTGCGTTTCGGTATAAACGATAGTCTGTTCAGGCGGTTGCGAGAGGGTATGGCCCGTCTCCATGAAGGGCTAATCGCCTGCCCGCCTCGAGGCTTTGCAAGGTTGCGGCTCGATGGGCTTCAAGCCCTCGCCCCCCACGCCCTTGCCACTATATCCTTGAGGGCCGAGCCATTGTCGCTGGTGGCTTCATGGGCCGAAGCCAGCCATTCAACACGTCGGGGCATCCTGACGCACGGATCGGATCGTTCGCTTGTTGTGTTGGTTCTTTTGATCATCGAGCTGACGGCCTGGAAGGGACCCGAGGGAATGCAAGCGAACTATCTGGCCCTTGTCATCGTGATTGGATACATGGCTGGCCTCGGCCTGCTTACGACCATCGTCCAGCGCTCCGTCACCTCGACCGCGACGTTCACCTCCGGCACGAGCGGTCATGCGGGGGTTCCCGCCGCTCTGGTCGGCTTGATGTTGATGTCCGAATTCATAGGCACTTCGGCGAGCGTCGGTACTGCCCAGGAAGCCTTCAAGTTCGGCATCTCGGCGTCCTGGAACATCATCGCGCTTGGGCTCGGCTTTCTGTTCTATGCCTATTTCCTCGCCGCGAAATACAAGGAGTCCGGGCACAATACGATTTCGGCGGTGTTCGCCGAGGTCTACGGGCCGCAGACCAAGATGGCCACGTCGCTGGTGATGATCTTTGCCCTGCAGATCGTTGCGGTGGCGATGTATGCGGGCGGCGGCGCGATCCTGAGCGTGCTGCTTGGCGTCGACCGCACGCTCGCCACCGTCATTTGCGGCATTGTCGCGGTGTTCTACGTTTTTCTCGGCGGAATGAAATCGGTGGTTTACACCAACATCATTCATTCGCTCGTGAAGTATATCGGCATCGCGGTCGCAGTTTATTTCGGGCTTGCGAAAGTCGGCGGGCTTCACGAGCTCAAGGCCCGTCTTCCCGCCGAGATGTTTTCCTGGACGAATGTGGGTTTGAGCCAGATCTTTGCATGGTTCATCGCCGGCGTCGGCGCCACCTTTTCCACTCAATACGTCATTCAAGCCATCAATACCGTCGAAACCGGGCAAAAGGCCAAAACCGCGAGCTTGTACACGGCGCTGCTGATGGTGCCATTCGGGATCGGGACAGCGTTGGTGGGGATGTGCTCGCTGGCGCTGTTCCCCGATATAAAATCGATCAACGCGCTGCCTGCCTTGATTGCGAACATGCATGGTGTGTTGGCGGGCGTGGTGGCCGCAGGCCTGGCCGCCTCCCTGTTCGGCACGATCGCTGCGATCAGCGTCGCAACCTCGACGTTGCTTTACAAGGATTTCTACGCAAGGTTTGTAGAGACGGAAGACGACGACAAGCGATCGCTGAATTTCATTCGTGTAACGACTGTTGTCGTCGGGCTGCTTCCGATCGCTTTGGCGATCTATACGCCGAACGTTCTGCAGGTGACATTCCTGGCCAAGGCAATCAGGGCATCGTTGTCGGTGCTGGTGCTGCTCGTCTTCTACGCCCCGAACTTCGGCACCAGGACCGGGGCTCTGCTCAGCATCCTCTGTTCGCTGGTGGCGACCATTGCGTGGTTCGTGATGGGCAATCCGTTCGGCATCGACAACGCCTATATTGCGCTGCTGATCCCGCTGATCATCATGTGCCTCAGCTCGATGATGGAACGAGCCGGGAAAGGCAAGCCCGCGCGTGAGCCGTTCGGAGCCGCCCGGTCCGTCCGCGACTAAGCGAGGATTGCCTCGATCCTAAATGCAAAAAGCCCGCCATTCGCGACGGGCTCAAGTCAGGGAGGAAACGCCGCATGCCTACGGCGGAGCCAACACTACGATGATTCGTGCTCGTGAAGTGTGTTCTATTTCACACAGGGCTACGCGATTTTCAAAAGAAGATTTTGCGTTTCAATGGTTCATACTTACCGGCCTGCCGTGTGGCTGGTCGGCGGGGCAGAAGATCAATTTTTCTTCGGCCAGAAACTGAAGCGCGCCGTATCCTTCCAAATCGACCGCGTATCTGAATTTGCCCTCCACTGTGGAGAATACGGCAACGACCACACCGTCTTTATGATCACTGGTTGCTTCGACTCTATCGCCAATCGCGAATTTCGACATCGAAAACTCCTTCAGGAATCATCGACGCAATCATCTCACAGATCAGGTGGGCGGCGGCTCCCAATCACAAGGCGCTGGCAAATAATCCTCGATAGTATCATTCCGAGCACGAGTTCCTTCATCGGAACTGGAAATGCGATTCGCGATTTACCTTGATCAAAAGCAAGCGACTCAGTCGATCCTCTCGACACCGACTCAACTCATGGAGAATCGATTCGCGAGCGCCACTCGCGCGGCCACCGGCGGCAAGGATGCGCCTACATTCCGCGGCCTTCGAAAACCCTGCGACAAGACAACGACAATCGGTTGCGATTTTGCTGGAGGCATTGCTGCACGGCCATGTCGTCGCCAAGGTAGTTTCGGCAAAAATGCGAAGCGTCCCGAGAGCAGGCGCGCTGTTCCTGGGGCGTGCCGGCGTGCTGTGCCAGGGCGACGGTTGGCCCAAGCAGCACCAACGTCAACAATGTAAATCGGGTCATCGATAACAATTGCGTCTCGCAAGACTTGAGCCCGCGGCCGTCATGTAGCCAGGCTTTAATTTCAATGAAGTCACATGGTTCCTCTCGACGTAGTTCACCGGAATGAAGAACAGTCCGCGCGGCTGGACTATTGCTGAAAGGTATCAACTGGATGTTGATTTTCGTGTTACCCCAAATAACCTTGAACGCGGTGCGTGGACGCAAGCCGAAGTTCTGGACAGGTGCAAATTGGGTCCAGAGGTAATTGCATGAGCCAGAGTGACCGCAACAGAATGAAGGAGCTTCAGTGGTGAAATTCAAGATCTTGGGCGCCGCGATGGTTCTTGCTCTGGCGACGGAGCCGGCGATAGCCCGGCAAAAACAAGTAGACCGCCTGCCAGGTATCAGCACCTATTGCGCGACGATCGAACCGGGAAATCCCTACAGCAAGGTATACGATTATCAGGCCTGGAGTGCGTGGCGGGCACGAGGCCTTTGGGACAGCACCGGCTCGGACCGTTGCGCTCGCAATCCTCTTTATTCGCCGCCGGGGACTGCGACATTCAGGCCGGTGCCATTTCCATACCCGAGCTGGTTCTAGGCGGCCGGTGATTTCGAAAATTCGTTTGAAATGAAAAAAGCAGCGCGGGTTCCATCTCCGCAGCCGTCGAGATAAACGCAGCAGCGACAACAGCGGTCACACTAGCGCCGCCTATTTGAAGTTCCTGCACTACAAGCGGCGATGTAACACGAACTTCGGAAAGTGGGCACTAGCGCGCGCTGTCATCATCGAGAGTCGCAACGATCCAGCCAAGGAGGGATTTGAACATCCCAACTACTGGATGGCGCGAGATCGCAAAAGAAAGGCGCGCATTCGCAAGACGGCTGGCACCCGGTGCGGTAGACCACCCACTTCTCCCTGTCTGACGAGCAAAGCATTTTCCTGTTTAGTCTCGTCGGACACTCGGAGCGGTCTTGACCGGCCGCTCCGCCTTTTTGGCAGATAGAGCCTGTTTGGCGGGGGGATCGTGGCGGCCCGTGCCAACTCCTCAGAAGATCAGCTTTGGCTAGAGCGCTGTTGCTCGTGGTGTGCGAAGAATGGCTACGCTTGTTTTCACTTGCCCGAATACCGACTTCAACGTTCAGCATTCCTTCGACGATGAGGATGAGGATACGCCCGACACGGAGTTCGAAGCGATAACCTGTCCCGCCTGTACCCGGCTCCACCTCATTAATCTGAAGAGCCGCAAGCTGCTGGGCCGGGACGCAGAGTGAGGCTGCCATAGGCAGCCCGGCGATCCCGGAGGCGGCCTCGTCCCTTTTTTGGAGCGCGACCGCATCGTCGCCTTCAATGCCGCCTTAGGATGGTCTTGCGATGACGCGACAAGATATCGGAGTCGATGATTCGTTTCTTGGACGCCAACCGGCGTCGAGTCGCGGCTTCGGTCGAAGCGCGACATTGGGTCGCGACTCATCTAAACAGCCTGTCTAGGCAGCAACTGACAAGTGATTCTCGGACGGCGAGCTTGAAGGAGCAGCGGCATGTCGTGGCATGAGTTGCGGGCTGGATTAGGTTTGCTTTTGGCAATTGCGTTCGTTATCGGCGGGTCGTTGGGTATCGGCCTTCCGTTGGCGTTGGTAATCATTTGGCTCTTATCGTAACGCCCGTTTTCGCCGCAGGATCACCTTCCGGCTCAAGAAACTGTGGCGGAATATTTTGGTCCATATTCAAGGCGTGCTCGCCAGATCGTCGATCTCGGCCGGCGTCTTGTCCGGTGCCGTGTAGGTGTACGCGCACGCAATGCCCCCAAACCTGCCCGGCCACAATCCGTTCTGATCCGTTCTTGATCTTCCGGCCACTAAGTGCTTGAAGTCGTAGCGGCGGAAGGGTGGCCGAGCGGTTTAAGGCGCTGGCCTTGAAATTCGCTAGAGGCCGCATCGTCCCGTTTTGTTCTGTGTCGAGAAATCCTAGATTATCGAGGGCTTTCTCGCCACCGGCGTCTCCGTCGTGCCAATATCATGGCGTGCTGCTGAGTTCGGTAGCAAAATGGTAGCAAGCTGTTCTCATTGCCTTCGGCCGTGATGTCCGCCAAGATTTTTGCCAAAGGGGACCCCGTCGGCACATACCCCCTCTGCCATAAAGGGCGATTTTGCCCGACCAGAACTTGAGCCGCTCGATTTTGCAGTAGAAGAATATTCAGAAACCCAAATTGGGTGAAAATATTCAGAGAAATACTGGCCAAAACTCCCAGCCGATGTTTTCAGCGTTTTGGTATAAGGCCAACCCCCCGTGTCAGATCTTGGACAAGACAAGCTTCCTACACTTGTCGATATCGCTTGGCAGATATTGTTCCGTCTCGGCTTCCCTGTGGCCCAAATCTGGTGGCGGCTGCAACGGCGGCAGCATGTCGGCGCGCTGGTCGCAATCCATGTCGATCAGTCGTTGCTGTTGCTCCGTTCCTCCTATCGGTCCGCTTGGAACTTCCCGGGTGGAAGTGTTCGGCAGGGGGAGACTCCCGAAGTCTCGGTCAGGCGCGAGCTAGCGGAAGAGATTGGCCTCGTGGTCAATGCGCCGCTGCAACTGATAGGCGAGGTCTGTGGCCTGTGGGACGGACGGATAGACCGGGTGTTCCTCTTTGTGTTGCGATTAGACAGGTTGCCC
>Ga0306925_10005070_pt1 | contig 12027 bp, 9 predicted proteins | sample flu12Cox44000176_FD_203755 | JGI IMG/M metagenome (GOLD analysis project Ga0306925, IMG submission 203755) | Lab enrichment of tropical soil microbial communities from Luquillo Experimental Forest, Puerto Rico - flux8day.12C.oxic.44.000.176 (v2)... | ecosystem: Environmental > Terrestrial > Soil...
GCGTCCCGTGGAAAGGTCACCCGCGCAGAACCGGTTGCAGCACTCTACGAGCAGGGCCGGGTACGCCATCTGGGTGTGTTCCCGGGTCTTGAGGATCAGATGTGCGCCTTCACTGCCGACGCGCATTGCAGCCCTTCGACCCGCTCGGCAGGCTACTCGCCGGATCGGGTCGATGCATTGGTCTGGGCCTTGACCGACCTTCTGGTCGAACCGATGCCTGGAGAGGGAATTTACGAAATGTATCGCCACTGGAGTGGTCGGCTGGTCAGCAGCCCGACGCGCGATTGTTAAAGTCGTTCGCCGATCATTACGCGGAAGGAGCCGATCATTGATGATGCTCGTCAACGACGACGACCGTAATGCCAAATGGGTTCTGACGCAGACTGATATCGCAAGCCGTCTAGTGCCTCCATACGGGCTGTCGGCAGTCGCCGGATGCGCCACGATGCCGGTCGGGGCAACGACGCATATGTACCGGACTTGGCAATGAAAATCCCACTAGTATTTGCCTGCGCTTTCGGAGTTTGGTTCGTCGTCGCGACCGCCGTATTGGTCGCGGAAGCGGGACTGTCATCCCGTATCGTTAACTTTCGATTGCTCAGTCCATCGCGAGCGGCCCTCAGGCAGACGCAAGCAGCCAGACTGGTTCGCAGGCAGCCGGAGATTTACCTCCAGATCACGCGCAGCCTGTTGCGAATTGCAGCGTTTGCTTTCGGTCTCGGCGTGGCGCTCCCCACTTTGGCGCAGACGATCAATGGCTCCTCGCTCAACATCTCGGGCCAGTCGACACTGCAAGGTGATGTGATCGTGTGCTCCGGGCACCCGTGGATCGATGTTCGGTGCAATGGTGCCGCAGGCGATGATGGTCACGATGACACCGCCGCAATAAGCAGCACGATTTCGACCGCTATCGCCAATAATTGGCCGGTGAGATTATCGGCCGGCACCTATAAGGTGACCTCGCCGGTGACCATCGATTACGCCACGCAAGCAGGCAAGGGGTTTCGTCTCATCTCCGACGGGGCGGTTATCGATGGAAGAACCATTGCATCCGGCTCGGTGCTGCAGATCCGATGCGGTGGCGGTACCAGCAGTAGCCCAACGGGATGCTTCTACTTCAAAGAAGAGGGCACCTTATTCGTCAATGGCAACACCCCCGCCTATGTGGTCGTGCTCGGTCAGCCCGACTTCTCGGATGCGCACAACTCGGCGAAAATAGACCACCTGATCGTCAACAACGCCAATAACTTGCCGGCCGCTGGTGGATGTCAGTTTAATTACCTGCTCGACAGCGATGTTTATGCGGTTTGCGTGGCGTCCGGCGGGGCCGCCGGTCTCGCATTCGAGCAAACCCAGTTTTCCCGTATCTCCGGTGCGGGCACGGCAGAGGGCACCGGCGGCCGCGGGGTCGTTCTGGAGAACGGCTACAATTTCAGCAACACATTCTTGGCCCTCGATCTCGAGGTCTCTCCGACCTGCCTGTCGATCACCTTCAATCACAATGGTCTCAACACTTTCGTGTCGCCTTATTTTGACTGTGTCACAGCGGTGGCTGCGACGGCCAGCGTCGGCAACGTGCTGATCAACCCCAATTACGGCGGTGCAACCGTCAATTACGGACCTCTATCGACAGGAATATCGGTAATCGGTACGGGGTCGAGAGACAATTGGCTGTTTCCGGTCGCGGGGTCATATGTCGCCAAACCGATCGACGACGGACTGAGCGTCTCGAACTACAACACTCCGGGCGCGTCCATGTCGGTGACCCTGCCGGCAATTGCCAGCGTCAATATGGGCTGGAGCATGGGATTTGCGTCGGACAACGGCAAAGGCATGACGATCACGGCTACAACCGGTTCGATCATCTCGGGCGGCAGAAGCCTCGGGTCGATCACGCTGGGTCCGGGAAATTATGAATATGTCCGGCTGCAGTCGGATGGCAGCAACTTTCGCATTACCTCGTCGACCCGCAACACCCGCTTGGCGAATGGTTTTGAAGCACCGCCCTGGCCGAGCAACTGGTTGTTCCCCGCTAGTTCCGGTTATGCTGCCGGACTCGGCGACAATGGGAACGTGCTGTCGAGTTACAACAGCACGAATGGATTAGCTGTCACACTTCCGCCGACCAACGGGCTTCCGGGCGGCTGGTCGATGGGCTTTGCGACGGACAACAATAAAAGCCTCACGGTACAGGTAAACAACACCGCGGGCGGTCACATCGTGTGGCCAGGTTCGGGTGGCTCGCAGACATACTTGGAGTTGGCGAATACCAGCCAGGGGGCGTACGAGTTCCTGGTCCTGCAATACGACGGTAACGGCAATTTCCGGGTTCTCGACGCGACGCCGGCGTCGGCGCAGACGATCGGCATGATTGGCGCGACCGGGATCAGTCGCTGGAATTACCCTGCGGTCAGTTCCTATTCCGCGACGGTCGCCGACAATGGCAGCGCCGTATCGAGCCTCAACAGCCCGGCCGCCTATTTGGCTGTTACGTTGCCTTCGACGACGGCCGTGCCTATGGGATGGACGATCGGGATCGTGACAGACGGCAACAAAACAGCCGCGGTTCAGGTCAACTCTGTCTCCGGCGGCCACATTCTGTTCCCCGGTAGCGGAGCGACTACGAACTCGGCTTCGCTTGCCACCTCTAACTATGAGGTTCTCGTCCTCCAATTCGACGGTGGCAATTTTCGGGTTGTCCAGGCGACGCCAGCAACGGCTACGTTGATGGGGATTACGGGCAATGCACCGGGGATCAATCGTTGGAGCTTTCCAGCGGTTAGCACTTATGCGGCCTCGCAAAGCGACAGCGGAAATTCGTTGTCCAGTTACAACACTCCGACCGGTTCCCTGGCTGCGACGCTGCCGCCGACAACTGCGATCAGTGCGGGGTGGACAATGGGTTTCGCAACCGACAATGGCAAGACGATGACCGTTCAGGTCAATGCTGCCTCCGGCGGACACATCCTTTATCCGGCGGGAGCGACCGGCACTGCCGGAAACTCGATAACGCTGGCCGCCGTCAACTATGAATTTCTCGCGTTGCAATTCGATGGCAGCAATTTTCGCATAACGTCGATTAGCCCACGCAGCGCCGAGGCGCTTGGCATGTTCGGGCATCAGATTACGACAGGGGCAACCCCTGCGGTCGGCTCGGGATCGACCGACTGCGGAACCTCGCCCTCGATCGGCGGCAACGACAGCGCTGGGCGCATCACCGTTGGCGCCACCAATGGTGGCCGATGCACGATAACGTTTGTAACGCCGTGGCCTAACCCTCCGGTCTGCTCGGTTTTTGACGAAACGGCGCCGACGCTGGTAAGACCAACAGCCGCCTCCACCACCAGCGTCGTGCTCGCCGGAAGTTTCGCAGGTGGTGACTCCCTCGTCTACAACTGTGCCGGCTTCCAATGATCCACTCAGCTACAACCGGCGCCTTTGGAAGAGAAGCATCGATGGAGCGCGCCAATCGTGATCTGACGGAGGCGCTCTGATGCCCGCTCCCGATGGCAAGCGCACGTCCTTAGCGTCATACACGTGGGGCGGATGGGGGAGTCAGAACGACGTCACCCAATTTCGTAATGTCTTTGAGCCTGATCCGGGAATTTTTTCACCCGGCTACCCATTGGTTCCGCCAGAGCCCGAGAAGGTACGGCTTTGGGATTTCCCGGTCGGCTACAATGCGATCTACACGCCGCGTTCGTACGAATCGATCGGCTTCGACGAACTGAGGGCGCTAGCCGAATGCCACGACATCACTCGACTGGCGATCGAAACACGCAAGGATCAGATCGAAAAACTCGATTGGGCAATCAAGTCACGCAACGAGAAATCTCCTAGGCCAGACGCCGGTTCGCGGATTGACCGGCTAACCGAGTTCTGGGAAAGCCCTGATAACGAGCACCCGTTCGCGACTTGGCTACGCGAAGCACTCGAAGACGTCCTTGTGCTCGACGCGGCCGCATTTGAGGTAAGGCGCAACCGCGGCGGCGATATCGTCGGACTGGATATCGTTGATGGCTCGACAATCAAAGTCTTGCTCGACGGTACGGGTCGGCGGCCACGGCCACCCGTCCCGGCCTATGAACAGATCATCCACGGACGTCCGTGGCGTCTTCTGACGAGTGACGAGTTGCTCTACCTCCCACGGAACCGACGGCCGCATAAGGCATATGGTTTCAGCCCCGTCGAGCAGATCGTGACGACGGTCAATATTGGGCTGCGCCGACAGGCGATGCAGCTGCAACATTTCACGGAAGGCAATGTTCCACCTGGTCTGCTGAACGCACCCGACGGGTGGAGCCCCGAGCAGATCCGCCAATTCCAGGAGTGGTTCGACTCAGTTCTGGCCGGCAATACGGGTAATCGAAGTCGCCTCCTATGGGGCCCGGGTGGCACCAAATACCAGGCGTTCAAAGAAGCGCCTTACAAGGACGATTTTGACGAGTGGCTGGCGCGCATTGTCTGTTACGCGTTCTCCTTGCCGCCCACCGCCTTTACCCCGCAGGTAAATCGAGCGACGGCGCAAACCGCGCAGGAAGCAGCTTTGGAAGAGGGGCTCGCGCCGTTGCTCGGTTGGGTCAAACGGCTAGTCGATGGGGTCATCCAGACCAGCATGGGTCATGTCGATCTCGAGTTCGCCTGGTCGAATACCCGGCCCACCGATCCGAAAGACCAGGCGAGGATTCTCGAAAGTTATGTAAGGGGCGGGATCTACGCACTCAACGAGGCGCGCGACATTTTGGGAATGCCCCCAGTCGCCGGTGGGGACGAACCGATGTTCTTTACCGCGCAAGGCCCCGTGCTACTCGCCGAGGCCGGCAGAGAAACCTGAACCGGCAATCGAGCGCTTAAGGTCGCCCGCCGTGCGGCGGGCGACGGCATTGCGGTGATTTGTTCTGCCAAATTGCCGTGAGCTTCCGTTGATTTCGCCCAATCGTGATCAAGCCGCAGTGCAAACGGCTGCAATCGTCCATCGCTAGCCCGACGGATCAGTCGTTGAAGCACGATGATAGGCACAGTAGGAGCCGTAAATGAGTGTTCTGCCCTCCGACATAGTCGTCTATGGTTCGGCCAATATGCCCGAGGCAGATAGTGTGACCAACGGCGGCGCGGTTGATTTCACTCGTCGCGTCGCGTTCTACGACATCGCGTCGGCGGGCAGCGTTGACGTAGTATCGAGCTCAGCCAGCGACACGGCGACCAAGATCACGTATTATGGCCGCGATCCGACTGGTGTCGTCCAAAGCCAGACGCTGACCTTGAATGGTCAGACCTGGGTGAGCGGCTCGCAGACCCTGGAACGGCTGCTCTACGCAGCCTTGTCGGGCGCCACCGCCAATGGCCCTGTCGCCAATCCGGGAGGAACGGTGGCCGTCGGCGACGTAGTTTTGGCGGCGCACAACTGCGTGCTGCCGTCGGGCGCGGTCACTACTGACACGAGCCTGCGCACCGCGCAGACCGGCTCAGCCAACCACAGTGGCACAACACCCGCGCTGTTCAAATTGCAATCGGGAGACGGCAATAGCGTTTCCGTCGGACAAATTGTCTGGACCAAGGGCGGCACCGGGCCGAACCAAGTGCGTCAGATCATTGCTACTTCGGGCTACGGTACGGATGTGGTCGCCGTCAATCGCGATTGGGGGGCGATCCCCGATAATACGACGACGTACAAAATCCTGCAAGGCATGCTCTTTGAGATTTTGCCGAATGCCGTGACGGCCGTCATCCGCATGTTCTCCAACACGGCAGCCGATGGACCCACCGGGGCGCAGCGCACCTATTACGAAAAGGTCTTTGTTGTGAATAACAACGCCAGCACTGCGCTAACCGGAGCGCAGGTCGAAGTCGCAAGCGAAACGCCGGGTCTTCCTTCCGGTGCTCTGCTGGACGTTGCGCTGACGACGGCTCTGAACGACACTGGCACTGCGGCTAATCGTCAATCCGCGCCTTCTACGGGCATCGGCTCCTTCATTTCGCAGCCCGCCTTCGTCAATGTAACCGGGGCGGGAAACCTACCATCGGGATCGGCGGCCAATTCGGCAGGCGCGCAGGGAGTGTGGCTCCGGCTCACCTTGCCGGCGGGCGCCGCTTCCTACAAGGGTTCGGCCGATCTGCGCACACAGGGAACCACAGTTTAACCGGCTGCCGCAACGGGTGCCGACTAGCGGATTTCAGGATCCTTTGCCAAGCCAGCATGAGACCTCGTCATGAAACGGGCTAGCAGGCTCGCCGTCTTTTATCGGAGGGACCGCAAGATTCTCCGGCACAAGGTCATCCCCGAGTTTGACGCTGAGCTTGAGAGGCTTCATGCTTCGCCAGGCGAAAGCATGCTGTTGCTGCCGCTCAGTCGCCCGCACGATGACACTGAGTGCCGGGCAGCCATTGCTGTCGCTACTGGCGTATCGCCACCGAGCGGCCGATGCTGCATCGTCGACGGTTGGGGGGATGTAATTGCCGTGTGCAATGCCGATCCCACTATCGATACTCACTCCGATGGGCTGGTCGTCGCGAGCGACAATGCAGGACCTGGCGGTGCGGTCCACGACCATTGAGTGCCCTGGTGCAGACTTGTGACTCAAATTTTCATTATCTCGGGCACGTCGTGGACGGTACCGGTCGACTGGAATGCCGCTGACAACAGTGTCGAGACTATCGGGGCCGGAGGCGGCGGACAAACGGCCAACGCCTCCTTTGCCGGTTCCGGTGGTGGGGGAGGCGGATACTCCAAGATCACTAACCTTTCGCTGATCGGCGGCAATACGATCGCTATCCAGATCGGTGCCGGTGGTCTCCCCGGCGCTGCCGGCGGCGATACATGGTTCAACGGTGCTACGCTTGCTACTAGCTCGGTTGGTGCTAAGGGCGGTGGAGGCGGGTCCAATAATTCTGGTGGAGCTGGTGGCGCTGCCTCTAGCGGCGTAGGTACAACAAAAAAATCTGGTGGGTCGGGCGGCGCCCCAGGCGGCGGTAACCCATCCTGCGGCTCCGGCGGCGGTGGCGCGGGCGGTCAAAATGGTGATGGCGGCACAGGAGCCGGTTGTAGCAACACGGCGGGAATCGGCGCGGGCGGCGGCGGCGGCAATGGTGGGGGCGGCAATGGCGGCGCCGGCAATGCTACTGGCAGTCCGGGAGGCACCGGCGGCGATGGATTTGGAAATACCGGATCTGGTGGATCCGGTGGTACTACGAGTACCCCTCCGGGCAATGGCACTTCCGGAAGCGGCGCAGGTGGTGGCGGCACCGCCAGTGCGACCAGCAGCACGAATACCGGAGGTGCTGGCGCTATTGGCCAGGAATGGGACAGTGCGCACGGCACTGGCGGCGGCGGCGGCGGTGGCTCGGGCGCCACCAATCCAGGCGGCAATGGCGGGGCCGGCGCGAACTACGGCGGTGGAGGTGGCGGCGGCGGCTATTCAAGTGGCTTTGGCAGAGGCGGGGCCGGCGGCGCCGGGCTCATCGTCGTCACGTATACGCCCACGACAAGTGCCACGATAACGGTAGACTCGCCGGATGCAATGGAATACCAAACGACCGCGTACGCAGATAGCTTTGACCCGATAGAGTTTCGGGGCTTTGTCTCGAGCGACGGTGGACACCCGATCGAAGAACGCCGGCAAATTCGGGGCGACGGCGGCATGCCGATCGAACTTTGTTGTGTTGCCCTTCGGGTTTCCGGCCTTCCGGCGCAATGGGCGGGCTCCTTAGCAGTCGCTGCGGAAGCGGTTCTACCTCTCGAATTCACCGCTATTCAATTGGCAAAGGCCAGGAGTTGCACCGAGTGGATGACAATCCAGTCGCTCGACGCGGGAATTGAGGTCGAACATCTTTGGAAACTGCTGGTGGATCCCAAATTTTGCCCTGAATTCGGCAACCTTCGCGCCACTGACCTGCAACTCGGCCTCGAACTCCTCGCCGCTTCAGGAGGCGAAACAACTCTGGTTTTGGAATCGATGACGAGCGGTGCGCGGATTACGACTGACGAGCCGCTCTACTTGGAGTGGACCGATCCCCCAGCCCCTGTTCCCGTCGTCGCGTATAACCGGCTGCTGCGCTCACCCGGCAGGGTCCGCATCCTCGCGGGACCCGGCAGCGTTCACCCGCTCAGAGGTTCGTGAGATGACGAATGCGGATTGACACACCTTTCGCCCCGATTGAGGTCGGCGAAACCGATTGGTTTGTTTTCGATTTCACGCCGGACGTGGGTGCAGCTACGATTCAGTCAACGAGCTGGACTTGCGTACTGGGCTCTTACGAGACAGTAATCGATCCGGCGCCGCAGGCACGAGTGCTCTCGGCATTCCCCCAAACTGCGATCCAGGTGCGTTCGCCAACGGACGGTTCGCTGCTGACACGCCCCGGCGCGTTCTCCGTCGGCTTCATTGGGGGAATGCCGGTCTCAGCAGCCGGCGGCACCTACATCCTAGAGGCTACAGCCAATCTGAGCGACGGGCGCGTGTTAAAACTCAATGCGACGGTTCAATGCAAGGCGCCGGGCTCATAACTGCGGCGCGGCCTCGCTGTTTGGTGAATAGCTAATTCCGCTATCTTACTGGGATTTCGAATGATGCGGCTTTACGGCGCAATCCAGAAGGTCGAGCCTCAGGATGACGGTACCGTGCGGGTGCACGGAATCGCCACATCCGAGGCTGTGGACGAGCAGGGAGAGATTGTTCGGGCGGATGCCATCCGCGCCGCGATCCCGGACTACATGCGTTTCCCGGCCCTGCGGGAAATGCATCAACTGTCTGCCGCAGGAACGACGCTCGAAGCCGAGGTTTGCGAGGACGGTATTACCCGCATTGTCGCCCATGTCGTCGACCCGGTCGCGGTCGCCAAGGTAAGAAACCAAGTCTATCGAGGTTTCTCCATTGGTGGGCGCGTCACACAGCGCGAGTCGGGCAACCCGAAGACGATTACCGGCCTCGTCTTGAACGAGATTTCTTTGGTCGATCGGCCGGCTAATCCGGAGGCGATTTTCGACTGCTGGAAGGCAGCGATGGCGTCGGATTCTACCCCCGGCTTTGCAGAGGTGTTCATCGCTGAGGCCGACCCAACCGATCCGCAGCAGGTTCCATTCAACGCCCCGATCCAGATCTGGGCCTGCGGCGTTCAAGGTCACCGTCACCTGGCCAAAGCAGCGGCGCTAAGATGCCTAAAGGGTGATGCCGGAGTGGTGGAGGGACGCAACGCGGAGAGAAGCGAGGCGTCCAGGGAACAAATGGACGAGAGCGCAGCGGTCTCGTCTGCCGAAGCCGACGATGCCGCGTCGTCCGCCTCTTTGGCGGAACGTCTGCGCGATGTCGGTCAGAGTGCTGCTCGCCTAATGACCGACCTCGACTGGTTGAGGAGCGCTCTCGAGCCGGAAGCAACGAGCAAGGATGAGCCGCCGCAAGAGCAGGTTCAGTTGCAGATAATCGTTACTGAACTTTGCGATTTCTTGAGTTCCTACGCAAACCAAGTGGTTGAGGAATCTCCATTCGAAACGCAGACCGAGGACTCGGCATCTGCATCGGCAATGTCAGAAACTCCGGATGCAGGGTCATCAGATCTTAAGAGCGTGGCCATGAAGGGCGAGCAATCGCGGCCTGATCAGGGGTTGCTGGATATCGCCAATACCGCAGATGCGCTCGCCGATGACCGCATTGAGAAGATAGCGCTGGCGAAGGTTTTGGCGGAAGTCGTTCCGATGATCGAGAAGCTGGCGAAGCGCGTCGATGAAATTGCTCGGACCCCGTTGCCGCCCTTGACGATGGCCAAAGGCACTGTTTCGCTATCGAAGCAGGAGGATCGCGGAAGCAACATGGGCAATGGCGACAGCGAACTGTCGCCCGAAGCGATTGCCGCCGCACTTGCCAAGATGAGCAAGGAAGAACAAACGCTGACCCTGATAAAGGCCAGCTACGCGACCCCTATTCGGATCCCCGGCTCAGCAGCGGATCAGCGCTGAAAATCAATCTTCGACCAGCCTCTGGGACTAACTGACCCGTGTTGAAGCTTACACGCAGACCTACCATCGGCCCAGACGGGCCGTCACCGAGCCCGGTGCTTGCCGGGCTTTTTGTTGCCCCCCTTCTTCGGGAGGAAATTTGATGAACCCAATCACTCAAGAGTCACTGGAGCTCATGAAAGGGGCTCTGGCAAAGCCAAATTTTCAGCTGGCTAAATCGATTTCGACCGCGACTGGATTGTTGGCCTATGACCTCCAGGCACCAGCCAAAAACCTCTATCCGTTTGTCACGCCGCTGAGGAACATCGTTCCGCGCGTGGGCGGCGGCGTCGGCTCCGCAACCAACTGGCGGCAAGTGAACGCCATCATTGGTTCCGGTTTCGACGCGATGGGATGGGTGCCCGAAGGTCAGCGTTCTGGCCAGATGTCGTATTCGACATCCAACAAAACCTCGCCTTTCGTCACAATTGGCGAGGAAGACGCCGCCACCTTCGAGGCGATTTCTGCCGGTCGCCAGTTCGAGGACATTCAGGCGCAAATGGCTTTTCGCCTTCTGCAGAAGATGATGCTGAAGGAGGAGATGGCGATCCTCGCTGGCAATGCCTCGTTGACGCTCGGTAGCCCTTCAACCCCCACATTGTCGGCATCGGGCGCAGGCGCATCGCTGCCGGCCGCAACCTATTTTGTCAAGGTCGTCGCGCTGACCCTCGAAGGCTACCAGAATTCCAGCGTGCTGGGCGGTGTCGCGACCACGAAGGCGGTCACCGGTGCTGACGGCAAGAACTTCACATTGTCCGGCGGTTCTTCGAATATCAGCGCCGAAGCAAGTCAAGCGGTAACTCTCGGGCAGACGCTGTTCTGCTCTGTCAATCCTGTCCAGGGCGCGGCCGCCTATGCTTGGTACATCTCGACCGCAAGCGGCACCGAGACCCTTCAAGCGATCACGACGATCAACAGCCTGGCTGTGGCCGCGCCTCTCAGCACAGGTACCCAAGCGCAAAGCGCTGTTACAGCCGACAACTCGGCCAATCCGAGTTATGCCTATGATGGGCTGTTGACGACGGCGCTGAAGGCCGGCTCGAACGCTTACGTCAATATCATGCCGACCGGGACCGTAGGGACTGGTACGCCTTTGACCGCATCCGGGCGAGGGTCGGTCGTCGAGATTGACACAATGTTCCAGAAGATGTGGGACAACTTCCAGGTGTCGCCGACGGTTCTCTTTGTAAACTCGCAAGAACTCAAAAACATCACCACCAAGGTGCTGTCCAACGCTTCCGGTCCGTTGCTGAAATACGAGAGCCCCGCTGACGGCAGCGCCGGGGAATATCAGCTGACCGCGTCGGGTGTGGTTCAGTTTTACTACAACCCGTTTGCGCTGAACGGGGGCCTTCGCATCCCGATCCGCATCCATCCGAAGGTACCACCCGGGACGGTCATCGGCTGGGCCGAGAACCTGCCGATTCAATACCAGTCGAACGAGGTACCGAATGTTGCCGAGATCAAGACACGGCAAGACTACTACCAGATCGACTGGCCAATTGTAACTCGCCAGCGCCAGGTCGGCGTCTACGCCGAGGAGGTATTGGCGGTCTATGCTCCCTTTGCAATGGGTGTCATCTGCAATATCGCAAACGGGTAACACCGATGTCCGACATTCCGGTGCCTGCTTCGCAGGCGCCTGTCACGGCAGCCCCCGGGTCGATCCCGGGGGTCCCTCTCGCCGAACGGTTGATAACCCTGCGGGCCGCTTTTGGCCAAGACGAAGCCGATCACGGGACAGCGCGATTTTTGGTCAATGACGACGGTTTGATAGAGGTGCCTGTGGAGGCTGTCTTCCCGCTGACTACCACCGGCGGGTTTGTATTTGCGCCGACCGGCGGGTGCGCGATTTCTGTGGGCGTTATCAAACTGCACCATGACGCTGCGGGGGGCTGCTCTTATGCCGGATGTCGATGTCTCGCCGATCTGAACGGAGATGTCCTGGTGCCTGCCGAAGCCGTTTCCGAGTTGTCGGCGCATGGCTTTGTCTCCGTTCTTGAGCAAGCCATGGTAGTGGCTGCGGCCCGAGCCAAATC
>Ga0306925_10005079_pt1 | contig 12019 bp, 11 predicted proteins | sample flu12Cox44000176_FD_203755 | JGI IMG/M metagenome (GOLD analysis project Ga0306925, IMG submission 203755) | Lab enrichment of tropical soil microbial communities from Luquillo Experimental Forest, Puerto Rico - flux8day.12C.oxic.44.000.176 (v2)... | ecosystem: Environmental > Terrestrial >...
CCGGCGACGCAGGCGCGCGCCCTCGGGGTGAGCCTGCGCGAGATCGAGCTGCTGCTCGCGCTCGCTGCGGATGCGCGCGCCGGGAGGCTGCGCCTGCCGCTCGATGAGCTCGAGCGCGTCCACCTCCCGCCCGAGAGCCTCGCGCAGCCGCCATGGCCCGCGGCGCTCGCGGAGCTGCTGCGCCATCGCCACCGCGAGGTGCGCGCATCGCTCGGCGCGGCGCTCGACGCACTGCCACCTGCGGCGCGGCCGCCGCTGCGCGGCCTCATCGTGTGGGCTACCCTCGCCTGCGCAGCTTCCGCGCGCGCGGAGCAGCGCTTGCCGCAGGCGGGCACCGCGCGCGACCATCACGCGCCACTCGATGGCTGGCGTGCATGGCGCGTGGCGCGGCGCGTGGACGCGCGGCGGCCCCTGGGAGGCACTGACCTGTGAACCCAACAGCGGAGGCGAATCGAGTGTTCGAGCCACGTGATCACGTTCCTGCTCCCGCCGAGCTCGCCGGGCGCGCAGTCGCCATCACCGGCGCGGGCTCCGGTGTCGGCCGTGCGGTGGCGCTCGCCTGCGCCCGCTGCCAGGCGAACGTGGTGCTGATCGGACGCGACGTGGCGAAGCTCGAGGCCGTACACGGGGAGATCGCGGCGGCAGGTTCGCCCGAGGCGAGCATTGCGCCGCTCGACCTCGAGAGCGCCGTGGCGCGCGACTACGACGCGCTGGCGGATGCGCTGCTCGAGCGTTACGGCCTGCTCGGCACGCTGACGCCCATCGAGCACTACGACGTGCCGACCTGGTGTCGCGTGTTGCACGTGAATGTGACCGCGGCGTTCGTTCTGACGCAGGTGCTGCTGCCGGCGTTGAAAAAATCCGCCGATGCGTCGGTCGTGTTCACCGCCAGCAGCGTCGGCCGCCGCGGCCGCGCCTACTGGGGTGCTTACGCGGTCTCCAAGTTTGCGCTCGAGGGCCTCTCGCAGGTGCTGGCCGACGAGCTCGAGGGCATCAGCCACGTGCGGGTGAACACGCTCAACCCGGGACGCGCGCGCACCGCCATGCGTCGCCAGGCGTATCCGGCCGAGGACTTCACGCAGGTGCCGCTGCCCGAGGCGCTGACCGCTCCCTACATCGCGCTTTTGGGTCCGGCGAGCCGTGGCGTCACGGGCCGGGCGTTCGATGCTCAGCCGCCTGCCTCGCCATCTCCGGCGGCAATGGCTTCCGCCCCCGACAACAGCGCGCGCAGCTCTTCCTGAGAGAGCTCGCGGAATCGCCCGCGCGCCAGCGAGCGTTCGAGCGCGAGCGGCCCAAGGCGGGTGCGCAGCACCCGGCTGACGAGTGCACCCTGGCGTTCCACGAGCTGACGCACCTCGCGACCGCTCGCCCGGCGTGCCGCGATCTGGTACCAGCGGTTGGCGCCCTCACCGCCCGCCGCGTCGCAGCGCTCGATAGCGAGGTGCGCGCCGCTGTCGAGCTCGCCACCGAGAATCCCCTGGCGCTGCGTGTCGCTGAGCTCGCCGCGCACGCGCACACCGAACTCGCTCGAGAACGCGTGCACGCCGCGCTGCAGTTGCGCGGCGAGCTCGCCATCGCTCGTGACGAGCTCGAGTCCCCCATCGGGTCGCGGCATAGGGCTCACCGCGATGAAGCGCCGGCCGAGGCGGCGCGGCAGCCGTCCGAGCATCGCCGCGCGCGCGCCGGGCGCCGGCGCCGCTGCGCCGCTCGGCTCCCCGAGCGGCTCGCCGGGGGAGCGGTGACAGAGGAATGCCCGGACGCCCGCCGGGGCGCGCGCATGCACCGCGCGTCCATCGAGCCGCAGCTCATCGCCCGGACCCACCCGCGCCCCGAGCGTGGCAACGGCGCCGTTGATCGTGAGCCGGCCGGCGCGGATCCAGGCTTCCACTTCGCGCCGCGAGGCGAGACCGGCGCGCGCGAGCACCTTCTGCAGCCGCTCAGGTCGGTGCGCGCCCGCGGACGCCGCGGCCCGCGGCGGCGCGCGCCGCGGCGCCTGCAGCCGGCCGCGCGCGCCCCGGCGGCGGGCAGGTACACCCGTGGGGCGGCGACCGCCGCCCGGGCGTGGCATCAGCGCTCCAGGTCGCGGGGTCCCGCGACGAGCTCCGCCGAAGCGCCGCCCTCTGCCGAGAGCTCATCATCCTCGCCCGGGTCTTCTTCGACAGTGCCGGGTGGCTCGATGGCAGCGTCGTCCCGGGACGCGCCAGCGTCCCCGGCGAGTGCGAGCTGCAGAGTGAGATCGCCCATCGCCTTGAGCTCCGCGAGCGGTGGCAGATCATCGAGGCTCTTGAGGCCGAAGTAATCGAGGAACTCGCGCGTGGTGCCGAGCAGCTCCGGGTGCCCCGGGACGTCACGGCGACCGACCACGTGCACCCAGTTGCGCTCGATCATGGTGCGGATGATGTTGGGGTTCACGGCGACCCCGCGCACCGCCTCGATCTCGGCGCGCGTCAGCGGCTGACGATAGGCGATCAGCGCGAGCGTCTCGAGCAGCGCCCGCGAGTAGCGCGCCGCACGCTCGGGCCAGAGCCGTGAGATCTCCCCGGTGAGCTCGCGGCGCACCTGGATGCGGAAGCCGCTGGCGGTCTCCTTGAGCTCGATGCCGCGGCCTTCGTATTCCGCGCCGAGTGAGGCGAGCGCCTCGCGCACCGCCTGCGCGCCCGGTCGCACGGCATCATCGAACAGCCGCAGGAGCTCGGCCACGGGTAGCGGCCCGCCCGCGGCGAGCAGTGCCGCCTCGATGACGTTGCGGATGTAGGAATCGTTCATGAAGGATCCTCGTCGGCACCCGTGGCCGAGGTGTCGCTCGCATCGCGGTCGATTGCGGCACTGTCGGATTCAACATTGTCGGCGACGACGTGCAGCACCCGTGCGGGGCCGGTGCCGCGTACGTGCAGCGGCGCGTAGGCGTGCGCCTGCACGATGTCGATCAAGCCCTCGCGCATCAGCTCGAGAATGGCCACGAAGGTGACCGTGACACCCATGCGGCCCTCCTCGGGACGGAACAGCTGGGTGAACGGCACGAAAGCGCCGGTGGCGAGCGCGGCGACGATGTCCTTCATGCGCTCCCCGACCGAGAGCTGCTCACGCCGGATGTGATGGTGGGCGAACATCTCCGAGCGCGCCACCACCTCCTTGAAGGCGATCAGCAGCTCCTGCAGCGTGATCTGCGGCAGCGCGCGCACCACGCGCCGCTCGCGCGGCTCCGCGCTGACGCTCCAGACGTCGCGCTCGAGCCGCGACAGACCGTCGATCTGCTCGGCGGCGCGCTTGAAACGCTCGTATTCCTGCAGCCGCCGCACCAGCTCGGCGCGCGGGTCCTCCTCGCTGTCCTCCGCGAGCTTCGGCCGCGGCAGCAGCATCCGCGACTTGATCTCCGCCAGCGTCGCTGCCATGACGAGATACTCGCCCGCGAGCTCGAGCTGCAGCTCCTGCATCAACTCGATGTACTGCATGTACTGCCGCGTGATCTCCGCGAGCGGGATGTCGAGGATGTCGAGATTCTGGCGACGGATCAGGTAGAGCAGCAGATCGAGCGGTCCCTCGAAGGCCTCGAGAAACACCTCGAGCGCTTGCGGCGGGATGTACAGGTCGCGCGGCAGCTGTGAGATCGGCTCGCCGTTCACCACCGCAAACGGCATCTCTACCTGCTCGGGCGGCGGCTCCGGCGGCGACGCCGCCGGAGGCGCGCCCGGGACGATCCGCAGTTCGGGGCGCTGCTTCACGGGCGGCGCGCCTCAGCCCGCACGCAGATGCATGGCGCGGCGCACGTCATCGAGCGTCTCGCGCGCCGCCTCGCGCGCCTTGTCGGCACCTTCGGCGACGATGTTGCGTACCAACTCGGGATTGTCCTCGAACTCCTGGGCGCGCCGGCGCATACCGCTCACCTCCTCGACGACGCGCTCGATGAGCGGCTGCTTGCAGTCGAGGCAGCCGATGCCGGCGCTGCGGCAGCCCTCCCACACCCAGTTGCGGGTGGCCTCGTCCGAATAGATCTTGTGCAGGTCCCACACCGGGCATTTCTCCGGATCTCCCGGGTCGCTGCGGCGCACGCGCGCCGGATCGGTCACCATCGCCCGCAGCTTCTGTGCCACGGCCTCCGGCTCCTCGCGCAACCCGATGGTGTTGCCGTAGGACTTCGACATCTTGCGGCCATCGAGCCCCGGCACCTTCGGAGTGGCGGTGAGCAGCACCTGGGGCTCGGGCAGGATCGCGACTCCGGTGCCCTCGAGGAAACCGAGCAGCCGCTCGCGGTCGGCGACGGTGATGCGGTTGTTGCCCTGTACCAGCGCCTGCGCGCGCTGCAGCGCCTCGGTGTCGCCGCTCTCCTGGAACCTGCGCCGCAGCTGGCGGTAGTTGCTGCTGTTGCGGCCGCCGAGACTCTTCACGGCGCGCTCGGCCTTGGCCTCGAAGTCCGGCTCGCGGCCGTAGAGATGGTTGAAGCGGCGCGCGGTCTCGCGCGTCAGCTCGACGTGCGAAACCTGGTCCTCGCCCACCGGCACGTAGGCGGCCCGGTACACCAGGATGTCAGCGCTCTGCAGCAGCGGGTAACCGAGGAAGCCGTAGGTGGCGAGGTCCTTCTCCCGCAGCTGCTCCTGCTGATCCTTGTAGCTCGGCACGCGCTCGAGCCAGCCGAGCGGCATCATCATCGACAAGAGCAGGTGCAGCTCCGCGTGCTCGGGCACGTGCGACTGGATGAACAGCGTCGCCACACCGGGGTTGAGCCCCGCGGCGAGCCAGTCGATGAGCACGTCGCGGACATTCTCCTGCAGGCGCGCGGTGTCCTCGTAGCCGGTGGTGAGCATGTGCCAGTCGGCGACGAAGAAGAAACACGGGTACTGATACTGCAGCTCGACCCAGTTGCGCAGCGCGCCGTGCCAGTTGCCGAGGTGCAGCGGGCCGGTGGGACGCATGCCGGAAAGGACGCGCCGCGCCGGCGCGGGCGAACTCACGTGCGTGCAAAGGCAGAATGGCTCACGGCAAAATTATAGCGCACGGCCGGTGATCGGTCCGAGAGTGCCCTTGCCCCTGCGCACGATCAGCGGCGGAGTGACCGACAGGTCGACCACGGTCGTTGGCTCGATGCCACAGTCGCCGCCATCGAGCACCGCGTCGATCTCCCGTCCGAGCCGTGCCTCGATCTCGCGTCCCGCGGTAAGCGGCAGCTCATCCGCCGCCAACAGCAGTGTCGAGCTCATCAGCGGCTCGCCGAGCTCCGCGAGCAGCAGGCGCGGCACCGGATGGTCGGGAATGCGCACGCCGATGGTGCGCCGCCGCTCGTGTTGCAGGCGGCGCGGGGTCGCGCGCGTGGCGCGCAGCAGGAACGTGTACGGCCCGGGCAGGCACGCCCGCAGCATGCGGAACTGCCAGGTCTCGAGCCGGGCGAAGCGCCCGATCTGCGCAAGATCGGCGCACACCAGCGTGAAATGGTGGTGACGATCAGCCTGGCGTATGCGCCGCACACGCTCGAGGGCGTGCTTGTCGCCGAGGTGCCAGCCGAGCGCGTAGCACGAATCGGTCGGATAGGCGATCAGCCCCCCGGCGCGCACCACTTCCGCCGCCCGGCGGATGAGGCGCGGCTGCGGGTTGAGCGGATGCAACTCGAGATAGTCGGCCAAAGCAAAACTCATGGCAGTCGGGCGCGGCGCGTGACAATATACGCGGCCGTTTTGCGGCTTATACGGTCAGTCTTCGGGTACCAGCGCTCCCATGCAGGCTCTTGCCGAGTTTGCGCCGCTCGTGGCGTTCTTCGTGACCTATTCCCTGCGCGGGCTGTACGCCGCCACCGCGGTCCTCATGGTCGCGATGCTGGCGCTGCTCGGCTTCGACTGGCTGCGCCAGCGGCGCATCCCACCGCTGCATGCACTGTCGGCGGCGCTCGTGCTGGTGCTGGGGGGCGCGACTCTGCTGCTGCACAATCGCCTGTTCATCCAGTGGAAGCCGACGGTGCTTTTCTGGCTGGTGAGCGCGGCGTTCATCGCGAGCTTCTGGATTGGCGAGCGCACGCTCACGCAACGTTTCCTCGAGCCCGCGCTCGCCGGCCGCGTGCCGGTGAGCCCGCGGCAGTGGCGACGCGTCAACGGAGCCTCGGCGGCGTTCTACGCTCTGCTCGGTGTGCTCAATCTCGCGGTCGCCTACGGCGCGAGCGAGCGCACCTGGGTGTATTTCAAGTTGTTCGGTCTGGCGCTGCTCACCTTCGCGTTCGTCGCGCTGCAGGTGCTGTGGTTGAGCCGGGCCGCGGCCGCGCTGGCGGAGCGCGCCCCCGCTTCCGACGCCTCGCGATGAGCGCGCAGGTGATGGCGCAGCTGCGCAGCGCGCTCGAGCGGGCGTTCGCGCCCGCGACACTCGAGATCTTCGATGACAGCGCCGCGCACGCCGGTCACGAAGGCAGCCGCGCCGGCGGTCACTACCGCGTGACACTCGTGGCCGCGGCGTTTCGTGGCTGCTCGCGTCTCGAGCGTCACCGCCTGGTCCATGCGGCGGTCGCGCCGCTTTTCCAGGGCGCGGTGCACGCGCTCAACATCGTGGCACGCACCCCGGAAGAGTCGCCGTGAGCACGCGTCCCTCGCGAACGCGACCGCCTGCGCAGCGCCTCTGATGTCCCCGTCCAGCTTCCACCTCACCGCTCAACAACGGAAATCCGTATGAATCATTCCCGACTCGCTCTGGTTCTTGTGACGCTCGCCGCGCTCGCGGCCTGCCAGCCGAAGACTGCCGGCACCGCGATCAACGACAACTCCCCGGCGGTCGCCACGGTGAACGGTGTGCCGATCACCCGCAGCTTCTGGGAGTTCTACATCAAGGGCATCACCGGCGGAAAATCTCCCGCCGATCTCACCGCGGACCAGCGCAGCCAGGCCCTCGACAATCTCATCCGCGCCCAGGTGGTGGCGGATCATGCCACCCGGGACGGCCTCGACAGGAGCGGCGATACCGCCTACATGCTCGAGCTCGCCCGCCTCAACGTGCTGCAGCAGGCCGTGGAGGAGCGTTACCTCAAGGACCGTGAGCCGACCGAGCAGGAGCTGCGCGCCGAATACGAAACGCAGCTCGCCGCGATGCCGAAGACCGAATACCACGCCCGCCACATCCTGGTGGCCACCGAACCCTTCGCGCAGAAGATCATCGAGCGGCTCAACAAGGGCGAGAAGTTCGAGGCGCTTGCGAAGTCCGAATCGATGGATTCCTCCAAGAACAACGGCGGCGACCTCGGCTGGTTCACCCCGGGGCGCATGGTGCCGGAGTTTGCGGGCGCGGTGATGGCACTGAAGCCCGGCGAATTCACCCATAGCCCGGTGCAGACGCAGTACGGCTGGCACGTGATCCAGCTGCTCGAGACCCGCGAGGTCACCCCGCCGCCGTTCGACCAGGTGCGCCAGCGCCTCGTGCAGGTCGTGCAGGCGAAGAAGTTCCGTATCTACCAGGACGAGTTGATGCGCAACGCCAAGATCGAGAAGTTCCCCGACAGGTTGGTCGGCAACGTGGCCCCTGCTGCGCCGGGCACTGCCGCACCGGCCGCTCCGGGCACTCCGCCGGCTGCGGCTCCAGGGGTTGCGCCCACGCCGCCCGCTGCGCCAGCGCCAACGCCCGCGCCGACTCCGGCCCCGCCGCCGACCGCGGCCCCGAAAAAGAACTGAGCGCGGCTCTGATGTTCGTGGCGGCGGGTCGAGCGACCCGTCGCCACGCAGCGTCTATTCCCGGGTCCCGCGCTCGAGCAGCTCGAGAAACTGCGGCTCATCGAGCACCGGCACACCGAGCTCGCGCGCTTTCGCGAGCTTCGAGCCCGCCTCGCTCCCGGCGACGAGGAAGCTCGTTTTCTTCGAAACGCTGCCGGACACCCGGGCGCCGCGCGCGTTGAGCGCCTCCGCGGCCTGCTCACGGCTCATCGCCGCGAGGGTCCCGGTGATCACGAACGTGCTGCCGGCGAGCGTCTGCGCCGCGCGCGGCGCGACGGCCATCTCAGGCCAGGTGACACCTTGTTCGCGTAACGCGCTGATCACACGGCGATGTTCTTCGGAGGCGAAGAACGCGGCGACGTGGGCCGCCACCACCGGTCCCACGTCGGGCACCTGCCGGATCGCCGCCTCGTCGGCCTGCATCACACGCTCGAGCGTACCGAAGTGGCGCGCGAGCGCGAGCGCGGTGGCTTCGCCGACCTCGCGGATGCCGAGTGCGTACAGCAGCCGCGGCAGCGTGGTGCGGCGGCTCCTGTCGATGGCGGCGACCAGGTTCGCCGCGGACTTCTCGCCCATGCGCTCGAGCCCGGCGAGCTGCGCGGCCGTGAGCGCGTAGAGATCGGCTGGCGTGCGCACCACATCGCGCTCGACGAGCTGCTCGACGATCTTGTCGCCGAGCCCCTCGATGTCGAGTGCGCGGCGGCTCGCGAAGTGACGCAGTGACTCCTGGCGCTGCGCCCGGCAGGTGAAGCCGCCGGTGCAGCGCGCCACGGCCTCGTCCGCTGCGCGCAGCACCTGCGAATGACATACCGGGCAGCGCGTCGGCAGCTCCACGGGCGCGGTACCCGCGGGGCGCTTGTCCAGCACCACGCTCACCACCTCGGGGATCACATCGCCGGCGCGGCGCACGACCACCGTGTCGCCGACGCGCACGTCCTTGCGGTGCACCTCGTCGATGTTGTGCAGTGTCACGTTGCTCACCGTCACCCCGCCCACGAACACCGGCTCGAGTCGCGCGACCGGGGTGAGCGCCCCGGTACGCCCGACCTGGAAGCCGATGTCCCTGACGACCGTGAACACCTCATCGGGAGGGAACTTGTGCGCGATCGCCCAGCGCGGCGCGCGCGAGACGAACCCGAGCCGCTCCTGGTCGGCGCGCGAGTCGAGCTTGTAGACGACGCCGTCGATCTGGTACGGCAGCGAGCTGCGCCGCTCGCCGATATGGCGGTAGTAGCCGAGGCATCCCTCCACCCCCTGCACGGTGCGCGTTTCCGGCGATACCGGCAGCCCGTGCGTACGCAGCAGCTCGAGCAGCTCGCTCTGCCGCGCGGGCAGGAGCACGCCCTCGATGACGCCGACCCCGTAGAAGAGAGCGCTGAGCGGGCGACCCGCCGTGATGCGCGGATCGAGCTGCCGGAGGCTCCCCGCCGCCGCGTTGCGCGGGTTCACGAACACCTTCTCGCCGCGCTCGCGCGCGAGCTGGTTCATCCGCTCGAAGCCGGCGATCGTCATGAACACCTCGCCCCGCGCCTCGAGGAGCGGCGGCGGCGCCACACCCCGCAGCCGCTGTGGCACGGCACGGATAGTGCGCACGTTCGCCGTCACGTCCTCGCCGGTAACGCCATCACCGCGGGTCGCGGCGCGCTCGAGCAGGCCGCCGCGATAGATCACGCTCACGGCGAGCCCATCGAGTTTCGGCTCCGCGACGTAATCGAGATCGCCGTGGCGCTCGAGCCGCTCGTGGATGCGCCGGTCGAAGGCACGCAGGTCCTCTTCGGTGAAGGCATTGTCGAGCGACAGCATCGGCACCTGGTGCACCACCTCGCCGAAGGCCGCGCTCGGGGCGCCGGCGACCCGCTGCGTGGGTGAATCGGAGGTGACGAGCTCGGGATGGTCCGCTTCCAGCGCCCGCAGTTCCTGCATCAGCCGGTCGTACTCGGCATCCGAGATCAGCGGGTCATCGAGCACGTAGTAACGGTAGTCGTGCTGCGCGATCTGCGAGCGCAGCTGTGCTGCGCGCGCAGCCGCCGGGGCTGTCACGAGCTGGCTCCGGCCCGTAGCTGCTCGCGCAGCTGCGCGATGCGCGCCGGGGTGAGCGGTGTTCCCTGCTCATCCTGCAGCACGCCGTGCAGGCGCTCGTTCAGATTGCGCGCCGCGAACACCAGCTCATCGAACGCCTGTGGCGGAGGCTTGGGACCCGGCAGCACCGCAAACAGCGACAGCCCGCCGTAGTGCTGCGAGTCCATGGTCTCCATGTCGAAGGTGCCCGGACGCGTCAGGCTCGCCGCCGAGAGCACCGCGCGGTGCTCGTCATCGGGCTTGTGAAAGATGTCGAACTGGCCCAGCAGGAAGCCTTCCGCCGCGAGCGCCTGGCGGAGCGAGCGTCCCGCGAACCGCTCGCGCTGCGGCGCAACGAGGCGCAGTGCGAGGATGCGTCGCTCGCGGTCGGCGGGCCAGTCGACCACGGGCGGCGCCGCGGGCGGCAACTCCGGCAGCACCTCCTGTTGCGAGGGCACGGCGGGCGCTGCCGCGGGCTCGGTGTCCACGGAGGCTACCGGTCCGGTGTCCCCAAACCCGGAGTCCTCGAACTCGGATTCCTGGAAAACGGCGCGTTGGTCCGCCGGAATCTCGTCAGCGGGCACGATGGCCAGAAGATCATCCACGGTGTCATCCGTCGCGGCTGGAGCGGGAGGGCGCTCCGCCGCCTCCGCCGGGCGCGCGGGCGCCGCGGCTTCGAGCACCGGCGGCTCCGGTTCCTGCGCCTCCGCAGACTCCTGCGCCTGCGGCTCCTCCGCGCGCCACTCGGCGACCACCGGCAACTCCTTCACGGCCATCGGTTCGCGCGCACGCACCTCGGGCAGCGTGAGCGGTGGCTCCCGCACGAGCCGCGGCGGTGCGTCCACGCCGCCCTCGCGCGACAGCGTGCGGTCCAGCGCGCCGCTCGCCTGGCGGGGACGGCGCCGCTCCCACCACCAGAGCGCCGCTATGAATAGCACCCCGAGAATCAGCAGCGCCCAGCGCAGCTCCGACATCATGGGGACACTCATCCGCAGGTTCACACCGCGGCCAGCCTCACAGCCTCGTCGACATCCACGGTGACCAGGCGCGAAACACCCGGCTCGTTCATGGTCACGCCGATCAGCTGCGAGGCGAGCTCCATGGTGCCCTTGTTGTGGGTGATGAACACGAACTGCACGCGGCTCGACATCTCACGCACGATATCGCAGAAACGCCCGACGTTGTGCTCATCGAGCGGTGCGTCGACCTCGTCGAGGAGACAGAACGGCGCGGGGTTCAGGTCGAAGATGGAGAACACGAGCGCCACCGCGGTGAGCGCCTTTTCGCCGCCCGAGAGCAGGTGAATGGTGCTGTTCTTCTTGCCTGGGGGACGCGCCATGACGGCAACGCCGGCGCTGAGCTTGTCCTCGCCCACGAGCTCGAGGTAGGCATGGCCGCCGCCGAACAGGCGCGGAAACTTCTCGCGCAGGCCGGCGTTGATGCGCTCGAAGGTATCCTCGAAGCGCGTACGTGTCTCGCGGTCGATGCGCCGCATGGCTTCTGCCAGCGTATCGAGTGCCGAGGTGAGATCGGCGAACTGACTGTCGAGATACTCCTTGCGCTGGCTCTGCTCGCGCAGCTCGTCGATCGCGGCGAGGTTCACGGAGCCGAGCCGTTCGATGTCGGCGCGTGTCACCCCGAGGTTCTCCTCCCAGGCCGCAACGTTCGCCTCGGGCGCCAGTTGCGCCCGCACCGCCGCGAGCTCGCACCCGGTCTGCGCGAACTGCTCGGTGAGCGCCGCACGCCGCACGTGCGTCTCCTGGGCCGCGAGGCGCGCCTGCTCCATCGCCTCGCGTGCCGACTGTACGCGCTGTTCGGCAGCCAGGCGCTGCTCATCGAGCGCGCGCAGGGCAGCCTCGGCCTCCTCCATCGCCGCGCGCGCGAGGCCGAGCTCGGCTTCCACCGCGAGACGCAGGGCCAGAGTCTCATTCAGTCGTGCCTGCATGCGCACGATCGGCTCATCGCCGGAGGCGAGCTCCTGCTCGAGCTCCGTGCGGCGCCTCGTCAGCTGCTCGCGCTGCTCGATCATGCGGCGCAGCGCCTGGGCAACGGAGCTTTCGGTGGAGCGGCGTGCCTCGACCTGTACGTGCAGGTCGCGCGCGGCGAGCTGCGCGCCGTGCGCCCTGGTGCGGGCCGCGGCGAGCGCCACCCGGCGCTCATCGCGCTCCGCGGTGAGAGCGGCCGCGGCCGCCCCGAGCGCCGTGCGCGCCTCCAGCGCCCGGGCAATCTCGCTGGCCGCCTGCTCGCGCGCCGTGGCCGTCGTGGTGCGCTCGTACGCCACCTCGCCC
>Ga0306925_10005081_pt1 | contig 12018 bp, 9 predicted proteins | sample flu12Cox44000176_FD_203755 | JGI IMG/M metagenome (GOLD analysis project Ga0306925, IMG submission 203755) | Lab enrichment of tropical soil microbial communities from Luquillo Experimental Forest, Puerto Rico - flux8day.12C.oxic.44.000.176 (v2)... | ecosystem: Environmental > Terrestrial > Soil...
GGGCGGGGTGGCCCGGACGGCGCGAAGAAGATCGAGCGGCTGATCAAGGCCCTTTCCCGGCAGGAGGCCGAGCAGGGCCTCGGTGAGCACCCGCCGCCTCCCCCGGCCGGTACCGAGGACCCACCGCCCCCGGCCGGTACCTGAGCGTCCTCATCCCGCCCGCACCGGCGGGACCGTGATCACCGGCAGCCGGCACCAGCCGCGCTGGCGGCCGGCCGCTGCCTCGCGGCGGTGGCGGCGGGCGCCGCGGCGGGGTGGGCGACCGAGTAGCCGCTGGCGCCCAGCACGACCCTGATCCGGGGCAGCCCTTTCATCTGGCTCAGCGCCGCGCCGGGCAGGGCCGTCCGCACCAGGCGCGCCCCGGCCCGCTGGCCCGGCGGGAACTGGATGAGGCTGTGCGTGATGTCATGGGCGGGCCAGTTGAGGCCGGAGTGGACCCGGAAGCCGAGCCTGGCCAGCGCCGCGCCGGTGCTGGCGGACAGCCCGCCGATGAGGGTCCCGTTGTAGACGTCCACCGAGACCTCGCTGGGGCGCAGCCGTGATGGCTGGCCGCGGGCCACGGTGGCCGGGCCGGGCCCGCTGATCCGCTGGCCGCTGACCGGCTGGTCGGCCTGGAGCGCGGCGAACAGCCGGCCCGTCTTGGCGGTGTCCCACAGCACGGCCAGCTCGCCGGCCGGCGTCTGGTAGCTCGTGTTGGCCAGCGGCACGGTCAGGAAATGGACCTCGCCGGGCGTGATGCCGCGCAGCTGGTCGGCCAGGGCGGTCAGGTTCAGGTTCTGATCCACCTTGATCGCGCCGAGCGCGGCGGACAGGAACCGGCTCAGCCGCAGCGGGTTGGCCAGGGTGCCGGAGCTGACCGCCTCCTTCAGCAGCGAGGACAGCAGCCGCTGCTGGTTGGTGATCCGGGCCAGGTCGGAGGTGGCGAAGGAATGCCGGTCACGCGCGTACTTCAGCGCCGTGACGCCGTTCACGTAATGGATCCCCGCGCTCAGGTGCAGCCCGCTGTAGGGGTCGTCCACGGCCTGCGGCAGGCAGATGTTCACCCCGCCCAGCGCGTCGATGACCTTGACGAAGCCGAGGAAGTTGACCTCGATGAAGTCGTTGATGGTCAGCCCGGTGGCCTGCTCCACGGTGGCCACCGTCAGCTGCGGGCCGCCGAGGCCGAACGCCGCGTTGATCTTGTTCATGCCGTGCCCGGGGATGTTCACCCACGAGTCGCGGGGCAGGCTGACGACGGTCACCCGGGAGCGGTCGGCGGAGATATGGATCAGCATCAGGGTGTCGGAGTTGGAGCTGACGTCGCGTCCGACGTGCAGCTCCAGCTGCTGGGCCCGGGTCAGGCCGGAGCGCAGGTCGACCCCGGCCAGCAGCACGTTGAGCGGGCCGTCGAGGCCACCGGCCGTGCCCGCGAAGATGCGTCCCACCGCGTCGTTGGCGTAGTTGGCCAGGCCCCACGCCGCCCCGGCGGAGAGCAGCACCAGCGATGACAGCAGGCCGCAGACGACCAGCAGGGTCCGGCGCTGCCGGGCCCGCCGGCTCGCGGAGATGCGCGACACGAGCTGGCTCTGCGCCGGGGACGGCGCGGGGCGCCGGCCGGGGCCGCCCGGCTCATCCGGCCCACCTGGCCCACCGGGCCCACCTGGAGCGCCGGGCCTGCCGGGGCGCGCAGGGGGCAGGGGAGGTGGCGGCTGGGGCCGTTTCCCCGGTGAGGCCATGCCGTCGCCCGCCATGTGCTCGTCGCTTCCCCCTGCCGGAATGATGACACGGCGTGGCGGGAGGGGCCGGGAGACACACCTACGTGCCCGGCTCCGGATCGCGCGGCAGGCCGAGGATGCGCTCACCGATGATGTTCAGCTGGATGTCGGTGGTACCGCCGCCGATCGTGAGCGCCCGGGTGAACAGCACGGCCCGTGACCACCGGGCGCCGCCCAGCGCGCCATCCGGCCCGGTGAGGCTCCAGCATTCCTCCGCGACGCGCTGCGCGTGGCGCATCCCGAGCAGCTTGCGGACGCTGCCGGTGGCGCCCGGCTCGGTGCCGGAGAGCTGCTTGAGCGTGACCCGCATCCCCAGCAGGTCGATGGCGTGCCCCTCGGCCAGCAGCCGCCCGGCGCGCTCCAGCACCGCCGGCCCGGCCGCGGCGCCCGCGCCCCGCACGGCCTCGATCAGCTCGGGGTTGCCGCAGCCGAACGTCCACGACTGCGACAGGGACACCCGCTCGTTGGCCAGGGTGGTGCGGGCCACCCGCCAGCCCTGGTTGACCCCCCCGACCACCAGGTTGTCCGGCACGAACACGTCATCGAGGAAGACCTCGTTGAAGAGCGAGTCGCCGGTCATCTCCCGCAGCGGGCGCACCTGCACGCCGGGCGAGGCCATGTCGACCAGGAAGTAGCTGATCCCGTCGTGGCGCGGTGCGCCCGGATCGGTCCGGGCGACACAGATGGCCCAGGCCGCCTGCTTGGCCAGCGAGGTCCAGATCTTCTGCCCGGTCAGCCGCCACCCTCCCTCGGCCCGCTCGGCGCGGGTGGACAGCCCGGCCAGGTCCGAGCCCGCTCCCGGCTCGCTGAACAGCTGGCACCAGACCAGCTCGCCGCGCAGGGTCGGGGGCAGGAAGCGTTCCTGCTGCTCGGGTGACCCGTACTGGACGAGGGCGGGGACCACCCAGGCGCCGATCGCGAGGCCCGGCGCGCGCAGCCCGGCCGACCGCATCTCCTCGGCGATGACGAGCTGCTCCAGCGGCCCCGCCGCCCGTCCCCAGGGGCGCGGCAGGTGCGGGGTGACCCAGCCACCCTCGGCCAGGCGCCCGTTGCGGTCGGCGGGGCGGGCGGCGGCGATCGCCGCGAGTTCCGCCCGCACCTGGCTGCGCAGCGGCGCCGCCTCGGGCGGCAGGTCGATGCGGGCGGGCCGGTGCGCGCCGTCGAGGGCGAGGCCGGCCACGCGCTGGGCCCACCCGCCGGAGCCGCCGAGGAGCGCACGCAGCGAGAGCGCCCGGCGGTAGTACAGGTGTGCGTCGTGCTCCCAGGTGTAGCCGACACCGCCCAGGACCTGGATGCACTCGTGTGCGCACGTGACGGCGGCGTCCGGGGCGACCAGCGCGGCTACCGCGGCGGCGAGGTCGGCGCCGGCGGCATCGCCGGGGCCGGCGTCCTGCAGCGCCCGGGCGGCGTCCCAGGCTGCGGCCGCCGCCTGCTCGGCCGCCGTGAGCATCCAGGCACAACGATGCTTGACCGCCTGGAACTGCCCGATGGGCCGGCCGAACTGGTGGCGGATCTTCGCGTACGCGGCCGCGGTGGCCACCGCCCAGCCGGCGATCCCGCATGCTTCCGCCGCCAGCAGGGCGGCCGCCAGCGACATGACCAGGCCCGGGCGCAGCCCGGTGAGCACCCGCCCGGCCGGCAGGACCAGCTGCTCCGCGCTCACCTGGCCGGCCGGCCGGCTGAGATCGAGGCTGTCCACGGGCGTGATCGTCAGGCCGGCGGCGTCGGCCACGACCCATATCTCGTCATCGCCCCGCGCTGCGGGCAGGATCACCAGGTCGGCCACGGGGCCGCCGAGCACCAGGCCGCACGTTCCGTCGATCGTCACCCCGGCGGTTTCGCCGGTGCCGGCCGCGGTGGCACGCAGGCCGGCTCCCAGCGCCACCGCGCCGGTCAGCGTGCCATCCGCCAGACCGCTGAGCTGCCCGCTCAGGCCGCTCTCCGCCGCTCCCGCCGCGTCCGCCGCCGCGCTCGCGGCCAGGACCGCGCTGGCCAGCACGGTGGGCAGGAAGGCCCCCGGCACCAGCGCGCGGCCCAGTTCCTCCACGGCCACCGCGAGCTCGGGGATGCCGTACCCCTGGCCACCGGCGGTCTCCGGGAGATGCAGCCCGAGCAGCCCCTGGCTGGCCAGGCTGGGAGCCAGCTTCTCCCGGTACACCAGGCCGGCACCGTCCGTAGCGTCCCGGGCGGTTCCGGGCGGGCTGTGGCGCTCGGCCCAGCCGGTGACCGCGTCGGCCAGCTGGACGTGCTCGTCGGTGGCAGCCAGGGCCATGGCACACCTCACGGGATCGGGGCTCTGGCGAACACACTAGGGCGCGGCATCCTTCGCGGGAATACCCTGGTCGCCGCCGTGCCCGCGGGGGTTGAATGGCGGAATGACCGAACCGGGGCCACCGCGGGAGCCCAGCGAGCTGGCCCGGGCCCGGGCCCGGTGGCTGGTGTGGTACGCCCTGCTGAACAAGGCCGAGCACGCCGCCATCCGGGGCGTGGAGGGGGCCTACCCGCCCGCCTGGCGGCGCCATACGCGAGGAGAGCCGCGCTGGCCGGTCACGCTGAGCGTGATCGCGGCGATCGTGCTGCAGGTCGCGCTGCCCGGCCAGCTGACGCTGCTGCCCCGCTACCTGCTGCCGGCGCTGGAAACGGCGCTGCTGATCGGGCTGATCGTGGCCAACCCGGTCCGCATCGAGCGCCGCTCACAGGCCGTACGGCTGGCCAGCATCGTGCTGATCTTCCTGATCAGCGCGGCCAACGCGCTCTCCGCCGTGCTGCTCATCCGCCTGCTCATCAATGGCGAGGCGAGCAAAGCTGTGCCGCTGCTCGCGTCCGGGGCCGCCATCTGGGCGACCAACGTCATCGCGTTCGCGCTCTGGTACTGGGAGTTCGACCGGGGCGGCCCGGTGCATCGCGCGCACGGCACCTTCCAGTTCACCGACCTGCTGTTCCCGCAGATGGTTTCGCCGGAGCTGTCTGCGCCCGAATGGGAGCCGCAGTTCGTGGACTACCTCTACCTGTCCTTCACCAACGCGACCGCGTTCAGCCCGACCGATGTGATGCCGCTGTCCCGCTGGGCCAAGCTCACCATGGCGGTCCAGTCGGCGGTGTCGCTCGCCCTGGGCGTGCTCGTGATCGCCAGAGCCGTCAACATCCTGAGGTGACCGGGCGTTCTTTACGGTTACTGGCGGGTAAGATACAGTTGTTACTGTCCAGTAGCAACCGCCTGATCCGCACCCTGGGATGGCTATGGGCCACTACAAGAGCAACCTCCGGGACATCGAGTTCAACCTGTTCGAGGTGCTCCACCGCCAGGACGTACTCGGCGCCGGGCCCTATCCCGATCTCGACGAGGAGACGGCCCGGGGGATCCTCGGCGAAGTGAACCGGCTCGCGACCGGCCCGCTGGCCGCCTCGTTCGCCGATGCCGACCGGAACCCACCGGAGTTCGACCCGGCCACGGGCTCGGTGCGCATGCCGGAGGGCTTCAAGCGGTCCTACCAGGCGTTCGTGGACGCCGAGTGGTTCCGGCTCGAGCTCCCGCCCGAGCTCGGCGGCACCCGTGCCCCGCGCTCGCTCGGCTGGGCGGTGGCGGAACTGGTGCTGGGGGCCAACCCGGCGGTCTGGATGTACTCCAGCGGCCCGGTGTTCGCGCAGCTCCTGTGGCGGCTGGGCACCCCGGAGCAGAAGCGGTTCGCCGAGCAGGCGATCGAGCGCCGGTGGACCCCGACCATGGTGCTGACCGAGCCGGACGCCGGCTCCGACGTCGGTGCCGGCCGCACCAAGGCGGTCGAGCAGCCCGACGGCACCTGGCACATCGAGGGCGTCAAGCGGTTCATCACGTGCGCCGAGCACGACCTGGCGGAAAACATCTTCCACCTCGTGCTCGCCCGCCCCGAGGGGCGCGGCCCCGGCACCAAGGGGCTGTCGATGTTCCTGGTGCCCAAGTACCTGGTCGACGCCGACGGCAACATCGGTGAGCGGAACGGCGTCGAGGTCACCAACCTCGAGCACAAGATGGGCCTGAAGGCCTCCGCCACCTGTGAGCTCACCTTCGGGGCCAAGCGGCCCGCGGTGGGCACGCTGGTGGGGGGCGTCCACGACGGCATCCGCCAGATGTTCATGATCATCGAGCACGCCCGGATGATGGTCGGGACCAAGGCGATCGCCACCTTGTCCACCGGCTACCTGAACGCGCTCGACTTCGCCAGGACACGGGTGCAGGGCGCCGACCTGGCCCAGTCGGCGGACAAGACCGCACCCCGGGTCACGATCATCCACCATCCCGACGTCCGCCGGATGCTGCTGATGCAGAAGGCGTACGCCGAGGGGATGCGGGCGCTCGTGCTGTACACGGCGTCGATCCAGGACGCGCTGCAGATCGCGGCGGCCAGCGGTGAGCCCGACGCCACCGCCAGCGGGCTGAACGACCTGCTGCTCCCGCTGGTGAAGGGGGTCGGCTCCGAGCGCGCCTATGAGCTGCTCACCCTGTCCCTGCAGACGTTCGGGGGCTCCGGCTACCTGCAGGACTACCCGGTCGAGCAGTACATCAGGGACGCCAAGATCGACAGCCTGTACGAGGGCACCACCGGGATCCAGGGACTCGACCTGTTCTTCCGCAAGATCTTGCGCGACGAGGGGCGGTCCCTGCGGGTGCTGCTCGGCCAGATCGCGGACTTCGCCAGCGGCGAGTCGGGCAACGGGCGGCTCAAGGCCGAACGCGCCGCCCTCGCCCAGGCGGCCGCGGACGTGGAAGCCATGGTGTCCGCCATGGCCGGCTACGCCGCCGCCTCGGTGGAACGCCCGGCCGAGGTCTACCGGGCCGGCCTCAACACCACCGGGCTGCTGATCGCCCTCGGCGACCTGGTGATCGGCTGGCTGCTCGCCCGCCAGGCCGAGGTGGCCCTCGCGGCCCTGGACGGCGCCGGCGCCGGGCCCGCCGGCCTCACCGACCGGGACCGGGCCTTCTACCAGGGCAAGCTGGCCATCTCCCGGTTCTTCGCCCAGACCGTGCTGCCCCGGCTGGCGGTCGAGCGCCGCGTCGTCGAGGAGACCACGCTCGAGCCGATGGAACTGCCCGAAGAAGCGTTCTGACCGAATCCCGGGGAGCCGTCCCGCGGTCAGATCTGGTACTGGACGGCGAAGCGGCGCGTCACGATCGGGTCGACGTAGTTCCTGACGACCTCCCGGTGAACCGGGTGGTCGCGGTAGGCCAGGTAGCCGTCGGCGTCGTCGAAGTCGGCCACGACCGCGAAGTCGCAGTTGCTGGGGTTGATCCCGGCGTCGGGCCCGACGTGATACAGGCGGATCGTGTCGATCACCGAGGGCAGCTTGCGCAGTTCACCGGCCAGCGCGTGCTTTTGCGCCTCGGTGGCGTCCTCGGTCCAGGTGAACAGCACCACGTGGCGGAACATCGCCGTCCCTTCCCCGCCCCCGGCAGCCATGGATGAAGGATCAGTGCTGTTAGAAGGGCAGCAAACCTACATCCATGCCACGTGGGGGCGGCACCGGCAGAGTACCCCGGCCGGGCCGGCCAGGTGCCGTCAGCACCAGGCCAGCATCGTGACCGGGTCGGCCAGCATCGCGCCGACGTCCCGCAGGACCGCCGATCCGAGGTCGCCGTCCACGATGCGGTGGTCGAACGACAGCGACAGCGTGGTCACCTGGCGCACCGCCAGTTCGCCTTCATGCACCCACGGCATCTCTCTGACCTGGCCAAACGCAAGGATGGCGGCCTCGCCCGGGGTCAGGATGGGAGTCCCGGCGTCCACCCCGAACACCCCGACGTTGGTGATGGTGATCGTCCCGCCAGCCATATCGGCCGGCTGCGCCTTGCCCTCCCGGGCGGTGGCGGTGAGCTGGGCGAGCGCGCTGGCCAGCCCGGGCAGCGACAGGGCGTGGGCATCCTTGACGTTCGGCACGATCAGCCCCCGCTCGGTGGCGGCGGCGATACCCAGGTTCACGTAGTGCTTGACCACGATCTCCTGTGCACCCTCGTCCCAGGACGAGTTGATCATCGGGTGCCGCGCCACCGCCAGCAGCAGCGCCTTCGCGACCAGCAGCAGCGGCGAGATCCGCACCCCCCCGAACTCCGGCAGCTCCCGCAGCCCGCGCACCGCCTCCATCGTGGCCGTCACGTCCACCTGCAGGAACTCGGTCACGTGCGGCGCGGTAAAAGCGCTCCCGGTGACCGCCGCCGCCGTATGCTTCCGCACCCCCCGAACCGTGATCCGCTCCTCCCGCCCGGCCGATGAACCCGCTGCCCAGCCGGCCGACGCCACCAGCGGTGGGACCGGAGCGACCGGGCTGGCCACCCCCGCGACCGCCGCCTGCACGTCCTCCCGCGTGATGGTCCCATTCGGCCCCGTCCCGGCCAGCGCACCGAGATCGACCCCCAGATCCTTGGCCATCTTCCGCACCGGCGGCTTAGCCGCCGGCCGCGCCCGCCCGTTCCCTCCGGGGGGCGCGTCCACGGAGGGCCCGGGCATCGCGGCAGCCGACGGCGACGGGGTGGGGGTCGTTGTCCCGGCCGCGGACCCGCTATCGGCAGGAGTCCTCGCCCTGTCCCCCTTCCGCTGCCGCCGCTTCGTCGTCCCGAGCTTCACCCCGTACCCGACCAGCACCGCCTGCCGCTCCACCTTCGGCGCCGGGCTCCCGTGCATCCCCGGCTCGAACGCCGCCTGCAGCGCCGACTCGGCCCCGCCGGGCACCTCCCCAGGGGTAATGGCGGAATCAGCCGCGCTCCCACCGGAACCTGGACCACGCCCGGACTCTGCTGATGTTCCGGCAAGCGTTGAGCGCGCCGGAACATCAGTGGTGGCCGGGCGCCCGCCCTCACCCCCGGAGACGTCAACCGCGATAATCGGCGTCCCCACATCGACTGTCGCGCCCTCATCCACGAGCAGCCCGGTCACGACCCCCTCGTACGGCGACGGCAGCTCCACAACCGCCTTCGCGGTCTCGATCTCGACGATCACCTGATTGATCGTCACGGAGTCGCCCGGCTTGACATGCCACGCGACGATGTCGGCCTCGGTGAGCCCCTCGCCAACATCCGGCAGCTTGAACTCTTTGACCTCAGACATCTGGCCGCCCCTCAGTACGCGAACGTGCGGTCGACGGCGTCCAGCACCCGGTCCAGGTCCGGCAGGTAGTGCTCTTCCAGCCGGGACGGGGGATAGGGGGTGGAGAAGCCGCCGACCCGCAGCACCGGCGCCTCCAGCTGGTAGAAGCACTGCTCGGTGACCCGCGCGGCGATCTCGGCGCCGAGGCCGCCGGTGACCGGCGCCTCGTGCACGACCACGCACCGCCCGGTCTTGCGCACCGACGCGACGATGGTGGCCAGGTCGAGCGGGGACAGCGAGCGCAGGTCGATCACGTCCAGCGCCCGGCCGTCCTCCCGCGCCGCCACCGCGGCTTCCATGCACGTCCGGACCATCGGGCCGTACGCGAGCACGGTCACGTCGCTGCCCTCGGCCACCGTCCTGGCCGCGTCCAGCGGCAGCGCATCGGCCAGTCCGCCGGTGGTGTCCACGTCGGCCTTGTCCCAGTACCGCCGCTTGGGCTCGAAGAAGATCACCGGATCCTCGCAGTGGATCGACTGCTGGATCATGGTGTAGGCGTCCGCCGGGCCGGAGCACGCCACCACCCGCAGCCCCGCGGTGTGCGCGAACAGCGCCTCCGGTGACTCGCTGTGATGCTCGACCGCCCCGATCCCGCCGCCGTACGGGATCCTGATCGTCACCGGCACGGTGGCCCGGCCCTGCGACCGCATCCGCATCTTCGCCAGCTGGCTGACGATCTGGTCGAAGGCGGGGAACACGAAGCCGTCGAACTGGATCTCGCAGACCGGCCGGTAGCCGCGCAGGGCCAGCCCGATCGCCGTGCCGACGATGCCCGACTCGGCGAGCGGGGTGTCCACCACCCGCGATTCCCCGAAGTCCTTCTGCAGGCCGTCGGTGACGCGGAAAACCCCGCCCAGCTTGCCCACGTCCTCGCCCATGACGACCACCTTCGGGTCGTCCTCCAGCGCCTTGCGCAGGCCTTCGTTGAGCGCCTTCGACAGCGTCAGCGTGGTCATCGCGCCACCTCCTCGTCGACGAAGGAGTCCAGGTAGGCGGCGTATTGCTCACGCTCGGAGCGCAGCAGCGCGGTCGGCTCGCTGTACACGTTGTCGAACATCGACGGCGGCGCCGGGTCGGGCATCTCCAGGCAGGCCTGCCGGATATGCCTGCCGACCTGGGTGGCCTCGGCGTCGATCTGCTCGAAGAAGGCCGCGTCGGCGGACCCGGTGCGCACCAGGTAGGCCTTCACCCGCTCCACCGGGTCCTTCAGCTTCCACGCCTCGAGCTCGCTGGCGAGCCGGTACCGGGTGGGGTCGTCGGTGGTGGTGTGCGCGCCCATCCGGTAGGTGTAGGCCTCGATCAAGGTCGGCCCCTGGCCCTCGCGCGCCGCCTGCATCGCCTTGCGGGTGACCGCCAGGCACGCGAACACGTCGTTGCCGTCCACCTGGATCCCCGGGAAGCCGAACCCGCTCGCCCGCTGGTACAGCGGTATGCGGCTCTGCCGCTCCAGCGGCTCGGAAATGGCCCACTGGTTGTTCTGGCAGAAGAACACCACCGGGGCGTTGAAAACCGACGCCCAGATAAACGCCTCGTTCACATCCCCCTGGCTAGTCGCGCCGTCGCCGAAGTAGACAATGGCCGCCTCGCCGTTCTCGCCGACCAGCCCGTCACGCTGGATACCCATCGCGTAACCGGTGGCGTGCAGGGTCTGGGCGCCGATGACAATGGTGTAGAGGTGAAAATTGTGGTCGGCGGGATCCCAGCCGCCGTGGCTGACGCCGCGGAACAGCTCCAGCAGCTTGGTCGGATCCAGCCCCCGGCACCACGCCACCCCGTGCTCACGGTAGGTGGGGAAGGCCATGTCGCGAGGCGACAGCGCTCGGCCCGAGCCGACCTGCGCCGCCTCCTGGCCTAGCAGGGAGGCCCAGATACCGAGCTCGCCCTGCCGCTGCAGGGCGATCGCCTCCGTGTCGATCCTGCGGACGATGACCAGGTCACGGTAGAGCGCCTTGACCTCGTCGGTGGTCAGGTCGAGGGGGTAATCGGGATGGTCTGCCCGCTCGCCCTCGGGGGTGAGAAGCTGGATGAGTTCTGCTCGCGAATCGGGCTGCCCGTCCAGGCTTCCCGAACCCGGTGCGGTGACCGCACCGCCGGTGTCGACGGCCACGCGCCACTCCTTGTGCTAGGGGCCGGTCCCAGGATCACCGCGGCCGGCCAGCCGGTTCTCTCGTTGCGCATCCGCGACAGCGGGGTTGGCTGTCATGCGCCGTGTACCCCGAAGGGCCCACTCAATGCCCCGCTGCGCCGCCTCCGGTCGGGGGGCGGGCGAACCGGGCTCTACCGCCATCGTGACAGAACACGGTCGCGTCGGCGAACCGTTGGTTCACACCTGCCCGCTGCGCCCAGGTGGGATCGTGTCACGTACGCTGCGTTGCCACGCGGGGATCGAGGAAAGGCGGGACGGTGGCCCGGATCATCGTTGAGGTCATGCTCAAGCCGGAGATTCACGACCCCCAGGGGGAAGCGATCCTGCGGGCGTGCCAGCGGCTCGGGTTCGGTGATGTGCTCGACGTCCGCCAGGGGAAACGTTTCGAAGTGGAACTCGCGGGAACGGCAGATGATACGGCGCTGACGCGCGTGGGTGAACTGGCAGGTGAATTGCTCGCTAACCCAGTGATCGAGGAATTCACGTTCCACGAAGCCTGATTCAGCCCGCGTTCGCATCGCTGTGTGACCATAGAGTTACAAGAGTTGACGATTAATGTCGTTCTGGCGGGGAACGCACTTAAGTGACCAGCGTGAAACGGTTGAGGCAGCTACCTGAGGAGCGGATGCGAACTCGGATGAGAGGCGCCGAGGGGCCGACCGTGGATGTCAAGTTCTGCCTCGTGTTCCCGCGCGAGGCGCTCAGCGTGCCGGTCATGCGCCATGTCCTGGGGGATACGCTCCGTGACCTGGGCGCCGATGACGACGGCGTGGCCGACCTTCTGCTCGCGGTGACCGAGGCGTGTTCGAACGTCGTCCGGCATGGCGGCCCGGGCCAGCGTTACGAGGTGCTGGCCAGCGTGGGCCAGGGCGGCTGCGAGGTCCAGGTGGTGAACAGCGCCCGGGGAGCCGACGGCGGGAGGCGGCGGAGCGTCCGGCTGCGGCGTGGGGACCGGCCATCGGCGCCAGCGGCTGAGCGGAGACGCCGCCGGGTGCCACGGCCG
>Ga0306925_10005082_pt1 | contig 12017 bp, 14 predicted proteins | sample flu12Cox44000176_FD_203755 | JGI IMG/M metagenome (GOLD analysis project Ga0306925, IMG submission 203755) | Lab enrichment of tropical soil microbial communities from Luquillo Experimental Forest, Puerto Rico - flux8day.12C.oxic.44.000.176 (v2)... | ecosystem: Environmental > Terrestrial >...
TGTATGCCGCAGCCCGCGAGTTCGACCTGCATCCGTGGTCCGTTCCGGATGGACACTGGTTCTTCAATCCCCTCTGCTGGCAGCTTTTGTTCGTGCTCGGCGCCTGGCTGGCGCTGAAGGGCACGAACCACGTGCGCGCGATGCAGGAGATCCCGCTGCTGCGCCAGCTTGCGCTCGCTTACCTGGTGCTGGCTCTTCTGGTTACGGTGGCCGGCAAGATCCCGCAGCTCGGCGCACTGCTGCCGGATGCCTTGATGAGCCCCTTCACACCCAATGACAGGGAGAGCTTGCCACCGTTCCGGGTGCTGCATCTGCTGGCGCTGGTTTTCCTGGCGAGCCGGCTGGTGCCGCCGGACTGGGAGGGCCTTCGCCGCAAGGCGCTGCAGCCACTCATCAAATGCGGCGAAGAATGGCTGCCCTGCTTCTGCGCCGGTGTGTTCCTCTCCTTTGCCGGGCATTTCGTGCTGATCACCGGGCCCAATTCGCTTGTCATGCAGGTACTGGTCAGCGCCGCCGGAATCGTCATGATGACGACGGTTGCCTACTACGTCTCCTGGTCGCGCCAGCAAGACGGGATGTCCTCGCGCGGAGCTGAGGCTGTGGGCGGATTTACGCAATGGCCGACAGATACCGCTGAACGGAAGCATCAAACCGAGCCTTCGCGTCGGTAGCGATGTTGCGGTCCCACCAGGCGCCGTAGATTCGGTCGAAGGCCAGCGGCGCGACCGCATCCGCAATACGCCGCACCGCGCTAGCGTTGAGCGGGATGAGGTTCGGGTAGCTGTACATGAAGCTCACGTGCTGCCGGTCCATCGCGACCATCGCGATGTCGCCGACGAACAGTGCGCCCTTGCCGTTTGCTGCCGCCCGCCAATGCAGCATGGTGGCGCCGGGAAAATGCCCGCCGCCACGCATGAGCGCGATGTCGCCCGAAATCCGGTGGCTGTCGCCGGTCCAGCACACGATTGCAGGATGCGGCCGCGTGATCCATTTGCGATCGTCACCGTGCAGGTAGATCGGGACGTTGCCGAACGCCTCGCTCCAGTCGACGACCGCGCCGTAAAAATGCGGATGCGAGACTGCGATCGCCTTCAGCCCGCCAAGCACACGGACCTGCTGCACGGCGTCGAGTGTCGCCAGCGGAAGACAATCCCACATCACGCAGCCGTCGGCCTCGCGCAACAGCAGCGCCCGCTGGCCGATGGCAAGGCTCGGCTCGACGCCGACGCCCGTGACGCCGAGATCGTCGCGGAGCATGAGCCTGTAACGCTGCGCGAGTTCCTCGCGGGTGAGCCATTGCTGGCCTCTCCAGTTGACGAATTGTCGCTCGTCTTCGCAGATCGGGCACGAGGGCGGCGGGCTCGCGGTTTCCGGAAACTGCGCACCGCATTGAAAGCAGGTCCAGGAAGGCATCGGCAATCACCTCATCGAAACGACCGGAGCACTGCTCTGTCGCCCCCAACTCTGATACCGTTGCCGAATTCGGGCAAGGGAGGGGAAACCCATGAACGTCGGAATCATCTGCACCGCGCTGCTTGGCCTGTTGTTGTTCGGGCTCGGACTTTATGTCTCGATCCTGCGCGGGCGCACGAGGCGCTCCATCGGTTGCGACACGAACCCAACCGATCCCCTGCATCGCGCGGTCCGTGCCCATGGCAACACCGCAGAGTACGCGCCGTTCCTTGGTCTGTTGTTCCTTTGGTTCGCCATGCATCCGGCCTCGAGTTGGGTCGCGGGTGCGATCGTGATCGCAACCCTCGCACGCTTCCTGCTGGTTGCCGGACTATTGTGGGGTCCGTCGCTCGACAAGCCGAACGCGGCACGATTTCTCGGGGCACTCCTCACCTATGTGTGCGGACTCGCGCTGGTGGTGCGGCTGGCGGTAGCGTAAATCAAGGCGCAGTGTTCCGCCGCCCCTTTCCCGTGAGCTGAATTTAGTTCGCATATGAAATATCGAATTGCAGCCCGAACACTGCTGCAAGTTGTAAATGTGGCCTTAAGCTCGACTTGAGGCGGCGACGGCTGCGAAGTCCCGAGGCGGCGCTTGATCGAGCGACCGAGACGGCTCGTCCGCGCAAAGCCATGCGGCAATCCGCCGCCAGCCGCGGTTGAGGGCGGCCTCTCCCATGAACAGGCCGAGATGACCGCAAGGCTCTACGGCGATCTCGACCTGCGCAGCCGGCGTCCCCAGGAGTCCTGCCGTCGCCAGCGCCTGCTCCGCGGGAACGACCCGATCCTCCGTACCGACGAGCAGAAACACGGGCAGCGTGAAGCGCCGCAGATCGATCCGCCGGCCAAGCGCAACAAAACCTCCCTTTGCAATACGGTTCTCGCGGAAGACCCGGTCGGCGACCTCGACGTAATACACGCCGGGAAGGTCCAGCGTGGCGTCGTTCCAGCGTTGGAACCGGGCCAGGAGGTGCCCGCCGTCATTCGCGTCGGCAAAACTCTGCCTCACGGCTTCATCAGGCGCGTTCAGCGCGGCCGACCAGACCGAGCGCAATTGCAGGCCGCTCACGAGGCCGGTCGTCGCATTGACGAGCCCCGCGAAAGCCGCGTGCGGAAGCGTGGCGGCCATTTGCGACAGCGGCGATTGGCAGGACACGTCGACAGGCGCGCCCACCAGCACCAGCCGCCGCACCTTCTCGGGGAAGCGCGCGGCATAGACCAGCGACAGCCAGCCACCCTGGCAGAGACCGACGAGATCGACCGGTGGTCCGATTTCGTCGATGGCGACATTGAGATCGGCGAGATAACTGTCGATGGAGAGCGAACGCATCTGTGGCGTAGCCGATCGCCAATCGGTGACATGGACGCGGCTCACGCCGCCCTGCTGCAGCGCCTGCACGATGCTGTGTGCAGGCGCAAAGTCCGTGATCAAGGCGCTGTGCAGCGCATAGGGCGCGCAGATCAGAACGGGCCGCCCGGCCTTTTGCGCGGAGAAATCGCGCAGCCGCAGCGTGGTAAGTTCGAGCGTAACCCTGTGGGGCATCGTCCAGGGAAGAGCGGCCTCGTCATCGAAAGGCGGTTTGCGATGGTCCCCGAACCAGCCCAACCACGCATCCAGCATCGCTTGCGCCCCGGCGAGGGGCAACAGGAACAGATCGCCCGCGCGAATCTCTTCCCTTCCGCTTGATCCTGCCGCCTGTTTCGGTTGCCGCGTCAATTGTCCAACTCCGTACAACGGTTGCTGCTTCAGCCTACGCCCATCAGCCATTGACCCTCATCAAAACTACGCAACCGGGGTGGCGCTACGGTGCCGCGGCTTCTGGAACATCCGGGAGAAGAATATGCCGTATCGCACAAACGACGATCTTCCGCCAGCGGTGCGCAACCACCTGCCCGCACACGCCCAGGACATCTATCGCGAGGCCTTCAACCATTCCTTTGCCTCGCACAGCGGCGATCCCAGACAGGAGGAGATCGCGCATCGCACAGCCTGGGCCGCCGTCAAGCGTCTCTACGCCAAGGTCGGCGACAACTGGATGCCGCTGCCTGGGCACTGAGCAAATCTCCGCCTTGCGAAGACACACGTTCCCGCAACGCAATTTGCGCCCGGATCTTTCCAGCACACGTCCCTCACTGCGGCATCTGAACTGATTGCCCGACCGGGCAAATCAGTCGCACAATCGCGTTTGATGGCGGCTTCATCCCGACATCCGGAATGACTTGCCGACGAACCAAAGGCGACCTCAGAAGTTAGCGTCAGCCTTTCTCTGTCGCGCCCTTTCGACGCAACGCCGCAGAAGTGTCCAACCAGCGATGCAAGAGCCACGATGAAGCGATTAGTCACCGTCAATGACCACATGCAAAAGGGTTATAAATACCGGCTCGTTGCGCCCATCGGACGTAACTTCGATCCCGAATTCGATCCAGATCTCACGCCGAAGGACATGTTGCGCCTCGGGGTGTTTGGCGGCAAGTACATGACCGATTGCCGGAAGGAGTTTCCGCACAACTGGTTCGTGCGAGCAAAATTGTCACCCAAGCGCGCCGATCCCGCGCTCAACTTTTTCGGCGTGACGGCAAGCCAGCCCCTCGCCGAATGGCGACGCAAGGGATGGATCCATCCTGACGATCCTCGTGGCTGGTTTCAGTGGTATTGCCGCTATTACATGGGCAGGCGCATGCCGCAGGAGGACGCACGGCAGATCAAGCGGTGGAAGGCCATACGCCGTCATGTGCGGCAGATACAACAGCACTGCGAGCGCGGCGATCTGCTTTGCCGCAGACGCCAGCGCCAGGCCCTGCTGCATTGGGCCTATGACAGCCGGAAACTCTAGAGAGCGATCGCGATCGATCGGCGCAAATCTATTTTATTTTTGTTTCGGCCGCGATCAACTCTTTGCCTTCCGCCGTCCTGATCGTCAGCCGCACTTGTTCGCCGTTGCCGGCCGGAATCGCCGCCGAAACACGATTTCCGTTTTTTGGGTCGGCTCTCACGTCGTCGTCGAACAATACGGCATCGCCGCGCTTCAACGTGACGCGCAACGGCGTAGCCGGTTCGAGACTGAAGAACTGAAGATTCACGCGGGACGCCTCGGCAGAGAGATTGACCAGCATGTTGTCGTTGGCGTGCGTCACGTTGCTCATGCCGACGGTCGGGCTGTAGGTTTCCGGAATCGTGACTTCGCCGGCCGCGGGAAAGTCGGCGCTGTGGAAGAATTGGTCCGACACGCCCGCCCACAATTCGACGTAGGGCTGCGCTTCGTTCGGATCCTTGCGTGCGTCGGTTTGGTTCGTGAACGACGGAAATCCCCACGTCCACATTTTCAGGCCCGGCGTGACTTTGTTGTCGGCGATGCGGATGATTCCCTCTTCGTTGTCGTGGTTGATCACGCCCCAGAAATTGCCGCCCTGCATATCGGGCGCCGCGTAGGCGATGCCCATGGTCGGCCAGTTCTTGAAGTAACGCAGTTTTTCGAAGCGGCTTGTGTCCCCCCCTGCGCTCTCTTCGCCGTCCGCCAGATTTTTCGACCAGTGGGGCGTTTGATAGGCCTTGATCGGCGCGATGATTTCGGCGCCGCCGGTCGCTTTGGGATTGTTCGGGTCCGATCCCGGCGCGAGCGTCGTACACGTCCAGTACTCGTATTTGATCGTCCGGGCTTGCGGATTTTTCAGCACCACGCGCGCATCGAGCGCGGCACGATCGGCTTTCAGCGTGACATAATAGGTCGCCTCCAGTCCCGTCGAACCCCTGAAGAACTGCCGCGGTGCCGCGGAATATGCGAAGTCGTCCTTAAGCGACATCGAAACCGTCACTTCGCCGGCACTCTCCTTCACCACCTTGAAATCCCATGGCTTCAGCCAGGTCTTGCCGTGCTCGGCATCCGGGAAGGTGGGAAAGACGCCGCCATACACCATCAGCCAGTCGTAATAAAAATTGCCGGCATTGATCCCGTAAGGCACGCCGACCTCGTTGCGGTAAAGTTCTTCGTGGCCGGTCGGCTTGTAAATGATGGAGAGAATGCGCCCGCCAAATTCAGGCACGAGCGTTACCTTTAGGTAACGATTCTCCAGCACGCGGGTCTTGAACGTGCGATCGACAATGGTCGTCTTGTCGAGCGACCCCTCGACAAAACCGTTATCCGTATTGGTGGCGTATTTGACGGTGCTCCACCTGATCGTCGCCTCGCTGAGAGACACTTTGTCGGCGACTTCCGACGCCGCATATCCTGCGGCACGAAACGCGCAGACCAGCGAAAGGACTGTAACCGCGAAACGGGCACGGTTGTGCGCGGGAGCACGAATTGCCATGGCATTGCCTGGGACCGGGCAGGAGCGACAATTCTAGTACATCGATGCGCCTGCGACGCCAAACCGGGTCGACCTCATCGGAACCCAAGACAATCAAACAAAAGGCCCCCTTCCGGGGGCCTTTTCTTTCAGACTGCGTCCTTCGCAGCCTTTACCGGTCTTGCGCGTACAATTTTGCGCGCGGGCTTGGCCTTGAACATCATCTCCTCGCCCGTGAAGGGATTGACGCCCTTGCGCGCTTTCGTTGCCGGCTTCTTGACAACGACAAATTTCGCGAAGCCCGGGACAAGAAATATCCCGTTCTTCTTGAGTTCCTTGTGACCGACATCGACCAGCATCTCCATGACGTTTTTCACGTCGCGTTTGGACAATTCAGTCGACGTAGCAATTCTCTCAATTAGCTGCGACTTGGAAAGTTGCGTAGGCATTGCCCCTCCTTCGATTCGAACCAAGGAGACAATAAACGAGCGAGAAGGCGGCAAAAACCGTTCTGCACAGATTTATTGGCTCGTGACGGGCCTCCACGGGCGCTTACGGTTGGGCCGGTTGCGTCCGCGGCGGCGACAGAGCGGCGCTTTCCGAAAAATAAAAAAGCCGCCCTCTCAAGCGGCTTTCCTAGATTGAAGCCGCGCCAGCGGCAACTTGTTTGGTTGCGGGGCGCGCGTAACGGACACCTCCCCAAACTGCCTCAAACTGTTATTTCCATGCAATCACAAGGGGTTAGGCGACCTGATCCCCAGGGCTTGCCGCTCAAACTCCGATCGCCAATTTTGGCAAGATCCTGCCGGGTATGGAGCCAGACGGCGCCTGGCCCAGGTCGTAAGCTCCCATTCGTCGATAGAATGGAGCCGCACCGGGATCTGAATCGATGATTAGTCGGGTGGCGCCCCTTTTTTTTGCGACATGGGTAGCCCAGGCAAACAGCGCCCTGCCTACGCCGCGATGGAGAGCGCTGGGTTCGACGAACAGCTTCAGCAAATCAGCCTCATCGCCCGTCACTTTCACTTGCGCAAGACCAACCACCTTACCGCCAAGCTCGGCAACTGCGATCGTCGTCAACTGCAAGTCCCGTTGGTCAAACGATAACTCGCTGCGACACGCCTCCAGAAATTCCCGGTTGTAGCCCCAGGTGGCTTTTGACCTGAGACACAGTTCTGAGAGGCTGGGTAGCTCTTCAATCGTGGGGGCCCGGATCATCGGCTGCAAACTAACCCCGGATCATCTGAGAAGAGTTTATCACAGATCATCAGACGCCTCTTGTCGGACAGACCCGGAAGTTCGGTCCAGCACAATGTCCGCACTACCTTTTCCCGAAAGCGGACGTCAGAATGACGCACCTCATGTTGCTAGGGGTTAAAGGGAGAAATCCCCCGACTATTCAATCACCTTGTCCGCACTCGCCAGCAGCGCGGCGGGAATATCGAGCTCGATTGCTCTTGCGGCCTTCAGGTTGACGGCGAACTGAAATCGTGTGGGCTGCAGATAAGGCAGATCGCCGGGGTTCGCACCTCTGAGGATCAAGTCCAAGTAATGCGCCAACCCCATCAAGACTTCGCTGAAGTCGCTCGTGTAGACCACGTTCTGTCCCGGCCAGTGGTTCCCAAGTTGCTCGCCGATGTAACGTTATGGATTGTGCCGTCGCCGCCATAGCCGAGCGTCTCGGCACATGCACGATCGTCTATCGGCAACACCAGATCATCAAAATTGCGGAAAATATCATTTCTTGCGGTGAAAAAGAATTCAACCGTTGATTCCTGCAGCGGGAATGTAAAACCTAGATCGATCCGAAGGCGCTTGAAGCAACGGAAAACAAACAAGCGCAGCGCGTCAGGAGAGCATTTGTCTGGAATCGTCTACGTCGTTGATGACGACGCATTCTTCCGTGCCGCCATCCAGCAGCAACTGGAGCAGACTGGTTACCGTGTGGTCACCTATGCATCGGCCGAGGAGGTGCTGGAGCAACGGCCCGATGAAAATGGGCCCGGCTGCATTCTCCTCGAGGTTCGGATGCCCGGGTTGAGTGGACCGGCGCTCCAAAGCCGCTTGCTGGAGCTCGGCTCAACTCTTCCCATCTTGTTTATCACGGGCTACGCCGATGTGAGCACGACCGTGAAGGCGCTTAAGGCAGGCGCCGACGACTTTTTGATTAAGCCCGTGCAATCGGATGAGTTGCTGCGGGCAATTCGGCGATCTCTGGCGCGTCACCAGACCGCACTTGAGGTAAAGCGCGAATTCGATGTTCTGCGAGGCCGCCTCGCAACTTTGACCCCGCGCGAACGCCAGGTATTTGTGCTCATTGTTCGGGGCAAGATCAACAAGCAGGTAGCTAATGAGTTGGGGGCGACCGAACGGACCATCAAAGCGCATCGCCACAACGTCATGGAGAAAATGAAGGTTCGAAGCCTGGCTGAGCTTGTGCTGATCGGCGAACGGCTGCGTTTCCGCGCGTGACTGATTATGGCGGATGCAACTTTACGGAAATCTCGAACCAGTTTCCCGCCGGAATGCGGTTGGCGTAACACCCACAAATTTCCGAAACACCCGGTTCAGTTGGGATGCATCGCTGAACCCTGCCGCTAGCGCCACGTCCCCAAGCGAGAGATCGGGTTTGGACAAGAGTCCTCTGGCACGGCGGATCCGCTCCGATAGGACGTACTGGTAAGGCGTGAGCCCAACTGTGTCCTTGAACGACCTGATGAAGTGGTAGTGGCTCAGTCCTGCCAGGGCCGCCAAGTCGGAAATCGTAATCTCATTCGGGATTTGAGCTTCGATGAATTCCTTCACGCGCCTTAACTGACGTGCAGTCAAACCTCCCCGAACCGGGTTCAGACGCAAATGCCCTGGGTCAGCGGCGTGCCGCAGTTCCCACAAGAGCAATAGCCCAAGTGTCTCCGCATACGCACGGTCGTTTATGCCGGAGCCATCCAGGACACTTTGGAGCTTTTGCAGCGTCGCTCTGAGATTGTTGTTTTCGAAATACAGCGCTGAGGGAATTTTTGAAATATCGTTTGCGTCATGATCTGACCTCGTTGAGGTGAGATGAACTGCAAAGACGGACGACGCGCGGCCTTCGAAGCGATTCCAGCCTCCTACCGAAGATCCGATTGGCACGAACGTCAACTTATCTCGGAGGTCAGTCAGCGTCGAACGGCTCCCTCCGTCTATAGCGGTCTCGCCATCGGAGCGAATGGAATCATGCAGCGCCAGATAGGCTGCATCTCCCTTCACCCGAAATTCCAATTCCGTCCGCCAAACGCGAACAAGCTCGGCAGAGAACCAAGACCACGACATCCGCTTGATTACGAATGGGCGCCGCGCACCGGGTTGTCGCGGATGCCACTCGAGCTTACCGAACGGGTGCAAGCGCTTCCTCCAAGGATACCTGTCTGTCTCAGGGATACTGCAAATAGCTGCGGAATCCGCAACCTTACAGTCATCACTTGCACCAAATAGCTCTTCTCCCGCAAGAGGAACTCCGCCACTGATCTCTTGCCGCGCCACAAGAGCGCGGCTTCGGGCGCTCAGGAGAGCCGAAATACCCGGAGATCCGGCATTCGCGTCGCGGTGCGATTGCCCTGCCGATCACTAGTCAATTGCGAAAGTCCGACCCCGCGCGGTCGAGTTTGCGCAGAAGCGCTGGCCAGACCAGGGTGTCGGCAAGCGATGACAAGCCGCCCCCTCGCGTCAATTCCGCGTTCTTTTCGATCACTGCTTCGTCGGTCGGGTGATCCATCGAGACATCACCAAGCATGCGCGTGCGGACCTGCATCGTGCATGCGCGTTCGAGAAGATACATCCGCAGGAATGCTTCCGCGCAGTTCTTGCCGACGGCCAGCGTCCCATGGTTGTGAAGGAGCATGAGGTTCTTTTGACCAAGATCCCGCTGCAGGCGCGGCCGTTCGTCATAATCAAGCGCAACGCCTTCATAGTCGTGGTAGGCGAGATCGGGAAGGACGAGTTGCGCAGTCTGGTTCAACGGTAGCAAACGCTCTTTCGATGTCGAGACAGCCGTGCCGTCTGGCGTATGAAGGTGCATGACGCAGCCCGCATCTTCACGAACTTCATGGACGGCCGAATGGATCGTGAACCCGGCTGGGTTGACTGGATAGTTGCTCTTGCCGACCGGGTTACCGTCGAGCCCGATCTTGACGAGGCTGGAGGCCGTGATTTCCTCGAACATCAGGCCGTAGGGGTTGATCAGGAAGTGATGTTCCGGTCCAGGCACACGCGCGGAGATGTGGGTGAAAATAAGATCGTCCCAGCCATAGAGCGCGACCAGGCGATAGCAGGCGGCAAGGTCGACGCGAATCGCATGCTCGTCTGGAGGAAGTACGTTTTCGCTCATTCTTCGCTCTCCCATTTGTTGCGTGTTTCGGTAATCTTTAGCCATGAGCCCGGATAATCTTATAGCCGTGGGCTATGGCGGTCGAGCAGGCATGGGCGCTCTTCCGTGATCTTGGCGAGGCAACGTCGCCTTTAGGGGAAAGAGCGCCGCGCCGTTCTTCTTGATCTAAATCAACGATGTCTGACTTGGGTAATTTGCAGACATCGCAAGGTGATCTTGGCGGATATCCGCTCTACCCCGAAAGGAGACCTCATGGTCACGTACCGGCATGTCCGCCAAGGGCCACTTTCACGGCAGCTTTGATCTATCTCAAGTGGTCTAACCAGTTAAGCCGTTGGGGTTTGACTACAGGGACTAAGTTTCGACGACTATCTGCGCGAAGTTGATCCATGAGGAGATGGAGACCTGACCGTCTGGAGGTGGCGAGGTGGGCACTGTGCGTGCTCATCGCCGCGCTCGCTGTCGCGAACGCCGCGTTTGAAAAAGCTTGGGCACGCGACACGGGAAGTCTTTCGCGAGCGGACCTTCGGTCGGTCAGCGACTTCATGCGTCATGAGGTCGCGACCGGGCAGATCGCGGGCGCGATCGTGCTGATCCAGCAGCATGGACATCCCGTCTATTTCGAAAAATTCGGCTTGCGCGACATTGGGCCCAAGCTGCCGATCACGGACGATACCATCTTTCGGCTCTACTCGATGTCGAAGCCTGTTACGTCGGTGGCAGCGATGATGCTGGTTGATGACGGCAAGCTATCGCTCGATGATCCCGTCGCCAAATATATTCCAGCCTTTGCACATCTGGAGGTCGGTGTCGAAAGGCACGACAGGACTGGAAAGGCGGTGCTTACGCGCGAGCCGCTGAAGCGTCCGATCACCATACTGGATTTGCTGCGGCACACCTCCGGTCTTACTTACGGATTTTACGGTGAGAGCGCGGTCCGAAAGCTTTACGCGAAAGCCGACCTCTACACTGGCGATTTCGACAACGCCGAGTTTGTCACGCGCCTGGCAAAGCTGCCGCTCGCCGAGCAGCCCGGGACGGTGTGGGACTACGGCGTTTCCACCGATGTGCTCGGCAGGGTGATCGAGGTGGTTTCGGGGCAATCGCTGTTTCAGTTCGAGAAGGAGCGGTTGCTGGATCCGTTGGGCATGACTCACACGGCGTTTTACGTTACGGACGAGGCCAAGCGCGAGTTGATCGCCCAATTCCTCCCGAAAGAAGCCTGGAAGGCCTTTATCGGAATCAGGGAGCCGATGGAGCGCACGCCCTGGGAATCCGGTGGCGCGGGCCTGACAGGAACGGTCGGCGATTATGCGCGCTTTGCGCAAATGCTGTTGAACGGCGGCACGCTTGACGGCCGGCGCTACCTTAAGCCGGAGACGGTGGCCCGGATGACGTCGGACAATATCGGCCCCGGGGGCGGAATCGCACACACCCATCTCTATTTTCTGAGTACCGAGAGTGGATTCGGATTGGGCTTTGCCGTGCTAACGGCGAAGCCGCGAAACAAGCCGTGGCCGCCGGGCGAATATGGCTGGGCCGGGGCGGCGGGCACTTTTTTCTTCGTCGATCCGAAAAACGACCTGTTCGTGCTCTGCATGATGCAGACACATTTGCACCGCGGACGGATCGAGGGAGAATTGGCGAGGCTCGTTTATGAGGCGACGGCGAGGCAGGCCGTCTCGAGCCGCTAGGCCCGGATTCCACAATCAGTTCGAGCGTTGCGGAGATGTTGGCAGCGATCACCTCAAACTCTCCGCCTGACGAAGCGTTTGGAACCGGCGGCCAACTCGCCGCCCTGCTCAGGGTTTCCGAGAGGACGGCCGAGCCCCTGGCAAAGTCCAGGGAAGCGTTGGTTGCGGGGGCAAGATTTGAACTTGCGACCTTCAGGTTATGAGTTTTTTAAAAGCCGTTT
>Ga0306925_10005090_pt1 | contig 12010 bp, 11 predicted proteins | sample flu12Cox44000176_FD_203755 | JGI IMG/M metagenome (GOLD analysis project Ga0306925, IMG submission 203755) | Lab enrichment of tropical soil microbial communities from Luquillo Experimental Forest, Puerto Rico - flux8day.12C.oxic.44.000.176 (v2)... | ecosystem: Environmental > Terrestrial >...
ATCGTGGCCCGCGGGGCTTGCGATCCCCACGCGTCGGGGGCGGCTGGGTCACACTTGGAGGATCCGAGGCTGGAAATGTCTCCACAAGCCCCTCCTCCAGCGCCTCCTCCAGGCGGCGTTTTTCGGCAGCGTCGACCTGCTCCGCCAGAGCGCGCGATCGGGTCATAAAGCCCTCCTCGTAGAACGATTTGGCCGCCGCCCCAACCATGCTAGATGACCACGAAAGCGGCGAAAACAAGAAGGGCCGGGAACGTTCATGAAGCACATTACCTGCATCGAGGATCTGCGGCAGATGCACAAGCGCCGCGTGCCGAAGGCATTTTTCGACTATGCCGACCGCGGTTCCTATGCCGAGGAGACGTTGCGCGCCAATCGTGACGATCTGCAGGAGATCAAATTTCGCCAGCGCGTGCTGGTCGACGTCAGCAAGCGCGACCTCTCGACAAAGATCCTCGGCGAGTTCGCAGCGATGCCGCTGATCCTGGCGCCGGTCGGGCTGTTGGGCATGCAGCATGGCGACGGCGAAATCCATGCCTGCCGCGCGGCGCAGACCGCCGGGATTCCCTTCACGCAGAGCACAATGTCGATTTGCTCAATCGAGGATATCGCGGCGGCCGTCGATAAGCCGTTCTGGTTCCAACTCTACGTCATAAGGGACCGCGGCTTCATCAAATCGCTGATCGAGCGCGCGATCGCTGCCAAATGCAGCGCGCTGGTGGTGACGGTCGACCTGCAGGTGATCGGCCAGCGCCACCAGGACATCAAGAACGGCATGACGGTGCCGCCGGAATGGTCGCTGGCGAAGCTGTTGGATTTCGCGAGCAAGCCGGGCTGGGTATCGGGCGTGCTGCGCGGCAAGCGCCGCACGTTCGGCAACCTCGTCGGCCACATCAAGGGCACCGAGGACATCACCGCGCTGTCGGTCTGGATCAATTCGCAGTTCGACACCACGCTGAACTGGAAGGACATCGACTGGATCCGCTCGATCTGGCCAGGCAAGCTGATCCTCAAGGGCATTTTGGATGTCGAGGACGCGGAGATCGCAGCGAAGACTGGCGCGCAGGCAATCGTCGTCTCCAACCATGGCGGCCGTCAGCTCGACGGCGCGCCGTCCTCGATCGAGGTGCTTCCGGAGATCGTCGATGCGGTCGGCTCGCAAATTGAGATCATGTTTGACGGCGGCATCCGCTCAGGCCAGGACGTCATGCGCGCGCTCGCGCTTGGCGCAAAATCCTGCATGATCGGCCGCGCCTATGCCTATGGGCTCGGGGCCGCAGGGCAAGAGGGTGTTGCAACGGCGATCGAGCTGATCGGCAAGGAGCTCACCACCACCATGGGGCTGTGTGGCCTCAACACCATAGCCGAGATCGGCGATCACGTGCTGGCAGTGTGAGTGTTGCGCTCGTGGCAACCCCCTTGTCCCCTGCACCAAGCTGGCGCGGATGACATCCGCGCCAGACGAGGAACCCGCTTCGCGTCGCGAGGTCCGGCCCGCCCAACCTGCGCAAACCAAAGGTGCGCAACCAAGGTAAACCCGCTTGGCTGGCAGAGGGTAAGAAAGCGCGTCACATCGGTGGCGTAATCCCGTCGCGGCCGACATTGACGCGGTTGGCTTCCAGCGTGCCGTCGTCCTTCTTCGCCGCACCAAAGATGATGATCTTGGCGCCAGGCTTGATCTCGGCCTTGTAGCTGGCGACGAAGGTGACAATCGGCGTATCCGACGGCACCACCACCTTCTTCTCGCCCTCCTTGTACTTGACCAGGATGTTCTGGCCGTTGGTGCCCTTGACCGTCTCGGCGACCGTCGCATTTGTCATGGTCGAATTGGCGCGAAGATCCCAAGGGCGAAAGCCTTCGGCCGCGCCGCGCTGGTTCTCCGGGAAAATGTGCACGGCGATCGCCTTCTGGGTGCCGTCCGGTTCGGGCATGGCGGTGACGCCGATATAGGAGCCTTCCTTGATCTGCGACAGCTCAGTCTTGACCACCGCAAAGACTGAGACGTTGTCCGTCATCTTGACCTTCACGTCGCTGCCCTCGCGGGTTTTGATGCTCAACAACGAGCCGTCGACGGCATCGATGGTGCCGCGAATGCGCACCGTCGGCGTTTGCTGCCCGAGCGCGGCCGTTCCCAGCGGGGCGATGGCAGCGACAACTGCAAAGAGCGCGCCGAGTGCACATAGCGCGCCGAACCTCGAAACGATAACTTTCGACATGATGTCCTCCGAAACAAAAAGCACTGACCGTCAGCGCAAACACCGCTGGATGACGGCTATTCCACGCGCAGACCATCCCCCAGCGAACGGGCATTGCGAGCGCGAGCCGGAATCCAAAACCGCAACAGTTTGTCGTACAAGGCCGCACCTTGCGATAGGCAGCGACCCCCGCGCGGCACACTTGTGCGCGAGCAGCGATGATGGGATCATCCTGCGCCGGTGAGATCGGCCTCCACCAGCGCGCGAAGTTCGGCCGTCACTTGCGGGCGCTGGCCAAACCACAATTCGAAGCCACGCACGGCCTGGTGCAGGAGCATGCCGAGCCCGTCGGCGGTCCTCAAGCCCCGCGCCGTCGCCGCTATCATTAGCGGGGTCAAGAGCGGAACATAGACGAGATCGGCGACCACGGCGTCAGCGGGCAACCGCGCGATATCGAGATCGAGCGCTGGCTGGCCACGCATGCCGAGCGAGGTGGTGTTGACGAGGAGTTTTGCGCGCGGCAGCAAATCGGCGATCGCCTCCCACCCGGCGGGCAAAACCTTGTCGCCGAACGCTTCCACTAACGCCTCCGCCCGCGCGCGCGTCCGGTTGACCAGATGCACGCGAAGGATGCCGCGCCCCAGAAGGCCGAACAGCACAGCGCGCGCCGAGCCGCCGGCGCCAAGCACCACCGCCTCGTCGATCTTGTCCCAGCCGGGCGCGCAGGCGTCGAGATTGCTGATGAAACCTTCGACATCGGTGTTGGTCGCACGCAATTCGCCGTCGGCAAACCACAGGGTATTGGCGGCGCCTATCGCGCGCGCCCGTGCATCCGGCGTCGAGAGCGAAAGCACGCGCTCCTTGTGGGGGAGGGTGACGTTGGCGCCGACAAATCCGCGCAGCGCGAGGCGGAAGACGAAATCCTGGAGTTCGTCAGGCGGCACCGCCTCGATCACATAACCGCCGGCAATGCCAAGCTTGCGCAGCCAGTAACGGTGGATGAGCGGGGAACGCGAATGCGCGGCCGGCCATCCGATCAGACAGGCGGCGCGGGGTCTTGCTGCGCTGGTCATCAAAATCCCATCGGACAGGCGGCGCTTGCTGTCAATGCTATCTATGAATGGTGACGGCGACAATCGCGCTCAGCGCCAGCGCCAAACCGCAGGCAAACCAGATCGCGCCGAGATTGATCCAGTGATAGGCGAGCGCGCCGCATAATGAGCCGGCCACCAACGCGGCCCACAGCAGCAGATTCGGCCCCCAGTCGAAGCGCGGCCCGCCCATCACCGCGGCCGCAATCAGCTGGCCGACCTTCACCAGCGCCCCCGTGACATAGGTGAGGCCAAGACCGGCACCGCCGTCGATCTGGAATACAGCGTTTTCAAGCCCCATCGCCAGCACGATCGCGGCGATGGCGGTGTTGGGAAAACCGAAGGTGTGGGCGAGCGCGGCGGCCGCAAGCAGCAATCCTTCCGCCAGCAGCAACAAGGGCTGGCGATGCACGCCACGGCCGAGCACGATCAGGCTCCCAAAAGCGGCGCCGATCACAAACAGCGCAATCAGGCCAAGCGCGTTCGCCGCGGCGCCCCATTGGCCATCGGCAAGGCTCACGCCCATGCGCGTCGAGTTGCCGCTCATGAAGGACACGAACAGGCCACCGAGGTGCAAAAACCCGATGCCATCGACATAGCCTGCGAGCGCGCTCAGCGCGCAGGCGAGTGCGAGGTTGCGGTGGGAATCGAGCATCGGAGAGTCCGGGGCGAGGTGTCAACGTCGCCCCGGACTGACAGATCACGCCGCGTCGCGATGCGCGGCGATGATCTGATCGGCGGTGCGGCCGGTGACCTCGGCCATGTGGTCGAACTGCCGGGTAAAGCTACCGGCACCGACGGTCGCCGAGCGCAGCTCGACGATCAGCTCGCCGATTTCCGCCTCCGGCATCAGCGCGCGGACGCAGTCCCAGCCGCTCCAGCCCTCGCGGGTGTCGAACGACAGGATCTGCCCGCGCCGCGCCGACAGGATCGCATTGATCCTGGCGGTGGCGTCCGTCGGACAGACGATCTCCACGGTGTGGATCGGCTCGAGCAGCACCGGCTGGCACTGCGGCAGGCCTTCACTGATACCGACCCGGGCCGCGGTGCGGAACGCAAGGTCGGACGAGTCCACGCTATGGTAGGAGCCGTCGGTCAACGTCACCTGGACGTCGATCACCGGAAAGCCGAGGGGCCCGCGTGCGAGCCCGTCGACCACGCCCTCTTCCACCGCTGGGATGTAGTTGCGCGGCACCGCGCCGCCCACCACCGTCTCGGCGAACTTGAAGCCTTCGCCGCGCGGCAGCGGCTTGATGTCGAGCACCACGTCGCCGAACTGGCCGTGGCCGCCGGACTGCTTCTTGTGCCGGCCGCGCTGGGTGATCGACTTGCGGATGGTCTCCTGATAGCCGATTGCGGGCGGATGCGATTTGACGTTGACACCGAAACGCTCGCGCAGCCGCTCCTGCGCCACGCGCAGATGCATCTCGCCCTGCCCCCACAGCACGATGTCGTGGGTACGCGGATTGTGCACCATGGCCAGCGAGGAATCCTCGTCATTGAGGCGAAGCAATGCCTGGCCGAGCTTGACGTCATCCTTGCGGTCGGCGGCCGCGACCGAGATCGCGAGCACCGGCGGCGTCGGCAAAACCTCGACGAGCGCCTGTGGCGCAGCCTTGCCGCTTGCGATGGTGTCGCCGGTCCGGATGCTGTCGAGCTTGCCGAGCGCTACGGTGTCACCGGCCTCCGCCGCGGCGCGCTTGGTGTCGTGCGCGCCGCTGACGCTCAAGATACCGGACACGCGTCCGCTCTCGCCAGATGCGGATTGCAGCGTGGCGCCGTCATCCAGACGTCCGGCCAGCACGCGCGTCAGCGACAGCTTGCCGCCGTGCTGCAAATGCACGCTCTTGAACACATAGCCGAGCGCGTCCTTAGTCGCGGGCACGCCGAGCCTGCTTGCGGTCAAGCTCACATTGGGCGCCTCGTGGCGCAGCGCCTTTAATAGGCGCAGCACGCCGTTCCCGCGGATCGCGGAGCCCAGCAGCACCGGGCAGATCAGCCCTTCGCGCAACTCGCGCGCGAGATCGTCGAAAACGGCATCGCGCGGCGGCTGGATGTCCTCAAGCAGTTGTTCCATCAGCGCGTCGTCATGATCGGCGAGCTTTTCCAGCATCGAGAAGCGGGCTTCCTTCTCGCGGTCGAGATCGCCGCCCTCGAGCGCGATGACTTCAGACGCCTTGTGTTCGCGATAGACGAAGGCGCGTTCCAAGGCTAGATCGACGAAACCTTCGATCAGTTCGCCCTTCCAGATCGGGATCTGACGCAAGACCAGCGGCACGCGCGAGGCCGGCTGCAGCGTCGCGAGCGTCTCACGGATGCGCTTGTTGGCGCGGTCGATCTTGTTGAGGAACAGAAAACGCGGAATCTTGAGTTCTTCCAGCTCGCGCAGGATGATCTGAAGCTGCGGCAGCTTCTTCTCGTCGGCTTCACACACCACCAGCGCCGCATCGACGGCGGGAAGCGCCGCGCGCATGTCATGCGCAAATTCCACCGAACCCGGACAATCGATGAAGGTGTAGCTATCGCCCATGAAATTCGTCGTGGCCGCGGTGAGCGCGACGCTCATCCTGTGATGACGCGCCTCGGCGCTGGCGTCGCCGACCGATGTTCCATCGTCGACGCTGCCTGCTCGCGGGATCGCGCCCGTGCGCGCCAGGATCGCTTCAAGAAGTGTGGTTTTACCGCTTTGGAAAGGGCCCACCAGTGCGATGCACCGTGGACCGCGGGGACTTCTGACGTCTTGTCCCATTCGCCGTCTCCCTTCATCTGGAGCTCGGCCCATGATCGGGTCGGCAAATTGCCATGGTCTGCCTGCGGCCCAGCTTTGGCAAGCGGGAAAAAATTCGCTGCGGTGCATCCTTAACCGTCAGGTCAAATCCTCTCGCCGTCTTCACCAAAGCGGCATCAGCTCGGCAGCCGTGTTGAACAAAGAATAACGCCGACGCGCCACTCGACCATGGCCTGCATGAAGCGCAAGCCATAGCGAAGGGCAAAACACCAAATCAATAGCCGGCGCAGCGGCCGCGCAAAAGGCCTTTGACCGCGGCCCTCTCTCTCTCTCCGTGAGAACGCGGCAAGAGTCAGCGTCCCGGCCGAAGTTCCAGGCTCTCCAGACCCGCGGCGAGGTTGAGGCCGACCTGGCCCTGCAGGCTCAACGGCTGCAGCGCGATCGTGTTGTTGGAACCGCCAATCAAAACATTGCCGCCGGCACCAACGCCGATCGACGCACTCCCCTGCGCACCGGCGTAATCGCCCGCAAGATCGCCCGGCCCGAGACGCACGACCGGCGCATAGACGCCCCAGGCCAGCGCGGTTTCCTGGGTAATGCCGAGATCAAGCCCGATCTTGCGGATGGTCGCGATGTAGCGGTCCTCCGGCAAGCCCTCGACCCGCAGCACGCAACCGAGATTGGTCACGGAGCCGACGACAAAGCCGATGCTCGCGGCGCCGCGGCATTCCAGTACGCCGACCTGCACCCTGTCCTGCGCGCGGGCAGTGCCAACCAGCGCGGCCAGCATGGAAGCGGCTAACATGACAAACGGGCAGCGCATGAAAGAACTCCGAACGGATCGTAATGCAGGTGGAGGACATCGGCCCTCAGGCCGCCTCTCTATGCCACAACAACTTTAGCCGCGCCAAATGCAACGCTCAGGTCTGTTTCTGTTCATCTTAGTGAATGATCCGATTATCGCAAATTACCACAAAAGCGCTGAATACGCTTGCAGGCGTCTTCGAGATCGGAGGTCTTGGTCGCATAGGAAATCCGGAACGCGGGTCCGAGCCCGAACGCTGATCCCTGCACGACGGCGACGCCTTCCGCTTCCAGAAGCTCGGTGACAAAGCCTTCATCGTCCATGATCACCTTGCCGGACGGTGCGGTCTTGCCAATCGTGCCGGCGCAGGACGGATAGACATAGAACGCGCCATCCGGTCGCGGGCAGTCGATGCCCTTGGCCTGGTTGAGCATGCTGACTACAAGGTCACGGCGCTCCTTGAACACCTTGTTGTTCTCGGCAATGAAGTCCTGCGGGCCGTTGAGCGCCTCGACGGAAGCCCATTGCGAGATCGACGACGGGTTCGAGGTCGATTGCGACTGAATGGTCGCCATCGCCTTGATCAACTCGGCCGGACCGCCGGCATAGCCGATGCGCCAACCCGTCATGCAATAGGCCTTCGACACGCCGTTCACCGTCAGCGTGCGGTCGTAGAGCTTTGGCTCGATCTGCGCCGGCGTCGTGAACTCGAATTCGTCGTAGACCAGGTGCTCGTAGATGTCGTCGGTCATGACCCGGACATGCCGATGCTTGACCAAGACGTCAGTAATCGCCTTCAACTCGGCGTGGCTATAGGCGGCGCCGGTCGGGTTCGACGGCGAATTGAGGATGATCCATTTGGTCTTGGGCGTGATCGCCTGTTCCAAATCATCGGGCTGCAGCTTGAAGCCGTGCTCGGCGGTGCAGACGATGGCGACCGGCTCGCCGCCGGCAAGCGCCACCATTTCCGGATAGCTCACCCAATAGGGCGCAGGGATGATCACTTCGTCGCCCGGATTGATGGTCGCCATCAGCGCATTGTACAGCACCTGCTTTCCACCGGTACCGACAATAACCTGGCTCGGCTTGTAGGTGAGGCCGTTCTCGCGCGCGAACTTGTTGATGATTGCGTCCTTGAGCTCGGGGATGCCGCCGACATCAGTGTACTTGGTCCTGCCCGCCTCGATGGCGTGGATCGCCGCCAGCTTGATGTTGGTCGGCGTGTCGAAGTCGGGCTCGCCCGCGCCGAGGCCGATGACGTTGCGGCCTGCCGCTTTCAGCGCACGTGCTTTGTCCGTGACCGCAATCGTCGCGGACGGCTTCACACGTTCGAGCGCAGCGGACAAGAAAGACATCATCATCTCCGGATGTTGGCTTGAAAAAGCGCAGCTTAGCGCGAAATTGGTTCTTAGGGCCGTTGTGCTGTAGCGGCAAGCGAAAAGCACCGACTTTGCCGGCACTTTTGCCACCCTCCACGGGGCTCCGATCAACGATCCGCAAAGCAAGCGTTGCGCGAGCATATCTGGAATGCGAAAATCGGTGTTTTGGCAAGCTGGTGCGCCAGCGCCGACGCTTGATGGGCTCCGCACATGTCCGCCACGATCGCGTCGACGCCGTCATCGGCGTGCGATCGAGGCAAGGATCGCCGTCGCATGCTATCGGTTGCGGCAAACGCCCTCGATTACCACAACCCGGTCGGCGTCGGTTGCACCGCAAGCCTCTCAACAGGAGGTTGCACCGGCGCGCGAGGAACATTCCGCCCACACGTCACCCAAGCGTGATCACAATTGTTGCAGCGTGTTGGAACGACTTTCTACGGCGCTGCAGTGCAGTAGAGCTTTTCGACTTTTTCCAGTTCACAGCCCTTGCGGCGCATGCGCTTCAGCACCATTGTCTGGCCGCGTCACGGGGCGACACGCGATTCCGTCAGCACATCTGTCCCGACGACCGACTTGAAAGCGAATGTACAAGCTCTATTCGATGCAGCGCTCAGGCAACAGCTACAAGGTCCGCCTTGCGCTGGCGCTGTTGAACGCGCCCTACGAGGCAATCGAGATCGATATCCTGCGCGGCGAGAGTCGTACGCCGGATTTCCTCGCCAAGAATCCCAGCGGACAGGTGCCGCTGCTCGAGGTCGAGGATGGACGCTACCTCGCCGAATCGAATGCCATTCTCTGGTATGTCTGTGGCGGCACGCCGCTCGCACCGGAGTCCCGCATCGAGCGCGCCGAAGCCCTGCAATGGATGTTCTTCGAGCAGCATGCGCTGGAGCCGAATATCGGCGCCGCCTATTTCTGGCTGGCGCTGGTCAGGGGTGGCCGCGACCTGCAGACGCATGCGCTGGAGGACTGGATGGAGCGCGGCTATGCCGCGCTCCAGGTGATGGAAAATCACTTGAAGACCCACGCCTATTTCGCCGCCAACCAGCTCACGGTCGCCGACATCGCGCTGTTCGGCTACACCCATGTTGCCGACCGCTGTGACTTCGACTTGTCGACCTTCCCCGCCATCCGCGCCTGGCTCAGGCGCGTCGAGCAGACGTCAGGGTTTGTGTCGATGGACTGGCGGCCAGATGAGGTCGAGGACTCCGCAAGCATTGCGGCGAGCGCCTGAGGCCGGCACTAATCGTTAACAAGTCTTAACTCCTGCGGCAGAGCTCGCGGCAAAATCGCCGCAATGTTGCCGGCGAGCCCTGCCAAGATTTTGGCCGACGCGGGTGATTCGCACGCGGCTCTCAGGGAATTCCGGCCATGACACCGCCAAATGGCGCCATCGGCTTTCGCGGCCACGGCGCGCCTGTCGCCTCGACCCGACTGATCGACGCCGTCGCAGCATCGCTCGCGTTCGCGGCGCTATCGCTGTGCGTGGTCGTTGCCTTTACTGTGGTGCTGGCAATCAAAGCGGGCCTCGCCTAGCCGGCCCGGCCCGCGCTGCGCCGGATAAAGTGCGGATTGATCCCCAATCTGCGCGGCGGAATAGGTAGATCCGACAGCCATATTGATCGTTCGGCGTGGAGTCCTTAGAGCGAGAGGCTCACCCCCTCGAACGCGTGAACATGTCAGATGTCAAATAACCTCTGCGTCCGCTTGGTGAGGCCAAGCGATTTCGAAAAGTGGCTGCCGCTGTGGGACGGCAACAACGCATTCTACGAACGCGCCGGCGCGACCGCGCTGCCCCGCGTGATCACCGAGCGAACCTGGTCGCGCTTTTTCGACGGCTACGAGCCGGTCCATGCTCTCGTCGCCGAGAGCGACGGCGAATTGCTGGGATTAGCCCATTATCTGTTCCACCGCAGCACCACCATGATCGAGCCAGTCTGCTATTTGCAGGATCTGTTCACGGTTGAGACTGCGCGCGGCAGGGGTGTGGGCAAGGCACTGATCGAAGCCGTCTATCGCCAGGCGAAACTTGCAAGCTCGCCGCGCGTCTATTGGCAAACCCACAAGACGAATCGCACGGCACGAACGCTCTACGACAAGGTCGCTGAACACCAGGGATTCATCGTCTATCGCAAGCAGCTGTGAGATGCGCCGATCCTGTGGAAAAGCCGGCGACGCGCCTTTGCCGAAGCGAAAACCTTTTCGATTTTCGTCCAGGAACCTGCCTGTGGATAAATCAGCCTGTCACCAGCACGTAACAAAGTCAGACTAGGTTAGGTCTGCGTCTGATCAGGCCCCCCGTCACAGATCAAGCGCCCAGCGGTCCCCGTCAGTCGCCGCGTCTGACCGGGGCCGCACTTTTTTTGGGCCAGGTTTTACGCCTTGCGTCTTTTCAGCCTGCGCCGGCAATCCCGCAGCGCTGCACTGCAGTGCTTGGTAGGATCGCACCTTGCGAGGACGGAATGCGCGCGTCACACTGCGCCTAGCTCCTCACCGCCCGTGACAGGACCTGATCCATGCAGATTCGCAATCTCGGCGGCTCGGGCCTCCGTGTTTCCGCGGTTGGCCTTGGCTGCAACAATTTCGGCCAGCGCATAGATCTCGAAGCCTCGCGCGAGGTCATCCACAAGGCGCTGGACCTTGGCATCATCCTGTTCGACACTGCCGACATCTATGCAGGGTTGGGCGGTTCGGAGACGGTGCTCGGCACCGTCCTCGGCGACAGGCGCAAGGACATTGTGCTGGCAACGAAATATTCCAAGCCGATGGCGACCGACGGCAGCAAGCAGGGCGCCTCGCGCCGCTACATCATGAGCGCGGTGGAGGCGAGCCTGAAGCGGCTTAAGACCGATTACATCGATCTCTACCAGCAGCACGACTATGATCCGCTGACGCCGATCGAGGAAACCTTGCGCGCGCTCGACGACCTCATCCGGCAGGGCAAGGTGCGCTACATCGGCAATTCGAACTTTCCGGCCTGGCGGATCGCCGAGGCCGAGCATGTCGCGCGCGCGAGCAATGTCAGCCGCTTCGTCAGCTGCCAGGACGAATACAGTCTGGTGGTCCGCGACATTGAGAGAGATCTTCTGCTTTGCGCGCAGGAATACCACCTCGGACTATTGCCGTTCTTCCCGCTCGCAAGTGGCTTGCTCACAGGCAAATACAGGCGCGGCGAAGCGGCGCCAGCGGACACCCGCTTCGGCAACGCGCCGCAACTGCGCGACCGCTACGTCACGCCGCGCAATGAAGAAATCGTCGAGAAGCTGCGGAGCTTTGCGCACGCGCGCGCTCACTCAATGCTCGAGCTCGCCTTCTCCTGGCTCGCCGCGCGCCCCCAAGGTCGCAAGCGTGATCGCCGGTGCCACCCGCCCTGAGCAAGTCGAGCAGAATGTAAAGGCGATCGCGTGGACGCTCTCTGCAGAGGACATTGCGGAGATCGACAGGATAACCAAGGTGTAGCCCTGCCTCTCTCCCCGCTGTTACGGAAAAGAGCAAGGGGTGAGGGGCGTTATTTGCAGAGCCCGTCTTGGATTGTGAGGCCTTGGATTGTGAGGCCTTGGATTGTGAGCAAGACGCCTTCCATAGTTCCAAGCAGGTCGCTGTCTGCAAATCGCAACGATCTCGGCTAAGGCGCGCGACTCCGACGGATTTGCGATCCTAACCCCGCATTGCCCGCTCGCACAGAGCCACGCTTGGCGCTGCTCTAACCTGTCTCCTCAGGCAGTGGGGAGAGATTGCCGAGAATCACCCGATCAACCCCTGCATCGGGGGTGTCGCGGCGCAGTCGGGGAACACGCTCGAGGCCAGCACGCTCT
>Ga0306925_10005094_pt1 | contig 12007 bp, 6 predicted proteins | sample flu12Cox44000176_FD_203755 | JGI IMG/M metagenome (GOLD analysis project Ga0306925, IMG submission 203755) | Lab enrichment of tropical soil microbial communities from Luquillo Experimental Forest, Puerto Rico - flux8day.12C.oxic.44.000.176 (v2)... | ecosystem: Environmental > Terrestrial > Soil...
CCCGCGGCGACAATGAGCCGCCGGAAGAAATCTTTGGACCGTTGGGCAGTGCTGAGCGCTTGAATTGGCTAAGTTCAAAGAAGCGATAGAGAAAGACGCGCAGCCAGCCCTTTATTTCGCCCAGCGCATAGGCGCGGCGCGCCACGTCCGGCGTGTTGGCGGGCCATCTGCCGCGCCCGGTGTCGCGCCAGGCGTTCCACGACAGGTACGCGATCTTGGAGGGTCGGAAGCCGTAGCGCGTCGCGTAATAGAGGTTGAAATCCTGCAGAGCGTAGGGCCCGACGATGCTCTCCGTCGATTGGAGCGCGCCATCGGGGCCGGGTGGCACCAGCTCGGGCGAAATCTCGGTCGCCAGGATGTCGTAGAGGATCTGCACAGTTTCCTTGCCCAGCTCGCCCGACCCCGCGACAAAGCGAATGAGGTGCTGGATCAAGGTCTTGGCCACCGACGCATTCGGGTTGTAATGCGACATCTGGTCGCCGACCCCGTAGGTACACCACCCGAGACCGAGCTCCGAAAGGTCTCCGGTGCCGACCACCAGAGCCCCGTTGTGGTTCGCCAGCCGGAACAGGTAGTCGGTGCGCAGCCCGGCCTGCACATTTTCGAACGTCACATCGTAGAGCGCTTCGCCGGTGGCCGAGGCGTGGCCGATGTCGCCGAGCATCTGCCGTGCCGCCGGGCGGATATCGATCTCGGCGCCGCTGACGCCGAGCGCCTTCATCAGCCGCCACGCATTGGCCTTGGTCGCACTGCTCGTGGCGAAACCGGGCAAGGTGTAGGCGAGGATGTTGCTGCGCGGCATACCCAGCCGATCCATCGCCCGTGCCGAGACGATCAGCGCCTGGGTGGAATCGAGCCCGCCGGAAACGCCAATGACGAGTTTCTTCAAACCTGTCGCCGCAACCCGCTGGGCCAAGCCCTGGACCTGGATGTTGTAGGCCTCGTAGCAATTCTCGCGCAGCATCGCCGGGTCCGACGGCACATACGGAAACCGCTCGACTCGACGGCGCAGCTCGAGCGGTTCGTCCGGTGCCGAAAAGTCGAAGCCGATTGTCCGGAACCGCACGTGCTCTGCGCGCCCTCCCCAGGCGCAGTCACCAAAGGTGTTGGTCCGCATCCGTTCCTGACGGATGCGCCCGAGATCGACGTCGGCGATCGCGATCTCGGGCGCGACCGAGAAGCGTTCGGTCTCGGCAAATCCATCACCACATTCGAAGATTCCGGCCTGGCCGTCCCAGGCGAGGTCGGTCGTCGATTCACCCGCCCCGGCGGCGGAATAGGCATAGGCCGCGATGCAGCGCGCCGATTGTGAGGCGCATAGAAGGCGGCGCATTTGCGCCTTGCCAATCGTGATGTTGCTGGCCGAAAGGTTGAGGAAGACCTCTGCACCGGCGAGCGCCGCATCCGTGCTCGGCGGGTGTGGCACCCAAAGATCTTCGCAGATCTCGACGTGAAAGGTGACCTCCGCCTCGCCTCGGGCGATAAATAGGAGGTCACTGCCGAATGGGGACTCACGACTGGCGATCGCGATCGACTGGCCGACAACGCATTCGCCGGAGGTGAAGTGCCGCTGCTCGTAGAATTCGCGGTAATTCGGCAGGAACACCTTTGGAACGACACCCAACAGCATGCCGCGATGGATCACCACGCCGCAATTGTAGAGATGCCCCTGTGAGCGGAGCGGTGCTCCGACGACAAAAATCGGGAAAAGCTCGACGCTCGCGCAGATCAGCCGATCGATTTGTCGAACCACCTCGTCGAGCACGGCGTCTTGGAACAGCAAATCGTCGATTGCATACGCCGAAAGACAGAGCTCCGGAAACACCATCAACGCGACCCGCGCCGTGTCGCCCTCGGCAAGCAGGGCTAGGACATTGTCGCCGTTGCGCTGCGGCTCGGCGACCGCGACATGCGGCACGCAGGCGCCGATTCGGATGAACTGATGGCGGTATGGCGAGAAAAACGATGACATTCGGCTCGGCGCTCGCGATCAAATGCTCGCATCAATCTGGGCAGCCGGCCCGCGCCTGGTAAGAGGCAGGCTCAGGTCTTCGAACGCGCCGACTTCATCGCCGCCCAGATGGCGCCCGCAATGCCGAAGAGGGTGAGACCGGCGAAGACCAAGAGCACGGTGTTAGCGGATCCGACAAGGCTGTCGCCGAAATCGCCGACGGCGTCGCCGGCGAAGAGCAGCATTGGCGCCCAGACGATCGCGGAGGTGACATTGGCGAACCAGAAGCGGTCGCGCGGCATGCGCATGACCCCCGCGGCGAGCGGTATTACTGCACGCATCGGGCCGAAGAAGCGGCCAATGAAGACGCTCTTACCGCCGTGTCTGGCGAAAAACCTTATACCGCTCGGCAGCAACTCGGGATTGCGAGTGAACGGCCAGACCCGGGCGATCCCGCCGCCGAACCGATGGCCGATCCAGAACGACACCGTGTCGCCGAGAACCGCACCGGTGACCGCCCCTACCACGATCGGCAGGTAGGGTAGCGAGCCCGCGGCCATCAAGGCTCCGGCGGCGATCAAGAGCGAGGTACCGGGAAACAGCAGGCTGACAAAAGCGAACGATTCGCCAAATGAGGTGACGAACATGACCGCAGCCGCCCAGCTGGAATGCGCCGCGATGAAGTCGAGGGCCGGCTGAACGAGGTGCTCCATGTCGTCCTTATAGCGACGTCGCCGCTGGAGTGCCAATCGCCTGAGCGTGTCTCGGGACGGCGGCTCACGATGCTGAACCGGAGTGACATTCCGATCGACGGCTAGAATGCCAGTCTTTGCGTGAGCTCGCGCGACAACGTCAACTTGCATTGATCACCGATGTTGACTAGAATGCGTGCGCACAGCCGCATGATACAGGAATGACCACGCGCGAGCCCAAGCCGCAGAGGCGGGCGCTCGCGTGATGGAGAGTGTGCAGCCAAAAGTCTATACTATTGCGCCCGAGCGGCCGTTTCTGGCGACGCTGGCGGACGGACTACTCGGGATGACCGCCGGCGACCCGATGCGGCTGCCGCGCGTCATCGTTCTGTTGCCGACCCGGCGAGCGGTCCGCGCTTTGCGTGAGGCGTTTCTGCGCGCGACGCCCCGGGGACGGGAGGCCGGGACCCCGCTCCTGCTGCCGCGCATGCGGCCGGTTGGCGATCTTGATTCGGACGAGCTCAGTTTGGCGGACGGGACGGCGGTCGGCGACACGCTCGCGGTACCGCCCGCCATCCCCGAGCTCCGCCGGCGCCTACTGCTGACGCGATTGGTCATGCGGTGGGGCGAGCTGCGCGGCCAGCTCCCGCTACTGCCGGGCCAGGCTGCGGCACTCGCTGCGAGTCTAGCGCGGTTTCTCGACACCGTAGCGACGGAAGGCGCCAGTTTCGCGCAGCTCACTGACCTGGTTCCGCACGACCTCGCCGCGCACTGGCAGGTCGTCCACAAATTCTTGGAGATTTTGCCGACGCAGTGGCCGCGGATCCTGGCCGCCGAGGGCGCGCTGGACCCGGCGGTGCGGCGCAACCGCCTGCTCGAGCACCAGGCCGCAGCCTGGCGCCGCTCGCCGCCGAGCGACCCGGTCATCGCCGCCGGGCTCACCGGAGGCATTCCGGTAATGACAGAGCTGCTGTCGGTCGTGGCCACGCTCGACCGCGGCGCGGTGATTTTGCCCGGGCTCGACCGTCGTGCCGACGAATCCGAGTGGCAGGCGATCGAGCGCGACGAGGCCCATCCGCAATACCTGCTGGCACAACTGCTGGGGGCACTTGGGGTCGCCCGAACCGAAGTGCGGGATTGGCCCTATTTGCCCTCGCCTGCCGATTGCCGTGACCTCGAGCCGCTCGCGGATCTTCCGCTTTTCGCTGCCGCGGCGAAGCGACCGGCACCTGGGCCGGCATTCCTGGACCCCGGCTTCCACGCGGGTGACCATAAGCTGGCGCGGCGAGTGCGGCTGGTCGGCGAAGCATTGCGCCCAGCGACAACCAGCGATGCCTGGCGCCGCTTGCCGCCACAAGCCGACGATACCTTCGACGGGGTCAGCCGCTTTGATTGCGCAAGCGCCCAACAGGAGGCAGTGACAATCGCACTCTTACTGCGCCGCAAGCTCGAGACGCCTGGGGCGACCGCGGCGCTCGTCACCCGCGACCGCGAACTCGCCCGCCGGGTTGCCGTCGAGCTGCGCCGGTGGGGGATCGAGATCGATGACTCGGCGGGCCTGCCGCTTAACCGCACCCCGCCCGGCGCTTTTCTGCGGCTCGTGCTTGAGCTTGCCGAAAGCAGGCTCGCCCCGGTGCCATTGCTCGCTGCGCTTAAACACCCGCTCGCGGCTGGCGGGCTCGACCCGGCCGTCTTCCGGCGCCAGGCCCGTCGACTCGAGAAGGCGATTCTCGGACCCCGCCCGGCCCCCGGTGTTGCCGGGCTCAGAGCGGCCTTGCGCGACGAAGACACCGGGTTGCACCGGTTTGTCGATCGACTCGACGCGTGCCTCGGCAGATTGCCAGACTTGCTCGACATGGATGCGGTGCCGCTCGCCCGCCTCGTGATAGCTCATACCGAGGCCGCCGAGCGGCTGGCGGCGAGTGCCACCGAGGCTGGCAGCAGCCGGCTCTGGGCCGGCGACGCGGGCGAGAGCGCCGCACGCTTCTGCCATGAGCTAATCGACGCCGCGCGCGACTTCCCGGCGCTCTCCGGCCGCGGTTACCTGGCTCTGTTCGAAGCGCTCGCCGCCGGGATGGTCGTCCGCCCAGCCTTTGGCCGCCACCCTCGGCTAGCGATCTGGGGCCTGGTCGAGGCGCGATTGCAACAGGCCGACCTGCTCGTCCTCGGCGGGCTCAACGAAGGCAGCTGGCCGGGATCGGCCGAGCACGACCCCTGGATGTCGCGGCAGATGCGGCGCGATTTTCGCATCGCCGTCCCCGAAGGGTCGGTCGGCATAACCGCGCATGATTTTGCCCAGGCCTTCGGTGCGCCGGAAGTGGCGCTCACTCGCGCCGCGCGGCAGGACGGGGTACCGACTGTGCCGTCGCGCTGGCTATTGCGCCTCGACACCGTATTGCGTGCCACCGGCCTCGACGATGCGCTCCGGCCGGACGAGCGGCTCAAGGCCGCCGGCGAACAGATCGATGCACCCGAACAGTACCGGCCGCTTCCGTCGCCCGAGCCGCGGCCACCACTGATCGCTCGCCCACGCCGGCTCTCGGTGACACAGATCGAGACTTGGCTGCGAGACCCCTATGCGATTTATGCCCGTCAAATCCTCAAACTCGAGCCGCTCGACGAGCTCGATGCCGATCCCGGCCGGGCCGATCTCGGCATGGCGGTCCACGCCACACTCGACGAATTTGTCCATCGTTATCCGCGCGAATTGCCTGCCATGGCGGAGGAGGAACTCCTGGCAATCGGCCGCGCGCATTTCGGCGCGCTGCTGTCTCGCCCAGGCGCCTGGGCCTTCTGGTGGCCGCGCTTTGAGCGGATCGTCGATTGGCTCGTCAGCGCAGAGCGGGCGCATCGTATCGAGATCGTCGAGAGCCTGAGCGAGTGTGAGGGCAGCCTGACCTTGGCTGCACGCGGCGGGCCGTTCACCTTGACCGCCAAGGCAGATCGGATTGATCGCCTGGCGGCCGGAGGTTTTTTGCTGGTCGATTATAAGACCGGGTCGCTGCCCCAAAGAAGAGAGGTGGAACGGGGCTATGCGCCGCAGCTGCCGCTCGAAGGGGCAATCCTCCGAGACGGCAACTTCGGGACGGTCACCGGCGCCCCTGTGGCGCTCGAGTATTGGCGGCTGAGCGGCGGGGTTCCGGCCGGGCATCGCTGGTCGATCGTTGATGACGAACCCAACAAGCTGATCGAGAGCGTGCTTGATCGGATCAGATCGCTGATCGATCGCTTTGACGATCCTGCCACCCCCTACCTCGCCGAGCCGATGCCGCAATGGGCGCCGCGCTTTTCCGATTATCGTCACCTCGAGCGGGTGGCCGCGAAAGAGGACAAGGAATGATCGGAGTGGTGGACGCGCACGCGGCCCAGCGCCAGGCGGCGGCGCCCGGGGTCTCGGCGTGGGTCTCGGCTTCGGCCGGTACTGGCAAGACCAAAGTGCTGACCGACCGCCTGCTCGGACTGATGCTTGAGGGCAGCGACCCCGCACGCGTCTTGTGCCTGACCTTTACCCGCGCGGCGGCCGCGGAGATGGCCAATCGGCTCAACGAGCGGCTGGCCGGGTGGATGACGCTGCCACATGCGGGGTTCGCCGAGGAGCTGCGCGAGCTGACCGGAAGGGACCCTGACGACGCGATGATGGCGCAGGCGCGGCAGCTTTTCGCCCGCGTGCTAGATACCCCGGGCGGTGTCAAAATCGCCACGATCCATGCCTTCTGCCAAGCGTTGCTTCGACGCTTTCCGTTGGAGGCGGATGTTTCGCCCGAGTTCACGGTGCTCGACGAACGCGGCGCCGCCGAAGCGCTGCAAGAGGCTGCCGAGAGCGTCATCGTCGCTGCGCGGGGTGCTAAGGACGGGGGGGAACTCGCAAGGGCGCTCGCAGTGGTCGCCAGTCATGTCGCCGAGGAGCGCTTCGGTATGCTGATGGCGGCACTCGCCAGCGAAAGGGGCAAGCTCCGCCGATCGGTCGAGGGCGGCAATGCGGCGCTACGTGACAAGCTCTGTATGGTGCTCTGCCTTCCAACTGAGGCCACTCCAGAGAACCTTGTCGCTGCCTTCTGCGCCGAGGGAGCGTGCGACGAGACCGCGTTACGCGCCGCCGCGGCGGCGCTCGCCGCCGGGTCAATCACGGATCGCAAGCGTGGTACGACTATCGCCGCCTGGTGCGCCGACCCACAGCAGCGGCACCGGATGATCGAGGCCTATTCCGAGGCCTATCTGACCGACGAGCGGGAGATTCGCAAGGTCCTGATAACCCGAGGCGCGGCCTCGGCGGCCGCATGTGATGCCGGCGGGATCCTCTCGATCGAGGCGGCGCGGCTTGCAAAATTCCGCGAGGCCTATGCGTCGGCTGTGTTGGTCGAGGCGACCTGCGCGCTGACCCGGCTCGGCGACGCGCTGATCCAGGCCTATGACGAGCGCAAGCGAGCTCGGGGCGCGCTCGATTATGAGGACCTCGTGGTGAAGGCGCTCGACCTGCTGCGCCGCCCCAATGTGGCGCCCTGGGTGTTGTTCAAGCTCGACGGCGGGCTCGACCACATCTTGCTGGACGAGGCGCAGGATACCAACCCCGAGCAGTGGGAGATCGTGGCGGCACTCGCGGCGGAGTTTTTTGCCGGTGTGAGCGCACGCGACCGGGCTCGCACCATCTTTGCCGTTGGCGATGCAAAGCAGTCGATTTACAGCTTTCAGCGCGCCGATCCCCACGCCTTCCTGCGCATGCGGCGCCATTTCCAAGGGCGCATCACCGCCGCGGAGCAGGAGTGGCGAGTAGTGCCGCTGGAGATCTCGTTTCGCTCTACCGAACCGGTGCTCCAGGCCATAGACGCGATCTTCTGGCACGATGCCGCGCGCGATGGAGTGGCGCTCGACGGCGGTCCGATCCGCCATGTCGCCTGCCGTGCCGGGCAGGCGGGGCTCGTCGAGCTGTGGCCATCGGTGGAACCACGCCCCGACGAGGACATCGATCTGCTGGCATTACCGGTCACCCGCCACGACACCGCCGAGCCCCACACCCGCCTCGCCGAGGGGATCGCCGCGACGATAAGAAGCTGGCTGGATCGCCGCGAAATGTTGGAGGCGCGCAGCCGCCCGATTCGGCCGGGCGACGTGATGGTGCTGGTGCGGCGGCGCAACGAATTTGTCGGGGATTTGTTGCGCGCCCTCAAGCAGCGCGGCGTTCCGGTGGCCGGCGCCGACCGGCTGATCCTAACCGAGCAGCTAGTCGTGCAGGATTTGGTCGCGCTCGGTCGGTTTCTGCTGTTTCCCGACGACGATCTGACATTAGCCGCCGTGCTCAAAGGCCCACTGTTCGCGGCCGATGAAGAGACATTGTTTGATCTGGCCTACGGGCGCGGCAAAGAGCATCTCTGGGTTCGGCTGCGCCGCCGCGCCGGAACAAACGCGACATTGCGGCAGGTTGCCGAGCGGCTATCAGCCCTGCTCGTCCGCGCCGATTTTGTCCCGCCTTACGAGCTCTACGCCGAGATCCTCGGCGCCGAAGGTGGCCGACACGTCTTGCTCGAGCGCCTCGGACCCGAAGCGGAGGACGCGATCGAAGAGTTTCTTGCGCTCACGCTCGCCTATGAGCGCGAGCACGTGCCGTCACTGCAGGGTTTTCTGCGCTGGCTCGCCGCCGGCGACACCGAGGTCAAGCGCGATTTTGGGGCGCGACCGCGAGACGAGGTGCGCCTCCTGACCGTACACGGCGCCAAGGGGCTCGAAGCCCCGATTGTCTTTCTGCCCGACACGATGCAGCTGCCGAAACCAGCGGAAACGCTGTTGTGGACCGAGGAAGAAGAGCTGCCGCTGTGGCGTCCGCGCGCCGAGCTCACGGTCCCGTTCTACAGCACGGAGCGGGAGGCACTGCGGCGGCGCGAATTGCAAGAATATCGGCGGCTCCTTTATGTCGGTCTCAGCCGGGCGCAAGACCGGCTCTATATCTGCGGCTGGCAAACCCGTGAGGCACCAAAGCCGGGTTGCTGGCATAGGCTTTGCCATGCCGGTCTTGTTGGGATCGCGACACCTTTCGCATTCGACACGACGGCGCTGATCGGGCATCACGGATGGTCGGGTCAAGGATTGCGGCTCGCCGCCGCGCAGACCGCTCCGCCCGTCGTGGAACGTCCCGCGGAGATCCCGCGTCCCGGGCTGCCGTTGCCGCATTGGGTCACCGAGCCGCCGCCTGCCGAGCCCAACCCGCCAAAGCCCCTGTTTCCGTCGCGCCCCAGCGCGGCCGCGCCTCCCGCCTTCTCACCGCTAGCGACGGATGGCCGGGACCGCTTTAAGCGGGGGCTTCTTGTTCACCGACTGCTGCAGAGCCTGCCGGAGCTACCCCCCGAAGAGCGCGAAAATACGGCGCGCCGGTTTCTCGCCCTGCCGACGCACGGGCTCTCCATTGACGAGCAGGATGAGATCCGGAGCGAGACCCTTGCGGTGCTGGGTCACCCCGATTTCGCCGCGCTCTTCGGGCCGGGCTCACAAGCCGAAGTGCCACTGGTCGGTCTCGTCGAAGGCCATGCGCTGTCCGGGCAAATCGATCGTTTGGTGGTCGAGAAAGACCGCGTCCTGATCGTCGATTTCAAGACGTTGCGCCCACCTCCGGCCACTGAGGAAGAGGTGCCGCCACTCTATCTGCGGCAGCTCGCTCTATACCGGGCCGCACTCGGCGAGATCTATCCCGGACGTGAGATCCGCTGCGCGGTGTTATGGACAGAAGGTCCGCGTTTGATGCCGATCAGCCCCGAGCGCCTCGCAGGATACCCGCCTTGACGCCGCTTTTTCGCCTCCCTTAATCTTTGCGACCATCAACGCAAGGATGACCCGATGAAGCCGAACGCCGTCACCGACAGCACTTTCGACGCCGCGGTCCTCCGCGCGAGCGAGCCGGTTCTCGTCGATTTTTGGGCAGAGTGGTGCGGCCCTTGCCGCATGATCGGTCCGTTTCTCGAAGACCTCGCGACCGACATGGCCGGCAAGCTAACCGTTGCCAAGGTCAACATCGACGAGAACCCCCAGACCCCGATGAAATACGGGGTGCGCGGGATCCCGACGATGATCCTGTTCAAAGATGGGCAGGTCGCCGCCACCAAAATCGGCGCGGTGCCCAAGAGCAAGCTCTACGAGTGGGTCGAATCGCTGCTGTAAAACCCGATCAGCCGTTCAGCCCGGCGGTGGAAACCGAGCGATCCAGTGCCGCGCGATATCCTCGCGGCGGCAAACCCAGACATGGCTGTGGCCGAGAATGTGCTCGATGAAGCCGATCAGCGCCTTGGCCCGGCCGGGATGCCCGGTCAGGCGCATATGCAGGCCGACCGACATCATACGCGGGCGCTCCGATCCCTCGTCGTAGAGCAGGTCGAAGCTGTCGCGCAAAAAGGTGAAGAAATCTTCGCCGGAGCCGAAAACGCCGCGTCCGAATTTCGAATCATTTGTGGTTAGCGAGTACGGCACCACGAGATGGGGCCGCTCGCCGACCCGCACCCAATAGGGCAGCTCGTCGTTGTAGGTGTCGCTGTCATAAAGAAACCCGCCATGCTCGACCAGTAACCGGCGGGTGTTCTCCGAAGGCGCGTAGCGGCAATACCAGCCGGCTGGGCTCTTGCCGGTCGTTTGGCGGATCAGGTCGACGGCGGCGGCGATTTGCTGTCGCTCCTCGTCTTCGGCAAGCGCGGGATGGTTGATCCAGCGATAGCCGTGGCTGCAGATATCCCAATCGCTGGCGGCGATCGCCGCGGCGGCGGGAGGGTTCGCCTCGAATGCCTTGGCACAGCCAAAGATGGTCACCGGCAGCCGAAAGCGCGTAAAGATCCGGTGAAGGCGCCAAAAGCCGACCCTGGCGCCGTATTCGAACATGCTTTCGGCGCCGAGGTCGCGCCCTGTAACCCCGAGATCGCTGCCAAGCATCTCGGTCAATCCGGTTTCGGACACCCCGTCGCCGGCCGGATAGGAGAGTTCGGATCCTTCCTCAAAATTGATCACGAAATTGACGGCGATGCGGGCATTACCGGGCCATCCGGGATGCGGCGGCTCGGCGCCGTAGCCGACAAAGTCGCGCGTCATGACTTCTCTCCAGGCGGTTCGGGATACCAACCACGGCGCAAGATCTCGTTGATCGTGAACGGGCATTCAGCAGGCAAGGCACCGGTTGCCTCTGTCACGCCATACCCTCGCAGCCCCAGTTCCGCGCGATTCCGGCCGCCTTCATAAAGTTTCGCAAGCATGGTTTCGGCATCTCGACGCAGTGTCGGCGAAATTTGGTCTTCCAACGTGTCTCGCGCCTCGGCAATCGATGCCATCCAGTCATAGCGCGGCTGCTGAGCCGACGAATAAGCTAGCTTTAAAAGATGCTCGATGATGCGCCGGATCTGGCTGCGCACCGCGTCACGCTCACTCCTGCCCAAGGCCTCGATCTCCTCGGCGAGATTCTCGCGATCGAAGCGGTTGTCGGCGACTGCCATCGTGCGCAGCACCATCGCCTGGTGCTGGGTCCAGGCGTAGAAATCGTGGTCGTAGCGCGGTCCATCCGGCATCGTCACCGTCTCAAAAGCCTCCGGCAGCATAGCCCAGCGTCGTCCGCCGCGGTAGGAGGGTTGGAACTCAGTCCGCCGGCGTAGGCGCGGCTTCCCGACCCGCTTCGGAGCACGCGGCGCGGCGGGTCATCAGCGCAAGCGGCAGACACAGCACCAGCGTCAATCCGCCGAGAATGAAAAAGCTCTCGCTGACCCCGCAACGATCGGCGATCCCACCCATCAGCGGCGGGACCACGATCGAGGTGAGCCGCTGCCCGGTCTGACGCAGGCCGACGACCGCACCCTGCTGATGGCGGCCGACCGCCCTCGCCTGCACCGACAATATGACCGGCTGGATCACGCCCTCCAGCCAGCCGCGCACCGCCTGCGACAGCAGCAGCAACGCAAAAACCCCACCCAGAAGCGGCGTCACGGCAATCAGCAATATCGACAACACGGTGCCGCTCAGCATCGTGCGTTGCGGATCGCCTAACCGCATGGCCCGCCCGGCGAAGAGCGAACCGAGGCCGCTCGCAATCTCGACGGTCGCGAACAGGACACCAATCATCGTGCCAACGAGACCGATGTAGTTGAGATAGACGACGTAAACCGAGGTCTGGATGCTGTAGGTCGTATTGCGCATCGAAATGACGGCCATCGACAGCGCAATGGCTGGGATCGCGATCAGCATAAACGAGCCGATATAGTCCGACGCTCGCGGCAGGACATCGCGCGCACGGAACCGCGCCGGTCGCCCGCGGTCGCCCGGTCGCGGCCCAAAGATCTCGGCCTCCGGCGTGCGCACCAACGCGATCGTCAACACCCCGCCCCACAGGGCACCGAGGAGATAGGCCGGC
>Ga0306925_10005098_pt1 | contig 12004 bp, 8 predicted proteins | sample flu12Cox44000176_FD_203755 | JGI IMG/M metagenome (GOLD analysis project Ga0306925, IMG submission 203755) | Lab enrichment of tropical soil microbial communities from Luquillo Experimental Forest, Puerto Rico - flux8day.12C.oxic.44.000.176 (v2)... | ecosystem: Environmental > Terrestrial > Soil...
ACCAGCGCGGGACGGTCCAGCGGCCGCAGCGCGGCAGCCGGGGCGGCGAGGGCGGCTGCCTGGGTCGCGCGGTAGAGCTTCAGCACGGCGCGCTTGGTGGCCCAGGGCCGGGATGCGTCGTAGATCCGGTCGATCTGGTCGCGGGTCAGCCGCGGGTTCTCCCGCCCGAGCAGCATCCGGAACCCCGGGCGGCTGGCCGTTGCCTGGAAGATCTCGCCGGCGACGGGCGTCCGCCAGATCCGGGCGTAGTGGTGCCACTGGTAGCCGATCAGCGCGCCGGTGTTGATCAGCGTGGCGCTGGCCAGGGCGTCAGGATGGCGCGCGGCCCACGCCAGTGCCCACGGGCCGCCGAAGTCGTGCGCGACGATGTGCGCACGGGTGATGCCGAGCTGGTCGAGCAGCGCCGCCAGGTACTCGGCGTAGCCGTCCACCGAGTAGCAGAAATCCTTCGGCTTGCCAGCGCGGCCGTAGCCGGGCATGTCCGGCGCGATCGCCCGACCAAGCTCGCCCGCACGAGAAAGCAGGTCGCGCCAGTCATCGGCCGGGCCAGGATTGCCGTGCACGAACACGACCGCCTCCGCGCCGTCCGGCGGCCCCGCCGTCAGCACCGGGCACCGGACGCCGCGGACTGAAACCTCGACGGTAGAAACGCTCACCCCGGCATCATCGCCGTCGACCTCGGTCGGGCCGGCGTCCGCGGACGTCTCGAGGGCGACATAGTGCGGATGCCGGGCCAGGCGCTTGCGCCGGGCGTCCTCGGCGACGAGGACGCCCACCTCGCCCAGCACCGCTCGCCGGTCGCATCCGCCACGCGCCAGCAGGCGGGCCGTCGCGCCCGCCAGCCGCGAAGGCGTCAGCACCTTCGAGGGGGCCGAGCGGTGGTTGAACAGGTCCAGGAACGCGTCCAGCTGGCCCCGCTCGTACAAACGCTGGGCGATCTCCGGCAGCACCGCAGGCGCCGGGCCCGCCTTGCCGAGGTCGGCGGCGAGCCAGTAGTGCCCGCCCGCGTCGTCATCGCGCCAGCGCGCCCAGCCCGCGAGCGCCTCGTCCAGCTCGGACGGCGACCTGCCGATCGCGCCGAGGATCGCCGGCTCCAGGAACTCGACCTGCCGGAACGCGTCCTGGATGCCCTGGCCCGGCGAGGGATCCTTGAAATGGCCGGCGTCGCCGGCCAGGACCCAGCCCGGACCCGTCGCCTCGCGGAAGAACCCCTCCCAGCGCAGCACTCCGAACAGCTTGCCGACCCGCCGTGCGTCCGCCAGCGCGTGAGCCACCGGGTCGCAGCGGCGCACGTACTCCAAGTAGCTTTCCTCCAGACTCTGCCGGAAGCGCGGCAACTCGCTGAGCTCGGGCAGCGCGAGCACCTGATACAACCCGCTGTCCGCCGGCATCGCGATCACGAAGTTGCCTGACCAGCGATGGAAGATCACGGCCGGCTCAGCCCCCGGATCCGCTCCCTCAAAGAACGACCAGTAGCAGAACCGCTCGTTCGCAGTCAGATTGTACTTACGCGACCCCGCAAGCCTGGCCACCGTCGAGTTGCGACCGTCAGCGCCCACTACCAGCCTGGCCTCCAGCGTCTGTTCTGACCCGTTGCGGGCGACGCGCACGCCCGTCACCCGGCCGCGGTCCTGCAGCAGCGCGGTCACCTTGGCGCCCATCCATACCTCGGCTCCCGCCGTCCGGGCCGCCTCCGCCAGAATGGGGTCAAGCAGCAGCCGGCGTACCGACATCGCCCCTCCGACATCGCCAGGCTGCTGCGGTTGCGGCACTCGCGCCTGGAACCCCTCCTGCCGGAGGTCCACATGATTGACGATCGGCGCCCCAGTGGCCCGCAAAGCGCTTAGCACGCCAAGCCGCTTGAGAAAGGCGAGCGCCGCCGCCTCGAAGATGTGCGTCGACAGCGTGTCCCGCGGGAACATCGCCTGCTCCACCAGCGAAACCGATAGCCCCGCGCGGGCCAAGAGCGTCGCAAGCGGCGAGCCGGCGCACCGTCCTCCCACCACGACAACGTCGAATTCCTTGCCCATCTGGACCCCCCGATCACAGGCAGGCCGGCAGATCTGCCGCCAGGACGGACGCTACCGAGCCGAAGAGCGGGGGTCAATCTCAAGCGCACTGAGATACGGCCGATGATCGATCACTGCGATTACTACCGAAATACACGCCTGCGCATAAGTATTCGAGCATTCAACGCCCGCTCATCATGCATGTGCGGAAGGGCCCGGGCTGAGCGCTGTCCGCGCCGATTGGCGGGCCCACATCCCTGCCCACGGACTAGCAGCCTCCATATCCGAACCACCGAGCTGGAGGCCCGCCCAGGCGGCTCGGCGAGCCCGTCTGTGATCAGATTCCGCCGCAGTCAGCGACCGGGCGGCAAACGAGCATCATCGCGGTGGCGAGAACCCGGTAGTTGGTGGTCATCGCGCAGGCATCCGGCGACACGTTGCCTGAGGGCCTGGTGCGCGCTGCTATCGATCATCTATGACATCCGGCGTCTGGTAGATGACTACACACCATAAGCGCGCGCCATGGCTGACCAGCGTGACTGCGCGTTCGCTGGGCCAGCCGCCAGGTCGGGCTAGCAGTTCCAGCGGCGGTCTCCGGCCTGCTGGGCGGTGCCAGCCCGTACCCAACCGGCCGTCGGCGGCGAGGCGGGAAGATGGATGTGTCCGGTTACCTGCTGCGAGGGGGTAGGTGGCAGTGGTGGATGGCTGGTGGTCGGTGGAGGAGTTGACGCGGCGGGGATTCGCGCAGTCGCCGGTGGTGATGGCCAATGAGGCGCACAACGGCTTGGCCCGCTGCATCCGGACCCGCGCGGTCGGTGTGCGCATGATCGAGGCGGCTCACCAGGCCGGGGTGCGGGATCTGGCGATGGAGGCGCTGCCACGGCCAGAAGACCGCACGCCAGGGCCGATCTGGGCTGTTCCGGAGGTGCCGGGTGGCTACCTGGCTCAGCCGGACATGCGCAGGCTGATCACCACGGCGCTGGATCTGGGATGGACCTTGTGGGCCTACGAAGCCGACATCCGGCCCGCCGGCGACCCAGCGGAGCTGCTCACCATGGAGTTCACCAACTGGCGGGAGCGTGAGCAGGCGCAGAATCTGTGCCAGGTCCTGGCCAAGACACAGGCGCAGCCGCTGCTGGTCTGGAGCGGCAACAGCCATGCTTGCCAGGAGGCGGGCGACGAGTGGGTCCCGATGGGGCACCACTTCCGGGCGCTGTCTGACCCGACTTTTATCAGCGTCACGGACTTTTGAGACCTGCAGCTTTCTGACCTGCAGGTTTGTTCTGGTGTGGTGCGGGATCTGCGCACTAGCCGGGGTGCTCGGGCCGTAGTGTGGCCCGGTGTCCCCGTATGTGCGGACGGTCAAGACATCGTCGGGCGCGACGGCTGTCCAGATCGTGTACTCCTCCCGCCGGGGGTCGCGGGAGATCGAGCATCTGGGGTCGGCGCATAGCGGCGCTGAGGTGGAGCTGCTGAAGGCCGCGGCCCGGCAGCGGCTGGCGGCCGGTCAGGGTGAGCTTGACCTGGGCCTGGACGCCGCCGCGCCGGGCGGGCCGCTGCCGATCACCGCCTCGCGGATGGGCTGCCTGCTCGATGCGCTGGAGCGCGCTTACCGGGCGCTGGGCTTTCACGAGGCCAGCGGCGGCGATGAGGTCTTCGAGCAGCTGGTGCTGGCGCGGATTATCGAGCCGGTCAGCAAGGCTGACAGCGCCCGGGTGCTGGAGGAGGCCGGGGTGGCTCCGGCTTCGTATCCCACGGTCAACCGGCGGCTGCGGGTATACGCGAAGGATTCCTGGCGGCAGGGGCTGTCGGCAGCATGCGCCCGCCATGCCGGGCTGGGCCCGGCCAGCCTGGTCCTGTATGACGTCAGCACCTTGTACTTCGAGACCGACGCCGGGGACGGGTTCCGGGAGAGCGGGTTTTCCAAGGAGCGGCGGCTGGAGCCGCAGATCACCATCGGGCTGCTCACCGGCGCCGACGGGTTCCCGCTCATGGTCAGCGCGTTTGAGGGGAACAAGGCCGAGACCAAGACGATGCTGCCGGTCATCGAGTCGTTCATGGCCGCGCACGGCCTGCCGGACGTCACCGTCGTGGCCGATGCCGGGATGGTGAGCGAGGCGAACCAGAAGGCCATCGAGGCCGCGGGCCTGTCGTTCATCCTCGGCATGAGGATCCCGCACGTCCCCTACGTCGTGAAGCAGTGGCGCCGCGAGCACCCCGGCGAGCAGATCCCCGACGGGCAGGTGTTCACCCAGCCGTGGCCAGCCGGGCCGAGCGGCGGCCGCCGCGATCAGGTCCTCTACTACCAGTACCGGGCCGATCGGGCACGCCGGACGCTGCGCGGCATCGACGAGCAGGTCGCCAAGGCCGAGCAGGCCGTCGCCGGGAACGCCCCGGTCAAGCGCAACAGGTTCATCCAGCTGTCCGGCGGCACCCGGTCGGTGAACCGCGAGCTGGAGGAAAAAGCACGAGCGCTGGCCGGGATCAAGGGCTACGTAACGAACCTGCGGGCCTGCCCGGACGGCACGCCTGTGACCGCGGAGTTCGTGATCGGCTCCTACCACCAGCTGTTCGAGGTGGAGATGGTCTTTCCGCAACTGGCAAAAAGGGCGGTGCGGCCCGTCGGGGGAGGTCGGGAGCACGTAGCGGATCTCGACCTGGCTGTCGGTGACGATCACGCGGTCGATGAGCAGTTCTGCTAGCTGCCGGCGCTGCTGGAAGGTGGCGGCGGCCAGCCCGGCCCGGATGGCCTGGCAGAACCGCTCGATGCCGTCGGCGACGGCCTGGAGCTCGAGCCGCTGCCCGGCGGCGGCGTCCAGCTGGCGTTGCTGGGCGAGCAAGGTGGCGTGCCGGCGGTCCAGTTCCTGGCGTTTGCGCTGGAGTTCGGGCAGCCCGAGGACCTCGGCGAGGTAGGCCTCCAGCAGCCGTTGCTGCTGGCGCTCGAGCTGGCCCAGGGCCTGGCGGATGGTCGCCTGCCTGGCCTGGAGTTCCTGGGGCAGCCAGGCCCCTGCTTGTGCCCGGCCCAGCGCATGGGTGACCTGGCCGGGGTCGGTCAGCAGTGCGCACAGGTCGGCCCAGACCAGTTCGTCGAGCTGCCCGGCGGGGATGTAGCGGGCGGTGCAGCGCTGCCCCTGCGCCGCGCGCACCGCGTCGGTGCGCCCGCGGCACAGGTAGTAGCGGTAGCCGGCTCCGGTCTGGCGGCCGGTGCACGCTAGCCGGCAGGCGCCGCAGCTGACCAGCGCGCGCAGCAGGTACTCGTGGCGGGTGTTGCGGGCCGCGCTCTGCTGGTTGGTGTCCAGCTTGGCCTGGACCTGGGCGAAGGTCTCCTCGCCGACGACCGGCGGGACCGGCACCGCGATCCAGTCCTGTTCGGGCCGCGGGGCATGGCTCTCACCGGGCCCGGCCGGCAGCAGCGCCGACCTGCGCCGGCGGGCCGGCGCTACCTGGGTGCGGTTGGTCAGCGCCCGGCCTGCGTAGGCCGGGTTGCGCAAGATGCCGCGCACGCTGGCCGCGGTCCAGCGCGGCTTGCCCGTCGGGGTGGCCGCCCCCAGTTCGGCCAGCCGCGCGGTGAGCTGATACAAGGTTGCCCGCGGCTGCAGGTACCAGTCGAACAGCTGCGCGACCAGCGCCGCCTCCCCGGGCTCTGTCCGGACCGCGGCCGCGTCGCGCGGACGGTCGGGATCCAGGCGGTAGCCGAACGGCGGGCGGGTCCACGGCAGCAGCGTGCCCGCCCGCAGCCGGGCGTGCCGGCCGCGCCGCATCCGCTCGGTGATCAGCGTGCGCTCGTACTCCGCGACCGCGCCGCGGATCTGCAGCAGCAGCTGGTCGTGCGGGTCGTCGCTCATCGGCCGGTCCAAGAACTCCACGTGGCAGCCGTGGCCGGCCAGCTCCTCGATCAGCAGCACCTGATGGACGTAGTTACGCGCCAGCCGGTCCGGCGCGGTCACCAGCACGACATCAATATCGGCCAGCGCCGCATGATCTCGCAGCCGGTCCAGCCCCGGCCGGCCCAAGCCGGCGCCGCTATACCCGTCATCGCGGTAAACGTGCTCGTCCTGCAGCTCCCAGCCGCGCCCGGCCACCGCCGAACGCAACCGGTCAAGCTGCTGCTCGATGGTCTGCGCCTGCGCCTGGCGGGTGGTCGACACCCGCGCATACACCGCCGCCCGCATCAGGCACCTCCTCGGCGATCAGCGTCAGGCAGGGCACCCCATCCCGGAACGCCGGGCGCACCAGCAGCTGATAGGCCTGATCCCACCGGCGCTCGCCGTCGCGGCGCACGCTGAACTGGCGGCAGACGGTCCACGTCCGGGTCCGGGTCATCGGGCTCTCCTGACACGGCAACATCACTCCGCAGAACAGATGCCCGCAACCGCACCGGCCGGCGCCACCAGGTCAAGCTCAGCCGCAGCCGCCGCACACAGCAGAACTTGTCATTTGTGATTAGACCATCGAGAAGTCATTCCGGATGGCCAAAAGCGACCTGCAGGCCCGGCCGGTCTACCACCGCAAGCGCGACTCGATCGAAGCGCACCTAACCATAGTGTTCGCCGCCCTGGCGGTCAGCCGGTGGATCGAGCGCCAGACCGGCTGGTCCATCCGCAGATTCGTGAAGACCGCCCGCCGCTACCGCACCATCCACATCCAGGCCGGCGACCACGTCATCACCGCCGCCGACCCCCTCCCCGACGACCTCCGCGCAGCCCTTACCACGATCAACAACGTCCGGCATGGTGCGCACTAGCCTGATAAAAGTCGGGAGACACAGGCGCAGCCGCTGCTGGTCTGGAGCGGCAACAGCCATGCTTGCAAGGAGGCGGGCGACGAGTGGGTCCCGATGGGGCACCACTTCCGGGCGCTGTCTGACATCGACCCCTTCGTCATCGACCAGACCGTAACCGTCGCCTGGCCGGGCCAATCCCGGCCCTGGGCGCAGGACCTGCTCGCCGCCATCCACCCGGCCCTGGCCCGCTACGGGGGCAGCGCCGGGATCCTTCGCGAGCAGGCGCCCGCGCCGCTGGATGGCCGGACCGGCGTCGACGCCCTGGTCGTCTCCACCGACAACGCGCTCACATGAACCCGGGCGCCCGTTGCGCCCGATGCAGCGGTCAGACTGAGCGGTGACTGTCCAGGACTGACATCGCCGGGTTGCGGGATATGCGTGGGTCAGCGCGGCTCCCGCTGGAAAGCCGCAGCCCGGCAAGGACCGAAGCGGGCAGCCTGACCTGGATAAGGCCGGTGCTCGGGTACCTCACCGCGGCATGTGCGGAAGTTCACGTCGGGCGCTGGCGATGCATAGAAATACGGCCTCGCCGCTGTCTGCGCCGCCGTGGTCGGGGATTGCCTACCGGGCGACGAACTCCAAATGACCGCGCGCCGAGCCGCCTGATTGCTCGCCGGGACCGCGTCTCGGCTGCGGTCGGCTGAAGCGCAGATTCAGGTTGATCGGTGCGCGGGTCCGGAGCGGGAGCTGGCGCGGCCTGCCCGGGCAAGGCTGGATCATGGTTACCGGCACCGCCGGACCCGGGGTTGACAGCCTGCCCGGCAGGTTATTCATTACGCCTTAGTAAGTGGTGCTTAATAAGCGGGGTGGCGGGAGTGCACGGCAAGCTCGACGGCGTCGGCCGGTTCGTCAGCCCCTGGCTGCTGATCTTGACCAGCCTGGCCGACGGGCCCAAGCACGGCTACGCGATCATGGCCGACGTCGCCGATTTCAGCGGCGTCCGCATGGAGCCGGGCACCTTGTACGGCGCGCTGTCGCGGCTGGAGCGCCGTGGGCTGGTCCGGCCGCTGGCCATCGCCGAACGCCGCCGCCGTTATGAGATCGCCGCCACATGGACAGGCCGGGCGGGTCAAGGCGCTGCGGCAGATCGCGCGTCGCCCCGGGCGGCGCATGGCCGCTGCGGTTGACACCTGCCTGCCCGTTGCGGTACTAACTACCAATTAGTAAGCGGTGCTGATGAGTGGGGTGGGCATGCACGGTAAGTTCGACAGCCTCGGCCGGTTCGCCGATCCGTCGCTGCTGATCTTGACCAGCCTGGCCGACGGGCCCAAGCATGGCTACGCGATCATGGCCGACGTCGCCGATTTCAGCGGCGTCCGCATGGAGCCGGGCACGTTGTACGGCGCGTTGTCGCGGCTGGAGCGCCGCGGCTGGGTCCGGCCGCTGGCCACCGAGGACCGCCGCCGCCCTTATCAGATCACGGCGACCGGCCAAGAGGTCCTGGCCGAGCAGGTGGCCACGATGCAGCAAATCGTGCGTGTCGCCCGGCTGCGTACCGCCACGGCCTGGGGCGCGTGATGAGGCCCGCGCCGGCCGCTCGGCTGTCCCGCGCCCTGGTCGGCTGTTATCCGCGGCGCTGGCGGGAGCGCTACCGCCAGGAGATGCTCGACATCCTCGACCAGCACCAGGCCACCGCGCGGACCGTGCTGAACCTGGCGGTCGGCGTGCTGAGCACGCACCTTGACCCGGCTTACCGCGCCGAGGGGCTTTCGATGACCCGGCTGCGCCGGGCCGCGGTGATATCAGCCACGATAGCGGTCCCGCTCGCGGTGATAGTGGTGCTGTTCGGCCTGCTCATCTTCGCCAAGAGCTGGAAGGAGGGGCACTGGCACATCGGCCTGGGCGGTGTGACAGCCATGGCGTTCAGCCCGGCCGATCAGCACATCCTGGTCACCGCCACCTCCGGGCCCCAGGATGGCCTGGACACCCTGTGGGATGTCACCGATCCGGCCCGGCCCAGGCGCCTGGCCAATTTCGAGGGCGGAGCGCCCACGGCGTTCGCACCAGACGGCCGCACGGTGGCGACCGTCGCGTTCAATGGCCAGCCGGCCCTGTGGAACGTGGCCGACCCCAGCAAGCCGACCAGGGTAACAACGCTGCGGGCCGGCGGCAACGGCCTGTGGGGGGAGGCGTTCTCCCCGGACGGCCGCATCCTGGCCGCCGACTACTACGACCGGATCTTCCTCTGGAACGTGACCAAGCCGGCCAGGCCCCGCCTGCTGCGCACGCTGGCCGCTCCCGTGGCGCCGCCGTGGAAGGCTCTGTTCAACCAGGACGACATTGCGTTCTCACCCGACGGCCGCCTGCTGGCCAGCACCGTCGGCTCCAACCAGGTCGCCGTGTGGAATATGGCTGATCCGGTCCGCGCCACCCGCATCGCCACCGTGCCCAGCGAGTCAGGCTTTATGAACGCTCTCGCGTTCTCTCCCCGCGGCAACCTGCTGGCCGGCGTCAGCTTCGGCGGCACCGTCACGCTGTTCAGCCTGGCCGAGCCCGCCCGCCCCGCCCGCGTCGCGACCATGCAGACGGTGACCGCCGGGCAGATAGCGGCCAGCACGTGCGCTGGAGGCTGCGGCCCGATGTACACGCTGGAATTCGCTCCCGACGGACAGACACTCACCGCCGTCGCGGACCTCAGCCCGCCGTCACAGGAAACCTTCTCTGCGAATGCGCCGCAGCCGTCTCAGGTGGCCCGGGACTACACGTTCGTCTGGAACGTGGCCAACCCGCGATCAGTCAGCCGCATCGCTGTCCTCAGCCACGCCGTCACCATCTCCGGTGGCAGCAGCCTGCCGCTCCTGGACCCCAGCGGGCGCATCATAGTAACCGGAGCGTCCTCCGGCTTCGCGGTGACACTGTGGGCGCTGCCCTGACCTGCGCTTTTCCGATGCCCGCCGACGTGCGGACCAGGGACCGGACCAGCAAGCCTCAGGAGAGGCGGCCAAGGCAGGTCCGCCCGCGCCTGACCAGTCCGCAGGACCGCTTGACGTGTTGGAAACCGGGGATGCGGCAACCAGCTTGCGGGAACTGTTGTCGTGGTCGGTGCAGCAGCTCTCCGGTCCTGCCGTAGCCATGCTCGCCCTGCTCGGGGCGCACTGCGGGCCAGACATTACCGTTCCGGCGGCGGCCAGCCTCTCCGGAGTTCCCCGCGCGGACGCCCGTCGAGTGCTGGCTGAGCTGGCCGATGCAAGCCTGGCCGCTGAGCACCGGCCCAGCCGATACCTAATGCACGACCTGGTCCGCAGCTACGCCGCCGAGCGCGCTCATCAAGTCCTCGGCGGCACACTCATCCGCGCGGCCATAAGCCGCAGCCTGGACCACTACTTGCACACTCTTACTGCGGCTCCAGCCAACCACCATGCGTACCTCTTCCAGAATCCGGTAGCCGCGCCCGGGGTTGTTGCCGAGCCCCTGCCGGGCAAGGACGATCTGCTGAACTGGATGGTCGCCGAACAGGAGGTGCTGCTCTCGGCGATCACGCAGGCCGCCGCAGTCGGCCTCGACACGCACGCCTGGCAGATTTTTGTATCCATGACAGTCTTGTTCCGGGTGCGTGGGCGGGGGCCGGACTGGTCATCGGCCAGCCAGACCGCCCTGGCCGCGGCGCTGAAGACAGGCGATCTAGTGGGCCTCGGCTGGACCCAGACCTGCGTCGGAGGGAGCTTCCTTAACCGCCGTGCTCTCGATGACGCCTTGAGCCACTTCGACGAAGCGCTTGGCCATTTCCAGCAGGCTGGTGATGTCGTCGGCCAGGCCGACACACATTACTCTATCTCGACCGCACACGAGATGCAGCGTGATGGGAAGAAGGGCTTGGGCCACGCTGAACAAGCCGTGGCTCTCTTCCGCGAGATAGGTGACCGGAACGGGGAGGCACTTGCCCTCGGGCCTCGGTAGCCACTACGTTTACCTAGGTAACCACGAGCTGGCCAGCGATTACTGCTGGAAGAGCATAAATTTGCATCGGAAGAATGGCGATGAGTACGGTGAGTTCGATGCCTGGGACAGCCTCGGGCATGTTCATCACACCGCCGGGGACTACCGTTCGGCCATTGATTCCTTTACCGCGGCCCTTCACCTGGCCACCGACCCGGAGACTTTCTGGCGCCGGGGCCGTGTCCTGACGTTGCTCGGCGACGCATACATGGCAGTCGGTGACCTGGTGGCTGCCCACGAATCCTGGCAGCAGGCCTTGCAGATCCTTGAAGACAAGCAGCACGTGGACGCCGCGGCCGTCCGGGCAAGGCTTCAATCCAGTGGCACCGATAACGATACAGAAGCTGCCGCCGATTAGAAGATCGTCCGCTCCGTCGTTCCTAGTCGGGAACTCCCACCGCCGGACGCTGACGATGTCGGGAAGGCTCGCGCCTGGCACCGGCCTGAAGATCGAGCCCTGGTGACCCATGCACTACGAGTTCAACCTGGTTAACGCTGGCAGCGCTAATGCCGAGCGCTAAAGCTGTAATAAGCCATAGCTAAGCCTCAATCCACCGAGCCAACTCGGGTGGTCATTTCCGGCTAACCAGCCGGGAGAAACATGATCTTGTGGCTTCGGCGGGCGCGTGTTTATCCCGCCGCTGACAGGTCCTGCGGCTTGTACGGTTTCTGGCCTGGGATCGGGTGGTGACGAGCTGCCGGCGGGCGTGTGGCCGTGGGCGCTCACCTGGGTCTGGGCTGGTCAGGCCGACAGCGCGGGCGGCCCGCAGGCGCCACCGCCGATGCCGAACCCCTGAGTGCGCGTCTTGCGTGGGTCGAAGGTCGAAGGTCACGACGCCGGGCGGCGGGCTGGGGAACAGCTCAACGCCACGGCCTGGCCGCCCGCTGCGCCCAGTAGGCGCCGGGGGCCTCGGCCAGGCTGAGCGCCGGAAGTCGGCCCACAGTGAGCGCGGCCAGGTTTTCCTCCAGCTGCGCGCGGGTGACGGCGCCGGACAGCACCACCGATGCCCACGGCTGGGCCAGCGCGGCGGCCAGCGCGATCGCGTCCTCGGTGACACCGCGCGCCGCGGCCAGCGCGGTCAAGCGCGCCGGCGGCCCGCCCGCCGCCGTCAGCCGCCCGTTGGCGACCGCCTCCTTGACCAAGACCGCCCACCCCGCCGCGGCGGCTTCGGCCGCGGCCGGGCCCACAGATGGCTCCAGAAGGTTCCACGTCACCTCCGTCGCGGTGACCAGTTGCTGCCCGTCAACGCTCACCGACAGCGCCCGGCGGATCGTT
>Ga0306925_10005101_pt1 | contig 12002 bp, 8 predicted proteins | sample flu12Cox44000176_FD_203755 | JGI IMG/M metagenome (GOLD analysis project Ga0306925, IMG submission 203755) | Lab enrichment of tropical soil microbial communities from Luquillo Experimental Forest, Puerto Rico - flux8day.12C.oxic.44.000.176 (v2)... | ecosystem: Environmental > Terrestrial > Soil...
TCTCCAGCACGGCGACGTCACCCGCCACCGCAGCATCGTCGTTACTGCCATAAAAAGCGGCCCACATGTTCAGTCCCATGCGCGCATTGATCGCCGCACCCATGTCTTTGAGCTTGATATCGTCCCGTCCGATGGTGATCTTGTATACGCCCCCGCTCGGTTCGCCCACATGGCCGACAATTCTGGCGATCTGTGTAGTATCAAGCGAGAGCTTCGCGTTGCTATTGGCGGCCGCGGCGGCAGTACTTGGCCCGGCTGTGCCCTTGCCTATCCGCTCGAGCGCCGGTTTGATCTGCTCAGCCAAGTCTGCAGCCTTTCCGTGACCGTGAATGTGCGTGTAGTAGATGCGAGGAGTCTCCCAGAAGAAGTGATTGCGCAGGGCCGTCACCTCCAGCCCGTGATCCAGCAGCGCTGACATCACCGGGTTGACCTCTTCCTGCAGCAGCACGAGGTCGCCCATCAGCCCATCGTGTCCGGCCATTGCCCTTGGTCATGGCGAACCATCCGCCGAAACCAAAGGGAGTTGGCACTGCCAGGTTGTCGATCGTGACGTGGATGTCGTCCGGAACTGCCCAGACGCCAGGCACGCGGGCGAAGCCACCGATGTTCGCAATCGCCTTGCGTGTCGCTGTGTCGAACACGACCAGGTGGTCGGCGTTCATGTGCGCTATATAAAGGTGTCCAGAGAAAGGATCGAGAGTCTGGTAATCGAAGCGAACCGCTGGTCCCGGCAAGGGAATGTCCGCTACGATCTTCAGCGGGCTGCTTGGATTGGCAGTCGTTTGTGCAGAGACGCACGGGGCCAAAAGCAAAACGATGAAACTCCGCAGGAAGATCAGCCGGCAAGTCATGGGTTTCATATATGCTCCAGCCGTGATCCTTTTCCGGAGAAATAAAAGGAGGCCCTCACAGCGTAAGCTTCTCATATCGGAGATGGACCGGCGCTGCTCTGGCGGGGGTTTGCAGGGCACCTCGCTCAAGATGACACCGGGAGAGAGCGAGGCTACTCCAAATCCCGCCAGTTGCGCCCGACTCCCAACTCCACCTGCAGCGGCACCTTCAGCTCGTGGGCGTTTTCCATCTGCTGCGTTACCAACAGTTTCATCGTATCCAGTTCATTTTGAGGGACTTCGAACACTAGTTCGTCGTGCACCTGCAGCAGCATCTGCGATTTCAGTTTGCGCTGCCGGATCGCGGCGTCGATGCGGATCATCGCTAGCTTGATAAGGTCGGCGGCGGTGCCCTGCAGCGGCGTGTTGATGGCGGTGCGTTCGGCGAAGCCGCGCAGGTTCCAGTTCTTGCTCAGCATGTCGGGCAGCGGGCGGATGCGTCCGAACAGCGTTGCGACGTTCAATTCGGCGCGCGCCTGCTCGAGGGTGCGGTCGATGAACTGGCGCACGCCGGCGTACTTTTCGAAGTAGGCGTCGATGAAGCGCTTGGCCTCTTTCTGGTCGATGCCGATTTGCTGTGACAGCCCGAACGCCGACAGGCCATAGACGATGCCGAAGTTGACGGCCTTGGCGCGGCGGCGGTGCTCGGCGTTCACCTCACCAGCCGGCACGCCGAAGACCTGCGAGGCGGTGAGGGTGTGAATGTCGTCGCCGCGGCGGTAGGCCTCGATCAGCAACGGATCTTCTGAGAAGTGGGCGAGTAGGCGCAGCTCGATCTGCGAGTAGTCGGCGGCGAGCAGAAGGTTGCCGGGCTCGGCGACGAAGGCGGCGCGAATCTCGCGGCCCAGCTCGGTGCGGATGGGAATGTTCTGCAGGTTGGGGTTGATGGACGAAAGGCGTCCCGTGGCGGAACCCGCCATGTTGAAGGTAGTGTGCAGGCGCTTGGTACGTGGATTCAACAGCGCAGGCAGAGTGTCGACATACGTGGACTTCAGCTTGGAGAGCTGGCGGTACTCGAGCACCATGCGCGGGACATCATGCTCCGAAGCGAGGCCTTCGAGTACATCGACTGCCGTGGAGATGGTCTTGCCCTTGCCGTACTTCAGCGGCTTGGGCAGGTTCAGCTGGTTGAAGAGGACGTCGCCAAGCTGCTTGGGCGAGTTGATGTTGAACTGCGTGCCTGACTTCTCCCAGATGTCGCGCGCCTTCTGGCTGCATTCGCGCTCGAGGCGCTGCGACATCTCGCCGAGCACGGCGGGATCGATCCTGATCCCGGCCTCTTCCATGCGCGCCAGTACAGCCACCAGCGGAAGATCAATGTCGTCGAAGACCTTGCGCAGCCCAGCTTTGTCGACTTCGTCGCGCAACTTGGCGGTGAGACGCAGGGTGAGATCGGCGGCTTCGCCGAGCGCGGCGCCCATCTTGAGGTTGAAGTTGCGGAAGGCGACATCGGCCAGGGCGTAGCGCGTGTATGTCGGGTTGAGCAGGTAGGCGTAGAGCAGGGTATCGTGCTGCACGCCTTCCAGCACATACCCGCGCTCGCGCAAGGCATGGATTGCCGCCTTGGAATCGTGAATCGACTTGAGGATGGCGGGATCGGCCAGCGCCGTTTGCAACCTCAGCGCGGCGGCGGAGTTGTCGAGCGGGAGCGAGAGCGCCGCGCCCTCCTTCAGCGAAATCGCAATACGCATTTGCGAAGGAGCGGCGGTGGCGTCGGGCGCAGCCGAGAGCGACATCTGCGCGTTGGGTTCTTCTTCGGCGTCGCTCTCTTCGGGAACGACCGCCTGCGCGATTGCAGCGTCAAGTGCAATCGCGAGTAGAGCACCGGGACTCTTGCGGACCGAAGCCAGCACGGCCTCGACGTCGGTGGCGGAGGCGGCATCGCGGTAGTCGGTTTCGCCGAGTTCCGCGCTCTCGCCAGCGAGAAAGTCTTGCACCAGCGTGTTGAACTCCAACTCGGTGAACAGCGCGCGAGCGGCTGAAGGATCAGGAAGCTGCGCTTCCATCATCTTCGGGTCGAAGTCCACGGCTACGTCGGTCTTGATGGTGACCAGCTCCTTACTGAGCAGGACCATGTCGCGATTGTTCTGCAGCGACTCCCGGTAGGTCTTGCGCTCGATCTCGCCTGCGCGATCGAGTGCGTTCTCGACGGTGCCGAAACGCTGGATCAGATCGACTGAACCTTTGTCGCCGATGCCGGGAGCACCGGGTATGTTGTCGATGGAGTCGCCGCGCAGGGCCATCACGTCAACCACTCGCTCGGGAGGCACGCCGAGGATCTCCTGCACCTTGGTGGGGTCGCAGATGAGATTGTCTTTTGGCGGATTCAGGACCCACACGCGATCGTCGACCAACTGCATCATGTCTTTGTCGTTGGAGACGACGAAGACGGAGAAACCCTCTGCTGCGGCCTTGCTGGCGAGCGTGCCGATGACGTCGTCGGCCTCGAATCCGGGGGACTCGAGGATCGGAATGCGATAGGCCTCCAGTGCCCGGCGGATGTAGGGGATCTGCTGCGCAAGGTCGGCCGGCATCTCGGAGCGGTGGGCTTTGTATCCCTGGTAGGCGACGTCGACGTAGGTCTGAGTCTTGGCGTCGAACTTACGGAAGCTCGGCATCGCTGCGGCTTGCTTGTCGCGAAAGGTGGGCGCGGCCACGTCGAAGACGGCGGCGAGATATTGCGGATTGAAGTCAGCCCGCAACTTGCGCAACATGTTGACGAAGACGAACGTCGCACTGGTGGGGATGCCGGTCTTGGTGGACATGGGGCGCTGCCCAGCCATGGCGTGGTAGGCGCGGAAGATGAACGACATCGCATCGATGAGGAAGATGCGGCCCTTGCAACCGGAGGGCTCGACCGGAAGGGCGGGAGGTGTCTCGGGAGCCGCTTCTGAATTCGCGGATTTTTTCTTCGCGGGCAAGCTGCGATTCTACCAAGAGAATAGTTTCAAGTTTCGAGTTTCGAGTCTCGAGAAAAGCAAAAGCGACCACGGATTGGCACGGATGACACGGATCCCAGGGACGCGTTACTCAACCAACATGCAGTCGCCGTAAGAATAGAAACGATAGCGCTCGCCGACGGCGTGTTCGTAGGCCGCCAACGTGCGTTCGCGCCCGGCGAAGGCCGAGACCAGCATGATCAGCGTGGATTTGGGCAAATGAAAGTTGGTTAGCAAAGCGCCGACCACGCGAAATTCGAATCCCGGGTAGATAAAGATGTCAGCCTCGCCGGACTGGGGGCCGATGCGGCCGTCGTGCGATTGGCGAGCAGCAAACTCCAGGGTACGGACCGTGGTAGTGCCGACGGCGACAATTCTTCGTCCTGCATCGCGTGCGCATTGGATTTTCTCGGCGGCCTCGAAAGAGATCGAGTACCACTCACTGTGAATCGTGTGCTGCTCGACTACTTCAACGCGGATAGGCTGAAACGTTCCGAGTCCCACGTGCAGGGTGACCTCCGCCGTTTCGATGCCGCGGGCGCGAATGCGCTCCAACACCTCTGGCGTAAAGTGGAGTCCGGCCGTGGGGGCAGCAACTGAGCCCACGGGATGGGCATAAACGGTTTGGTATTGTTCGCGATCGAGCGGCGTGTCGGGTCGATCGATATACGGGGGGAGAGGAATATGTCCGATGCGCTCGATGACGGCGAGAAAATCGGTGACCGGATCGAAGCGGAGATGACGCTCGCCAAACTCGCCGCGCCTAATGATCTCGGCCGCCAGCTCGTGGGCGTGGTCGCTGGCTTCGAGTCCGAAGTAAACCCGCTCGCCGATACCAAGCTTGCGTCCGGGATGGACAAGCGCTTCCCAAGTGTTGGGGTCAGCAGAAATCTGGCGTGTGAGTAGTACTTCGACTATTCCGCGTAGAAACTCATGAGCAGCGGGGTTCGACGGAGAAATGTGATGTGCCCGCAAACCACTTCGGTGTCCATAGAGCCGCGCCGGCAGGACGCGCGTGTTGTTAATGACAAGTAAATCGCCGGGACGAAGCAGGTCAGGCAAGTCCCGGAAAGTGGCGTCCCGCAGGTTGTCGCGCGCGCGATCCACCTGCAGCATACGGGCAGCCGCCCTGTCGGCCAAGGGCTGTTTCGCAATTAACTGATCGGGCAGGTGGTAGTCGAACTCAGAGACCAGCACAGACCGATTATGCCCCAGAGGAAATCGCGCCGAGCGGGTGATCGGGCTTTCGCGGAATTCGAAAACTGGGGTACGATAGAGATACTGGGATGTTTTCATCCATCAGTTTGACCGCATGAAGACGGAACTAGAGCATAGGGGCGAAATCGTCCATTTCGGGAAATTGCTGCACCAGACCGGGCTGGTGGCCGCGACGGACGGCAATTTGTCGGTGCGTCTGGGCGACGGCACGTTCCTATGCACGCCGACAGTGATGAGCAAGGGGCTGATGAAGCCGGAAGACCTCGTCATCGTGGATGCGCACGGACAGAAGGTCAGCGGAAAGCGCGGCGTCTCGAGTGAGATCGCGATGCATCTTTTCATCTACGGCAATCGCCCAGACGTGGGAGCGGTGGTGCATGCTCATCCTCCGACCGCAACCGGCTTTGCGGCGGCGGGAATGCCGCTGGACAACGCGCTGTGCTCGGAGATTGTGATCACGCTGGGGACAGTGCCCCTCGCAAGCTATGAGACCCCCGGCACGCCGGAACTGGCGGAGGCGCTGGCGCCGCTGGTCGGCGATCACGACGCGATCCTGATGGCGAACCACGGCGTCGTGACCTACGGCGAAGACCTGCTCACCGCTTACATGAATATGGAAACGGTGGAGCACTACGCCAAGATTGCGCTGGTTACGCACATGCTGGGCAAACAGCAGCCGCTGAGCGATACGCATGTGAGCAAGTTGCGCGAGATCCGGCAAAAGTATCTGGCGCAGAACCAGGTTGGAGCAGGACGGGGAACGGACTAAAGTCGATAACAGGTTCAGAGAAGTGCGAGGCGCGAACGAGTCGCGCCTTTTTGTTTTAGAGATTTCGATCAAAACAACCGCAAATCCGTTTGCCCTTCCTGACCAGGATCGGCTTAGGAAACTCTGTACATTCTCCGGCGCACAGCAGAGCCAGCTTCAGCGCGGCGGCGTTTGTTGGAGCCGCGGGCGTGAACCCGCGGACGGCAGCGGAAATTTTCCTCGGAGCCGGGCGTCGGCCCGGCGGCACGGTTCGCCGCGCCGTTCGCTGGTCCCCGATTGCGCACTCTTTGGTCCGCCGCCTCACTCTCCGCCGAGGCGGAAGCGAAGTCCGGCGCGGAAGTTGGCCTTCAGCGCGGGATATCCCAGGACTTCGTTGTAGTGATCGTTGAGCGCGTTGCCGACATTGGCATATGCGGTGATGTGGTGCGTCAGGTTGTACCAGCCTCCCAAATCGACGCGCGCATATCCGGCAGCGTAGTAAATCGGCGGAATGTATCCAAACAGAAAGTCGGAGTCGGGACGGCGGCCGACAGCAACGACGCCAAGGAGCGCGCCGAAGCGGGAGCGGGTGTACGTGAACAGAACCGTGCCAGCGTGCCTGGGCCGCCGCAGCAACGGCGCGCCGACGCCGTAGATGAGCGGATCGCAAGTGGGCTGACTGCAGGGCGGTGCCTCCAGAATCCTGGTTGACGTGTAGGTGTAGGCACCGGTAAACGAGAAGTGGCTCGCGATCTGGCCGCGCAACTCGAGTTCGGCTCCGTGTGACATCGATCTGTTGAGGTTGACGTATTGACTGGTGAAATCGACCGGATTGGTTTGGAACTCGATCTGGTTGTGGAACTGGTTGTCGTAGTACAGGGCGCTCAGCGAAAGCCGGTTGCCGAAGAGTCCCTGGTCGAAGCCAGCTTCCCACGAACGGTTCTGTTCGGGCTGCAGATTGGGATTGGGCAGAACGGGATAGGTTCCGGAGATGCCAAATGATTGCTGGAAGCTGGGTTCCTTGATGCCTTCGGAATATCCGGCGCGCAGGCGGGTTCCGCTGAATGACTCATTGCCGCGAAACAATAAGAATGACGCCGAAGCCCGAGGAACCACCTTGTTGCCGAAGCTTGAGTTGTTGACGAAGCCCACTCCAGCCAGCACAGCCAGCCGTTTCCAGGTGAGCAATTCCTGCCCGTACAGATAGTTGTTAAAGCGCTGGCCGTGGGTGTCGCTGACGGATGCAAACTCGGTGCCCGGCGCGAAGTCGGAATGGATGAATCCGTTCTCGTCTTCGAAGGTGTAGCCGACGGTGGTTTGTGCCCAGGGGCGCGGCGTCCATTGCCCCTGGTAACTGAATCCGGCGCGATTGTACTTGCTGAGATTGGAGAAAGAACTGTCGATGAACTCGCGTCCCGGATCGACGTAGGCCTGCGAGTTGGCCTGCAGGTGGTTGTATTCGAAGCCACTGAAGGTGTGCTGCCAGGCTCCGGGGCCGCTGACGGAAAACTCTCCGCTGGCCAGGAAATTGTTCTGGTGGGCCATCTGGTTCGAGTTAGGGGGCAACACCGGAGTGCCGTTGAACCACCAGTTCGACTGGACGCCGGTCCAGTTGTTGGAGTGCCGAAGCCGAAGTCGAAAAGCCACACGCGGCGAGAAGCGAATGCCAACATTGCCGCCCAACAGTCGGTTCGAATAGACGTCGTTGATGCCCTGTCCCTGGGTGTTGAACTGGTTTCCGAAAAAATTAAAGTCGTAGATTTTGTCGGCGCCCGCGACTGAAGCGTATCCGTTGGCGGTTGCGAAGGTGCCGCCATCGGCGCCGAATTCAAAGACAGGCTTTAAGGTCGTCCCGGTCCTGGTCCAGAGTTGCACGACGCTGGTCATCGCGTCGGTGCCGTAGATGGTGCTCTCGGGGCCGCGCACGACTTCCAGCCGCTCGATGTTGTTCATGGGCGTCACCCCGAAATCGTAAAAACCGCCGGGATCGTTGACCGGTACTCCGTCGATGAGCACTTTGTTATAGCTGGATTCACCGCCACGAACGAAAAGGCTGGCCTGGCCCCCGCGGCGTCCGCCGGTGTTCACGATGGCTCCGGGAATGTAGCTGAGGGCATCGGCGGCGGCGGGCGGATTCAGCAGCGTGAGCTGCTCACTGCTGAGCAGATCGAGCGAGACCCCGGTCTGGTTCACCGCGTTGGGTGTGGCGGTTGCGGTCACCACCACGGTTTGAGGCGCAGTGGCCATTTTCAGTTGCACGGCCAGGGGCTCGGTTTGGGGAACGGAAACCGGCAGCGACTGGACGGCGAACCCGGGGGCGAGCACCACAGCCTGATAATTACCGTCAGCCAAATTCGTAAAGGCGACCGAGCCATCGCCGGAGGTGGTAAGGATTCCGGCACCAGCGTTGTCGCTGCTGCGATAAACCGCCACCTCCACTCCGGACACACGCTCGCCGGACGGACTTTGCACAACGAGTTTCAGGTCGGCAGCGAACAGGGCGCCGCAACTCAGGAGACAGAAAAGGAAAAGGCGAATGCGGGTCAACTCTCCTCCTCACGCGAAAGGGGTTGGATTAAGGTTCGCGCCGGTCTCCTGACTTGCGAGTTGCGATGTGGACATCGCGGACACAACGGAGGCCTTCCCGTTTGCACAGTGGCCGTCCGTCAAACAGCTCGCTTACAGTTGCGCGGCAGCGCGGGATTCACACCCGCTTCCCAGTTCCGCCCCAGCGGCGGAACGCGCGAACCAATCGTGGAAGTACTGGAAAGAACAGCCTGGGCAGAAGATTGGCCCGGGAGAAACTCTGACTCTAGCGACCGCTGGGTGCGGTGTCAATCACGAGTTGAAGAAAATTGCGAGTCAGCATAGGCGGTGACGCGTTCCAGAGCCACCTGCATTTCGGCGTAGGCTTCAGCCTGCCGGTTGTCGTCAGCGTCAGGTGGAACGAAGATCTTGCGGGCGACGCGGATGTAGGCGCGAGAAAACGGTTTGGGAATCATCAGAGCGTCCCACGTCTTGAGCACCCACGCTTTTTCCATTGCCACATAAAACGCGGTTATGGGCACTCCGGTGGTCCGCGCCAGCAGCACGGGCCCCCGCTTGGCAACAAAGCGCGGTCCGCGAGGGCCGTCGATAGTGAAGGCTGCGCCTCCGCCGTTGATAACAAAAGAGTGCATTTCCAGCAGGCCGCGCTGGCCACCGCGGGAGCTGGAGCCGCGTATCGGCACATAGCCAAAGCGGCGGATGACGCGAGCAATGAATTCGCCGTCGAGACTACGGCTGGTCAGAACCGCCAAATTGCGATTGCGGAAGATCCAGGTTGCGCCGAGGACGCAGCGATGCCAAAAGGGGAAGATACCTGGGTATATATTGTCGAGACTTCCGATGGAGCCCTCTTCCCACGAGAAGGACACGCGCAAGGTCTGACCGATCAGCCAAAGAAATGCAGGGACGATCGACGAAACCAGCGCGAGTTGTACGCGCTGCCACAGCGCGTATTGTTGTTTGCCGCCGTCGGAGTCGTTCACGCTGGCGGTGGATTCAAGGGGCACGAGCAAATTCTAAATGAGGGCTGCGAGCCAGTTCATCCCGCGTAGCGCAGCCAGCGGCGCAACTCGGGAAGCGTTGGACGCTTGCCGTACATCAAGATTCCCACGCGATAGATGCGCGAGGAGAGTCCGAGTAGGCCCCAGGTAGTGAGCAGCATCAACGCGATGCACAGAATGATCTGCCACGCTGGCGGTGTCTCGACCATCACGCGAACGAACATCAGGATCGGTGCGAAGAAGGGAACCATCGACGACCAGAACGCCAGTTGCGAGTTGGGGTGTTGCAGAACCGGTGTGCTCAAGACGATCGAAAAGAAAATGGGCAGCATCGCCGGCCACTGTACCTGCTGCGCTTCCTGGTCGGAGTTCACCATCGCACCTAGGGCCGCATACATGGTGGCGTAAAGGAAGTAGCCAAGGATAAAGAACACGCCGAACGCAACCACACCCGCCATGGGAATGTGGACGTTGGACATCATCGAGCGCGAAGCCATCATTGCGGGCAGCGAGAAGCCTCCGGCAATTGCCAGCCAGATGATGATTTGCGTCAGGCCGACGGCGCCCACACCGATGATCTTTCCCGCGAGCAGTTGCTTGGCCGTCACCGAGGAGAGCAGAACTTCAAGAATGCGCGAGTTTTTTTCCTCGATGATGGAGCGCATCACGGCAAAGCCGTAAACCAACACGTTCACGTAGAGCAGCATGACCATGGTGAACGAAACCAGGAAAACGGCGATACCGCTGGCCCCTTCCTGGCCCTTCTCGATGCGGATGGAGTCCAGGTCAATGGGCTTGAGGAGCATCTCGACCTCAGCACCGCTCATGCCCTTCTGTGCCAACTGGCGCTGGATTAGAGAAGCTTGGACAGCGTTGCGCAACTCAATGCTCTCGCCAAAGTCGGTGACATCTTTGGCGCTGTAGACCACTTTGTGGTTGGCGAGGTCGCTGTCCGCGAGCCAGAGGAAGCCGTCGATTTTTCTATCGGAGACCTGGCGGCGCAGGTTGTCGCGTTCGGCGGCGGTGGTGTTGGTATCGATGTCGATGGAGTAGCGCGGCGCAGGCTCCTTCGGTCCTGATGAGCCCGGACCCGTCTTGCCATCAGGAGATTTTTCGCTCGGCTGTGGGGTGACCAACTGCTGCTTGATGGCTTGGGCGATCTCGACATGGTTGGTTACCAAAACAAGGTGGCGGCTGACTCCCGACTTCATATCGGACAACATCGCCGGGATCACGAGGGTACCTGCCATGAAGAGCGGCATGAGCAGCGTCATGATCATAAAAGCCTTAGAGCGAATGCGCTCGAGGTATTCGCGTTGAATCACCAGCCAGGCGTTATGCATGACTGTTTCCCACCACATCGATAAAGATTTCTTCCAGTGAAGGCTCGACCAGCTCGAAGCGGCTGATGCGGGCGTGCTGGCAAGCCATGCGCAGCAGTTGTTGCGCGTCCGCGCCGGGTTTCAGCCGGACCTCCACGTAGTTGCCATAGTCGTTGACCGACTGAATGAGCTCGCTGTGATCGAAAGGAGGGTCGCCGTCGTACTGAATTTGAACCGTGTTTTTGCCGTAGCTGGCCTTGATCTTCTTGAGGCCTCCCTCGAGCACGCTGCGGCCGTGATCGATGAGGCAAATCGAATCACACAGGCGCTCGACCTGGTCCATGCGATGGGTGGAGAAGAGAATGGTCTTGCCCGCTTTCTTCTGTTCGATCATCACGTCTTTCACCATCACGGCGTTGGCGGGATCGAGGCCTGAGAAGGGTTCGTCAAGGATCAAGAGGTCAGGATCGTGGAGCAGCGCGGCGATGAACTGAATTTTCTGCTGCATGCCTTTGGAGAGCTCCTCGACTTTCTTCTGCACCCACTCGGAAAGCTGCAGACGCTCGCACCAGTCCAGGGCGCGCTTGCCGGCCTCCGCCGTCGGCAGGCCATGCAGGCGGCCCAGGAAGACGAGGTGGTCGATGACTTTCATCCTCTTGTAGAGTCCGCGCTCCTCGGGCAGGTAGCCGATCCGCCGTAACTGCTCACGATGAAATTTCTCGCCGAAGAGCCACACTTCACCTTCGTCGGGCATGGTGATGCCGATCATCATGCGGATGCTAGAAGTCTTACCGGCACCGTTGGGGCCCAGCAGGCCATACACGCCGCCTTGAGGAATATTGAACGAGAGATGGTCGACGGCCACGAAGTGATCGTAGGTCTTGTGAATTCCGCGGAGTTCTACAGCATCAGGCATAGACTTCTTCGGATCTGGAATGAAGCTCAGGGGAAAACGGAAGCTCAAGGGCCATGGGAAGGCGGTCCGTCACGATTGTACCGATTCCGGATGCCAAACAGTTAACGACTCGTTGCACGCCATCCTGCAGTGGACGATATCAGGCGAGATGCGCGCGCGCCTCGTTCTCACGAGAGGCATCTTGAGCGAGCCGGCGGGCGGTGATATCGAGGTTCATGCCAACCATTCGCTTGGGTTTGCCGGAGGAATCGTAGAAAACCTGGCCCTGGGTGGCGATCCAACGGATGCGACCGCTGGCGGTGCGGGCGCGATGTTCCACAGACCAATTATGCAACTTTTCGCGCAGGAGTTCCTCCAGTTGCCCGACGATCCGATCGCGGTCTTCGGGAAGGAGGCTCATCTCCCATTTTTCGCGTGAAGG
>Ga0306925_10005109_pt1 | contig 11993 bp, 10 predicted proteins | sample flu12Cox44000176_FD_203755 | JGI IMG/M metagenome (GOLD analysis project Ga0306925, IMG submission 203755) | Lab enrichment of tropical soil microbial communities from Luquillo Experimental Forest, Puerto Rico - flux8day.12C.oxic.44.000.176 (v2)... | ecosystem: Environmental > Terrestrial >...
TTCGTCGTGTGGGAGAACTGGATCGAGCAATTGCAGCTCTACCCCACCGATCCGTCGCAAGGCCTCAAAGTGCCGAACTCGGGCGCGTCGACGGGGACCCATCCGCTGCACGAGAGCCCCCTCACCCTGGCGTTCAATCCTGGGATCGACAAAACCTCGGGGTTGCCGGGGGCGCCCAATACGAACTGCAACCCGGCCGCTGCACCGCCGCCACCCAACACCGCTCCCCCTAACGACAGCAATCCGCTCTTTATTTGCGAAGAAGTGCGGGAGAACGGCGCCACTGAGGATTACATCGCCGGGACGGGATTCTGGGACCGGGTGAACCAGGCGACCGCCGCCAGCAACAGGCTCGACATCCAGTTTCCGCGGCCGGCGGTCGAGATCAAGGCCGACTGGATCCACGTGTCTTCGATCGGCGACCACCATTACAATTGCAATAATATTGGCCAGACAGGGCTCATTCATGTCGAGACCGTCGACGGCGGTTGTTTCGCGCTGGCCGGAATGCACCTAATCTCGAAGCTGATCGATAAATGGATCTGGGCGACTTTCGAGCCGCAAAACTCAGTCACGAACCCGTTCCGCTGTCAGATTCTGGGATGCAACGATCCATTTGGCTCGAAGCCGGCCAAGAGCAACGGCGCCAATACCCAGCTGACCTCGGCGTTGAAAAAGCTGATGGATGCGGCGGGCCTCGCGCCCGAATGGTACAATTACCGCCTCGACGGAGTGCAGACCGACTTCTTTCGGCCGAAATTGCTCGGTAGCTCGATCATCGAGGGCGAGAATGTCGGCATGAACCTGAAGCAGGCGTCCTGCATTACCTGCCACGCTGTCTCCTCGGTAAAGGACAATGGCGAGGACGGGATCAACACGCTTGCCGCGCTACCCACTCCCCCAGTGGGCTTCCCGCCGCCGCTTCCCTCGAAGCAATGGATCTTGCGTGATTTTGTCTGGTCGCTGGGCCTCGCCTGCCCCAACGGTCCCGGCATGATCGGCTCATTGCAAGGCTGCGCTCACTAGCCGCAGCGATCCAGGTACGGCCTGCCCCGATCTGCAGGCAGTGCCCAGCGAGCGTAAGCCCGAGAGCGCCTCGCCTTATCTTCCCGCGCTCGAAAGGCGGCGTCGCCGTCTGACCGGACTTGTTGCTGGGAAGGCCCTGAACCCCGCTTTGATCGCCGCTCGGGTGACTGTGCGCCTCGGGAAGAGTGGTTCCGGACGAGGTGACGGTGGGTCCGGATTTGCTCCCGGGCAAACCTGGCACGCCTGGTTTTGAAGTGCCAGCCGTGCCCGGCGGATTTTCATGGGTCGGTTGGCCTTGCGTCGTGACGCCTTGCGCCGCGGCGGGCGGGCTCGCCAATATGATCGCTGCCATTGCCGCGCCACTCAACAGCTGGTTCAGCATGTTCCCTCCGCGCATCGAGAAGCTTTCTCGGCGAAAACAGCCGGGCGCGGAAGGCAGCTCCGGTCTTGGGAGACGCGCTTGCCACCGGCAGGCCCTTCGCCATAGCCTCGGCCCAGCCGCACCGGGGAGGCCCCAATGAAAAGCATCACAATCGATTACGGCAAAATTCTCGCCGAAGAGCCCGATAAAGGACACAACCGCTGGCACGAGGGCATCGCGCCGGTCATCGAGGTGGCGCCGGGCGAGGAAATCGAAATCCAGACGCGCGACGCCTTCGACGGCCAGATCACTCTGGCGACCACGGCCGAAGATCTTCGCCGCTGCGACTTGAACCGGGTCCACCCGCTGACCGGTCCGGTGTTTGTCGCGGGCGCGGCGCCCGGGGATCTCCTCGAGGTCGAGATCTGCGATATGAAGCCGGCGGCCTTCGGCTACACGGTTCAGGTCCCTGGCTTCGGGTTTTTGCGGGACGACTTTCCGGAGCCCCATATCGTCAAATGGACGATCAAGGACGGCTTTGCCGAGTCGGCCGACTTGCCCGGTGTGCGGATCCCCGATGGCTCGTTTGTCGGCGTCATCGGCGTCGCGCCGTCAAAGGCGCTGCGCGAAACCATACAACGGCGTGAGGCGCACCTTCTGGGCCGTGGCGGAATGGTGTTGTTGCCTGAGAAGAACGGCGCGGTGCCGGCAGCCGAGCCACTCGCCTCGGAGGCATTGCGGACAATCCCGCCGCGCGAGAACGGTGGCAATCTCGACATCAAGCAGCTGAGCAAGGGCGCCCGACTGATGCTGCCGGTCTTTGTTGACGGCGCCCTGTTCTCGGTCGGCGATGCGCATTTTGCGCAAGGCGATGGCGAGGCCTGCGGGACGGCAATCGAGATGCGCGGCGCCATCCTCGTACGCTTTACACTGCACAAAGGCGAAGCCGAGCGCCGCGGCATCCGCTTTCCGCGTTTTGCGCGCGAGGACTATTACTTCCCGCCCGAGCTGGCAGCGCCCAAACGTTTTATTGCGACGACCGGATTGTCGATCCGCGCGGACGGCACGAACGAGTCGGAGGATGCGACATTGAGCGCACGCAATGCGCTGTTGGCGATGATCGACCTCTTGGTCGAACGCGGCTGGGATCGGCAGCAAGCTTACGCGATCTGCAGCGTCGCAGTCGACCTTAAATTAAGCGAGCTGGTCGACGTCCCAAATCTGGTCGTCAGCGCCTTCCTGCCGCTCGACATCTTTCGATAGAAGGGCTCGCTCCATGGATTTTTCCGACAGCCCCGAACATGCCGCGTACCGCAGCGAATTCCGGCGTTGGCTCGAAACGAACCTGCCTCCGGAGATTTGCGTCGATGATGCCGCCGACCAGCGCGTGGCGCCGGACCGCGATACATTGGAGAAACGTATTGCCTGGCAGAAAAAGATGCATGCAGCGGGCTGGGTTGGGATCTCGTGGCCTAAAGAATATGGCGGGCGCGGCGCGAGCTTTATGCAGCAGGTCATTTTCGACGAGGAATATTTTCGTGCCCGCGCGCCCGTTCTGCCGACGGCGAGTGCGCTGAACCTGCTGGGTCCGACGCTTATCCACTGGGGGACCGAAGAACAGAAAAAACGGCATTTGCCGCGCATCCTCAGCGCTGACGAGCTGTGGTGCCAGGGCTATTCCGAGCCCGATGCCGGCGGCGATCTGGCGAGCCTGCGCACCCGCGCCGTCGACCATGGCGACCATTTCGTCGTCAATGGGCAGAAGGTGTGGACCTCAGGCGCGCATTTTGCTGACTGGTGCTTTCTGCTGGTGCGCACCGATCCCGATGCGCCCAAGCATCATGGCATAAGTTATCTGCTGGTCGACATGAAGACGCCGGGGATCACCGTGCGCCCACTCGTGCTGCTCAACGGCCATCGCCACTTCAATGAGGTGTTCTTCGAAGACGTAGCAGTCCCCAAAGAGAATTTGGTCGGGCCGCTGAACCAGGGCTGGAAGGTCGCGATCACGACCCTGATGTTCGAGCGCAGCGGCGCCGGTGGGCGCGACCATGCTGCGCAGATCGCGCGGCTGGCGGAACTGGCAAAGCAATTCCCGAACCGGCAGGAGCCGGCCTGGAACGAGAGCCATATTCGCCAGCAATTGGCGCAGCTCGCGATTGACGTGAAGGCATTGCAGGTGACGCGGCTGCGCGGGCTGACGCGCCGGCTGCGCGGCGAGCCCCCCGGTCCCGAAGGCTCGATCCTCAAATTATTTGGCTCCGAACTCGCGCTCCGCATTGCCGATTTTTCATCGACCCTCCTTGGCCCCTACGCAACCGTCGATGCCCCAACCGAGACGGTCCCCGACGCAGCGCGCTGGCACCACCGCGTGCTCGGCGCCCGGCAATACACGATCGCCGGCGGCACGAGCGAAATCCAGCGCAACATCATCGGCGAGCGCGTACTGGGCTTGCCGAAGGGTTAGGCTCTTCATCCGGATCGAGATCGAGCGGCAGCGTGAGCGAGGACGCGTCCTTCCCAGTGAGTACGCGGCGCATTCCAATGGGCCGCAGGGTGGCCGGCGGCGTCCTGGCCACGGCGCTGGCCCTGTTCTGCCTGTCAAATTCACTGTTGCTGTTGAGCTCCCAGATACCTCGGCTCTTTCAGCTCGACGAAGTTGCGTACGGGGAAAGCTACATTTTTTACGACGTTCTGCATTTTCAGAATAGCGGCGAAATTTACCGGGATTTGTCCCAACCGCCCTACTTGCCCGCGCAGTACAGCCCGCTGATGTACATGCTGTATTCGCTTCCTGGCCGGGTGCTCGCCTTCGAAAACCCGTTCCTTGGCCCACGCGCCATCGCGCTCTTTGCTTTCCTGTTATGCATAGCGATTGTCGTCTCGATTGTCCGCATGCTGATCCCAGCTCGGCATGCCTGGGTCTGGGGAGTGTTGCTGGCAACTTCCATTATTGGTCTTCAGACTTGGCAGCCCTGGATCATTTCTGCTCGAGGAGACCTTCCCGGCACTGTGTTCAGCCTTCTCGCACTTCGTCTTTTGCTGTCCCGTTCCGGTCGTGCGGTGCCGCTGGCCGGATTGTGCGCGGGGCTCTCGATGCAGTTCAAGATCACTTTTGTCGCCGCGATGGCGGCTGGCTTCCTGTGGCTGCTGTTCCGGAAACAATGGCGCGAACTGGTTTCTTTCGCGGCGGCGGCCGTCCTGTCGTCGGCCGGGCCTTATCTTCTCTTCTGGGTTCGCGAGCCGCGCATGCTTGCGCAGATGACGGCACTGAGCCCGGCGGTCAAGCACCTGCCGGGGGCAGTCACGCTGAGCTTCAGAGCGATCAGAGAACCTGTAACGCTATTGGCTCTGCTCGCTTTACCACCGATCGGCCTCCGCTCCTGGTCGCGGTGGACGCTGCTGTTCCTCGTCGCGGTGATTTCGCTCGCAATCGGGGGGCTCGCCACTATTCAAGCGGGAGCCAGCTTGAACTACTTTTTTGAGGGGCTCCTCGTTCTAGTTCCTGCGGCGGTTCTCGGTATTCTTCGTCTGATACGCTGGGCACGGCAGCGGGCCGGCGTTGCAGCCTTCCTATCGTCGATTATCCTCCTGCATTTATTGCCTCCAACGGCGCTGAGCCTCTACGAAACGCTGTGGTCAGAAAGCGCCAGCCAGCAGGTGGTGCGCGGGAACAGTAAGGTTCGCGACCTGAAGCATATCCTTGCGGGGCGACATATTTTCTCGACAGTGCCCTGGCTTGCACTGCTGGACCCGCCCCCGATTGTGACCGAACCGTTTTTGATGTCGTACATGCAGCAGCTTGGAAAGTTTGACCCGGAGCCAATTGCACAGCGTATACGAGACCAGGAATTCGATGTGGTGATTACCGCGGTAGGGCCTCCGGACTATCGGGGGATACCAAAGATCGCTCCCGACCTGCGTCGGGCGATAGAGGAGGCCTACAAGCCGCAGTGCAGAATGGTTGGGGCTCTAATGCACGTGCCCCGCGCCCGGGCAGGAGCGGACGATCTCATTCAAGAACTCGACCGCGATGGGTGTATCCCGGTCCGCGATGATGGAAAGACCGCTGGCGCAAACCGGTGATGCGCTTCGGGGGAAATGACGCACTCTTAAAGGCGGAACCTTCGCACACCTTCATTTCGAGGTTGCACGAATAAACATCTGCTTCGCCAACGGCTTCCATGGAGAATGGAGGTAAAGGCGGATCAGGGGCGGCGAAACCGGTAGTCGCGACTTGACCGTGAGCGGCAGGAAACGGGGTCGACATTCAATTATCCGATAATCGTTTGCTTCGAGGAAATCAGAGAGGCTTACGTGGGTGTAAATCGTACGGTGCGTGTAATCATCAAAATACTCCCTGTAAGCATAATAGTAGTTTGGCTGTAAGATGTTCAGCGTACCGCCGGATACCAAAACTCGCTTGAGCTGCCGCAGCACCGAAGCGAAGTCGTCTTGGCTGATGTGTTCGAACAAATTGCTGGCGAACGCAAAATCGATCGACGACGACGCAAGGAAGGAGAGGTCGGTCACCTCGCCCAGCCGCGCTTCGATCCCGGGCCGCAAATATTCGACAAACCCGCTCCATCTGTCGAGCGCCACTGATTTTTTGGCTGCGACCTGGTTGATGAAGTGGCCGTAGCCCGCCCCGAGTTCGAGAACACAATCCGTCTCGGCGATCAATCGTGAGAAATAGTGGCGGTAGAGAGTGCGCCACAATATTTCGCGCCGGGGGTCCGGCAACAACCGGGTATGGAAATATTCGTCATTGCCCATTTCGCTTTGGCCACCCGACGCACAGCCCCGCAACCATTCGAACCCCGACACGCAGTGCCCTGAGGTTATTGACGTTTCCGCCCTTGCTGACACCCACCCTCGGGTGGAACGTGATCGGGCACTCGACCACTCTTTCACCGCTCGCCAGTGCCGTGTCCAAAAAATGGGCGTTGAACTCGAGGTTGACCTCCGGGTTCAACAGCGGCAGCAAGCGCTCCAGGCTGCCACGTCGCAGCAGTTTATAGGTCGTGCCTACGTCGGTAAAGGTGCCGCGACCAAGGTGTTTTAATTCGAGCAGTTTTCCGACAAAGAAGTTTCCGTAATACATGAAAGTCGATAACTGAGTAGAGTACTCGCGTAATTGCTCGACAATGCGGGTCCCGTTGACGATGTGGGCATGGTCGATGTACGCGACGAGCTTGTCGAGGTCTTTGGCGCGGAACGTCATATCCCCTTCGGACAGAACGATCAACTCGTGGCCGCCCGCCGCCAACGCCTCTTTATAGCATCGATAAACGCACTGCCCATAACCCGGCCTCATCTCGGTGACCACAATCCCGCCGGCACCCCGCGCCGCATGTGCGGTATTGTCACGACTGTTGTTGTCAACCACGATCACACATTCGACCAACGGATGATTCAGAAAGTCCACAACCGCGTCGGCAATACTTTCTTCATCGTTGTACGCGGTCAACGCGACCACCAACCGCCGATCTGTTACTGCTTCCAATGCACCGTAATGCGAGCGCCTGCGCTTGCCCGGCAGCAAGAGAAAGAGGTCAGCTGCCGCCAACAGCAATCCAACAGTGGAGGGGAATCCGCTATACCAGACCAGGGCTTCGTTCCAGGCGAGAAACGGTTCTCCAAGATGCAAGCCGAGGCGCACAATAGAAAAGAATAGACCAAAAAAATAGATCGCCATACCCGAGAGCAATAACAGGACTCCAAAAAGAACCAGCGGGATTTCTCCCACATCGGCTAGAAATTTCGTGAGTCGCACGCGGTCTCTCATCCAGCGGTAAGTTCCACTTCCTAGTGATACCGGTTGCTGAACCAGCGCTGGTCCCAAACTGTAATCACGGGATGGAGTTCGCCCCGGCGAAGAGTAACAGCGCAGACGCCGCCCATTGAGCTAGTGGTGCGGCTCAGACAATTGGTACCGGGGTGCCACCGAGCCAGATTGCTTCGCTTCGCTCGCAATCACAACGCTCGTCATGGCGAGGAGCGCAGCGACGGAGCAATCTCGTCCTTATGACTCGCAACGGGAGGCATCCGTCCGATCTGAACCTCCAGGCAGAGCTTGTCAGGCGCCCCGACTCGATCCGCCGCGGCCTGTCCAGGTGACGATAACCCTTGGGCAGGAAGGCTTCAATTTGAGTTTGGTGAGGCTGGCTCGGAATCCTAACCACAGGGGTACTCAAAAAGGTCCGGTTGCTCCGCCAGCGGCGGCAGGTCGCGATCGCGCTCGGACACGAGCGCCGTTTCAATTGTAGCCGGCCAAGTGATCATCAACACCGGATCGTGCCAGGCGATGCCGCGGTCGTGCGACGGGCTGTAGAAATCAGTCGCCTTGTATTGCACCTCGGTATCGTCCTCGAGCGTGCAATAGCCATGCGCAAATCCCGGCGGGATCCACAGCTGGTACCAATTGTCCGCCGTCAGCACCGCAGCTGCGTGACGTCCGAAGGTGGGTGAACCCCGCCGGATGTCGATCGCGACATCGAAGATTGCACCGCGGGTCACCCGCACCAGCTTGCCCTGAGCCACCGGTGGAATTTGAAAATGAAGTCCACGCAAAGTTCCTTTCAGCGGATTGCGCACGTGATTATCCTGCACAAAGGTAACGTTGATCCCGATCGAGGCAAACTCGCGCGCGTTCCATACCTCTGAGAAAAAGCCTCGAACGTCACCAATGCGCCGCGGCATCACCACTTTGATTTCCGGCAGCGCAGTATCCATGGTTTCCATGCCGGTCGCATATCACGGCTATCCGTGACCGCCAAGCGAGTAAGTTGAGCAACACCCCACCCCGCGCTACGATATCATCACCGACGTTACCGGCTTGGGGCATCAGCAATCGCCAAGAGCGGCCAAGGGCAGCTGCACATGGATATCGGGTTCACCGAGGAGCAGGAGCTGCTGCGCGAAACGGCGCGGCGGTTTCTCGAACGCGAGTGCGACACGCGGTTCGTCCGCGAGCGAATGGCGGAGCCTGCGGCGGTCACCGGCGAGTTCTGGCGGAAGCTCGCCGCGCAGGGCTGGCTCGGCATCGTCTACCCGGAAGAAGACAGCGGCAGCGGTCTCGGCCTCGTCGATCTCGTCGTCTTGATGGAAGAGATGGGGCGGGCAGTCATGCCCGGGCCTTTTCTGTCGACCGTGTTGCTCGGCGGCTCCGCCATCGCCGAAGCCGGAACCCCGGCCCAGCGCCGGCAATGGTTGCCACAAATCGCGGCCGGCGGCGCGAAAGCGGCGCTCGCCTGGACTGAGCCCAATCTGCGCTGGGACGCTGCCGGCATTGCATTGCTGGCGCGCGAGGCGGGCGGCGGGTTTACGCTTTCGGGCACCAAGCTCTTTGTTGGCGACGCGCATTTGGCCGACATTCTCGTCGTCGCCGCGCGCACACGCGACGCCAGCAGAATGGAGGACGGGATCAGCCTTTTTCTAGTGCCCAAGAATGCCCCAGGGCTCGAGATCACCACGCTGCCGACAATCGACGAGACACGAAAACAATGCGAGGTCCGTCTCGACAATGTCCCATTGCCGGGCAGCGCGCTGCTGGGCGAAATACATCGGGGGTGGGCACCGTTGTCGCGAGTGATCGCTCGTGCGATCGTGGCATTGGCAGCCGAGATGTGCGGCGGCGCGCAACAGGTGCTCGACATGACTGTCGCCTATGCCAAGATTCGCGTTGCCTTCGGCAAGCCGATCGGCAGCTATCAGGGGGTCAAGCACCAAGCCGCTGACATGCTGGTGGCGGTCGAGAACGCCAAGTCGCTGACCTACTACGCCGCCTGGGCGGTGGATCAGAATCTCAACGAGGCACCGCTCGCAGTGTCGATGGCCAAGGCCGCCGCCTCCGATATGGCGCGCCAGGTCGCTGGCACCGGCATCCAATTGCATGGCGGCATCGGCATGACCTGGGAGCACGATCTGCAGCTGTACTTCAAGCGCGCCAAAGCCTCCGAGGTCGCATTTGGCGACGCCACCTGGCATCGCGAGCGCGTCGCGCAATTGATGAGACTTTGACCGCATTGCCGCCGAGACAGAATAATTTCGACGCGCTGCGCCTGATCGCGACGGTTTCAGTAATTTTCTCGCACTCTTTTCTGATTGCCGAAGGCACGCAGAACAACGAATGGCTGATCCTGCTCACGGGCAATCAGTCGATACTGGGGCTCACCGGTGTGTTTGTGTTTTTCGCGATCAGCGGCTTCCTGGTGACGCAAAGCTTCGAGCAGACCGCCAATCCGCTGCATTTTCTTTCCAAACGGGCATTGCGCATCTTCCCTGGCCTGTTCGTGGCGACCGTCGTGTCGGCCTTCGTCTTGGGACCACTCGTCACCACGCTGCCGCTCGACGCCTATCTGAGCCGGCCCGAACCGTACGAGTATGTCATCGGCAATACGTTGCTCGACCAGACGGTGCACCAATTGCCGGACGTCTCGTTTGTACAAAATCCGGTCGGGCGGGAGATCAACGGGTCGCTGTGGACGTTGCGCCTCGAATTCACGATGTACCTGATGGTCCTCGGCCTGGGTCTGTTGCACCGGTTGACCCTACGGGTGGCAGTTCTGCTGATCGCCTTCGGTGTCGCGTGCCTGCATTTCGATATGCTCGACTCGCTGGAAAAATGGGGCTGGTTCTTCCAGCTGCTCAGCGACTGGGGGTGGCTTGTCGGGTTTTTCGCCGCGGGGATCGCCCTTTACAGACTGCGTTTCACGTGGATTTTAGACGGGCGTATCGCACTGGCGGCTCTTACCGGGCTCGTATTGAGTGTGCCGCTGCGCGAATTCATCCCGTTGTTCCCGGTGTTCGGCTGCTATCTGGCATTGTGGCTGGCGCTCAACCCACGGCTGCCGGTAATCCCGGCGGCCCGCTTCGGCGATCTCTCTTATGGGCTCTACATTTATGGTTGGCCGGTCGAGGAAGCGGTGATGTGGCTGTCCGGCGGCCGTGCCGCCTGGTGGCAAGTCTTCGTGATCGCTTTGCCGGCGGCTGCGGCGATCGCCTTCCTCTCGTGGCATCTCGTCGAGCGCCCGATGCTCCGGCTGAAGCCGCGCGCGCGGGCCGCGGCGGCGCTCTACGCGCCGGCGCCGCAACGGGCATAGTCGAGAGGGCTGGCGCCCGCCTTCGCTCCCCCGCTAGTATGAAGTCTCGAAGCCAACTTCGAGGGAGAGGCGCCGATGCGGGTACACAACCTCTACACTGATTCGAGCGGCCAGTCGCATTTCCGCGACATCGAGGTCGAATGGGTCGAGGAGACGCGCTCCGGCAAATTGTCCAAGCGTCTGCCGGCCACCGGCATCATCTTCCGCGAAGTGCCGCCGACCTATGATCTCGACTGGCATCCCGCGCCTCGACGGCAATACATCATCAACCTCGACGCCGGCGTGCAGATCACCGCGAGCGACGGCGAGAGCCGCAAGATCGGCGCCGGCGAGGTTATCCTTGTCGAGGACACGACGGGTAAGGGCCACCTGTCCAAGGCTCTCGACAACAAGGTCCGCAACTGCATCTTCGTCCCCATCGAGTAACGGAGCGACAATATGAAGCTGCTTTACTTTGACGACTACAAATTGGGCATCCTCAAGGGCAACAATATCGTCGACGTGTCGGCTGTCGTGCGAGACATCCCGCACACTGGACCGGGCGACCTGATCAACGGGCTCATCGCGCGCTTTGACCAATACCGCGGGCGGCTCGAAGATGCGGCGGCGAGCGCCCAAGGTGTCCCATTGTCATCGGTCAGGGTACGCCCGCCGTTGCCGAAGCCGGCCAATATCGACGCGATGGCGGTCAACTATATGGAAGACGGCACGCGCAGCGCGCCGGCGCCGATCAACGCCTTCCACAAATCGCCGAGCGCAGTTTGCGGCCCCGGTGACACGATGGTGCTGCCCGACGTGCCCGCAACGATCTTCGAGGGCGAGGCCGAGCTCGCTGTCGTCATCGGCAAGCGCGCGAGCAATGTCAAAGCCGCCGACGCAATGGACTACATCTTCGGCTATACCAACTTCATCGACGGCTCGGCGCGCGGTTTACCACCGGCCGGCAACGTCTTTTTCCAGATGAAGTCGCGCGACACCTTCGCGCCGATCGGACCCTATCTGGTGACCAAAGACGAGATCGCGGACCCGCAGAAATTGCAGATCCGGCTGTGGAACAACGGCACCTTGATGCAGAACTTCAACACCAGCGACATGGCGCATAAAATCCCGCGCTGCATCGAGTGGCTGAGTTCGATCCATACTTTGGAGCCAGGCGATATCGTCGCGACGGGCACCAACCACCGCGGCCTCAATTCCTTCCAGGACGGCGACAAGATCGAGCTTGAAATCGACGGCCTCGGCCGACTCGCCTTCAGCATCAAGGATGAGTTGAAACGCACCTGGGGACGCGAGACGCGGCTGCAGATGCATGAGAAAGCAGCGCAGAAGACGGCCGGCAACTATCCGGACATCACCCCGCAACTGACCGGGAAACACGCGCCGGCGGCGCGCTGATAGAGCGAACCGAACGCGCGCAGCGGACCCTCACCCGCCTCGCTGCGCTCGGCACCCTCTCCCGCACTGCGGGAGAGGGGGGACCCAGCCTGCCAGGGCTGGGGGGG
>Ga0306925_10005110_pt1 | contig 11993 bp, 9 predicted proteins | sample flu12Cox44000176_FD_203755 | JGI IMG/M metagenome (GOLD analysis project Ga0306925, IMG submission 203755) | Lab enrichment of tropical soil microbial communities from Luquillo Experimental Forest, Puerto Rico - flux8day.12C.oxic.44.000.176 (v2)... | ecosystem: Environmental > Terrestrial > Soil...
TGATTTCCAGTAACTGCGCGACGTTTCCGGCGGTGATCCGAATTCGACGTCCAAACCCTTCCATTTCCTCAGCTTGTTCATACGCAACCGCCTTCGGCTCATAGGCAATCCGAAAGCCGTGGCGAATTACACTGGTCGGAATCACAAAATCGTCGTTGATTGTGCCCAGCGGTGGAAAAGGATAGAGAGATTTTCGCATTGCATAGAGGGAGCCATGCGCTCCCGTCAAGGCTCCGAGTTTCGCTTCGTGGATCTTCAAATACGTCTCGTATTTCCAGTACAAATCTTCCTGGCGGCCCAGCTCGGCCGCATCTTTGCTGAGCACCTGATAGACGCCGCTGGTGGCTCCGACTTTTTCGTCCGCGAAGTTCGCGATCAACTCACGCAGCGCATCTCGTGCCAGCATGCTGGAGGCGTCTGAGAAAACAACAATTTCGCCCTTCAGCTGCAGGATAGCGTCATTGAGGACGGACAACTTACCCCGGTTCTCCGGATAATTTAGTAAGCGAACTCTATCGTCCGCTTGGCCTTGAATCAGCGTGCTGACAATTTCAGCCGTTCGGTCAGTCGAGCCGTCGGAGGCCACTACCACCTCTAGCCGGTGGGGGGGATAATCCAAGGCCAGCGCGTTTCGCACCTTTTCGCCGATCACACCCTCTTCGTTGTATGCGGCGACCAGCATGGAAACTTTAGGCGTGAAGTTGCTTTTTCGAATCGGCCGCCGAAAAAACCATTGCAGTAACCACAGCAATAGAGGATAAACAGCGAACGTGTAGAAAATTAGTGCGGTCGAACCCCAGAAGATGATCTTGGCAGCCATTGCTGTCAGACCGCTTTAGACTCGACACAAAACAGTTGGCCGTAAATCTCGGATGACTCGATTGAAAAGCCTGCTTTGGTCAAATAGTCCTCGACTTGCGCATGATTCCAGAAGTACACCGGGCATCCTGCGACTCTCAGCCGTCTCTTTCTGATGGCAGCTCGTATCGTTCCGGCACGTGGCCAGGCTGAAAGGAACCGGTCGCGGGTAATACCGCGAATCACCTTCAAGCGCTCCAACGGGTCCGCCACGTAGTCCCAGAATCCGATTGCAATGACCAAATCAAATTGATCGCTCGTCTTCCAGTCCAAAATATCGCTGAGGACAAAATTGCACCTGTCAGCCACTCGCTGTTGCTTGACCAGCTCGCGTGCCAAATCGAGCATCTGGGGAGCAAAGTCGAGTCCGGTAACACGAGCACCACGCTGGGCAAGGGCAGCCACAAAGCGGCCGGAACCGCAACCGACGTCGCACACTCCCAAATTCCTGGCATCTCCTGCCTTGCGCATGACCCAATCAAAGCGCTCATAGATGTCGCGCCGAAGCCAACGATCCAGCGATCGGGCAAGGGGGTTCTTTTTACCGCTGTAGATCGCATCGAATTGCGGCGCGATGCGGTCCCAGTATTCGGCAATCTGCTGTACTTCATCTTGAACCATTCTGTCTCCAGGCTGAGATGTCATAGTCTTTAGCCATTGCGGCCAAGCCGCTTTCGTTGAAGCTGCTAAATTCACCGGAGTGCAACAAGGTTGCCAGCCGGTCAAAGGTCTTACCCAAGTTAGTGTAATGGCGAATTCTGGTCTTCACGCCGGGATTGAGCCGGGGCTGCGACGGATCAATCTCCCAAGGGTGAATATAGGCTATCACCGGAATTCGCTGCTTTCTTGCCCGGTCGAGTCCGAGTTGCGTATACCACCAAGGAAGCAGCCTTAAATACCCGCCGCCCCCAACCGGTAGATTGTGCTCACTCCACAGACGAAATGTGGTCATCGGATATTCGACGATTGGACCCGACGCCGTAACAACTCGAAACGGTTGTCGCGGGGAATGCGGTATGCCATATCGATCATGGTGAATCGGAAAGATGCTGGAATCGTAGGTGAACCCCAACTCCACCAGAATTTCCAATGCCCAAAGGGTGTCTACACGAACACCAAACGTGGGAGCCCGATAGCCATAGATGGCTTGCCCCGACGATTGCTCTACAAGGTCCTTGGCTCGTTTGGTATCTTCACGAAATTCTTCTGGCTGCAATGTGCAGATCAAACGGTGCCAGTAGGAATGGCATGCCAGCTCATGCCCCGCAGCAGCGATTTCCTTCACCAGCCCCGGGTAGCGCTCCGCCACCCAGCCCAGGACGAAAAATGTTCCACGCACTTTGAGACGCGAAAAGAGCTCCAGAATTCGCTTGGTGTTGAGCTCCACCCGGGAAACTCGCTGATCCCAATCGGAGCGCACCACAACTTTCGCGAAGGCCTCAGCGTGGAAGTAGTCCTCTACGTCAACTGAGATCACGTCACGGATGGTTGCTGTCCTGCGCTTGGCGTTCGCGGCTAATCCGGATTCTGGTTGGTGATCGATTGCTGGTCCCATGGGAATTTCTACGTCGGCTTTCGCGGCAAAGTCTCTGAATGATGAACCGCTCAGCGGAGCACCGACCTAGTCCCGGGCTTGAATCCGAATCCACTCGTCGGACTCGCAATCGGCCTCGGTAATGCTGTATTATCCGCTGTTTCGAAAGTGGAAAGCAAGCAAATCGGCCCTATTTCGAGGTAAATGCGGCACCACATCGCAACGGAGATGCGGTTGCCGATGTGCGGGGACAACCTTACACTGAGCTTTGATTCTCCGCGTATGCAAGACAGCCCGCCGCGAGCCCTCCCGATCACCCTGGCCAATCTTTTGAGCAAGTATCCGACGCTATCTCCTACGTATCTACTGCGGGAGACTAGTCTAGGCAACCGCGCAATGGAATGAGACGTCCAGACGATCTCGATCCGCCGGCCTAACAACGGGTCAGTCTTCTTATTTCGTCAATCACGTGGTTACTTTCGTAACTCGCTCCATCGATACTTGTGCGGCTTAGTGACAGCGTGGCGTTTCCGCGGATTCAATGCACGGTGAGCTTTCCTGGCGACTGCATATTTCGTGGCGCTGTGAGCACGGGTTATCGAGTGAGGAAGGCCGGCTTTACCTTCTTCGGTCTACGAGACTAGACGACGGTCGCCCTCGTTCTCTGCGCATTTTCGACGTAAACCTTTACATGACACTCTTGGTCCGGCTGAGTATATCAATCCTGAGAGCTTCGCCATCCGCGAAAAGAATGTCAGGTATCTATCCGACGTGTTCACCTGATGGGTTTCGCAACATAGCGATTTTTCCGGTAGGCACGGGACAAGACAGAATCGTAGATTTGCTGCATCGTAGCGGCTGCTTGCGAATAGGTAAATTGCGAGGCCATCTTGGCTGATGCAACGGCGCCCAGGCGTTGGCGGCGGACTGGATCGGCCAGCATCGCGTCCAATTGAAGTGCGAGTTCGTCAGCGTCGTCTACTTCGAAGAGCAACCCATTCTCGCCGTCATCGATTAGCTCCGGATTGCCGCCAACGCGTGTCGCGATGACGCAGCAACTGCACGCCATGGCTTCCATAAGCGAATTGGAAAAAGCCTCGGTACAGGAAGGTAGAACGAAGATGTCGATCTGGTTGAGCCACCCTGCAACATCTGAGGTGGCTGGCTCAAAGTAACAGTTCTCGCCGATGCCGAGTTCGCCAACTAAGGCTTTCAGCCCCGGCCCCTCCGGACCACTGCCTACAATTACAAGTTTGACCTTCTCGCCGCCTAGCTTGGCGAATGCTCGAATTAACGTGCCCAAACGCTTCTCTGGACGCAGCGCGCATACTACGCCGACAACGGTGTGGCCTGGCCAACGAGAGGTGGATTCGATCCTCCTGTAACTCTCAAAATCCACGGCGTTGTAACAGAGGTGGATTTTGGACTCTGATACACGTTCCTCGTCGACCAGATAGCGTCGCATGGCTTTGCAATTGACAACTACCGCATCGGTCAACCGATCGGTGATACGGAGGAGTTGTTTGTCGCGTGCGCCGGTCAGGTCGCGATGACCCCGTTGACTCGAAATCACCGCGGGGGTGCCGGCCAACTTAGCGATGGGAACGGCGAATATGTTGAGCGGCGCATCGAAGGAATGGACGACCTGAATATGCTGCTGCCGAAGATATCGAACGAACCGGGTTACGGCCGGAAAGAACGCTTTGGAACCTAGTGAATAGAGAGGCAGGTGCAATATCGGTATGCCAGCAGATTCCAATTCGGTACGTCGAGGGCCGTCCGGCCGAAAACAACCCACGTGCGGGATGAATCGCTCCCGTGATAGAAATCGGGCAGTTTCAACAAGTTGGCGTTCGGTCCCCCCGATTCCCAATTCGCGCACCATTAGCAGGACTGGCACAGAAGCTGGAGACAAGGAACTCATGCACAGCGCACGTAGAACTGCAATTTTACACCGGAGCGGAATGGGTCAGGACGTCGTATGAGCTCGAATGCGGGGGGACTTCAGCGGAAATACAGGCCTTTGTCGTTGTCTACTTTCGTCGGCAGCAAACTCAAAACCCGGCTTCAAGACCTTGTTTCCTTACGGAAGCAGGGTCTCCAAGTGCAGCAGTCATCCCGAGGACGAATGGCCCGCTATATTACTGGCCCGTCAAGGCCGGCAGTTTAGTAAAAAAAATGCTCCTCAGCACAATCTATGGGTTGATTCTGGTTCCGGAAGGCGTTCAAGTGTGTAATACAGTGCGATTTCCATCGCTTCATACGTGCGGAAACCGTAGGCTCATCGAGTCATCGCTCGAATTGTTGTTAGTGCGAAATCCCGCTGCTTTTAGCGGCGTTTCCCAGTGGATTGGGAAGATCCCGGTTCCACGGCCTTCTTACCCGTAGATTGTGCCGTATAGCCAGTAAAATTCACCCCAGCCAATTGCCCATCGGATGTGTCCGTCCAGTAAGGGCTGACAAGCTGGTAATCAGCGGTCGATTGATTCGCGTAGACCATTGGCACGGTAGTCGCATAGTTGTGAGGCGGGAAGGCTTGCACCTTGTCGCCCACGGGAACATACATCACGTTGCCGTAGAACCGCTGGGTCAGATCGTACGGTGGCGTACCGGGCGTACCCATGTACTGCGTGAGCCCCGACGTGCCATGTAAGCCCCAGTCCCCAGTGGGCTGCCTGCAGAGCACGTTATCCAGAATCCACACGTTGTTCGTCGGCGGGTAAGGGAACGGCAGCTTCCATGCCTGCGGCGCACCAAAGTAAACCGCATTCCAGCACGGACCATTTGGATTCGATACGACCGAGTTGTGCTGCACCACCACGTCTTTGACTGGCGGGTAGGCCTTATTAATCTGGTCGTAGCCAGTGGAAAATGCTATCAAACCTGTATGCTGATTAATCCAGCCTGTCTGCGTCGGGTCGCCCAGTGTGACTAAGTTATTGCTGATAACGATGCGGTCGGTGTCGCCCGCATTGTGGCAGTTCGGATAAGAAGTCGTGCCACACATGTAGTCAGCTTCCATTAGGTCGAAGCCGCGCACAACGTTCTTGAAAATGTTGTTCGTGACCGTAACATCATGGACAACTGCAATGTCGCCACTCTGCGACGTACGAATGGTGAAGAGAAACGCCCCACCGACTTGCCCGGCAGACCATTTGTTCTCAATGATGTTGCTATCGAAGAGAACGCGCTGTGCGCTCTTCAGCTCAAAGCTGTTCTTGACAACCCACGTACCGTTTAGTGATGGGGTCACCCACGACAACGGCTTGTACAGGTAGTTGTTCGTAACTGTTATGTCACTCGGCACCCAGCCACCCGCACCGCGACCGGAGCCGCCAATCAAAACGTTCTCACCAGCCGCTTCGAGGTGATTGTTGTTCAGCTTGATCGGGCCAGGTGTCATGTAAGCAACAAACGCCTGCGTGTCCGTGCCCTTCATGTGGATGTCTGAGATATAGCTATCGACTACCGCAACGCTGATTTGGTTACCATCGATACCCTGCTGCAGGTCATGGGTTGCATCGCCATGGACATACATCCTGTCCCACGTGATGTCGTGCGGTAGAACTGGCGGATTCGGGCACCCAGTGAAGTTGGGATAGCAGAGGTTATCGACAAGGCTGTAGCCGTAATAGACTCCCGGCGTGTAACTAGATGGGGCATAGGTCGAGGCCGAGTAAATCTCAATGCCCACGAAACGCCAGTGGTCTGCGCCGTTAGCAAGGCGAACAGCCTGTGTCGCACCCGCAGTCACGATCTTCGGCATGTTAACAGCGTCAGACGGCGATACCTGCGTACCGGGCGCAGGCAAGCTGCTCAGGTTAGAGCTGACGACATAAATCCACTGGCTATTGGGGTTGGACTTAGCCGGAATCACGAAGTTGCCTGTGTAGACAACTCCGGCGTCCAAGGTGATCACGTCACCCGGCTTGGCCGAGGTTAACGCCGAGCGGAACTGGGCTGCGGTCTGGGCGGCCCAATTCGTGCCTGTGGGCATGCTCCACGTGGTATCGATATAAGTAAGGGGGAGTTGGGCAGCCGGCTTCTGTGCGATTGCAACTCCACTCGATGCGAGAGACAGAACGAGTACACTCGTAAACCTCTTAATCGCCATTCCATGTAACTCCTAGTCTCTGTGACAATTAGCCGCTGTATTACAGACTTCCTATGACATAGCAAAGTTACCGCTGCCCTCTACTGGGGTATTTCAGAATGCGAGCCTCCCTTACAGATACTTACCGGAGTACTTCCTTCTCCAGCCGTTTGTACCTATTGCTGCTCGCCTAGCGGTGAGTTGTTCTCTCTCTTCTCGGCCCCATCTGATCTCAATGGTCTCGCGTGAGGCGCAGGAACAGGCGTTGTGAAGACGAGACACATGGGAGGGGAAAAGGCAGGAACCACCACATGGGATTAGGCGCATTACCGCAATGGCCCTCTTCCGTGGCTGCTGGCACAGACAAATGAGTTGGCCGGCGCGTTATGACTACCAATATTTCTGTCGAGTCTGTACCAACTGTGGCATCAAGCGACTGGTTGATCCCGAGTTTTTTCGTGGTTATGGGCCATACAGCTATGACCTGCAAGAACTCATCGCTCGAGCCCGTCCATGAGGAAGGAAAGGCTACCTTCCTCAGATCATCCTAGTTAGCGATTAGTACTGGCAAGTTTTCTTCTTGATAGGCACTCTCATCAGATTCGCGTCATTTTGAGTCTCGAAAAGCTAAATGCTGAGACGCAAGTGTTAATCTCAACCATAAGTGCTCCAGCATGAAAGTAACGGAGAGAAGCAGGGCACTTCGGTTAACGGTGAGAGTCCACTTGCGCGCAAACAACGGTGTGACAGGGACAACCGATGAGTGCGCTGACGTCCTATGTTCGAGTACCGGATGGAAACGGCTTGCATGATTTTCTTATCAGCGGCGAGGAGATTTGTATTAATGCAAGGGCAACCGATGGCCATCAATCAGGTGGGGCCAAGCGACTCGCGCAGAATCTAGGCAGCACTCAGTCTGTGCTGGTGGCCGCCTGGTTGTCGGCGAAATAATCTCTATGCTGCGCAAGAGAGAAGACGAGAGCGCTTTTTGGGAGACTGTATCCTCTTGGCCGACAGGATAGTGCGGCGTTGTTTCAGCGATGCATTCATGGGCCGTTTCTTTCAAGCAGCCTGGTTTTAACCTCGCGGCACGGCGACCCGGATTGATACATCAACACAGAAACGTCTCTATCTCCGGCGTGGAGGCGGCCGAAAGGTAAAAACCCAGCTCCATGACTCTGGCTCGTCATAGAAGCCGGGTTTCAGTGCGGTACGGAATCAGAAAAGACCCGATTACAGCGAGCGCTCAAAATTCAAAGCTACGTCTCGTTGCCGGAACCGAGGCTATGGACCAGGCGACGCGGGCAGGTTAGCGAAATTTACCCCCGACAGTTGACCATCCGACGTATTAGTCCAGTTCGGAGTCACAAGCTGGTAATCATTGATGGACGGGTTTACATACGTGAACGCTACCATGGTGGCATCGTTATGCGGCGGAAAGGTATATGCTTTGTTGTTGGAAGGCACATACATCACGTTGCCGTAGAACCGCTGGGTAAGATCATAGGGCGGCGTGCTGGGCGAACCCATGTATTGGGTCAATCCAGATGTGCCGTGTAATCCCCAGTCTCCCGTTGCTTCGTTACACAGCGCATTGTCGAGAACCCATATGTTGTACGTCAAAGGGTGAGGGAACGGCAGGTGCCAGCTGCCGGGAACGGCAAAGTACGCTGAGGTCCAACAGGTCTCGTTCTTATGCGGCACGACAGTATTGTGCTGCAATACGACATCGTGTAATCCGACAATCGCACCTCCGTTTGGGTAGTCGATTCCTGGGCTGAACACGATCAGGCCAGTGTGGGATCCGATCCCGCCCTGCACCGTATTGTCATATAAGGTGACCTGATTGTCTGAAATGACCCATCGTCCAGTCGTGCCCGCGTTGTGACAATTTGGATAGGACGAAGTGCCGCACGTGCTGTCCGCCGCCAGGGTATTGAAAGCAATAACTACATTATTGAAAACATTGTTTGTCACCGTCACATCTTCGACCACGGCAATGTCCCCGCTCTGCGAGGTACGAACGGTAAACAGAAATGCCGCGCCAACCTGTCCTGCCCGCCAAACGTTCGCTATCGTGTTGCTGTTGAATAAAACCCGCTGGGCACTCTTTAGCTCAAAGGCATTTTTTACCATATAAGTGTTTGTACCGACACTTTTAGGCACCCATGAAAGGGGCTTATACAGATAGTTATTCTGCACTTCAATATCCGAAGGCACAAAGCCGAACGCTCCTCTGCCGGCCCCTCCGAACATTACGTTCTCCCCCGCCGCTTCCAGATGATTGTTGACCAGTTTGATCGGCCCCGGCGTGACATAAGAGATGACCGCCTGGGTCTCGACGCTCTTCATGTGAATTTCCGAGATATAGCTATCGACTACCGCGAAATTGCTGAAATTGCCGGCTATCCCTGCCTGCACATCGTGCGTGGAGTCGCCATGAACATAGCAGCGGTCGAAGAAGATGTGATCAGGAATGTTGCTGGTGCCTGGGTAGCTCGACTTGTCTATCAATGAGTAGCCGTAGTACACGCCGGGCGTGTAGCCGGACGGCCGGTATGTGGAAGCAGAGTAAATCTCGACCCCAACAAAACGCCAGTAGTTCGCACCGTCGTCGAAGCCTATGGCGTGAGGGGCGCCCGGCGTAACAATTTTGGGCATGTTAACTGCATCGGCTGGCGACACACGCGTACCTGGTGACGGAAGATTGGCGTAGGCGGAACTTTCAATATAAATCCACCGGTTGTTTGGGTTAGTTTTCGCCGGCACGCTGAAATATCCTGAATAGATCGTTCCCGCATCCAGCTCGATTATGTCTCCGGGTGCAGCGGATGTAAGCGCACTGGATAACTGCGCAGAAGTGTGAACCGGCCAAGTTGTGCCGCTTGTTGGCGGATTCCAGGTGGTGTCAATGTAAACCTGCGGGAGCGCGGCCTGGGGTTTTTGAGCTGCGGCAACGGTAATCAAGCTCACAATCAGCAGTACGACAGGCCAAATTACCTGCCATCGCCGTTTCCTAGGTACCATGAGTCGGTGCGAAATTGTTGTTATCACTCGTATCTCCTTTGAATTAAAGGGGGTTATCCAAGGGTTGTCGAAAAGAAAGCCTGGATTGCACGACGAGTGGGCTGCGCTTTACGAGCGCCTGCGCAGAACCAAAGTCCCTTCAGGTTGATCGGCTCAAGATCAATGGTCCGGTACCTTGGGGAATCCAGGAACTGCGTAATGCGAGTTAGGTAAACGAAGGTAACCTGCCGCTTTGGTTACTACGATTACAGCCCTAACTTGTCTTGCTGGGAAACCGGGCCATTGCGTCAAGAACGCCGCAAGCAGCCACGCCTTTAGCGACCCGTAACGTAGCGATGGCATCGGCGTGGAAATGCAAGAGCACACTAGCAAGAGGCCGTCAGCTGCAATCGCCCAGTCGTGGCCTCCCATAATATGTTGAAAAATAAGATAGATGCTATGAGTCTGAAGGGATGGCGTCTAAGGGCAAGATGCCGACGATCCGCCGAAAGAGCTGATCCGCCCAGTCCAGCCTGACCTCGGGCTTACCGGCCGAACTGTCGTGGTACACTCCTTCGTGCGTACGGCAGGAGCGGCCGTCCTCGGACGGAAGTGAGCACCCTGATTACAGAGTTCCGCTGCTAGAAAGGTCAGCAGACGGCCCGGGCGGACCGCACTAAAGCGGTCCCAGGGGACATCGGATGCTCATTACTCGCATGCCCTCTCCGCACTTCCCTGTGCGTGGAGGCACGGATTTGCCCGCCTTCGTTAATGTAGATGCCATTGATCCAACGGCTTCGTGCGAATCGGGCGTACCTCAACCCGGCGCCAATGGGTTCATTACAGAATGTGGCGAGAGCCACGGGGGACAGATGGAAGTTGGGACATTCGCTGAGAAATATCTCGAGGAGACTGCAGCTGTAATCGCACAACTCGACAGAAACATGATTGAGAAAGTGGTTGGAATTCTGGCGGAGACTCGCGCCGCCGGAGGGAGGATGTTTATTCTTGGCGTCGGCGGCAGCGCAGCCAACGCCTCCCACGCGGTCAATGACTTTCGCAAGATTGTGGGGATTGAAGCGTATGCGCCCACCGATAATGTTGCCGAACTGACCGCAAGGACTAACGATGAAGGATGGGCCGGAGTATTTGATGCCTGGCTTCGAACCAGTCACTTGAATACACGTGACTTGATACTTGTGTTTTCCGTAGGCGGAGGAAATCTGGAAAAGAACGTCAGTCCCAACCTTGTGGCCGCTCTTCAATTGGCCAAGTCGGTAGGCTGCCGAATCATCGGTGTGGTGGGCAGAGACGGTGGATACACGGCAAGGGTGGCTGATGCCTGTGTGATAGTACCCACCGTAAATCCCGAACATGTCACGCCTCACTCGGAGGCATTGCAAGCCGTTGTCTGGCACCTTCTAGTGTCTCACCCGGCGTTGAAGCAATGCGAAACGAAGTGGGAATCAGTGAAGTGAATTTAAGGAGAGTACTGTGACATCAGTATCTGATCTGAAGGTAAAGATTTTTGGTGACGGCGCGGACAAGGCCACGATCCTCGATCTGTATCGCCAGCCTCATATCAAGGGCTTCACGACGAATCCCACGCTAATGCGCAAGGCGGGGTTGACTGACTACGAAGCATTTGGCCACGATATTCTGAAGACGGTTCAAGATAAGCCAATCTCTTTCGAGGTGTTCGCTGACGACTTTCCCGAGATGGAGCGGCAAGCGCGCAAAATCGCGACTTGGGGCAAGAATGTCTACGTCAAGATTCCAGTCACCAACACCAAATGTGAGCCTTCCCTCGATCTCATTGCGAAGCTCGCGCCTGAAGTCCAGCTCAACATCACAGCCATGTTGACACTTGACCAGATCCGTGACGTTTGTGCAGTTCTCAAAGGCGGAAAGCCTGCATGCGTCTCATTGTTCGCAGGTCGTGTAGCAGACACCGGTCGTGAGCCGGTTCCACTCATGAGCGCCGCAGTTGAAATTGTTCGGATGTACCCAAACGTGGAACTGATCTGGGCCAGTCCTCGCGAACTACTCAACGTCTTTCAGGCGGATACCATTGGCTGTCACATCATCACTGTGACTCACGATATTCTGCAAAAGCTAGGGTTAGTAGGAAAGGATTTACACGAATACTCGCTGGATACGGTCAAGATGTTCCATCAGGATGCGGTGAAGTCGGGCTTCACTCTGTAAGGGGTCAACAGCCTGGCTATGCGGGTGGGTTGAATACAATCGGACAAGGGCACCGATCACACTGGTCGCTGGGCATTGGCCCGTTGGAACAACAGTGGTTCAATGTTCCGGCAGTACTGCTCGAACGTATTCGTGAGAACACACATCCGTTGGCATAGATACTTTCGTTGTTGATCAAGCTGCTCGATAAGCATACACACCCGATCAATGAGTATCTCAGCCTGAAGTTCGTCAGTTCTAATGACGAATTCTTCCCATTCGACGCTGGCAGCAAAGTCACGACATTTGGGTTGG
>Ga0306925_10005111_pt1 | contig 11993 bp, 7 predicted proteins | sample flu12Cox44000176_FD_203755 | JGI IMG/M metagenome (GOLD analysis project Ga0306925, IMG submission 203755) | Lab enrichment of tropical soil microbial communities from Luquillo Experimental Forest, Puerto Rico - flux8day.12C.oxic.44.000.176 (v2)... | ecosystem: Environmental > Terrestrial > Soil...
CCCGGTTCCTTCGTCACCGGGCCGGGGCCCTGCTAGACCGGGGGCGACCCCCGGAACCCCCGCTGGCCTACGGCCCGGTTCCTTCGTCACCGGGCCGGGGCCCTGCTAGACCGGGGGGCGACCCCCGGAACCTCCCGGCGGCCTCGGCCGTGCTAGCCCGGGTGGCAAGCCGCCCGGAACCCCGCCGCCCGCTGGTCAGCGGTAGCGCGCGTGCCAGAGGACCGGGTGCTCGGCCACGCCGCCCGCGGCGAACCCGGCCCCGGTGAGCGTCCCGTTCCCCGCCGAAAGGCTATTGATCTGCGTAACGATCGTTCCCCCGCCCGCCTCCCCATCCCCCTTCACTCCGCCGCCCGCAGAGACGCCGTCCTGCCAGGTCAGGCCGTCGGCGGACCACCAGGCGAGCATGACCGGCCGCCCGGGCGGGCCGGTGTGGCCCACGGCGACGAACCCGTGACCCGCGGCGGTCAGCGCGGTCACCACGGCCGGGGCCGGCGGCGCGGGCAGCCTGGCGTCCCGCCAGGTTCGGCCGCCGTCGGCCGAGACCGCGCCGAACGGCACGGGTGCTGAGCCGGCCGGCCACGCGTAGCCCGCGGCGACCACCCGCGTGCCCTGGGCGGTGACCTGGGTGAGCGCGGCGCCGGCCGCCCCGGCGGGAACCGGCAGCGCGGTGAATTGCCATGCCGAGCCGTTCTGCGAGGTCCACGCCACGGGTGTGTTTCCCGCCGAGCCGACCGCCACGAAGCCGGGCCCCGCGGCGGTCACCGCGAGCGCCTGGCTCCCCGGCGTCCCGGCCGGCACGTAGCCGCTCGGGACCGGCAGGGCGGCACGGGCCCAGGTGGCGAGGTCCGTCGAGTACCAGGCGGCCGGGGCCGTGGTGCCGCCGGTCCGGGCGCTGCCGGCCACCACGTAGCCGGCCGGGCCCGCGGCCGTCTGCAGGAGGGCGTTGCCGTGCGCCGCGAGCGGGCTGAGCGCGGATACGGGGGTCCAGGACGTTCCGGTGGCCGAGGTCAGGATCACCGGCTGGGACGCGGGCGGCGCGGCGGGAACCGGCACCTGCGCGGACGGCGCCGCGCTGGCCCGGCCGATCGCCAGCCAGCCGTCACCGCCGTGTGTCACGCTCACCAGTGCGCCGTTCCGCCACGTCTGCGGCAGCTGCACGCGCACCGGTGCCCACCGGCCGGACGAGGCCAGCCACAGGGCCGGAGACCCGCCCGCGGAACCGGCCGCGACCAGCGAGCGGCCGCCGGCGGCCAGGCCGTTGACCGTCACGTCGGGGGTGGCCGTCGCGGCCAGGACCGCCCGGCCCACCTGCTCGCGCGCGGCCGGGCTGATGAGGATCAGGTGCGGGCGGAAGCCTGCCGCCCCGGTCCCCGGCCCGCTGTTCCCGGCCACCACCACGGTGCCGCCGGGCCCGGCGGTCAGGCCGGCCACCCCGGAGCCCGCGCCCGCGGTGGTCCGGTGCCAGCCGCGGCCACGGGCGCTGGAGAACACCACCCCGGACCCGTGCACGGCCGCGGCGACGACAAATCCGTGAGTGTTTCCCGACACCGCGGTGACCTGGAGCGAGGTCCGCCTGACCGGGGTCAGCTTGGCCGCATACCGCCAGGTGACGCCCTGGGCGGACCGGTAGGTCACCGCATCCTGGCGCCCGGCGGCGTGGCCGGGGCGGACCGCGACGAACCCGGCCCCGCCGGCCGCCAGCCCGGCCAGCCCGTTGGTCGAGCCATGGCCGGCCGGCAGCGTCACCGGCTTCCAGTGCAGGCCGCCGTCCGTGCTCCGCCACACGCCCGCGTCCGGCCGCCGGCCCTGCCCGGCGGCACCGCTGATCGGGCCGCCGGCCACGACCACCCCGTCATGGGCGGCGGCCCAGCGCAAGGCGGTCACGTGCCCGCTGCGGGCGGTGAGCCCGCGCGCCGCTCCGGTCCAGCGCTGCCAGGGCCGTCCGGCCGATGAGGTCCACACCACGGGACCTGGCTGCGGGGCGGTGTGCTTGCCGACGGCCACGAACCCGGTGCCGGTGCCCGCCAGGCCGAGCACAGTGTCCCCGGCCACCGGGGGCAGGGCCGGTGCCGGGTGCCAGGTCCTGCCGTCGGGCGAGGTCCAGGCCGTGTACTGGCCAAGTGCGAGCCAGCTGCCGCCGCCGTGCGCGATCAGGACCGGGGCGGTGCTGGGGCCACCGGCCGTGGCCGGGGCGCCTGGACCGGTCACGCCGGGGCCACCGGCGAGGCGCGGGCCGGCCGGTACACCAGGCCCGGCGCCGGTGCCAGGGCCGGGCCCGGCGCCCGTGCCGGGGCCGGCCAGAGCGGCCCGTGCCCAGGTGTGGCCGCCGTCGGCGGAGTACAGGATCAGTGGCACCGGAGCCGGCTGGCTGGGTTCCGCGCCGATGGCGACGACGGTGTTGCCGACCGCGGCTATCCCGGTCAGCGAGCCAAGCAGGGGGGTGACCGTCCGGGCGGCCAGCGCGGTGTCCGCCGGCACGGCGGCCGGATACGGGGTGACGAGGGTGGACTCCGGCGTGGACGGCTTGCCGACACGTGCGATGCCGATACCGGCCAGCGCACCGGCGACGAGCACCGCCGCGATGACGGCCACGATCGCGACCCGCTTGCCGGGACGGGCCCTGCCGGTCTTGCCCGGCCCAGTGCTGGCCGTCTTGCGCTGCCCCTTTTCGGGCCCGGGGCTGGCCTTCCCGGGTTTGGCTTGCGTGGCCTCGCCCGAGGCGATGCCGGCCGCCGTCCCTGTGCTCGCATCGCCTGGGCCGGCACCCTCCGCGGGGCTCGTGCCGCCACCACCGGCGTCCTCGTGCGCCGCGGTGCGGCCAGCCTGGCCGGGATCTGCGGCCACACCAAGCCCGCTCACCGCCGCGGCGGCGGGTGGCACCGCGGGCCCGGCTGCGGCGGGCGCGCCTGCGTCGGCTGCCGTCCCATTCACCCCGGCCGCCGTCCCGTTCACCCCGGCCGCGGCACCGGCCTCGGCGCTGGTGCCGGCCGAAGGGCTCCCGGCCTGCGTGCGCCCGGCATGGTCCCGGGTCCGGGGCGGGCGGATAGACCCGTCCGCGGTCAGGGCGGGGATTGGCTCGGTGTGCGGGTCGTCGTCGGCGGCGGGCCCGGCGGTGGGGCGCGGTCCCGCCGTCGCGGGCCGCATCCAGTCGATGCCCGCCTCCTGCCACGCGGCGGCCGACTGCTGCCACACAGAAACCGGGGCGACGGGCACGGCCTGCGCCGGCGCGCGTGGTCCCGAGTCGCCCGGCAACTGCCGGCCCGCTGCCTCTGCCCCCGCCGTGGCCGGCCCGGCGTGCGACGGCGCGCCTCCGGGCTCCGCCGCGGCGCCCCCCGGCCCGGCCGCGTCCCTCAGCCCCGCCGCGTCCCTCAGCCCGGCCGCGTCCCTCAGCCCGGCCGCGTCCCCCTGCCCGGCCGCGTCCGCGGGCCCGGCGGCGTCCTCCGGCTCGCCCGCTGCGTCCGGCTCCCAGAGTGCGTCGTCGCCGAATGACAGATCGGCTGTGTATTCGTCCAGGTCACCAGCCATGTCCGCGATCCCGCCCGGATAGCCGCGCACGGCGGGCGCGAATGCCACACCCCGCTGCCCACGTCCGGGCGACACGTATAGGGCGGTGCCCCCCCAGCCCGGCCCGCTGTCCGCGCTCACGGCCGCCCCACCGGGCGGCATACGTGTGAACTCCGAACACGTGCGGTCAATGGGCAGTGGGTCACGCCCGTGATGCTAGCGGTGGAGCGGGCTATAGCTGGGGCGATCCGGCAGGGTGCGCAGGTGTCGTTGGGCGGGGCGGCGGGGTCGAGGCTAATCGTTCCGGCTTACGACTTGTTCCGGCTTACGACGATGTGTCCCGGCCGGCGTCGAGCACGGCGATGCGGAGCCGCGCCATCTCGTCATCGCTGACGCGCTCGAGGAACCGGCGCATCGTTAAATCCTCGTCGCCACCCGAGCGGAGTACCTCCATCATCACCCGGGCGTCATGCTCTTCACGCTGCTCGACGGGCCAGTACCGCCAGGCGCGGCCGTTCTTGACACGCTGCAGGACGCCCTTGCGGTACAAGATGTCCATCACCGTCATAACGGTCGTGTACGCGACCGGGTGGTCATACCGCAGCCGCTCTCTGACCTCGCGCACCATGCACGGGCTCTCGGCGGCCCACATCACGTCCATGATGGCCATCTCAAGTTCACCGAACTCGCGCACCTGGCGGCACCTCCGTTCGTCCATGTAAGCACGGAAGATGCCTTGTCAGGAGTGCCCCAACCGGTGCAGGGGAGGAAAGCGGCCCCCGGTATTGGTTTGTTCGCCCCGGCCGCAGAACTTCCACCGCTCAATGAAGTCGATCTCACCCGGCCAGGGATGCTTCTGCGCCCGGTAGCCTAGGACACGCCCTGATGGGGGCGGCAACACCACCAGTCACACGTCGGAAGAGGGCGATGTCCGCCGTGCCTTCGGAGTCGCCGCGGGCGTCCGCGGATCCAAGCGAGCACAAGACCGAGCATTCCGGTGCCGAATCTCAGGCCGGCAACCCCGGCACGGATTTCGGGCCGAACGAATGGCTCGTCGATGAGTTGTACCAGCGCTACCTGGCCGATCCCTCGTCGGTGGCCATGGAGTGGTGGAACTTCTTCGCTGACTACCGGCCTCCCCCGGGGAGCCCGGCACAGCCGGTGACCGCCGCGGGGCAGGCCGCCGGGCCCGCCCCGGCACCGGCGGCACCGGCACCGGCGGCACCCGCACCGGCGCCACCAGCCACCCCGGCAAGCGCTGTGCCCGCAGCCACGGTCCCCGGGAACGCCGCACCGCCACAGGCCCCGGCCCCCGCACCCGCGGCGCCGGCCGCCCCGGCAAGCCCGGCCGCCGCGCCCGCCCGCCCGGCCCAGCCGGCGCAAGACGGCAAGCCGGCCGGGGAGCCAGCGGCCGCGGCACACGACAGCACCGTGACGCGACTGCGCGGCGCCGCCGCGCGCACGGCCGACAACATGGCGGCCAGCCTCAGCGTCCCCACGGCGACCAGCGTCAGGGCCATCCCGGCCAAGCTCCTTGCCGACAACCGGATCGTGATCAACAACCACCTGGCCCGCGGCCGGGGCGGGAAGGTCTCGTTCACCCACCTCATCGGCTTCGCCCTGGTGCAGGCGCTGCGTGCGATGCCGGCGATGAACAACTCCTTCACCACCGTCGACGGAAAGCCGGGCGTGGTCACGCCGGAACACGTCAACCTGGGCCTGGCCATCGACGTGGCGGGGCGCGACGGAACCCGGCAGTTGCTCGTGCCCAGCATCAAGGCGGCGGAGGACATGGACTTCCGCCAGTTCTGGATGGCTTACGAGGACATCGTCCGCCGGGCCAGGACCGGCAAGCTGACCATCGACGACTACGCCGGCACCACGATCACGCTGACCAACCCGGGGACCATCGGCACCGAGCACTCTGTGCCCAGGCTGATGGCCGGGCAGGGCTGCATCGTCGGCGTGGGGGCGATGGAGTACCCGGCCGAATACCTCGGCGCATCCCAGGAGACCCTGGCCCGCCTGGCGGTCAGCAAGACCGTGACGCTGACGTCCACCTACGACCACCGGATCATTCAGGGCGCCCAGTCCGGCGAGTTCCTGCGCCGCATGCAGCAACTTCTGCTCGGCGAGGACGGCTTCTACGACGCCGTCTTCAGGGCGCTGCACATTCCCTACGAGCCCGTGCGCTGGGTGCGTGACATCGCCGCCCTGCATGAGGAGGACGTGACCAAGCCGGCCAGGGTGCTGGAGCTCATCCACGCCTACCGGGTCCGCGGCCACCTGATGGCGGACACCGACCCGCTGGAGTACAAGCAGCGCAAGCACCCCGACCTGGACATCAACGAGCACGGCCTGACGCTGTGGGACCTGGAGCGTGAGTTCCCGACGGGTGGCTTCGGCGGCAAGCCGCTGATGAAGCTGCGCGAGATCCTCGGCGTGCTGCGCGACTCCTACTGCCGGACGGTCGGCGTGGAGTACATGCACATCCAGAACCCGGAGGAGCGCGCCTGGCTGCAGGACCGGATCGAGCGCCCGCACGGCCGGCCCAGCCACGACGAGCAGATGCAGGTCCTGTCCCGGCTGAACGTGGCCGAGGCCTTCGAGATGTTCCTGCAGACCAAGTTCGTCGGCCAGCGCCGGTTCTCCCTTGAGGGCGCCGAGTCCCTGATCCCGCTGCTCGACGCGGTGCTCACCGAGGCCGCGGATGCCTCGCTGGACGAGGCTGTGATCGGGATGGCGCACCGCGGCAGGCTGAACGTGCTCGCGAACATCGTCGGCAAGTCCTACGCGCAGATCTTCGGCGAGTTCGAGGGCAATCTGGACCCGCGGACCACCCACGGGTCCGGCGACGTCAAGTACCACCTCGGCGCCGAGGGCGTGTTCCACGCCAGCGACGGCACGTCGATCGCGACCTCACTGGTCGCCAACCCCAGCCACCTCGAGGCGGTCGACCCGGTCCTCGAGGGCGTGGTCCGGGCCAAGCAGGACGTGCTCGACATGGGCGAGCCCGGGTTCACGGTGCTCGCGGTCCTCGTCCACGGCGACGCGGCGTTCGCGGGCCAGGGTGTCGTGGCCGAGACCCTGAACCTGTCCCAGCTCCGCGGGTACCGCACCGGCGGGACCGTGCACATCGTGGTCAACAACCAGGTCGGGTTCACCACCGCGCCGGAGTACTCGCGGTCCAGCGTGTACAGCACGGACGTCGCGCGGATGATCCAGGCGCCGATCTTCCACGTCAACGGCGACGACCCCGAGGCGGTCGTCCGGGTCGGCAGGCTGGCCTTCGCCTACCGCCAGGCGTTCGGCAAAGACGTGGTCATCGACATGATCTGCTACCGGCGCCGCGGCCACAACGAGGCGGACAACCCGTCCTTCACCCAGCCGCTGATGTACGACCTCATCGACGCCAAGCGGTCCACGCGCAAGCTCTACACCGAGGCCCTCATCGGCCGCGGCGACATCACGATGGAAGAGGCCGAGCAGGCGCTGCGGCACTACCAGCAGCAACTCGAGCGTGCCTTCACCGAGACCAGGGAGGCAGCCAGCCAGCTCGCCGTTCAGGGCGCGGTCATCCGGCCTGCCCCGGCCGAGCCGGAGGCGATCGATCACGCCGCCGTGCACACCGCGACCACGGACGAGGCGATCAAGCAGATCATCGACAGCCAGCTGACCTTGCCCGAGGGGTTCACCGTCCATCCGCGGCTGCTGCCGCTGCTGCAGCGCCGCGCCGCGATGGTGGCCGACGATGCGATCGACTGGGCCACCGGCGAGCTGCTCGCTTTCGGCGCGGTGCTGATGGACGGGCACACGGTGCGGCTCGTCGGCCAGGACACCCGTCGCGGCACGTTCGGGCAGCGGCACGCCGTGCTGGTGGACCGGCACACCGCGGCTGAGTACACCCCGCTGCGCCGGTTCAACTCGGCCAGCGCGAAGTTCCACGCCTACGACTCGCTGCTGTCGGAGTTCGCGGCGGTGGGCTTCGAGTATGGGTACTCGGTGGCCCGCCCGGGCGCGCTGGTGTGCTGGGAGGCGCAGTTCGGCGACTTCGTCGACGGCGCGCAGACGATCATGGACGAGTTCATCAGCTCCGGCGAGCAGAAGTGGGGCCAGCGCTCAAGCGTGGTGCTGCTGCTGCCGCACGGATACGAGGGCCAGGGCCCCGATCACTCCTCGGCACGGGTGGAGCGGTTCCTGAGCCTCTGCGCGCAGGACAACATGACGGTGGGAATGCCGACCACGCCGGCCAACTACTTCCACCTGCTCCGCTGGCAGGCGCTGTCCGGCCGCCGCAAGCCGATGATCGTCTTCACGCCCAAGTCGATGCTCCGGCTGAAGGCGGCCACGTCCACCGTGGCCGACTTCACCAGGGGATCGTTCCAGCCCGTGCTCGCCGACCCCCGGCCGGCCGACCCGGCGGGCGTGCGGACCGTGGTGCTGTGCGCCGGCAAGATCTACTACGACCTCGCCAGCAGGCGGGCCGCCGAAGACCGCGATGACATCGCGCTGATCCGGGTGGAGCGGCTCTACCCGCTGCCGCTCGGGGAAATACTCACCGAACTCGACCGTTACCCCGACGCGGCCGAGATCGCCTGGGTGCAGGAGGAGCCGGCCAACATGGGCGCCTGGCCGACCATGGCGCTGTGGCTGCCCGACCTGCTGGAGCGGAAGATACGGCTGGTCGCGCCGCCGGCCAGTTCGGCGCCGGCGCTGGGCTCGTCCGCCGCGCACGCCGCCGACCACAAGGCGGTCATCGAGCGCGCGCTGAGCCGGGGCTAGCGAATGTACTTCACCGACCGGGGTATCGAGGAGCTTGCCGAGCGGCGGGGCGCCGAGGAGGTCAGCGTGGGCTGGCTCGCCGAGCGGCTGAGGGAGTTCGTCGACACCGCGCCGGAGTTCGAGGTGGCGGTCGACCGGCTCGCGACCTGGCTGGCCCGGCTCGACGACGAAGACTGACCCGCGATCGGCCCGCACGCGGCATAGTTAGGCATACCGGGAGTGCGTACTTCGTCACGCTCCCACTCGCGATGCATCTTGACTTTCCCGAAACGAGATATATCGTGTTAGGGACAGCTTGGTTGAACGCCTAAACACCGCGGAGAGGGGACGGCCATGAGCCCAGTGTTCCGCCACGGCAGGCTGCGCCTCTACCTGCTCAAACTGCTCGATGAGGCACCGCGGCACGGCTACGAGGTCATCCGGCTCCTGCAGGACCGGTTCATGGGCATCTATGCGCCCTCGCCGGGGACCATCTACCCGCGGCTGGCCCGGCTCGAGGAAGAGGGCCTGGTAACCCACGACGAGGCCGACGGCAGGAAGGTCTACCGCATCACCGAGAAGGGACGCGAGGAACTGCGGGCCCGCCTCGACGACCTTGCGGAGCTTGAAGAAGAGATCACGGCCTCGGTCCGCGACATCGCCCGCGAGGTCACCGAGGACGTCAGGGACACGGTGCGCACGCTGCGCGAGGAGCTGTCCTGGGCGGCGCGGGAGTTCCACACCAGGGCGCACCAGGCGGGCGGCGCCGACCCGGGCGGGGACGTAAGGCACGCCAGCACCGACGAGGCGCGGGCCAGGGCCGCGGCGGCGCGGACGCGGGAAGCCGCGGCCAAGGAGCAGGTGGCCCAGGCCATGGCGGACGCTGCGGAGGCCATGTCCGGCGCGAAGCAGGCGGCGGACGAGGCGCGGCGCGCCGCGGAAGCGGAGCAGCCGGCCGGGGAAGGCGCGCCGCACGAGGAGCAGCAGCCCGGTTCCCCCCCCGGCGGCACGCACGACCGGGACCGCCCGGGGCACGACTGGCATGAGGACGCCGGCGACTGGTCCGGCCGCCGCCGGGGTGAGCGGGAGTGGGGCGAGTGGGCCGGCTGGACCGGCTGGGGCGGCTGGCCGGGTGCGGCCGGCCAGCACGGCTGGGCGGACCCGGACACCTACCGTGACCTGGAACGGCTGGCCAAGCAGTTCAGCCGGGACCTGCGCTCCGCGGCCTGGCACGCCCAGGCGGTCAGCGAGGATGCACTGCGCGACCTGCGGGGAATCCTGGACGAGACGATCGACCGGATCAAGGACGAGGTCTTCAAGGGCAAGACCCCGCCCGGCGATCCCGGAGACGACACCCCGCCGGCCGGCTGATGATCCTCACCGGGCTGACCCCGCGGCCCCGGCCGTCCGTGCTCGCGGTGGGGCGGTCAGCGGGTGAACACGACCTTGCCGAACAGGTCACCGGAAACCATCGCGGCGAACCCGTCGCGGGCCTGCACAAGCGGCAGGCTGCGGTCGATGCGCGGCCGCACGCCGGTCTGCTCGAGGAAGGTCGCCAGCCGCGCCAGCTGGTCCCGGCTGCCCATGGTGGACCCGACTACCGAGAGCTGAAGGAAGAAGACCCGGTTCAGCTCGGCGGGCGGCGCGGCACCGCTGGTGGCCCCGGAGACCACGATCCTGCCGCCCGGCCGCAGCGCCCGCAGCGAATGCGCCCACGTCGCCTGGCCGACGGTCTCAAAGACCGCGTCCACCCGCTCCGGCAGCCTGCTGCCTGAGGCGAACGCCTGGTCGGCGCCGAGTTCCAGGGCCCGGGCACGCTTTTCCTCGCTCCGGCTGGTCACCCACACCCGGTATCCCCCGGCCCGGCCCAGCAGGATCAGGGCCGTGGCCACGCCACCGCCCGCCCCTTGCACGAGCACCGTGGCACCCGGCTCCAGGCCGGACTTGGCGAACAGCATCCGGTAGGCGGTCAGGTAGGCCGTGGGCAGGCAGGCGGCCTCCTCGAAGGAGAGGCCGACCGGTTTGGGCACACAGTTGCCCCGGGGCACGGCCACCTTGTCGGCGAACGTGCCGTCGTAGCGCTCCGACAGCAGCGACCTGCGTGGGTCGAGGGTCTCGTCGCCGCCATGGCCCGCCCCGTCCCCGATCACCGCGTGCACGATGACCTCGTTGCCGTCCTCGTCGACCCCGGCCGCATCGCAGCCGAGGACGATCGGCAGCCGGTCTTCTGATATGCCGACGCCGCGCAGGGTCCACACGTCATGATGGTTCAGCGACGCGGCCTTGACGGTGACGGTCACCCAGCCATCCGGCGGGGCCGGGTCAGGATGATCGCCGAGGCGCAGGGCGGCCAGCGGATCCTCGGGGCTGGCCTTGGCAGCGGTGACAGCAAACATGCCCGAAACGATAACGGTCACAGCTTCCCGCCGAACCACGGGCCACCCTGGGCGGACTGTGCCATACTCAACTCCGGAGTGTGCTCCGGGGGCCTCTCCATGCCTTCCCCTTGCTCGCCTCCCCCGGCGCGTTGCCAGCAGCCAAAGGACCGGAGTGGATCTCAACTCTTACGCGGACCTAGCCGTGCGCTTGGTGAACAGCACCACTCTGGGCCGCGACAGCGGCGACGCGCTGGCGACCGCGGAGAGCTACCGGGTACTCGTGGCGGACCGGCCGCATCTGGCCGGCCGGGTGACCGCGGCCGACCTCGGCGCGCTGCGGCTGCTGCGCGCGGAACTGCGTCTGATCTTCGCGGCGGCGGACCGTGGCGAGACGGCCCAGGTTGCCGAACGGCTCAACGCGCTGCTCACCCGGCACCCGATTCACCAGGAACTCGTCAGCCACGACAGTAAGCAGTGGCACATCCACCTGGTGGAGAGCGGGTCGGCCGCCGACAGGCACGCGGCGGGCGCCATTGCCGGGCTGACCAGCCTGGTCACCGCGTACGGCACCGACCGGTTCGGGATTTGCGAGGCGGACGGCTGCGGGCGGGCGTTTATCGGCTCCGCTACTTCGGCGGGAAAGCGCTACTGCTCCGACGAGTGCAAGCCCAAGGCAAAAGTGCGGCCCCTGCGGGCCACCGGCAGCGGCCAGGGGCCGCCGTCCACCGCCGCGAGTTGAAGGCGACCGGCGTGAACTACGCGCCGTAAGCGACGGCCCCGCAGGTCGGCGGGGTGCCAAGCAGGCCGCGTTACCGAAATGAATCCATGTGCCTGCTTCCTATGGTCCTTGACGATCATTACCATGAGCCCTACTCACGCACGGGCATAACCGCCCCCGACATGCGGACCCGGGAAGAAGGTTCGAACATGGCAACAGTTACCGAGACCAGACCGGCAGACGTCGGCCTCAAGCGGGAGATGGGCCTGATCGGCGCCACCTGGGCCTCAGAGACCTCGATCATCGGCTCTGGCTGGCTGTATGCCCCGCTCACCGCCGCGTTGCTGATAGGCGGGGGCGCCGTCGTCGACTGGATCGTCGCCGGGATCGTGGTGATCCTCCTGGCGCTCTGCCACGCCGAACTAGGCGCGATGTACCCGGTCTCCGGCGGGACCGCCAGGTTCCCGCACTTCGCGTTCGGCAGCCTGGCGGGGATCGGGTTCGGCTTCTTCGCGTATCTGCAGGCGGTCACGATCGCGCCGATCGAGTGCTACGCGTTCGTCACGTACGCCTCCTACTACTGGCCCAGCCTCTTCAACGCGCAGACGGGAAAGATCACCGGGGCCGGCCTG
>Ga0306925_10005112_pt1 | contig 11992 bp, 11 predicted proteins | sample flu12Cox44000176_FD_203755 | JGI IMG/M metagenome (GOLD analysis project Ga0306925, IMG submission 203755) | Lab enrichment of tropical soil microbial communities from Luquillo Experimental Forest, Puerto Rico - flux8day.12C.oxic.44.000.176 (v2)... | ecosystem: Environmental > Terrestrial >...
CGAACAGGTCAAAGCGGTCGTTCAATTGCGGCCCGGGACAACACCATCCGACGAGCTGGCCGACGAGATCATCAACTACGTCCGGGAGCGTATCGCGCATTACAAAGCACCCCGCACCGTCGACTTCGTCGACGAGCTACCGCGGACAGCCACCGGAAAGCTCGTGAAGAGAGCTCTCAAAGCCCGCTACATGGAGGCAAGCAGATGACTACTGAGATACCGCCAAAGATCGACCGCCCGCCGTTCAATCCGGTAAACGTCTCGTCGCAGGATTTCTGGGCACAAAGCTTCGACGAGCGCGAGAAGGCATTCAAGATCCTTCGCGACGAAAGCCCCGTCAGTTGGCACCGCCCGATGGAAGGCTCCATGATGGAGCCCGAGATCGACGGTGTGTGGGTGGTCACGCGCCACGAGGACGTCGGCTACGTCAGCAAGAACCCGGAGACCTTCTGCTCCGGGCAGGGCATCACGTTCGAGGCCGTTCCCGAAGAGATGCTCGAGGCCGCGCAGTCCTTCCTGGGCATGGACGGCGCGAAGCACTCGAGCCTGCGAAGGCTGGTCAGCTCAGTCTTCACCCCACGCCAGGTTGCCAAGATCAAGGACCAGATCCAGAACCAGGCGAAGTCCATCGTCGATGATCTGCTCAAGACTAAGGAGGGTGACTTCGTCCAGCAGGTGTCCAAGCGCCTGCCGATGTGGACCATCTACGAGATGCTTGGCCTGCCCGAAGACGAGCGCGACGAAGCGGCGTACCTGGCCGAGGGCATGGTGGCCTGGGCCGACCCCGAGGTTGCGGCCGGTCGTGAACCCGCCGAAGTCCTGACCGAATCGCTGGTCGGACTGCTCAATATCGGAATCGGTCTGGCCGAGAAGCGGCGCGAACATCCGCAGAACGACCTGATGACCTCACTGGTGCAGGCCGAAGTCGACGGGCGGCGACTCACCGACGACGAGCTCGGCCCGTACTTTGTCCTGCTGTCCGTGGCCGGTAACGACACCACCCGCACCACCACCACCTTCACCACGCTGGCGTTGCAGCAGTTCCCCGAGCAGAAAGCGTTGCTGGAGAACGATTTCGACGGACACATCCAGGTCGCCATCGAAGAGTTCGTCCGCTGGACGACCCCGGTGATGACGTTCCGCCGCACCGCGACCCAGGACACCGAGCTGCGTGGCCAGCACATCCGCGAGGGTGACTGGGTGACGATGGTCTACTCCTCGGCCAACCGCGACGAGCGGGTGTTCACCAACCCCTATGCCTTCGACATCACCCGATCGCCCAACCCGCACGTGGCGTTCGGCGGCGGTGGCCCGCACTACTGCATGGGTCACTTCCTGGCCAGGATGCAGCTGGAATCGATCTTCCGTGAGCTGATCTTCCGCGCGCCCAACCTGCGGGTCGGTGAGCCCGAGTATCTGACCGGAAACTTCATCACCGCAGTCAAATCCCTGCCCTACACCCTCGATTAGGAGAATCATGGCCGACTTTAAGGGCAAACGGTACCTGGTTACCGGCGCGGCATCAGGCATCGGCCATGCGGTGGCCGAGCGGCTGCTGGCCGCGGGCGCCGAGGTGTACTGCCTGGACCGCAACCGCCCGACCGCCAACGTGACCCAACACATAGAGGTCGACCTGGCAAACCCAAATAGCATCGACACCGCGCTCGCGCAGCTCGACGGCGAGTTCGACGGCCTGATGAACATCGCCGGTATCCCCGGCACCGCACCCGCCGACTTGGTGTTGGCCGTCAACAGCCTGGCGGTGCGTCATCTCACGGAAGCGTTCTTTGAACGTCTGAAGCCTGGCGGCTCGGTGACCATCGTGTCCTCCACCGCCGGATTCGGCTGGCAGCAGCGGCTCGACGCCATCCGGGATCTGCTGGCCACCGATACCTTCGAGGAGGGCGCGGCCTGGTTCAAGGCCAATCCGCAGCAGGGTAACGCTTACAACTTCTCCAAAGAAGTCAGCACCGTCTACACCATGTCGATGGGTTTGGCGTTGGCCGAGATGGGGTTTCGGATCAATGCGGTGCTGCCCGGGCCGGTAGAGACGCCGATCCTGGTCGACTTCGAGGAGTCGATGGGCAAAGACACCCTCGACGGGTTGAAGAACCTGCTGGGGCGGCACGCCGATCCCGACGATGTCGCCGGTGTGGTGCTGTTTTTGGCCTCCGACGACGCCCGCTGGGTCAACGGCCAGGCCCTTGCGGTCGACGGCGGCATCACCGGGGCGGTGGCAAGTGGCGTCGTGCCGGCCCCCGAAATCTAAGGCTGCCAAGGGGAATCTGTGACTATTCATGCACTGGGGGCCACCGATAGCGCCAGCGTGCTCGCCGACCTGCGACGGGTCTTCGCGTCCGGCCGCACGCGCGCCCTGGAATGGCGGCTGGAACAACTGCGCGCGATCGAACGGTTCCTTAACGAGCGGGAGCCCGAGATCGCCGCGGCGTTAGCCCAAGACCTGGGCCGCTCGCCGGCCGAGGCATGGCTGGGCGATGTCGCGTCGACCAAGGGCGAAGCTGCTTATGCGCGCAAGCATGTGAAGAAGTGGATGCGCAGGCGCAGGGAGTCATTGCCCTTGGCGCAGCTACCCGGTCGCGCGTGGGTGCAATACGACCCGCTGGGAGTGGTGCTGGTCATCGGGCCGTGGAATTATCCGCTGTATCTGAGCCTGGCGCCGCTGGTGGCCGCGGTGGCCGCCGGCAACTGTGCGGTCGTCAAGCCGTCCGAGCTGGCGCCCGCCACCTCGGCGCTGCTGGCGCGGCTGCTCCCGCAGTACCTCGATGCACAGGCCGTGCGGGTCATTGAAGGCGATGCCGCCACCACCCAGGAGTTGCTGGCGGCGGGATTCGACCATGCGTTGTTCACCGGCGGCACGCAGGTCGGTAAGAAGATCATGGCCGCGGCGGCGCCGACCCTGACTCCGGTCACACTGGAACTGGGCGGCAAAAGTCCGGTAATCGTTGCCGCCGACGCCGACATCGATGTCGCGGCGCGGCGCATCGCCTGGGTGAAGCTGTTGAATTCCGGCCAGACCTGCATCGCGCCGGACTATGTGCTGGCCGATCGCAGCATCGTTGCCGACTTGGTCGACAAGATTGTGGCCAATGTCCGCGATTTCCGAGCGGGCGAGGCGGATCCGGGGCTGCGCATCGTCAACCAACGCCAGTTCGACCGATTGGTCTCGCTCATCAGTGCCACCGACGGCAAGGTGGTCACCGGGGGCCGATCCGATGGCAGCACGCTGCGGATTGAGCCGACGGTGATCGTCGACCCGTCGCCGACTGATCCGGTGATGGCGGACGAGATCTTCGGCCCGCTACTGCCTGTCCTGACCGTCGATTCCATCGACCAGGCTGTGCAGTTCGTCAACAGTCGTCCAAAGCCCTTGGCGTTATACGTCTTTGCCTCGGGGCAGCGTGGCCGCGACCTGATTGACCGCATCCCATCCGGCGGCGCGGTGATCAACCACGTCGCCATGCATTGTCTGGTGCCCGCACTGCCGTTCGGTGGCGTCGGCGCCAGCGGCATGGGCGCCTATCACGGCCGGTGGGGCTTCGAGACGCTCAGCCACCGCCGCGCCGTTCTGTCCAAACCCGCCAAACCCGATCCGCGGCTGGTCTATCCGCCCTACACCGAACGGGCCCTCAACATCATGCGGAGGCTGTTCTGATGAAAGTGAAAGTCGACACCACAAAATGCAGGGGAATGGGGTTGTGCGAGATCGCGGCGCCGATGGTATTCGAGGTGGGTGACGAAGGCCTGTCGCACGCCATCAATCCCGAACCGCCGGAGGACGAACGGGCAGCCGTCGAAGAGGCGGTGAACAACTGCCCGACCGGCGCGCTGTCGATCGAGGACTAAAACCCGATCGCAATGGCTGATCATCACCCAAAGTTGTTGCAAAAGACACCGGTTGCGTCCCTATGCACTACACCGATGCAGCGACGCGCAGCTACCGCGGCGCGCGCTTCGGGAGCGTCCGGTCGACGCGATCTATTCCGAGGATGATCTGCCGAACACACAATCACCACACTGTTGCCACGGCTAAGCGCATATGCCGCGAAACTGAACTCGGCCCTGGACGAGGTCAAGGCCGCCATGGTGGTTGCCAACCGGACTAGCCAAACCCCCTGAGGCCGGGTATCCCAACGAGGCGTGTTTAATCTAGAATAAAATTGTGATTGAGAGTGATGGTGTGAGCTCTGCGTTGACCGACGAAGAACGCCTACTGGTCCAGACAGTTCGCACGTTCATCGACCGTGACGTCAAGCCGACGGTCCGCGACGTCGAACACGCCAACGAGTATCCCGAAAAGTGGATCGAACAAATGAAACAGATTGGGATCTACGGATTGGCGATCCCTGAACAGTACGGCGGTTCGCCGGTGTCCATGCCGTGCTATGTGCTGGTGACCCAGGAATTGGCGCGTGGCTGGATGAGCCTGGCCGGCGCGATGGGCGGACACACCGTGGTGGCCAAACTGCTCACCCTGTTCGGCACCGAGGAGCAGAAACGGACCCATCTGCCCGCGATGGCCACCGGGGAGGTCCGCGCGACGATGGCGCTCACCGAACCTGGTGGCGGTTCCGACCTGCAGAACATGACGACCACCGCGCTTCCCGACGGCGAGGACCTGGTGATCACCGGCACAAAAACCTGGATCTCCAACGCGCGCCGCTCAGATCTCATTGCCCTGCTCTGCAAGACCGATCCGAAAGCGGCACCGCGCCACACCGGCATCTCCATCGTGCTCGCCGAGCACGGACCGGGACTGACGGTGTCGCGGGATCTGCCCAAGCTGGGCTACAAAGGTGTGGAGAGCTGCGAGTTGTCGTTTGACAACTATCGGGTGCCGGCGTCGGCGATTCTCGGCGGCCACCCGGGCAACGGTTTTTCGCAGATGATGAAAGGCCTGGAAACCGGCCGCATTCAGGTCGCCTCCCGCGCCTTGGGCGTGGCGACCGCGGCGCTGGAGGACGCGCTGGCCTACGCGCAGCAGCGGGAGAGCTTCGGCCAGCCGATTTGGAAACACCAGGCCGTCGGCCACTACTTGGCCGACATGGCCACTAAACTCACCGCCGCCCGCCAGCTCACCCGCTACGCCGCCGAGCGCTACGACCGCGGCGAGCGCGCCGACATGGAAGCGGGCATGGCCAAGCTCTTCGCATCGGAGGTGGCGATGGAAATCGCGCTCAACGCGGTGCGGATCCACGGCGGCTACGGCTACTCCACGGAGTTCGACGTCGAGCGCTACTTCCGCGACGCACCGCTGATGATCGTCGGCGAAGGCACCAACGAAATCCAACGCAACGTCATCGTAGGGCAACTCGTCGCGCGCGGTGGCATCTGACGGGCGATGACGCGCCGCATCACCCCTTGCTTACGTCAGCGCAGACGCACCGCCATTCTTCGTATTGAACGGATGCAACGACACCTTTCTCCCCGTCGAGCAGGCACGTGTATTCGTGACCCGGTTGCGTGAGGTCAACGCCCGGCCCGTGGTATATGCCGAACTGCCCATCGCACAACACGCTTTTGATGTCTTCGGCTCCGCCCGCGCAGCACATGCGGCACCCGCGGTCGAACAGTTCCTCGCCGAAATCTATGCACGCGCCGCCACCCCGCTGCGCCAGCGCACGTGAACAAGGACTACTTAACCCGAGACATCGTGAGACACCTCGTCGTGCGGTGAGATGTCTGCGTCGAGTCGTGTTAGCTGTTGGCTGTGTTCGCGGCGACCGCGTCGCGGGACCCAATCCCGCTCAGTATCAAGGAAACTACTTCAGTGAGGTGCACGGTCAGTCCTCCTGCTCCTGTTGCCTGACGGCCCGTAGGAGGGCGTAGGTCATGACGAAGTACCAGCCGGCGAAGACTGTCAGCGGGATCCAGAATGCAAGCACGCCGTTGTAGGCGAATGGGCCTTCGGTGAAGCAGATCACCAGCAACCCCGGCATGAACAGCAGGGCGCACCAGATGTTGAAGTAGCCCACCCAACGAGGGAAGACGGGATTCTCTCGGGAGTCGCGGAACACCGCGATGGCGATTGCGGTGGTCTGGACGATGGCGGGGGCGCCGAATCCCACCAGCGCCAGCCAGCCGAAGTCGCTGATCAACTGGATGTCGCCAGGGTCACGATCCGTGGGCCGGTAGGTTGCTGTCGCCATCGCAAGCATCGGGAACACGAAGAGCAGGGTCACGGTCGCGCCACTGGTGAGCTGAACCAGCGCCATCGGCGACCAGCGACCCTCTATGCGGTACATCTGCAGCGTGATCACGGCGGGGAAGAAGAAGCCCAGCCCGGCCGAGAGCATCGAGATCACCAACCCGACCCTGATTCGGGCGTGGTTTTCGGCGTAGAAGCGCGCGAGTTCCACGGCGGACTGGTTCGGGGTGGGCGGCGGAACCATACCCGCGATGGCCCAAAAGCCGAGGCCGAAGAAGACCATCAGGGCCGGCCCGGCCCAGATGCACCATCGTTGAGTCGTCGCGTTCATGGTTCCGTACACCCTTCCTTCGGGAGTCGGTGCCGACCGGCTGAGGTCTGCCGATCAGAGCTCCGCTGGGAACGGGTCGTTCTGGCCGCTGCAGTACGGGTCCACGGCGGCCTTTTTGCGAGGGGTCAGCAGCTCCTTGAGCACTCCCAGCCGGCCACCCTTGTCCTCGAGACGGAAGTGTTTGAGCATGGTACGCGCCGCGTTCTGGCCGGGCATACCGCTGATACCGGCGACCGGGTGAGTGCCCGACCCGGTGAGGTAGAGGCCTTCGACCGGGGTCTTGTACCCAGCGAAACCGGTCACCGGCTTGTTGGGGCCGAACCGGCTGATGGTCGGGTCCACGTGGTACACCGAACCGTCAATCGCCCAGAACCGTTGCTCGATATCGGGGAGCACAAGCGGGCGGACAGCCACCTGCATGTCCTCGACACCCTTGTAGTAGATCTCGGCGTCCTTGATGATGCTGTCGGTGATCTTCTTGCGGGCGACGTCCCAACCGTCTTCGGGGAAGGACGGGGTCAGGCCGGTCCAGAACCACCACAGGTCCTTGCCCGGCGGCGACATCGACGGGTCGAACGAGTTGGTCACCTGAGCCAGGCCCGGGATGGCGTCGGGCACCTTGCCGCGCACGCAGGCGCGCGCGGCCTCGAGTGCCTGTTCGTAGGTGTGGTAGCAGTTGCACGCCTGCCGCAGGTCGATGCCGTCGCCGCGCCACTTCTCGTGTTTGGACATGTCGACCCGGCCGGACAGCGCCACGTTGACCTTGGCGTCGGCGATACCGCGCTTGCGGGTGGGAATGTGGTCGGCGGCGTTTTGCTTCTTGGGCTCCAGCACGCCGCGCGGCAGTAGCCGGGTCAGCGTGGTCTTGGGGCTGCACGCGGTGAGAACCGCACGGCGGGCACGGATTTCGGCGCCGCCCTTGATACGCACGCCGGTGCAGCGGTTGTTGGTGACGATCAGTTCTTCGACGGGCGAACTGGTGATCACGTCGCCGTGGTTGTCCTTGATGACCCCGATCAGCGCCTTGGGCAGCGATCCGGTGCCGCCGTGGAACATCGCCACGCCATATTTGCTCAGCACACCCAGGTAGATCAGCGACCAGCCCGACAGATCGGCGTCGAACGGCATGAACGGCAGACTGGTCAGCAGGGGTGCGCGAATCATGTCGTGCTCAAAGCTCTCCTCGACCGCCTCGGCCTGCGAGCTCGACATCCAGCGTCCGAGCGCCACCAGTTGCCTACGGTTCTTCACCAGCGCGCGCGCCGACTTCAGAATGTTCTTGATCTCCGGCTCGGTGACGCTGGTCTGCATCATCGGCAGCCCGATCTCGACGGCGGCGTCAATCACCTCGTAGAGCTCGAGCAGCGCGCGGGCGTCCTTCTTGGAGAAATGCTCCAGCTCGGCTGCGGTCTTGCGGGGGTCGCGCCACAGCCCTAGCGATGCGCCGTCGGCGGAGAGTTGAAAGTGGGCGGGATCGATGACGGTCTGGCGCAGCCCATAATTGCGTGACAGTCCGAGGTCGCGGTCGATGGTGGTGGTCCGAAACAGTGACGCCTGGATCGAGGCCTCGTTGATCATGTACTCCGGCGCCTCGGGTGCAAAGGGATTCGTCGAGGTCATACCACCGGCGGTGGGGGAGGCCTCCACGACGAGGACGTCGAGCCCGGCCTTGGCCAGATATGCGGCCGCAACCAGCCCGTTGTGTCCCGATCCGACCACGACAACGTCGGCCTCACGCGGCGGGGGAGCGTCCTTCATGACCAGTCCTTCGATTGCCGGGGAGCGAGCGCCGCCCGCTCAGATCCATAATCTAAACTATATTAAATTATCATAAAACTCCAGACAGCACACCGCGCCCATGTGCAACTGCGGGGTGGGTGACATCGAGAGGCTTCAGGTCGACGTCTGGGACACGCCTCGCGCACCGAGCAGCATGCTCGGTTCCGCCGCATCGCAAATAGACGCTTTCGAAGCAACATCTGCGTGCGCATTTGCAACTACATTTCAGCACTTAGTCTTCCGGCACGCGCAGGCCGCGGACGGTGAGTTGCGTCATGGCGTCAACCATGCGTTTGTAGGAGACTTTCTTACCCAGGCCCATCCAATCACCGTGCAGGGCGGCTGAAAGCACCATGGCGAACATTGCGCGAACGGTGGCGCGCAGGTCGAAGTCGGAGAAGTGGCGTTCTTTGGCCTCGGTGGCGACGACTTCTTCGAAGAGGGCCAGTAGTCGGTCGAAGGCGCCGTTGATTTGCGCGGAGGCTTCGGGACTGAGTTCGTTGTATTGATGGGCTGCCATCAGGGCCAGCAGCAGTTCACGTTCACTGTGCAAGACGTCGAATAGCCCTGTGTACAGCGCCACTCCTTCCTGTTGGGGGCTTAGTTTTCCGTGTTCCCTGGACCGGTAGTCGGCGATGTAGTTGTCCATGAACTCGGCGAACGGGGTGACCACTGCCTCTTGGAAGAGGTTGGCCTTGGTGCCGAAGTGGCGAAAGATCATGACTTCGGTGAGTTGTGCGCGCTGGGCGATGTCGCGGGTCGAGGTGCCGTTGAATCCCTTTGCGGCGAAGACTTCCCGGGCGGCCCGCAAAATCAGCGTGCGGCCCTGCCCATGGACGCTGGTGCGTTCGGTGCTGCTCACCGGTTCACGGTAGTCCCTTGACGAAGCGTCTGGTGGTGACGACACCGGACCACGCGTGTCTCACACCGCCCCGGGTGTGGACTCGTAGCGCAGGCGGCGCTGTAGCAGCCAGGCGTTCATAGTTGTTCCGGCGACGAAGACCACGGTGGGGATCCAGAAGCCGATGATGCCGTTCCAGGAGAACGGGCCGGTTTTGAAGTACACCGCCAACACGCCGCCGGCGCCGGTGACGGCGACCCACAGGTTGCAGTAGGCGGCCCACCGCGGCCAGGCCGGCTGGGGCCGGTGGTCGATGAACGCGGCGATGGCCATGCAGACGTATTGCATGGAGTAGGTCGGGATGAAGATGGTCCAACACAGCCAGCCGTAGTCGTTGAAGGCGCGGATGATCTCCGGGCTGATTTCGGGGCGGAAGCTGGCCAGTAGCCAGAATAGGCAAATGATCTGGAAGATCATCGTCAGCATCACGGCGGCGCCGTACTGGATGGGCGCCAGCAGCGCGTTGGGGCCCTCGATCTTTTTCATCTCTGCAGACACGACAGCGAAAAACGGCAGCAGCAACGCCGAGGCGAACATCGCGCCAATCAGCCCGGCACGGATCGCGGCCCGGTTGTTCGCGTAGAACTCGGCGATGTGGGCTGCACTCCACGACTCCCCGGGTGGTGGGATGAACCCGGCGATGACCGCGAAGAACACCCCGAAGGTGACCACACACACCGGCCACGCCCAGATGCAGGCCAGCCAGATGCGCCGCCGGTACACGGCGTGCTCGGTTGCGATGTCGCTGATGGTGGTGGCCATGGGAGTGTTTCCTTTCGACGAAACGTCTTGTCTTGGAGGGTCTTTCAGGTGAGCACGTAAAGGACGGCCAAGGTCAGGCCCACCGCGGCGCAGTAGGTCTCGAAGATGCGGCGCAGCAGGGCGGGGGCTTCGCGCAGTTCCATGAAGTACAGCCCGACGAAGCGGATCTTGACGACGGCGATGACGATGATGGCCAGCGCGGTCAGGGTGTGCCCACCGTGGTTGTGGCCAAGCGCCCTGGACAACACGGTGGCCAGGGTCAGGACCAGCCAGACTGCGGAGGTTCGGGTGCGCAGGAGTGGGGCAAGAGCGGTCATGGCTGGGCTCCTAGCTGACCAGGTAGAGCAGCGGGAACAACACGATCCACAGCAGGTCGACCATGTGCCAGAAACATCCGCCGCCTTCTGCCCAGCTGAATTGCTTGGCGGTCAGTGCGGGCTTGCGGCTGGCATAGAGCAGGTATGTGAGCATGGCCAGCCCAAGGATCAGGTGGAACCAGTGCAGCCCGGTGAGTGCGTAGTAGAACATGAAGAACTCGTTGGTCAGCGGGGTGATCCCGGCCGCAATCTTGTCGTGGTATTCGATGACCTTCAGGACCGAAAAGGCCAGCCCGCAGGCGATCGCGCCGGCGATCAACCCGGCGGCGATGCCGGTGACCTTTCGGCGTAACGCGGTGACGGCCACCACGACCAGCAGCGAGCTCAACAAAAGCAGCAGCGTGTTGACCACACCGAAGCCTGGGTTCAGTGCCAGCTGGGAGTGGTTGAACAGCTGCGGGTTTCGGGATCGGTAATGCAGGTAGGTGCCGAACAGGACCGCGAAGATGAGCATGTCGCCGAAGATGAAGATCCACACGCCTTCTTCCCCAGGAACGTGGTGTCGCCGTCGCGTAGGCCTTTCGCGCACAGGCGGCGCCGATATGGTCACCGGCCACCCCTGACCCGGCTGGTCACGGAGGCGCGCCGCCTGGTGCGCAACACGGCGCGGGCGGCCTGCTGGCCGGGGATCCCGCAGATCCCGGCGCTGGGATGGGTACCGCCGCCCGAGATGAACAGCCCCTCGATCGGGGTGCGGTAGCCGGCGAACCCGGGTGCGGGCCGCAGCGGCCCGAATCGGGTCGCCACCGGGTCGACGTGATAGACGTTGCCGTCGGGGGAGCGGAAACGGGCCGCGATGTCCTCCGGGCTCTGCTGGCGGCGGTCGATTTGCAGGTCGGAGAGCCCGTCGAGGTATTTGGCAGCGTGCTCGAGGACCCTGTCGGCGGTGGGTCCGACGAGTTCTGACCACGGCCGGGTCGGGTTGGCCGGGGTGATGCCCGACCAGAACCAGAACGTGTCCTGCCCGTCGGGGGCCTGGGTGGGATCCATGCCGGTGGGCAGGATGGCAAACCCCGCCACCGGGTCGGGCACCTCGCCGCGCGCACAGGCGTCCCAGGCCGCGACGTGGTCGTCGAAGCTGGTCAGGCACAGCGCAGGCTTGCGCAGGTCGACGTCATCGCGGCGGTTGGCCTGATGCGTCGGCAGTGCGGCCCGCCCGCCCAGCGCCACGTCGATCTTGAACGACGACGCGTTGGTTGACGCGGTGGGGATGTGGTGCACCCGGCGGGTGAGTTCGTCGCTGAGCACCCCGTCGGGCAGCCATTGCGACAGGGTGACCTTGGCGTTGTTGGTGGTGATCACCTGGCCTGCGGTGACCTGCTCGCCGGTGTCCAGCCGCACGCCGGCGACCCTGCCCCCGTCCATCAGCAGTCCGTCGACCACCGTGCCGAACCGCAGTTGCCCGCCGGCGGCGGTGAAGCAGCGCGCCAGCGCGTCGGTGATGGCCCCGGTGCCCCCCTCAAACCGCCCCACACCCGAGCGGTGAATCAGCCCGAAGTAGATCAGGACCCAGGCGGTGCCGTCGGCGGAGATCGGCGCGAAGCACGGCACGGCCGCAAGCAGCGCCTTGATGCGGCGGTCGCGGAATCGGGTGTCGATGAACTCGGCCTGCGAGGTCGTCAGGAATTGTGTCAGCGGGCCCACCCGGCCGGGGTGGCGGGCGGATTTGAGGGCGC
>Ga0306925_10005117_pt1 | contig 11987 bp, 8 predicted proteins | sample flu12Cox44000176_FD_203755 | JGI IMG/M metagenome (GOLD analysis project Ga0306925, IMG submission 203755) | Lab enrichment of tropical soil microbial communities from Luquillo Experimental Forest, Puerto Rico - flux8day.12C.oxic.44.000.176 (v2)... | ecosystem: Environmental > Terrestrial > Soil...
CGGTACACGCTTCGGGCGCGTGCGGACCTCGAGGAAATTTACGAATTTCTCGAAAAAACAGCAACCCGCAGCGGCGCAACGGCAGGTATCGGCGATCGAGTGGCGGATAAGCTGGCTTGCCGATTTCCCGTACATGGCTCCGGCGACCGATGAAGCCGGGGTCCGCGAGTTGACGCTCGCGCGTCACCCATACAAAATTTATTACGAAGTGGCCGGTGAGGAAGTGCGCATCCTCCACAGTCGGCACGTGAGAAGAAGGCCACGGGAGCGCAAGCGCTGAGGAGGCCGACTTATCCTTAGCGCGGCAGCAATGTCGTGCCCATCAGGAATTTGTCGATGGCGCGGGCGCATTGGCGGCCTTCGCGGATCGCCCAGACGACGAGCGACTGACCGCGCCGCATGTCTCCAGCGGCAAAGATTTTAGGCACGGAAGTGCGGTAGTCGACGGTATTGGCGCGGACGTTGCCGCGCTGGTCGAGCTCGACGCCCGACTGCTCGATCATCCCTGGACGGCGTGGGCCGAGAAATCCCATTGCCAACAACACCAGATCGGCCTTCAAGGTGAAAGTGCTGTGCGGAATTTCCTGCATTACAAAGCGGCCGTCGGGACCCTTTGGCCAGTCGACGCGGATGCATTCGAGCGCCGTCACTTGACCATTTTCGCCGCGCGCCCTCTTCGTCAACACCGCCCAGTCGCGCTCGCACCCCTCCTCCTGCGATGACGAGGTACGCAATTTGAGCGGCCAATCGGGCCAGGTCAGCGCCTTGTTCTCCCGCTCAGGTGGCATCGGCAGAATTTCGAGCTGCGTGATCGAGGCTGCTCCTTGCCGCACCGAGGTACCGATGCAGTCGGAGCCGGTATCGCCGCCGCCGATCACGACGACGTGTTTGCCGTCGGCCGTGACCGTGCCATGCGGCGCGGCGCGCTCTTCGCTGTCACCGGCGTTTCGCTTGTTCTGTTGGGGCAGAAAATCCATTGCGAAATGGATGCCGTCGAGCTCGCGGCCCAGGACTTCGAGATCGCGCGGCGCTTCGGCGCCGCCGGTCATCGCCACTGCGTCGAATTCGTCGAGCAGCGCCGCGACCGGCACACCGCCGCCGACCTCGAGCTCGGTGTGGAACGTCACACCCTCGGCTTCCATCTGCGCGATGCGGCCGTCGATAAGCCACTTTTCCATCTTGAAGTCGGGAATGCCGTAACGCAGCAATCCACCGATGCGGTCGGATTTTTCGAATACCGCGACCCAATGCCCGGCCCGCGCCAGTTGCTGCGCACAGGCAAGCCCCGCCGGGCCCGACCCCACCACAGCTACCTTTTTGTCGGTGCGCCGCCCGGGTACAACCGGCTCGATCCAGCCCTCCCGCCAGCCGCGGTCGACAATCGCGCATTCGATTGTTTTTATTGTGACCGGATTGTCGTCGATGTTGAGGGTGCAGGCGGCTTCACACGGCGCCGGGCAGATCCGGCCGGTGAATTCCGGGAAATTGTTCGTCGAATGCAATACCTTCAGCGCCGCCCGCCACTGGTCGCGATAAAGAAGATCGTTCCAGGTCGGGATGATGTTGTTGACCGGACACCCCTCGTGGCAGAACGGTATGCCGCAATCCATGCAGCGCGCCGCCTGCCTCCGGTTCTCGCCATCCGGAAGCGGTTTGACGAATTCCCTCCAGCTGCGGCTGCGGGTTTCCGCCTTCTCGTAAGGGCGATCGCGCCGCTCGATCTCGAGAAACCCGGTCGGCTTACCCATGGTTCGTCATACCCACGCGAGAGGGTATAACCCAGTTGTCTCGCAAGCTTGTTGCCCAGCCTCCATCCAAGATCGTCATCCCGGCGGAGGCCGGGTTCCAGGGTTCCGCTGCACCATAGTGGCCATGAACGCATTGGCAGCGAAACAAACTCGGAGTGTCGGCGACTTGCAGCACGATGGGCCCCGGTCGGAGCTTATCCTCGGGCCGCGCAAAGCGCGGACCCGTGGGCCGGAATGACAAGGTTGCGCGCGTCATTCCGCGGCCTCGATGCGTGCGGCTTCGCGCTCGGCGCGCAATTCGAGCAGCGCGCGGCGGTAGTCCTTTGGCGTGATCTTTACGAAAGAGGCGAGCGTGTTGTCCCAGTCCTCGAGCAGCGCACGTGCACGCGCACTGCCGGTATAGAGGTAATGGCGCTCCAACAGGATGCGCAGCCGCGCGGCGTCGAAACGCAACGGGTTGCCCATGCCGTTCTCGTAGACACTCGGCGCGCGTTGCCGCGGCCGGTCTTCGGGGTCGGCATCATCGTCATCCTCGGCCGCGGCGACCGCTTCCAACTCGACTTCACTCTTATTGCACAGACTCGCAAAGCGGCCGTTCGGGTCCCAGACATAAGCGATGCCACCCGACATGCCGGCGGCGAAATTGCGTCCAGTGTCGCCGATCACCGCGACAACGCCGCCGGTCATATATTCACAGCCGTGATCACCGGTGCCTTCGACGACGGCGACGGCGCCCGAATTGCGCACCGCAAAACGCTCGCCGGCAACGCCCTCGAAATAGGCCTCGCCGGCAATCGCGCCGTAGAGCACGGTATTGCCGATGATGATGTTTTCGGTCGGCTCACGCTGCGCCTGCGGCGGCTGGCGCACGATCAGCCGTCCGCCCGACAGGCCCTTGCCAGTATAGTCATTGGCGTCGCCATAAAGCTCCAATGACACGCCGTGCGCGAGAAACGCGCCAAAGCTCTGACCGGCATTGCCGCGGAAGGTCGACCAGATCGTGTCCTGTGGCAGCCCGCCATGGCCATAACGCCGCGCCACCTCGCCCGACAGCATCGCGCCGACGGTGCGATGGACATTCCTGAGCGGACGCTCGATGCGCACCGGCTCGCCACTTTCTAGCGCCGGCTGAGCCGCAGCGATCAACTCATTGTCGAGCGCCCTGTCGAGATGGTGCTGCTGCCGCTCGCAATTGTAGATCGCGACGCCGGGCTTGGCCCGCTCCTGATAGAGCAGCCGCGACAGGTCGACGCCTTTGGCTTTCCAATGGTCGATCGCGCGCACCATGTCGAGCTTGTCGACACGGCCGACCAGCTCGCTGAAAGTGCGGAAGCCGAGGCTTGCCATCAGCTCGCGTACTTCCTCGGCGACAAAGAAGAAATAATTGATGACGTGCTCGGGTTCCCCGGTGAAGCGCTTGCGCAATGCCGGGTCCTGCGTCGCAATGCCGACCGGGCAGGTATTGAGATGGCATTTGCGCATCATGATGCAGCCGGCGGCGATCAACGGCGCAGTGGCAAACCCGAATTCATCGGCGCCGAGCATCGCGCCGACCACGACGTCGCGTCCCGTGCGCAGCCCGCCATCGACCTGCACTGCGATGCGGCCGCGCAGTCCGTTGCGCACCAGGGTCTGCTGCGTCTCGGCCAGCCCGATCTCCCACGGCGAGCCGGCATGGGTCAGTGATGTCAATGGACTGGCGCCGGTGCCGCCCTCAAAGCCGGCAATCGTCACATGGTCGGCGCGCGCCTTGCTGACCCCGGCCGCAACCGTGCCGACGCCGACCTCCGAGACGAGCTTCACCGAGATGCGCGCCCGCGGGTTAGCGTTTTTGAGATCGTGGATCAGCTGCGCCAGATCCTCGATCGAATAGATATCGTGGTGCGGCGGCGGTGAAATCAGGCCGACGCCGGGTGTCGAGTAGCGCACGCCGGCGATGATTTTATCGACCTTGCGGCCGGGCAATTGGCCGCCTTCGCCAGGCTTGGCGCCCTGCGCCATCTTGATCTGCAGATCATCGGCATTGACGAGGTACTCGGTCGTCACACCAAAGCGGCCCGAGGCAACCTGCTTGATCGCCGAGCGCATCGAGTCGCCATTGGGCAGCGGCTTGAAGCGCTGCGCCTCCTCACCGCCCTCGCCGGTATTGGATTTGCCGCCGATGCGGTTCATTGCAATCGCCAATGTCGTATGCGCCTCGCGGCTGATCGAGCCAAAGCTCATCGCGCCGGTCGCAAAGCGCTTGACGATCTCGCGCGCCGGTTCGACCTCGTCGAGCGGTACCGGCTCGTCGGCGAATTTGAACGACATCAGGCCGCGGATCGTCAGGCGCCGCTCGCTCTGGTCGTTGATCGTCGCGACAAACGCGCGGTATTCAGCCAGCGAATTGCCGCGCACCGCGTGCTGCAATTTGGCGACCGATTGCGGCGTCCACGCATGGTCCTCGCCGCGCAGACGGAACGCGTAGTCGCCGCCGGCGTCGAGCATTTCCCGGTACACCAGATTGTCGCCATAAGCGTTCCGGTGCCGCGCGACGGCTTCCAGCGCGATCTCGTGCAGCCCCACCCCTTCGATCGTCGTCGCCGTGCCGGTGAAGTACTTCTCGACAAAATCGCTGGCCAATCCGACGGCATCGAAGATCTGTGCGCCGCAATAGGATTGGTAGGTCGAGATCCCCATCTTTGATATAACTTTGAGGATCCCCTTCCCGACCGCCTTGATGTAGTTGCTTTGCACCTGCTCCGCGGTGAGCGGCAGGTCGTTCTCGACGCGGATCTGCTCCAGCGTCGCAAATGCGAGATAGGGGTTGATCGCCTCGGCGCCGTAGCCGGCGAGTGCACAGAAATGATGCACCTCGCGCGCCTCGCCGGTTTCGACGACGATCCCGGTACTAGTGCGCAGACCCTGGCGGATCAGGTGATGGTGCACCGCCGAGGTGGCAAGCAGCGCCGGGATCGGCACCCGCTCGGCCGAGACCGCGCGGTCGGACAGGATCAGGATGTTGTGCCCCGCCAGCACCGCCTCGGTCGCCTCGCGGCAGAGCCGGTCAAGCGCCGGCGCCATGCCGTCCGCACCCTCCGCGGCCGGCCAGGTCGCGTCCAGCGTGTCGGTTCGGAACGCGCTGACCAGCTTTTCGATCGCGTGGATCTTTTTGAGGTCGCGGTCGGTCAAGATTGGTTGCGAGACCTCGAGCCGGTAATGCGTGCCGGCCTCGTGCCCCAGCAGGTTCGGCCGCGGACCTATCATCGAAACGAGCGACATCACCAGCTGCTCGCGGATCGGATCGATCGGCGGGTTGGTGACCTGCGCGAAGTTCTGCTTGAAATAGTTGTAGAGCAGCTTCGGCTTGCTCGACAGCGCCGCGATCGGCGTGTCGGTGCCCATCGAGCCGACCGGGTCGTCGGCCTCGCGCGCCATCGGCTCCAAGAAGAACTGGATGTCCTCCTGTGTATAACCGAAGGCCTGCTGGAGATCGAGCTGCGCCATCGGGTCGTTGCGCCGCGCCGGGGTGAGGGTCTCGGACCGCTGTTCGGAGACCCGCTCCTCAAGGTCCGGCAACTCGTGCAATTTGAACTGCGTCGCTTCGAGCCATTCGGCGTATGGGTGCTCGGCGGCGAGCTTGCGCTTGATCTCGTCGTCGTCGACGATGCGGCCCTCTTCGAGGTCGATCAGCAGCATTTTGCCCGGCTGCAACCGCCATTTGCGCGTGATGTTCACCTCCGGCACCGGCAGCACCCCGGCTTCGGAGGCCATGATCACGTGATCGTCGTCGGTGACGATGTAGCGCGCTGGCCTGAGCCCGTTGCGGTCCAAGGTCGCGCCGATCTGGCGGCCGTCGGTAAAGGCGATCGCCGCCGGCCCGTCCCACGGCTCCATGAGCGCCGCGTGGTACTCGTAGAATGCGCGCCGCTGAGGGTCCATCAACGAGTTGCCGGCCCACGCCTCGGGGATCAGCATCATCATCGCATGCGCAAGCGAGTAACCGCCGCCGATGACGAGCAATTCGAGTGCATTGTCGATGCAGGCGGTGTCGGATTGCCCCGGCCCGATCAGCGGCACCATTTTGGCGAGATCGGCACCCAACAATTCCGAGGTCATCGCCTGGCGCCGCGCCGCCATCCAGTTGACGTTGCCGCGCACGGTATTGATCTCGCCGTTATGGCAGAGGAACCGATAGGGGTGTGCCAACCGCCACGATGGGAACGTGTTGGTCGAAAACCGCTGATGCACGAGGGCGAGCGCCGAGACAGTCAGCGGGTTGCGTAGATCCTCATAGAAGCTTCCGACCTGCGGAGCCAGCAGCAGGCCCTTGTAGACGAGGGTGCGAGTCGAGAAGGACGGCATGTAGAGGTGCCGCAACTCGGGCATCCCGTGGTATTCAGCGAGCGCCGTGACGCTGTTGAGGGCCTGCTTGCGGATTGTCAGGATCTTGCGCTCGAACGCATCCTGATCGGTGATCGCGCGGTCACATGCGACGATCGCCTGCGAGATCCACGGCATCGTCTCGATGACCGTGGCACCGAGCCCGGTGGTGTCGGTCGGCACATCACGCCAACCGATGAGTTTCTGGCCCTCAGCCTCGATGAAATCTTCGACGTGCTGCTTCGCGATTGCCCGGGCCTGCTCGTCCGATGGCAGAAAGCACATCGCTACCGCGTAGCGGCTGGGCTCAGGCAGGCTCAGCCCCTGGCGGTCGGCCCAGTCGCGCAACAGCGTATCGGGCATCTGGATGAGGCAGCCGGCCCCATCCCCGACGAGGGGATCGGCACCGACCGCACCGCGATGGTCGAGATTGACCAGGATCTGCAGACCGCGCGCGATGATATCGTGCGATTTTCGCCCCTTGATGTTGGCGACGAAACCGATGCCGCACGAATCATGTTCGTTGCGCGGGTCGTAGAGGCCGTGTCTCCCTGACAATGCCATCGCGTATGCTCTTCACCCAGGCTTGTTGACGCGAATTTGACCACAGCGCCGCCGCGAAGCGGCACGAATGCCATAATATGCACAAGATTGCCGAGGACGCGAATCGGTAAAATCCGAGGGAACCTAAAAATCAGCCCCTTAGGAGCCGGGAGGACAAGCCGCATGCCCAAGGCCTATCTCGTTGTTCGCGCCGAGGTGCGCGATGTCGCCGCTCGGGCTCCGTTTGATCACTGGTACGCGACCGATCATTTGCCATGGGCGATGAAGGTTTTCGGCGCAGCGCGAGGCTGGCGGTGCTGGAGCCGCACCGACTCGGCGGTCCATTATGCGTTTTACGAATTCGCCGATGCCGCGGAGGCGGAGGCGCTGATCGGTTCGGAAGTGATCAGGCCGCTTGTCGCCGATTTCGACCGCGTCTGGGGCGACCGGGTGTCGCGGCGCCGCGAAATGTTGGAAATCGTGCAGGAGCTCGCGCCATAGGCGCCCGCGCATGGTGGCGGTGCGCGGTGCTTGCAACCTCACTGCTGGCTTCACGGGCAGCGGGCGGTGCTGCTCAGACCGGCTCAAGGCGCCTGGGATTGGGCGGCGGCAAGCAACCTCTTCATCCCGGTCGAGAACCTGGAGGCCGAAGCGATCACGCTCCTGTTGCGGATCGAAAGCGATCCCGGCCGCGATTTGCGCGCCAAGGCAGTGATCGCGCCGCACAGCGCCGGAGATCTCGCGATCTGGATCAACGCGCCCTCGCCCCGCTCTATTGGCATGATCCCGGAGCCCGGTCCTATCGCCGGCACAATACCGGTGACCGCAACCGAAGGCTCGGTCGATCCCTCACATGTCTCCTCCATCCGGCTCGGCGTAGCATGGCCCTCGACCCCGGCGGGCGCTGCGGCTGGTGCTGCTCAATGTCGGCGGCGGGTGGCCCGGCGAGCTCGACAAGAGCACGCTCGGCCACCCGGGCAAATACACTCATTGCGTCGCCGAAAACGAAGCGGCGAGCCCGTGGGCGCCCTATCACGTCGAAAAAGGCTTCAGTTTCCAAGAGTCGACCGTCCCCAAGAGTCGACCGTCTTCGTGCTGGCCGCGGAACCGCTGCACACCGTCACCAACCATGTGGCCGACGATCCCGAAGGCATCCTCGGCAGCATCTGCTCGGCAGTGGGCACGAGCGCCAACAACAATGCGGCCTCCAGCGGGCACTGCGCGGTGGTGATCGGTCCGAAGCATGCGCGCACGATCGCCGGCAAAGGCTGGACGAGACATGACGTGCGCAATTACCTGGCGATGCACGCCTACAACTTGTTTTCGGAGATCAGCTTCAACGGACGCTACGGCAAGATCTATAACCGCAACCTGCCGAAATGATACCGGCGCGAGCCGGAGGAGCGGATTCCGATCGTGCCGAGCCCCGACCACATCCATCTTTTCGTGATCGGCGGCGAAGCGGGCCGGTTTCCGCCTTCATCCCCGGGTGGGGCCACATGTCCTCCCTGGTTGCTGCGCAGTATCGAAACCCTGCGCAGCTCAAGGCGCCGATCTGCGTCGACGGCACGTGTTATCTGTAATCGTCTTGCGCTTCAGAAGCCGAGGTTTCACGCCGAGGCCCCGCGACTATTTATTAGTACTAGTACTAATACTCTTACTACTACCACTGCTACCTGCGCGCAGGTCATTGGTGTCGCCGACAGTGCTCAAGCGATCTGCCCATCCTGCCGGCAGATGGTCTTTGTTCTCGGCGACAAAATCATTCATCGTACCGTCGGGATGCGCTTTCTTCCATTTTGAGTACAAGTGGTGCACATACATCCCACCGGCGCACCCGCCAAAGATGCCGAGAAATGTATGGTGGGCCATATGTCCGGCGACGCCACCCAGCGCCGCGCCTTGGAGACAACCCTTTGCATTGGCCGTTTGAACCGTCAGCAAACAGATTGCAGCACTGGCTAACAATAAGCGTCTCATTGGACCGAACCTGAGGAGTGTACGGCCGATAAGCCCCGCGCGACATTCACCGGCGCCGAGGCACACTCGACCACCTAGCGGTTTCAGTCAAGCCTCGCCTAAGCGGATCGGGCGGCCCTGGTGTTGCGGTGCCCGGTATGGATACCCCACGCGGCATGCCGCTCTTGCTCAAATCAAACACGCCGAAAAAAGCGAAACGGCGAGTGGCGCTTACCGGAACATCCGGCCTTCAGGCGGCAGGCCCAGCAGAATCTGACCGACGGTCTCGAAATGGATCGGGCGGCCCTGGCCCTGCTGCGTGCCGGCGTGGATGTCGCGCAGCCGGCGCTCGAACGGGTTGTCGTTGAAGATCGCGGTGGCGCCGGCGGCATGGTAGACGGTGGCAACGACGTCACGCGCCTGATGGATCGCCCAGGTCGAAGCGAGCCGCAGCTGCCAGTGCTTGTCGAGCCCGAAATCACCCTTCTCTTCGGCCTCCTCCCACATCTCCCGCAACGTCGTGTGGATGAAGGCGCGCGCCGAGCGCAGCTTCGCCTCCGATTTCGCGACTTCGGATTGGATCACATTGTTCTCGCGCAAGGTCTTGCGGGCACCGCGCGGGATCTTGTCGCGCGCCAGCTCGACAAATGCCTCTAGCGCGCCGCGGGCGATGCCGAGCGATACGTTCGAGAACCCCATCGCATAGATCATGCCGCTGGTGAACCGATAGAGCAGCCCGGGCTCGCGCCGCTCGGCCTCGTTGTCGCGCGAGCAGGTGTATTTCTGCGGCACGATGAGATCGTTGAGGGCGTAGCTGTCGCTGCCGGTCCCTCGAAGCCCGATGACATGCCAATTGTCGATGATCTCGGCGCTCGATTTCGGGAACAACACAGTCCGCACGAACGGCCGGCCATTGGGGTTCATGCGCGGCGTGCCGTCCGACTCGAAGATCGGCACATGCGCGCCGAGCCAGGTCGCATGCCGGCTGCCGGTGGCAAATCCCCAGCGCCCGGTGACGCGGATGCCGCCCTCGACCGCGACGCCACGGCCGGCGCCCGGCAGATCCGGCCCCCAGGCGAGAATCCCGCGCGGCGGCCCGAAGATTTCGCGCGCCACTGCCGGTTCGAGGTAGGGGGCGGACATCGAGCAGCCCGAGTTCTGCCCGAGGCACCAGGCGGTAGAGGGGTCAGCCCCGGCGATCTCCTCCAAGACCTGGACATAAGTGAGCGGATCGAGCTCGGCGCCGCCCAACGAGCGGGGCAGCAGCATGCGGAAGAAGCCGCCCTCGATCAGCGCCTCGACGATCCGCTCCGGCAGCTCGCGAAGCTCCTCGATCTCGTCCGAAGCGGCCGACAGCGTCGGCACCAGCTCACGCGCCTTTTGCAGGTAATCGGTATCGCGCACCTCGGCGCGAGGCTTCTCCAGCGAGATCGACGACATTCTTCTTCTCCCGCAAACGGGCGCAACATACATCGACCGCGGCCGCGCCGGCGACGATTTCCGCGCAACCCACCCTCGCTTACGCAGCAATCGCGCGCCACCAGCGCCGGGTGAACAGCATCGCAAGGATGCCTGCGCCGCCGGTCGTCACGATGGCCCAGGAGGCGCCGATGAACCCAGCCAACAGGCCGAGATGGATGAACCCGATCATACCGATACCGATACACACCGAAAGGACACCAAAGATACGGCTGCGCATCTCGGGCGGCGCCGAGAGGTAGACGAGCGTCGCCTGCATGATGCTGAAGCCGGAATTGGCGAAACCAGTGATGATCAGCACAGTGCCGGCGAGCACCGGATAGGGCGCGAGCGCGAAGACCGGCAGCATCACCAGATATACCAACACCCCGCCGATATAGAGCCGTGCGAACAGCGGCGGCTTGGCGAAGAGCGCTATCAGGATGGCGCCGCAGAACGCACCAACCCCGTCCATGCTGGCGAGCAGGCCGATGCCGGCGGCACCGAGGCCGAGATTGTCCTGGCCGATCACCGGGATCATGGTGGTGAACGGCCAGCCGAACGTGTTGTAGATCACCGTGACGACCAAGGTTCCGATCAGCCGCCGGTCGCGGCGCACGAGCATGAACCCCTCGATCATGCGCGCAAATATGCTGGCCGCGCCCGATGCCCGGAAGCTGTTGTGCTGGCCGATGCGCAGTGCCGCCACGAGTGCGACCGAATAGCCGAGGACGCTGACCGCAAACGCGCCGCCGATCCCAACGGTCGCGAGCAGCACGCCGCCGAGGGTCGGACCGAGCATGCGGCTGGCATTGTTGGCGCCGACGTCGAGCGACATCGCTGCGCTCATGCGCTCGGGGCCGACGACCTCGCCAATCATCGTGCGGCGTACGGGGTTGTCCGTCGTCCACGCAATGCCGTTGAAAAAGCTGGCGAGCGCGATGTGCCAGACAGCGAGCGCGCTGGTCCAGGCAAGCAGCGCCAGGATCACCGAGCTCGACAGCATCGAGAGTACAACAATGACAAGCGCAATTCGCCGTTCGAGCCGCTCAGCCAGGACGCCGATGACAGCACCGAACAAAGTCATCGGCAGCATCCGCAGCATCGTCAGCATCGCCACGATGAACGGCGAGCCAGTGTGCTGATAGGCGAACACCGCGACGGCGAGCATCTCGAGCCAGCGCACCGCGAAAACGACAACGCCGACGACCCAAAGCCGCCGGAAGTCGGGCTCGCCGAGCAGCCATGCCGGGCGGGCGGCAAAGTGGGAAGCCACGCTCATGATCGATCGCAAAGCTAGCGCGACAATCACGGCTGGCGATGGAGCTGTCTCTGCAATTCTGTCATGCACCGCCTTGCACTTAACCTGTGCGCGGATATGACGCTTTTCTGACGGCGCGATCCGCGGCAAGATCTGCGGTTACCAGGGAACGCAAAAGCACAAGATCGGGAATCGGCGGGCAGACGCCGACGCCCACCTGGCGGGCAACAGGGGAAGAGTCAATGTCGACGGAGGTCGAACTCAAGCTCTCAGCTCGACCGGCCGATCTGCCCGAATTGAAGCGAGCACTTCTCGCGATGACGCCAGGCTCCCTCGCCACACGGGAGCAGCTGACCAGCACCTATTACGACACAGAGACCCTGGCGCTGCGCGAACGCGGTTTGAGCCTGCGGGTCCGCGAGCAGGCAGGACGTTTCACGCAGACCGTCAAGGCGGCAGACGACACCGCGACGGGGATGCTGTCGCGCGGCGAGTGGGAGGACGCACTCGCCGAGAACCGCCCCAACGCCGACGCTCCTCTGGGCGGCCCGCATCTCCCGCACGGGTCAGGCGCGAACCTGCGCCCGCTCTTCGTCACCGACGTCACGCGTACGGTCGTCGAAATTGAACCGCGCGCCGGTAGACGGATCGAAGCA
>Ga0306925_10005118_pt1 | contig 11987 bp, 9 predicted proteins | sample flu12Cox44000176_FD_203755 | JGI IMG/M metagenome (GOLD analysis project Ga0306925, IMG submission 203755) | Lab enrichment of tropical soil microbial communities from Luquillo Experimental Forest, Puerto Rico - flux8day.12C.oxic.44.000.176 (v2)... | ecosystem: Environmental > Terrestrial > Soil...
TACCGATGGAGAAGGCTGCGTCGGGATTGATCTCGAACAATTTGGCGGGCTGGCCGCGCTGAGCTGTCTTCCGTCCAAAATCCTGAATCAGCCCGATCCGCAACAAGCGATCAGTGATGTTAAACAGCGTCTGGTTTGATAGCGCCGTGAGGCGGGCAATTTCGACGCGAGATACTGGCTCGTTCAGCCGGACCGTATCCAAAACCACGCGCTGATTCAGGAGGTGCGCATGTTCCAGGTTGGTACCGCTTTTCGCTATCGTTCTTTCCGGAGGCCGTTTCATCAGGTTCCGGCGGCTAACGCCAGATTGTATTGCTAACCGGATATTGCATGACGACCGCTGTCATGCAATATCCGCCGCGCAGGCTGTGAATACTTTTGCGCTCAAGAAAAGCGAAAAAACCGATTCCAACGGCCAGGACGCGGATGAATAGAGTGCTCAAAAAGAAATCTGGTAAAGTAGAGAAACGACATGATGGTCTTATGCGGGACAGCACGCTACTGGGCCGAATGGTCTGCTTACTGGTGACGATGCTCCATCTTACAGCCACCTCCCGGGCGGACAGCGACGATGACCGAGCAAGGCAGATTCTCGCTCAGATGACCCTTCGTGAGAAAATCGATTACCTCGGTGGCGTCCACGCCATGTCGATCCGCCCGATTCCCCGGCTCGGATTACCAGAGATTCGAATGAGCGATGGTCCGCTTGGTGTGAGGCAGGATAAACCGAGCACCCGCTATCCAGCCGGCATCGCCTTAGCGGCAAGCTGGGACCAGGCGCTGGCAGAGGAGTTGGGGATCTCAATGGCTCGCGATTGCCGGGCACGGGGAATTCACATTCTCCTCGCGCCCGGGATCAATATTAATCGAGTGCCGAATGGCGGCAGAAACTTCGAGTATATCTCCGGAGAAGATCCCTACCTTGCCTCCCGCCTGGTTGTTTCGTTCATTCGGGGGGTTCAGGGCCAGGGAGTACTGGCGACAGCCAAGCACTTCGCGGCGAATAACCAGGAATTCGGCCGGATGAACATCAGCGCGGTGGTCGATGAACGAACGCTGCGAGAGATCTACTTGCCGGCGTTTCGGGCAGCGGTGGAAGAGGCGCACGTTGGCGGCGTGATGGACGCCTATAACAGAGTGAACGGGGTATACTGCACCGAGAATGACTGGCTGAACAACCAGATCCTCAAAGGCGAGTGGCGGTTTGACGGGATACTGATGTCGGACTGGGGTGCGACGCATTCAGTGGTTCCTGCAGTCATTGGCGGCTTGGACCTTGAGATGCCGTCCGGAGAATTTCTTAGCTACGAGAAGCTGCTTCCGGCGCTGGCCGACGGAAGCATCCAGGAGAGCCAGATTGACGACAAAGTGCTGCGAATTCTGCGCACGATTGTTCGTATGGGATTCCTCGACCGGGACCAAAAGGATAGCCGGATTCCCGAGAATGACCCTCACAGTGCGGAGACGGCCCGCAAAGTGGCCGAACAAGGGATTGTCTTACTCAAGAACGAGCATCAGTTGCTTCCGCTCGATCGCGCGAACTTGAAATCTGTCGCGGTATTTGGTCCTGATGCGCATCCTGGGGTGCCAACAGGCTGGGGAAGCTCGTTCGTCAAACCTTTCCATGCCGTGAGTATGGTCGACGGACTTCGGCAAAGACTGGGAGCTGGCGTAAAAGTTGATTTTTTCGCCGCCGGGGTCGGTAACTTTGCCACTTCCAAATTCGAACATCAAGACCAGACTGGTGAGTACCGGGATGGATTGAAGGGTGAGTATTTCGATAATGCCACCTTTTCCGGCGAGCCAATTCAAACCCGGGTCGATTCGCATATCGATTTTGATTGGAGCAACAGCTCGCCCTCGGTGGGCTTTTCGACCGACCGCTTCACGATTCGCTGGACCGGTGTGATTCGTCCCGAGACCAGCGGTCTGCACGTTTTTCGGGAACGCTCGGACGACGCCATGCGGGTCTTCCTCGATGGTGCGCCCCTGATAGACGATTGGCAGGATCACGCGCCAAGAACAGCGATCAAGACCAGATACCTCGAAGGAGGCAAGACTTACAAATTGCAAATCGAATTCAGAAATCGCGGAGGCGGCGCGGTGGCCCAGTTTGCCTGGGCGCCGGTGGCAGTACCGGACGCGGTGAAGGACTACGACGCAGCGATCGTGTGCGTCGGATTCGACGAGGGGAGCGAGGGAGAATCTTTTGACCGAACGTTTGCCTTGCCAGAGGGGCAGGATGAACTGGTCCGCAGCGTTGCTGATAAGAACCCCAACACGATTGTTGTGCTTTATTCAGGCGGAAACGTTGATACGCGCAACTGGCTTTCTCGAGTGCCGGCGCTGCTCCACGCCTGGTATCCGGGACAGGAGGGTGGGTCGGCGCTGGCAGAGATTCTGCTCGGAGAAGTCAATCCTTCCGGAAAACTGCCTGTTACGTTTGGGCGGCGCCCAGAAGATGACCCTGCGTTCGGCAGCTATCCGAGCCGGGACGGCGGGCAGACGGCTCACTACAATGAGGGTATTTTTGTCGGTTACCGTGGCTATGATCGGAACTCGACGGTGCCCCTTTTCCCCTTTGGATATGGCTCGTCCTATACCCGGTTCGACTACTCAGATTTGCAAGTCCGCTCGAAAACGGGCTCCGACTCCGCCGAGGCCGCTTCGCGGCGGGTTTTGTATGACGTCACCTTCAAAGTGACAAACTCGGGGGATCGGCCGGGAGCCGAGGTGGCGCAGCTTTATATTCATCCAATCGATCCGCCAATTGAGCGGCCACCCGCAGAGTTGAAAGGATTTGCGAAGGTGCATTTGGAACCAGGTGAAACCAAAGTCGTGGTTCTGAGTCTGGATCGGAGTGCGCTGACTTATTTTAATCCTGCCCAGCGGGACTGGGAGGCAAATTCCGGAGGTTACGAAATCGAAGTGGGAGCGTCATCGCGTGACATTCGGCTGAGACAGCGGATCGACTATCAGAGCCCGGTGAGGCAGCAATCCGGTGCGTCAAAGTAAGCAAGTACGACGGAGAATGGTTCATGCTATTGAGTGAGACAGAAACGTTACGGCAAGTGCTGGAGGTAGTGACCCCAACTGATTCAGAGCAGATCAGTACTTGGAAAGCTGGCGGCAGAATACTCGCGGAGGAAGTCGCTGCCGGGATCGCGCTGCCGCGGTTCGACAATTCGACGATGGACGGTTACGCCGTGCGGGCCGCCGAAGCAGTGGCCGGCGCGCGGCTTCGGGTGACGGGCGAACAACCGGCCGGGCCAGATCTCGGATTGACTTTAACAGATCGCGGGGCAATCCGAATTTACACGGGTGCCCCGATTCCAAACGGGGCCGACGCCGTCGTGATGCAGGAGGATTGCGAGTTGGCCGGCGCCGATATCATTGTGCGGGAACCGGTGGAAGGTGGTGAAAATATCCGGGTTCGCGGTGGCGATCTGGCTGAGGGGCAGGTAATCGCTCGGGCTGGAGCTCGCCTGTCAAGCGCGCTTCTGGCCGTGTTGGCATCCCAGGGTCGGGAGACTGTGCAGGTCTATCGTCGACCCAGGGTGTCCGTGCTTGCGACTGGCAGCGAACTTCGAACGCCGGACCAGCCACTTGCCGAAGGGGAAATTTTTGACACAAACCGAATTATGCTGGCCGACCTGGTAGAGCGGGCTGGAGGCATTCCGGTCGTCTTCGACGTGATATCCGATGAGGAGGAGGCCCACCTGGCAGCCTTCGGGCGCGCGACCGGGTCGGAAGTGATCGTGGTTGCGGGCGGTGTATCCGTCGGAGAAAAGGATCTCGTCAAGCCGACCCTGCAAAAGCTTGGGTGCAAAATGAGGCTGTGGCGTGTTGCCATCAAGCCGGGTAAGCCTTTTCTGTTTGGGCACCTTGGGAAAACACTGGTGTTTGGTCTGCCGGGCAATCCGGTATCGGCATTTGTTACCTTTCTGCTCTTTGTACGTCCCGCGATTCTGCGGATGGGGGGTGTCAGTGAGATTTCGCTGCCGGTGAGGCGAGTTCAAACGGGCGAGGAGTTGACCAACGGCGGGGATAGACCCCATTATCTGCGCGGTCAGATCACCGCTGGGGCGTTCCGCCAGGTGGGACGGCAGGAGTCGCACGCTCTGTTTGCCTTGTCCCAGGCGAACGCGCTCGTGCGCGTCGATGCGCGCCAGACGATAGCGAGCGGAGTGGAGTTAGAGGCAATTTTGCTGGTTGATTAGGAGTCAACGCGAAATGATACTTCCTTAATATGGTGGCCCTCAAACAAGGATACGACCTGGCCGAAGAGGTACGTCGGCTCAAGGAAGAGCGGAACGCCGTCATTCTGGCGCATAACTACCAGGTTCCCGAAATTCAGGACCTGGCGGATTACGTGGGCGACTCCCTGGGTTTGAGCTACCGGGCCAAAGAGACTGGGGCCGATGTCATTGTTTTCTGCGGCGTCCATTTTATGGCCGAAACGGCAAAAATCGTGAACCCGGGGAAGACTGTGGTCCTGCCGGATCTCGAAGCCGGATGCTCACTCTCCGAGTCGTGCCCGGCCGACAAGCTGGAGGCTTTCCTCGCGCAAAACGCGGTCAAGAATTACTACGTTATCGCCTATATTAACTGCAGCGCCGGCGTCAAAGCTTTCTCGGACGTCATTTGCACCAGCGGAAATGCAGTGAAAATCGTTGAGAGTGCCCCTGCGGATCGGAATCTTTTGTTCGTTCCGGACCAGAATCTTGGGGCGTGGGTGCGGGAGCGGACCGGTCGCAAGATGGATCTCTGGCGGGGCGTCTGCTATGTTCATGTCGAATTCACTCAGAACAGCATCAACGCAGTTCGCGGCGAATATCCAGATGCTCCCGTCGTAGCACACCCGGAGTGTACCTACGCGGTCCGAATGCTAGCCGACGAGATCTGTTCGACCGAAAAAATGGTCAGTTATTGCCGCGACTCGCGGGCAAGCACGTTTATCATTGTGACCGAGTCCGGCATGCTCCACCGGCTAAAAAAAGAGATTCCCGAAAAGACCTTTATTCCGGGGCCGACTGACAATTGCGCTTGCGCAAACTGCCGGTATATGAAGAAGAACACCCTGGAGAAACTTCGAGACGCGCTCGCGACTCTGCAGCCTGAGATCGTCCTGCCCGAAGCGATTCGTCGCCGGGCGGAACGGCCGATCCTGCGCATGCTGGAACTAAGCCGGTGAAACGCGCGGTAGCCGCGATTATTGGGGCGGGGCCGGCGGGCTTGCGCGCCGCAGAAGTGCTGGTGAGCGCCGGGTGCCAAGCCCGGGTGTATGAGCAAAAGCCATCCTTGGGGCGCAAGTTCCTTATCGCCGGGCGGGGAGGATTGAATATCACGCATTCGGAGCCGCTCGACTCTTTCGCGTCCCGATACGACTCGCCTGAGCGATGGGAAAAGCTGCTGCAGCGGTTTACGCCAAGCCAGGTTCGCGACTGGTTTGAAAAGCTGGGAGCGCCAACATTCGTCGGAACGAGCGGGCGGGTCTTTCCCCGCTCCCATCGGGCACCCGCGATTCTGGAGAAGTGGCTGGAGCACCTTGACGGCCTGGGCTGCGAGCTACTGACGGGGTATCGTTTTCACCAACTCCTCGGTCAACGGCCATTCGACATTGTGTTTCAGCGAGGGAAGGATTTCCCTTTTGTCACCGTGGATGCGGTCGTTTTTGCGATGGGCGGCGCATCCTGGCCGCAGACGGGCTCCGATGGGAATTGGGTGAAGGAGTTTCGCCGCCTGGGGGTCCAGGTGAATGACTTTATTGCCTCCAACGTGGGCTGGGAACGACAGTGGTCGAAAGAGTTTCTCGCAGTGGCGGATGGCAAGCCGCTGAAAAACCTGGCCGTAACGTGTGGCGGAAGAACCGTTCGAGGGGAGTTGATGGTTACCAACTATGGGCTCGAAGGGGGAGCGCTCTATCAGCTTTCGCGCGAGCTGCGCCGGAGCCCGGCAATCGAGATCGACTTCAGGCCAGATCTGACGGTGTCCGACTTGCACAGGCGATGGCGCAAGGACCTCTCGCTCAGGGAAGGAGCGGCAAAGGCTCTGCGTCTGAGCGCAGCTGCTTTCGGACTGATCGAGGAGGTGGCCGCGCCACCCGATCTCTCCGCGTTTTTAAGTGTGCTCAAGCGCTGCCAGGTCAAACTGGAGCGGCCACGCCCGATTGACGAAGCGATCTCTTCCGCCGGGGGTGTTGCGTGGGACGAGTTGAATGAGGAATTGATGCTGCGCCAAGCCCCGGGAATTTTCTGCGCGGGCGAGATGATCGACTGGGACGCGCCCACGGGCGGTTATTTGCTCCAGGGGTGCTTTGTTACCGGCACGATCGCAGGGCAAGGAGCGGTGAACTGGATTGCGCAGAACTCGGAGGCGTGACAGCTTCGTAGGCTACAAAACCTATGGAACTTAAGATTGGTGACCAGGCTCCGAACTTTAAGGCAGTTGCTGTCGGAGGAATCTATGGCGGCGGCCAGGAAGTGAAACTTTTGGATTTCAAGGGGGCGACGCTCGTTCTTTATTTTTACCCCAAGGATGAGACACCCGGCTGTACGAAACAGGCCTGTGATCTCCGTGATGCCTGGGGCGAGATCCAGTCAAAAGCAGAGCTCTTCGGCGTAAGCGTCGACGGCGTGGAGAGCCACCGGAAATTCATTACCAATAACGGCCTGCCCTTCCCCCTCCTCAGCGACGCGGATAAATCGCTGGTAAATGCGTATGGCGTGTGGGTGGAAAAAAGCATGTATGGCAAGAAATACATGGGCACTGAGCGAACGACTTTTGTTATCGGCCCGGACCAGACTATTGCGAAAATCCTCAAGAAGGTAAAACCGGCAGAGCACGTAACCTTGCTCTTGAAGGCACTCTCTTGAACCAGCAAACGCTCCTTAATATCTACGAACGGCTCGAAAGCCTGATCGGACGACTCCCTGGTCCACTCCAGAAGGCGATTCTCAAGGAGTTGAGTCCCATCAAGCAGATCTTTTTGACTCAGCGGCTCTCGAAGATCGCGCTTGTTGGCCAAGCGAAATCAGACGCTTCGGCCCTTTTTTCAGCACTTCTGGGCGGTGATCTTCGAATGACAGATCCGCAAACCGGTGCCGGATGGCTCACGTATGAGCATCGGAGCAAAGGAGGGTTCCGTGTTCTCGATGCCCGGCGGTTAAATGATACAAGCCTGTCATGGAGTGCTTTGACAGGCGCTCTGTCGGAAGACAAACCGGATCTGTTGCTCTTCCTCGTGGACGGTACAAAGCCGCTCGATCTCGGGTTAGAATGCGAACAGGCGTCGCGGATAATTGATTTTGCGCAACACCGCCACCAGACACAGCTGCCGCTGATCGGGGTCATCGATTTTCCAGCTTCGGCCGGGCCTGCTGAGGTCGAGTCCAAACGTCTTGAACTCCAAGCCTGGCTCAGCGGACAGGCAGTGCTCGCCGCTTGCTTCGTGAAGAGTGTGGCGATTTGCTCGTTTGTCCGGTTTCGGGCGGACGGTACACTGGATGTCGAGCGCGATGAGCGACGCAATGTTGACGAGCTTGCGGAGTTGATGGCTCGTGAGTTGCCCGGCGAGGCACAGGTGGAAATGGCCCGCCTGGTAAACGCTAAGGAGACGCAGACGGCGATTGCCCAGCGGTTGATCCGGTCAGTCACCACCATCTGTGCAGCAGTCGGCGCGCAGCCAATTCCTCTGGCGGACTTCCCGATTCTTACCGCGCTGCAAGTGGCGATGGTTTCCGGGCTTATGCATCTGAGCGGACGGGAACTAGGTGTGAAGGCAGCCACAGAGTTTTTTGGGGCCGTCGGTGCAAATATTGGTGCCGGCATGATTCTTCGGGAAGGCGCACGTGCTGTTGTGAAACTGTTGCCCGGCTGGGGAAACGCAATCTCGGGCGGAGTCGCGGCGGCGGGTACCTACGCGATCGGTAAAGCTGCGTCGGCCTATTTTATCGAAGGGATCTCGATCGCTGAGGCCCGCCGGATCTTTCGACAAAAGCGCTCCTCGAAGCTCCCGAAGGGGAAGTAGAGGAGAAGCAGATGGTAGAAGGAGGTAAAGGCTTCAGCTTTTACACAATGTGCCGCAAAGCTCGAGCTTTTACCTACAGCAATCCTGGCTTGGGGCGAAGCCCCAAGGCAATGGGCGGTAACCTGTAATCTGATTCCGTGATCGGGTTTCTTTTCTTCGTCGTTGTGTTGTAAGCGCCACGCTACGAACAAGACGTGCATGCTACCCCGCTGACTACCAACCACTGACTACCGTGCTGATGGAGCGGCGGAGCATGCCCTGTTAATAACTTGTGAAGAAATCGGGTTTGGCGGCGTACAAGGTGCTAAAAAGCGAGCCAAGCAAAAAATCTGCCAAATGACGATTTCTGACATCATGTCAACTCTCGATCGGCTGAGAGCAGCTCCGCGTAAATCGCTGGGTCAGAATTTTTTACATGATAAGAATCTGGCGAAATGGATTGTGGAAAAACTGGAAATTCAAAAGGCCGACCATGTCATCGAGATCGGTCCCGGGCTGGGTGCGCTGACTTCTGAAATCCTCAGTCGAGGGGTGTCGGCAACTCTGCTGGAGAAGGACAAACTCTTCTCGAGTTTTCTTCGACAGAAGTTCTCGAGCGACCGGGTAGCGATTCTGGAAGGTGACGCTCTGGCGTACGATGTGCGGCAGGCATTTCCGCGGCAACCGGTCAGGGTGATCGGGAATCTACCATATTACATGTCAACTCCGCTCCTCTTCTATTTTACGCAGCAGCCATGCCCGTTCCAACAGATCGTATTCACGCTCCAGAAAGAAGTGGCCGATCGCCTGGTTGCCCGCCCGGGATCGGCGGACTTCGGCAGCCTCAGCGTGCTTCTCCAGGCCCGATGGCATGTCATCAGGTTGCGCGTTCTCCCGCCCTCGGTCTTCTTTCCGCCGCCCCGGGTTGATTCCGCGGTGGTTGTGCTGAGGCCGAAGGAGCCGGACGAAGTCCCGTTGTGCAACTGGATCCTGTTCGAGCGCCTGGTCAAAGCCGGCTTTTCCGAGCGACGGAAACAGGTGAGGAAAGCTTTAGGAAAGGTGGCCGGGAGCGACGCGGCTGGAGAAGGGCTGGCGGCAGCGTCAATCAACGAGTCCGCGCGAGCCGAAGAGATCTCGCTGGAGCAATGGTTCGCCCTTACAGACGCGCTGGCGCCGCTCAAGGTCCAGGGAACGAGCCCGAGTGAAATGCTGCAGGTTGTTGACTGTGACGACATCCCGACGGTCGAGCGGAGTCGCGCGCAGGTTCATCAAGAAAAGCTGCCGCACCGGGCAGTGCATGTGATGGTGGTAAACAGGCAGGGAGAGTTGCTGCTCCAGAAGCGTTCCTTCCGGAAGGATCAGTTTCCGAGGCGCTGGGATTCGAGTGCTTCCGGTCACGTTGACGCCGGCGAGTCGTATGAAGAGTGCGCGGCTCGCGAGCTCCGGGAGGAGCTGGGTTTGAAAACGCCCGTTCGGTTTGTCGCGAGAATACCTGCCTCGGAACAGACTGGGTTCGAGTTCATCGCGCTTTACACCGCGTCGGGCAACGAGCCATTGAATCTGGACCAGTTCGAAATCGAAACTGCGGGCTATTTTCCGCTGGAGACGATCGAGCGCTGGATTCAGCGCCGGCCGGGCGATTTTGCGCCGGGGTTTTTAGAATGCTATCGCGTTTGGAAAGTGGAAAGTGGCAAGTAGAAGGTCCAAAGTAAGCAGAATTTGAGCGACTTTCTGTTCTGTCTACTGACTACTTTCCACTGTCTACTTCCTCGCAACCGGAGAAAAACTATGCCGACCGCCGAACCCAAGCCTGTCATCGATACATCGAAAATGTCGCCCGAACAGCGCGAAGCGCTCGAGCTTACCGAGTCAGCGCGCGAGGCTGCCGGGGCGGAACGCGGTTTTGCCGGGGGTCTTTTCATGGGCCGTTTTCACCTCGAGCGGATTCACCCCTTCCCGATGCAGAGCGCACCGGACCGCGATCAGGGCGATGCATTTCTTCAACGGCTTGGGGAATTCTTAAAGACCCAGGTCGATCCCGACGAGATTGATCGCACCGGCGAGATTCCCAAAGAGGTCATCGATGGCCTGGCAGACCTGGGAGCGTTTGGAATCAAAATATCGCCCGAGTTCGACGGGCTCGGACTTTCACAGACCAATTACTGCCGCGCTGGGATGATGCTGGGAAGCTATTGCGGCAACCTCACAGCCCTGGTTTCGGCGCACCAGTCCATTGGCGTGCCCCAACCCGTGATTTTGTTCGGAACCGAGGAGCAAAAGCGCCGGTTTCTCCCGCGGGTCGCGCGGGGCGAGATCTCCGCCTTTGCCCTCACGGAGATCAAAGTCGGTTCGGATCCGGCGAAGATGGAAACCCAGGCGGAGCCGACGCCGGACGGCGAGGCTTTTATTCTGAACGGGGAAAAGCTGTGGTGCACCAACGGCGTGAAGGCAGGCGTAATTGTCGTGATGGCGAAGACGCCGCCGAAAATGGTGAACGGCAAATCGAAGAATCAGATCTCTGCCTTTGTCCTGGACATGAACACACCCGGGGTGGAGGTGACGCATCGTTGCCGGTTCATGGGGCTGAAAGCGCTGTACAACGGCGTGGTCCGTTTCACCAATGTGCGCGTGCCCCGCGAGAATATTCTGCTCGCGGAAGGCAAGGGCCTGCGCGTCGCGCTGACCACGCTGAACACAGGCCGGCTCACACTGCCGGCAGCCTGCCTCGGCCTGTCAAAACGATGCTTGAATCTCTCGCGAAAGTGGGCCGGCGAGCGCGTCCAGTGGGGCGCGCCGATTGGCAAACACGCTGCAATCGCCGAAAAGCTGGCGCGGATGGCTGCTGAGGTTTTTGCGATGGAGTCGATGGTGCTTTTCTCCGCCAGCATCGTGGATCGCGAAAAGAGCGCCGACGTTCGACTCGAAGCTGCGCTCTGCAAGCTCTGGGCTACCGAACGCGCTTGGGAGATCGCGAACGATGCAATGCAGATCCGGGGCGGGCGCGGCTACGAAACCGCGCAGTCGCTTTCCGCACGCGGTGAGGAACCGGTGCCCGTTGAACGGTTTTTGCGCGACTGCCGGATCAACACGATTTTTGAAGGCTCGAGCGAGATCATGCGGCTCTTTATCGCGCGCGAGGCACTCGATCCGCATTTGAAAATCGGGGCGCCGGCGCTGAATTCGCAACTGGCGATCTCGGAGCGGGTCAAATCAGCAATCCACGCTGCAGGGTTTTACGCGAGATGGTACCCACAGCAATGGCTTCGTCCGTTGGGCGGTGTCTCCAACGACGGACCTGTCCTGGAGCGGCACACGAAGCTTGCAGCGAAGGCTTCGCGCCGGCTGGCGCGCGGACTGTTTCACTCGATGGCAAAATATGGTCCCAAACTGGAACGCGAGCAGGTTTTGCTTGGACGCTTTGTCGATATCGGCGCGGAGATTTTTGCGGCGGCCACGAGCTGCGCGCGGGCGCAGGCAATGATGCAGTCGGACCCAAGCTCAAAGCTGGATTCGCTGGCCCTGGCTGACTATTTTTGCCGCTCGGCTCACCTCCGCATTGACCAACTGTTCCGCAGTGTTAAGCACAACGTGGATCGGCGCGGTTACAAGCTAGCCCAACGGGTGCTGACCGGCGAATTTGATTGGCTGGAAACCGGAATCGTTTAGTACCGGTCCAGGACGCGGCGAAGCGCGTCCCTACCAACGCCGGGCAGAGAGCTGAATTTTTAGCTTAGCTTCAGCTTTGGCCAAACTGGAGGGCCAGCCGGGCGAAAAAAGTGGCGTGCCAATAGTCCAGCAGAGCATCAAGTTTCTCGGCCTCATCTCCGAGAGCAGCGATAGCGTTAACTCTTCCCGGTATTGAGCCCTTCCGCGCCTTTACCGTCATTTCTTCCCCCATCGCTTCAATTCGCGAAACGCCGCTCTGAGCAGATTGCACAACGGACTTCACCCCATCGAGGTCCCGGCTGAAGGCTGCCCT
>Ga0306925_10005126_pt1 | contig 11976 bp, 13 predicted proteins | sample flu12Cox44000176_FD_203755 | JGI IMG/M metagenome (GOLD analysis project Ga0306925, IMG submission 203755) | Lab enrichment of tropical soil microbial communities from Luquillo Experimental Forest, Puerto Rico - flux8day.12C.oxic.44.000.176 (v2)... | ecosystem: Environmental > Terrestrial >...
GATCTCGCTGATCCTGGGGAGCCTTCCCGCGTTCGCCTATCTCTACTCGCGCCTTGCTGCCATGACCGGCACCAGTGTGCTAGCGATCTTCATAGTATGGATTGTTGGCGTATTTCTTGCCTTCGCTGCAGGCCTGCTCGTACTTGATCGGCTCTGCCCATGGCAAAAACTCATCATCACTGCGGAATTTGACGGTATCCTTCCAAAACGGGCTAGGGAAAACGCGCGCGCGGCCCGACACCACTTCGACAGCCTGTACATCGTTGTCGACCAGCAGAACCGGTGGAAAAGTACATTCTTGCCAGACCCAAGACCGCGTGCGTTAGATCCGCTTTTGATTGGGGAGCTTAAGCATGGTCGTCGGTACCAATTCTTCCTGATCGATCAATTTGATCTCACAAGTGCGGAGCAGTACCTTTCCGACGAATTTGCTGTCAGCTCCGCTTAAGCCCGCAACAGCAACCCGATTTCGGTTCCGGATTATGACCGGCGCATTTGTAGCTTGGAATGAATAAGACCCTGATCGCCCTCGCAGCCGGGGTTGTTGTCCTTGGCGTTTCAGGAGAACAATCAAGCGGTTCAGACAATCCTGCTTCCACTTCCGGCTACGGCAGTTTTGGTAACAAATCCAAACCGCTCATGCGGGGTGAGACCATGGCGCAAGTCAGAGCGCAGTTTCGTGATCCGGACCAGGTCACGCATGATGCTGAGCATGGGGAGAGTTGGGTCTATGTGTTCGGAAAAGACAGACTTCTGGGAAATAAGCCCTTTGTTTCCGAGCAACTCATTCGCGTCCGCGTGCTCAGGATCAATTTCGATCGGGAGGGGCGAGTAACTGACTGGAAGGCGGCGCTCGTTACTACAGCCGCCTTGTAAGCTACTTCTTTGGCGTTGGAGAGTCGCTAGCCGAGCTGGTTGCCCAGCTTTGCGAAGAACTCGTCGAGCATCTTTTTGGCCATCGGCTCCACGAGGCGCGACCCGACGGCGGCGATGACTCCACCGACCTTGCCCTCTGACTCACAGTGAACCTCGCTCCCTTCTCCCGCAGGTGAGATCTTCATCTTTGCCACTCCTTTTACCCAGCCCGGTCCCCCTTTGCCTTCAGCCTGAAGCGTGAAAGACTGAGGCGGGTTTTTGTCCTCGATCCGGATTTTCCCGACGTAGCTGCCTTTAATGCCAGCGACGCCGATCTTAAGATGTGCGTCATAGCTATCTTGCCCCGTTTTCTCCATCTTCTCGCATCCGTCGATGCACTTCTGAAGGACAATGGGATCGAGGAGCGCCGCGAAGACTTTCTCCGGCGGGGCGTTGAATGCGTATCTGGCTGTAAGTTTCATCAAAGGTTCAAGACAAAGGCGGGAAAAGACCTTCCAGCCGCTTGGACGACATCATGCGCGGCTGGCCGCCAGCTCCAGTGCCCGCTTCGTCTGGACGCACGCAAGGTGCGCCCGGAACTCTGCGGAAGCATGGATGTCCGAGAGTGGATCGACTCCGTCGGCCGCCTTCCGGGCCGCCGTAGCGATCGTCGCTGCCGAAAGTTCCAACCCGTGCAACGATGCTTCCACTCCGGTGGCGCGATATGCCTTTGGCGCCACACCCGTTACCGCGACTGCGACACCCTTTTCTGTCTTGTCTACCACGGCCGCTACGCCCGCTATCGCGAACCCACTCGCTTTTTGGGCGAACTTGACATATGCAGCCGTTTTCGCGGTCACAGGCACGTGGATTGACTTGAGAATCTCGTCTGGTTTGGTGGCCGAAGTGAGCATGTCTACAAAGAAATCCTTCGCGGTCACAATTCGGCTCCCGCCCTGCCCGGCAAGCTCAAACTCGGCGTTGAGGGCCAGCATTGCCGCCGGCCAGTCGGCCGCAGGATCCGCATGGACACAGCTCCCGCCGATCGTCCCTTTGTTGCGTACCTGAACGTCACCGATCTTACCTGCGACCTCGGGAAGGAGTGGGCAAGAGCGTTGGAGAACATCGGAAGACTCAATTTCGTAATGCGTCACGAGCGCGCCGATAGCAATCTTCCCGTCCTGTTTTGCGATCGAATGGAGATCAGGAATCCGTCCAATGTCGACAACGAACTTCGGCTGCGAAAGCCGGAGCTTCATTGCCGGAATCAAACTGTGACCGCCGGCGAGCACTTTGGCATCTTCCCGGTGCTTGGCGAGGAGGCCGAGCGCCTCGTCGAGCGTTGCAGGCCGGACGTAATCGAACGTAGCAGGGATCATGGCCGGCCTCCCTTCTGCTGGATAGCGCGCCAGACCCGCTCCGGCGTGAACGGCAGGTCGAGGTGCCGGATGCCCAGCGGCGAGAGCGCATCAACGACGGCGTTGGCGATCGCAGGCGTCGAGCCGATCGTTCCCGCCTCACCAACACCCTTCACCCCAAGCGGATTCGAAGGCGAGGGTGTCACGGTGCTTCCGAGGACAAAATCGGGGATGTCGGTTGCGCGTGGGATTGCGTAATCCATGAATTCGCCGGTGAGCAGTTGGCCGCTCTCGTCATAGACTGTTTGTTCCATGAGGGCGGCGCCGATCGACTGAGCGATCCCCCCCTGCACCTGGCCTTCGATCAGGAGCGGGTTGACCTGTTTGCCGCAGTCGTCGACTGCAACATACTTGACGATCTTTACCTGACCTGTGTCGCGATCCACCTCGACCGCAGCGATATGCGTCCCAAAGGGGAACGTGCAGTTTGACGGTTCAAAGAAACTCGACGCCTCGAGGCCCGGCTCGAATCCAGGTGGCAGGTTTTTCGCGATATAGGCCTCGCTTGCCAGCTGAGTCCAACCGATAGAGTTCTTTGGTTTCTCCTTCACGAAGAACCTCCCGTCCTTGAACTCCACCTTTTTCGAGGTCGATTTGAGAAGCGCTGCAGCGAGTGTTTTAGCCTTTTCGATGATCTTGTCGATCGACATAACGATAGCCGTGCCGCCAAGCGCCGTCGCGCGGCTGCCGTAAGTATCGCGACCATAGTGTGCCGTAGCGGTATCGCCGCGGAAAACGACGACGTCCTCGATCGGGACACCCAGCTTATCGGCCGCGATCTGGGCAAAGCTCGTCTCCTGTCCCTGGCCATGTGGCGTCGCACCAGTGATAACGGTGACCTTCCCGGAGATCTCGATCCGAACGCACCCCCATTCCCAACCACCAGCGGCCATTGCCTTGGAAGGGCCGAGCGCACATATCTCAACATACGTCGAAAGGCCGATCCCGAAGAGCCGGCCCGCCTTACGTGCCGCGTCTCGCTGTTTAAGAAGCTTCGGCCAAACGGCGAGCTCCTGGGCCTTTTTGAGCGCGGCCTGATAGTTACCACTGTCGTACAGTTGCCCGGTGACGGTTTTGAACGGGAACTCCGCTGGCTTGGGCATGTTCTTCAGCCGCACCTGTACCGGGTCGAGGCCGAGCTCCGCAGCTACGAGGTCCATGATGCGCTCGATGATATAGGCCGCCTCGGGCCGCCCTGCGCCTCGGTACGCGTCGGTGCACATTTTGTTTGTGTGGACGCCAGTGATATCCATCCGCACGGCCTTCAGCTTGTAACAGCCGGGCAGCATGACGCCGGTTAACGTTGGGATCGCAGGCGTCAGGAGCTGGCAGTATGAGCCGACGTCGGCTATTGTCTTCGACCGGATCGCGAGCACCGTGCCATCCTTCCGGATGGCAACCTCGTTGAGTCCAATCTGATCGCGGCCGTGGATGGTCGCCGACGCGTTTTCGCGCCGACCTTCGATCCACTTGACCGGCCGATTGAGGCGAATCGCAAGGTGACTAACGACGACCTCTTCCGCGTACAGATTGAGCTTCGAACCGAAACCGCCGCCGACCTCGGGGGCCACGACGCGGAGCTTGTTCTCCGGAATGCGTATGAGACCCGGGAGAAGAGTCCGAATGAGGTGCGGCACCTGGGTCGAGGTCCAGAGCGTGAGCGACGCTTCGCCTGCATGCCAGGACGCCGCGCAGCCGCGCGGCTCGAGCGCCATGGGGGTCAGCCGCGGATGCACTATCCGCAGCTTGAGGACTTTGTCAGCCTTCTTAAAAGCGCCATCCACGTCTCCGGCGGGAAGGCTCCAGGTGAAAGCGACATTCGTTCCAAGCTCGGGGTGAGTGAGGGGCGAGCCTTTTTCAAGCGCTTTTTCGGGGTCAATCACCGCTGGCAGCGGCTCATAGTCGACTTCCACGAGGTCCAGCGCATCCCGTGCGATCGCTCGCTTCTCGGCCACAACGACCGCGACCGGGTGGCCCACGAAATAGACGCGGGCGCCTGCCAGCACCGTGTGTTCGGGCGACTTTCCACCCGGGAGCGGCGAGGCGCAGGGGATCGCCCCCACTTTGTCGTTCAAGTCCGCACCAGTAAAGACACCGACAACACCCGGATGCTTCTTCGCCGCGTCGGTATGGATTGCCTTGATTTTGGCGTGGGCATGCGGGCTTCGCACGAACTCCGCGTGGAGCACATTCGGGAGCTTCAGATCGTCGACATAGGTCGCGATACCTTTAATGAGGCGCGGGTCCTCCACGCGCTTCATCGGGCGACCCACATATCCACGAACGGCTTTCTTTTTGACGGCTTTCCGTTTCGTCTTAGCCATTTTCACGCCCCGCCTTTCTTCGCTGCCTGCTCGATCGCGTCAACGATGTGCAAATAGCCGGTGCAACGGCAGAGGTTGCCTTCAAGCGCATGGCGGATCTCATCACGGGAAGGCGACCTGGTCCGCTCCAGAAGCTGGACGGCGGTCATTATCATGCCCGGTGTGCAGTAGCCGCACTGGAGCCCGTGGCATTCCCAGAAGCTTTCCTGGACAGCGTGCAGCTTCCCGTCGTGCGAGAGCCCCTCGACGGTTGTGACCTCTGAGCCGTCAGCCTGGACGGCCAGCATAGTACATGACTTGACCGACTTTCCATCGACAAGGACGGTGCAGGCACCGCAGACGCTCGTTTCGCATGCCACGTGCGTCCCGGTCAGGCCGCACGCCTCGCGCAGAAACTGGACGAGCAGCAGTCGCGGCTCGACCTCGCTTTCTTGCAATGTTCCGTTGACACGGATCTTAACGGGGATGTTCACGGGGGTGGACTCGTTCAGTAACGGAGTTAGGAGTTTAGGAAGCTGTAGCGTATTCTGCGAGGCGAGGCCCTGTCAATTAAATGAGAGGGACGGTCAATGGAAAGTCAGGGAATCAAGCTGGTTACAGCTTGATTTGAACCGGGGAATGGGCCGGAACATTTTCGCGGATGACAGGAGTGTAATCTGCGGAAACAATATGTTCTTGCCATCGTCTAAGAGAAAAATGTCGACATCCAGTCCATTGCAACCACAGAGTCACGCTTATCCAGATTTGCTAGCGGCGCAGAGCTGGCAGACCTGGCTAGAGCGAGAGAAAAAACATTTTGCTCTGAGGACGGTCGAGTCGTTCAGCGGTTTCTTAAGCGTCGCCTACCAAGCCAGCTTGTTGAACGAGGAGGGTCAACCAGTGATTTGCCGGATTGCCCTTTGCCATCTGTCAGAGTTGGAAGCGGCAAATCTATCTTTGTATTCCTTCAACGGTTCTTTTCTTCAGAAACCGCGTCCCTTTGACCAGCAAGAAATCCGGCGGCTTAGCCCAGCGGCGAGCTTTTACCGATCTATGATCGCTGTGACTTGGTCCCCACAGAAGGGCTTTGTCATCTGCGGGACGGTGCAGACCGGCCAGTGGTCCAGAGACTTGGTGTCAGATCTTCAGGGAATGATGCACCCGATTCCGGACTGGCTGATAATCCACGTTCGGGGCCCGGGAAATCTTGTCGTTTATCGAGGGGCAGAACGCTTGGCGACGCTATTGAATGGGCGAGTTGAAGGACACGGGTTCAACGTATTCGCGTCCACGTGGATGAGAGAGCGCTATTGGAATGAACGGGATAGGTTGACCGATTTTCGCAGCCTCGCCGCAGACTCAGACGTCGAACTCCGCCCTGATCTGCTGGAAAACTTTGACGCCAATTTCTTCAAACGCGTCGTTCGGGAGATACGCGATCGACGTCATGGCGGTACGCTCGTTTTTGGTCCGGAAGCGTTGCTGGCTCGACTTCTTGATCCAGGGGGTCCCATCTGCGCCAAATATCGGGTGGACCGGAAACAATCATCCAGGCCGTACCAGGCACTCCTGGACAAAATCGTTGGAAAGTTCATCGCAGTCGCCAAAATGAAGGGCAGAAAAACGGTTGGTTGGTTGGAATTTCTGAAATGGAGCGAAGAAATGCCCTACAGTTTTTCCGTGCAGTATCTGGATCTGGCTGGCTGGTTGGCCGATATGGCGACTGTCGATGGCTGTCTACTGCTTGACCCTCGGTTTTCCGTCTCTGGTTACGGCGCCGAGATTCAAGTGCCGGGCTTTGAGGACGAGATTGTGCACCGAGCGCTGGATCTGGAAGCGGAGGTTACGATTCCAGAGTCTGCTGAACACGCCGGCACCCGCCACCGCACGGCTTATCGACTCTGCCGCGATTTTCCGCAGTGCCTTGCGGTCGTGGTCTCTCAAGACGGCACGGTGCAGTTTGTCACAAGCCGCAATGGCTTGGTGACTTGCTGGAGTCATCTCAATTTCTAGCCTGTGGCCTGAGAACCGAGCGCCTGGCGTATTCCCTTCTCTAATTCGGCGGGCAGGGGATGACGTCCCATCCATCCGACGTGTCCGTCAGGCCGGAGCAAGGCAGCTGTGCCACCGGCAACCCCCCATGACCTCCAGAGCGAACCGTTTGAGCCGTCGACGTAAGCTTCGGGCTGTTTCGGCACGCCGATTGGTGAAAATAGCGCAATCTTCAAGTCATGAATGTTCTGGAAGCTATTTGCGATCCTGGCGCCGTCCCAAGTCGGCAACCGCCCGTCATCGAAGAGCAGCAAGACCGGGGCTGGACCAGCCAGGTCCAACAGCCGGGTCGGTGTGCCGTTCGGAGAAACTAATTCGCCATCTGGTGCGCGACGCCCGATCCAGGCACCTCGGCCCGACACTATAGGCGAGCGGGTGTAACTTGTGTCAAGCATACCCATTTTAGGAGCGAGATGGGACATCATGCCGAATCTCGGGAGAGCAAACACGAATGCCCGGATCACATTCTGTGCCATACGCGGCGCAAGCAGCCCGAACCGGGTGAGAAAGTCAGTGTACCGATCCACGTTCTTAACGACCGCTTCGCGGCGCTCGGCTTCGTAGGAGGTTAGCAAGAGTTCCGCATCGGCGCCGGCAAGCACCCGGGCCAATTTCCAAGCCAGATTGTGCGCGTCCTGGATTCCGCTGTTCATTCCTTGACCACCGGCTGGGCTATTGATGTGCGCAGCATCTCCTGCCAGAAGAACCCGATCCCGCCGAAAGTGGGGACTCGTCCGGCAATGGATCTGGAATGCGCTGGACCAGAGATGTTCATAGGCGCAAGAGCCGAACAGCTCTTGGACTCGTCTGTCGATCGCCGATTTTTCCGCGGGCCCCTGTTCCGCTTCGTTGTGATCGAGCGTAGAGATGATCCGCCAGTGTCCGGGTTCATAACGCAAGGCTGCCAGGACTCCTCGCTTGACAGGCGCGAAGATTGGCCCAGCTACTTGCTCGTCGTTGTCAGGAACCTCGACATCAGCAAGCAGAACGCGAGCGGGGTAAGTCTTTCCCTGCAGCTCCCAGCCGAGCGTCTTGCGCACCACGCTGTGGGCCCCATCGCAGCCCACCAGATACTGACCGTGAAAGGCTTGAGCGATGCCGTTTGAAGCCGCAATGTCTGCGGACACGCCATTCGCATCCTGCTCGAAACCCGTAACCGTGTGTCCCGGCAAGACTTCGGTCAACCCGGTCTCTTTGACCTGATTCAGGAGGAGGGCTTCGGTCCGATTTTGCGGCAAGATCAGGACTCCAGGCACCGCGCTGATCTTGCTGAAGACACCGAGGTCGATTCCCGCGACCGGCTTCGGCTGTCCGGCAACCCAGAAATCCACCCTCGTTCGGAGCTGGCCTTGGGCGACAAAACGTTCATAAATTCCCCAACTACGAAATATTTCCAGTGTGCGGGGAAGAATACCGAGCGCGCGCGAGTGCGAGTCGATTCCGGATTTAGTCTCGAACAAGATCGAGCGCACACCGTGGCGCGCCAGGCCTAAGGCAAGGGATAAGCCCACCGGACCACCTCCGGCGATGAGAACTGGTGCTTCATTCATGAGGCGAATCAGCTGGAATCTCTGCTGCCCGGGTCGCCAATGTGTGGCCTTCCGTCTGAGGCAACCAGCGACCAGAGTTTCAGCAATTCGATTCTCATAGCGATGATTTCCTCGGTTAGCAAACCCTCTGGATCTGCACCGAAGTCATAACAGGTTCGGAAGCGCCGGATACATCGTTCAATTCTCCTTAACGACTCGGCGACTCCAGGCGAGATTAAACGGTGTGACATATGTTCATATGAACATATAAGACGGCGTTTGGCAAACCCTAACTGCTATCGGTCCAGGCTGTCCTCCTTCCAGAGATCATAGTGCCATGGACTGATCTTCAACGCCTCGATTTATTTCAAAGGCAGGCCTGCAAAGTGAAGCTTGTCGGTTGAATTTCTTGCAACCGTGCTTTTCTTCTGCCATAAACCAGCCAGATCTCTCGCTCAAAATGACGAAAACAGAACTGCAAAACGAGCTAGCTAAAGTCACTGAGACCGATAGGAAAACCGCCGGCGTATTTCTCGATCAACTCAGTAGGATCGCCTATAGAGCTACCAAAAAAGACGGCGAATTTGTCCTGCCCGGTTTCGGCAAGTTAGTGAAACAAAAGAGGAAAGCGCGTATCGGTCTGAATCCAAAAACGCAGCAGAAGATCAGGATTCCTGCAAAGACCGTAGTGAAATTTCGCGTCGGCAAGGCCGCTAAGGACGCGATTCTCGGCGTGAAGAAGTAGTCTTTTGTTCGCTCCCACCCGAACCGGAAGTTCTGGCAAGCTAGAACAAGGTTTCGCGATCCTGTCCGATCGTCCACAGCAACCCGCTGCGTGTGCGAGGCCGTTGCTCGCAGCCAACTTGCTATACAGTGCTCGCGATCGACATTTGATTTAAACTGCGAATTACGCATGAAACACTCTCAGATAGCGCTTCAACTGTATACCCTGCGAGATGTGTGCCGCTCTGCGATGGAGCTGGACTCAACCCTAGAGAAGATTCGGACTATCGGATATGAGGCAATCGAAGCGATCCGAATACCAGGGGTCTCGAATGATCAGCTTCGAAGAATGGCTAATAATCATGGATTAAGGATCTGTTCAATTCACGAGTCGTCCGAGGTTATTCTTAACCAACCAAGCCGTATCGCTGATAGCCTGAAGGAATTGGGTGTGGACTTGGCCGTTTACCCTTTCCCCAAGGGCGTTGACCTAAGTGATTCTAAACAGTCAGGGAACTTGATTGTGCAGCTCCAAAGAAGCTCTGAGATGATTGCGCGGCTGGGCGGCCAGCTTGCCTATCACCACCACGGACTCGAACTCGTGCGCAACGATGGCAAGACCCTGCTTGATTTGATTTTTGCAGACGCTCCTGAGCTATATGCAGAACTCGATACCTACTGGATCCAGTACGGCGGCGGCAACCCGATTACTTGGATTGAAAAGATGCGGGGACGCCTGCCTGCTATCCATCTTAAGGATTACGCTTTCAATGCAAAGGCTAATCGGCCTGAGATGGCCGAACTCGGTCAAGGCAATCTTGACCTGAGCGGAATTATTAGTAGCGCCGAAGCTGCAGGTTGCCGATGGTTCATTGTCGAGCAGGATTTCTGCCCCGGAGACCCCTTCGACTCGATTCGGGCCAGTCTTGATTTTCTTCAAAACCTTACGGAACGGCCCCCGGTTTGAGCGCGCCATAGGCGCAGTGGGTGTCGGTCGACTTTTAGCTAAAAGGCCAGCCCCGAGCGGTGCCCGTCGAGCCTCATTTTCCTCGATTATGATGGCGTGCTTTCTCTCCGGATGCGATCAGAGCGTTCAGAAGGGGACTGAATACGGCCACACCGAGCGCGGCTAAAAGAAAGGTTTTGACGCCGAGAGTCGCGCTATGGCCAACCAGCCCAACAATGCCCGCCGGAATGAGCGGGAAAATCAGGAGGGAGAGGTAGCCAAGCAATCGGATCAATTTTGCGCTGAAACACATCTGACAACTGCCCCCTTCTAAATCTCTTCCTGATTTAACCCGGCCGGGAAGAAATGGTTGCGAGAAAAGTCAACCTTCGCCAGAAACCTAAATTAGCGGGGCGGTTCGAGTAAGCTCGAGTAAAGGTCAGTGCCACAACTTTCCCAGTCGTGAGTCAAACTCGAATCCTTGAGGTGCACCAATCTTGACCCTGGGGAAGTCCTGGTGGAGCGGATTGAGGATGAAAATGGGCTCCGCAGGGATCACCGCGCTGAGGACTTCCAGCACCACCGATCTTCCCGCACGAACCCAACGGTCGCCAATCTCAGCCGTTGACGGGGGAGGGGGGTCCCGCTCCCAGCCGTCCGGTAGCCTCTCAGGGCGGCTTACCATCGTGTCATCAAAATCTATGGGAATTAATGCATAGGGAACCCGGTACAGGTCCTCCCAATCACCCGTATTGACGATAATCTCCAAGGCGCAAATCGAGGGGTTCCCTCCCAGATACACGACCGGCAGACCGCGAGAGTTCCATCTGCCACCATAACGAAAAGCGCCCTCGCCGCTAAACGCTGTCTCGACATACTTTTTCTTGCAGACTCGCCAGGCCCTCACGAGAAGACGCCTTGCTCGATCCGCCCTAGAATATCCTCTACCCAGCGCGCACCGGGCTCTGTTCCCATGAACTGGAGCGGGGTTTTTCCACCCAGAGCCTTTGGCCGGGAGGAAAACCATCGCGCTGCGCGTTTTTCATCTTCAAACACCTCTACCGCGCGAGCGTACAGGCTGTAGAGCCTCAAGACGCGTTCCGACTCATCTTGCTTGAGGCGCTCGCCTTGCTCGATTCTGCGATGTAGCGTGCGCTTGGGGAGAAAAATCAGCTCAGCCAGCTTTTCTTGAGAAATCCCGAGACGATTGCCTAGTTCCAGAGCTACCTGCGCCGGAATGCCCTCAGTGACCAGGGCTGCCATCTTGACGTAGTCCTTGATATCCGATCCGCCAAACTCGGGCAGTTTCGCCATATGACATTACATACAGCGCCATTTGGCAAATTGCAAGTCACTCAAGACCGGAATAAATCCGCGCCGCGGATGGGCCAATCATCGTTTCGGACTACTGGCCGTCCTGGTGAATCTTGTCATCGTCGTCTGGAACCGCGGGAATGAACAACGCTCCGTGCGGGCTCTTCATTCCAGTCACGATTGGGGTGACCAGACCCGTGCTCAATCGACCTTGCCGAGTATTCCATCGCTGTCGCCAGCTGAGTAAGCGCCTCCAGGCTGAAAGGCGTTAGTCTTAATCGCGTAAACCGTGTCGACGACCAGGATCGTGCATCTGGGCAAAGTCGCGAAAACGGTATCGTCGACAGTAATCTGTTTGGACGTCCCGTTGGTCAGATAGAGACGGAGACTCGTTTGATGGCCAGACCCGGGACCGTAGACAAAAATCAGATCTCCATCCGCCTGACTATCAAGGAAGAGGCCGCCGAGCGGGTCGATCTTGAGCGAGTCCGGAACTGATTGTTGAGCAACGACCTTTTTGCCCGTCGCGATATCTCCGGTGGGCAGATATCGGACCCGGAGACGTAATATTATTATCGTAACAGTTTTTGCGGACTTGCGGCCCAACGGAACTCTTCCTTTCGAGATAGGCCAGGCGTTGTCGCATGGCGCTCGCAACCTCGGCCGCACGGTGGACGCTTTCAGCAAACGGCTCTGGTTTTACCGCTTGCGCAGTAAAACTAAGAGCCTTAAGTTTTCTTCAGTAAAGGGAACTACCTAATTCACTCTCTTCCCACAGGGACTCAAAGCGGCTCCTGTGATCCTGTATTGAAGCGGGTTTGCGGGTAGTTGTTGGC
>Ga0306925_10005127_pt1 | contig 11975 bp, 19 predicted proteins | sample flu12Cox44000176_FD_203755 | JGI IMG/M metagenome (GOLD analysis project Ga0306925, IMG submission 203755) | Lab enrichment of tropical soil microbial communities from Luquillo Experimental Forest, Puerto Rico - flux8day.12C.oxic.44.000.176 (v2)... | ecosystem: Environmental > Terrestrial >...
TGCTGGCCGGGATCGTGCCGGGCTTGGCCGGCGTTGTACGCGTGTTCGTCACCTGCCCCGCGTAGGCGAGGTGGATGAGCCCGTCCGTGGTCGGCACCGGCTCGATCGAGCGCTGGACCAGCTGCAAGGTGATCGGGGTCAAGCCGGCCGGCGGGTGCCCCTCACCCGGCGAGACTGTCGAGCACCGGTCCGCCTCCCCGGCTTGCGGCGCGACCTGCGCGCTATCCTCGGCCCGCGAGCGCTGTGGCATCACGACGGCAGCGGCGATCCAGACTCCGGCCGCGAGCGCGGCGGCGATGACATAGGCGAGGCGGTCGGCACGGCGCGTCCCTGACGGCGTAGTTATCGCGACCCCCTCAGGCGTCGGGTGCCCCGCCCCGATCGGAGGCGGGCACACACGTTCTCACGGAAACGTTTCGACAGCAAGGCGGTACGGCGCATGCGACCCGATCCAGACGGCTGCCGACTTGAGGCGTCGCGAACACCATACCCTGGTTCCCCGCCGTCTGACCGGTTTAGGCCACGGGTCCTGTAATGGCCGGATAGGGGCATGAAGACCAGTTCGCGCCCTCAGGGCCGGGTGGCCGCTGTCGGTTCGGTCAGGCGACCTTCACCGGGACGCACGGGAATGAGCGAGACGCGCCGCAAGCGGTCGCTCTCTGCGAAATAATCGCCACGGCTATTGTTATCCGCTTTTCGGATTATTCTGAGACCCAGCCGATCGCTGTGAAACTCGGCCGCGCATAAAAAGCATCCGCATCCTCGCTCCAGGCGACGAGGGCTTCTGCCATTTGCTCCAGTTCGGCTTGAGTTGCCCAACCCTGGGCAACAGCGAGCCCTCCGAGTACGCCGCGGAGCCGAATGAGATCGTTCTCCGCGGCTTTCCGCGTCTCTTCGGATGAGCCGGCGGGTGGTCCCGCTTCGGTGGTGAGGGTTCCCGACGCCTGTGTGCGCGCGAAGCCGGCACCTCGAAGCAGCGTCCGGAGCTGGAGCGGTTCAGCCGGGCGTCCGGTGTTATAGGCACGCTGGAGCGCGCGAAGCCGATCCCATGCCTCTAGCAGCCGGTTTCGCGGATAGCGGAAGGTGATCGTAGAAGACCCGTCAACGATACCGATAACGCCACCGGGTTTCAGTACCCGGTGTATTTCCTTGAGCGCCGCGAGCGGTGCGGCCAGGTGCTGTAGCAGCGCGCACGCGAAGGCCGCGTCGAATGAGCGGTCGGGGAACGGCAGTTGATAGACGTTCGCCACTTCAAACGCGACATTGGCGACGCCGCGTTCGCGGGCGAACGTGCGCGCATCTGACAGGGACGCTTGGCGCCGGTCGATGCCAACCACCTCTCCGGGCGCCACGATCCGGGCGAGATCAATGGTAATCGAGCCGGGCCCGCAGCCGCGGTCGATGAGGCGCATCCCGGCCCGCAGATGCGGTGCTAGAAATGAGGCCACCTGACCGGTGCGGCGGAGAAAGACAGCTCGGCTCCACTGGTCATCGACCTGGTACGGTCGCTCTATCCTCGGTGGATCGGACATTTCCGCATCGCCAAGAGGGTGCGGTTCAGGGGTTTCCGCGCGCTGATCAATACCGGGCTCATGGCTCCGCCGTCCATAGGCTCCTATCGGCCCCTGGATGCGTTTGTTGCTGGAGCTTAATGCAGACCTCTCCAGCAAACACTCGATCTCGTCATCCTGCGCGCTCAGCAGTCCGGTTTGGGGGCACTTTGGCCTGTTCCCGATGCCAGGCTGAACGGCCGGTGTCTGTTCGGTAAGCCGACCTCCGCTGGAGCGAGCGGGAACCGGAAGGATGCGCCGTAAGCCGCCATTCGGCTGTCCTCTAGCGACCGGGGTAAGCCGGATCCAAACTGGTCCAAAGGAACTCTACGCAATCGCCACGTCGGCAATCTCGAAGGGGCGTGGCGGCCTGCCGAGGCAGCATGGCTGGGAGCCAAAAGGCGCCCACGAATGTTTCAGGGCAGCGTGGATGTTCGGTAGGCGAACTTTTCTGTCCAAGTGTGAACCAGTTCACACTCCCCGACCGATCAGCGAGCGATTCTGCCGCGATTAAGCGGCTTCGCCGTCGGCACACAGTCACGAGTCGGGGAGACAATCATGGAACTTACGCAAAGCGGCTGGGTGTTATCAGATGATCTATTGGAGCGTTGTGCCCAGCGGGCTGCCGCCTATGACCGCGAGAACCGCTTCTTCTTCGAGGATTTCGACGAGCTGCGCGAGGCCAAATATTTACTTGCGGCGGTGCCCAAAGAGTTCGACGGACTGGGGCTGACATTGCCGGAGGTCTGCCATGAGCAACGCCGGCTAGCGCGGCGTTCGGCACCGACTGCGCTCGCCACCAATATGCACCTCGGCGCGACCGGTGTGGCTGCGGACTTATGGCGCAAGGGCGACGGATCACAGGTTTGGATGCTCGAGGAAGCCGCCAAAGGCGCGGTGTTCGCTTACGGGTATTCGGAGTCGGGCAATGACCTTGAGGTGCTTTACGCTGCCGGGAAAGCGGAACGCGTAGACGGCGGCTACCGATTTTTTGGACACAAGCATTTCGGCTCACTGAGCCCGGTTTGGACATGGCTCATCACCTACGGGCTCGATAGTTCCGACCTCAATGGCCCGAAAATTGTGCATGGCGTGATCGCACGCGACACATCGGGTTACCGTATCGTCGAGACCTGGGATACGCTTGGTATGCGGGCAACAACCAGCCACGATACCATCATTGAGGGGGCATTCGTGCCGGATCAGCGGATAATTCGAATGACCAAGCCCGGGTTTTCCGGCGCCGACGAATTCATCCTGACAATATTCGGCAGATTCGAGCCGATGTTTGCCAACATTTATATCGGCCTTGCCGAGCGGGCCCGCGATCTGGCGATCGAGCGGATCAAGTACAAGACATCGGTTGCTCAGATGACGCGCTCGATGGCCTACCACCCGGGAGTGCAACAGGCGATTGCCGACATCGTCATCGAGGTGGAGGGTATTGCAGCCCACGCCGATCGCATCGCCGAAGATTGGACGAATGGCGTCGATCATGGCGCAATGTGGCCGGCCAAGCTGGTGGCTGCCAAGTACCACTGCGTCGAAGGCGCCTTCCGCGCTGTTGATCGGGCGATGGACGTGTCGGGCGGTCGTGGCATGTTCAAAGGCGATGAGCTCGAACGGATCTACCGTGATGCGCGCTGCGGCCGGTTTCACCCGGCCAACGCGATGACGGTGCACGAGGTAGTTGGCAAATCCGCACTCGGCGTCCTTGGCGAAGCCGGACCGCGCTGGGCGTAGGATGTCCGAAGATCTGCGTTACTGGCTGCAGCAGATCGGATTAGAGCAACACGCCGAGACACTTGCCGCAAATGACGTCGACTTTGATGTCCTGCCCGAGCTCAGCGACGAGGACCTGAAGGAGCTGGGGCTGTCGCTTGGCCACCGCCGCCGATTACTGCGTGCGATTGCAGAGCTGCCGAACAGAGTATCTCGGCCGGCCGACGGGCCAGCAGAGGTGACTAGGGAGGCCGGGCGCGAGGCGGAGCGGCGCCAAGTGACGGTGCTGTTCTGTGACCTCGTCGGCTCGACCGAGTTGTCGGGCCGAGTTTGTTCTGTAGACCGAATGCTCGGAATCCCTTAATTTTTAACGAGTTAAATCTTAACGCCGCCAAGGCCCTGCCTCACCAGTTCGAGCCGCTCCATCAGAACTTGTTTCAGACCCTTCAGGGGGTCATCGGCGTCCTTGTGCGCCTGAACGAGCTGCGCGGCCAGTGTTTCCGGCTTCAGGTGCTGAAGGAGACGATCACTGTTGCTCATGAACGGTTCTGGCGAAGGCCCTGCCATATCGGTTTCGGGCATTCCATTATCCCTCAAATCGGGCCTCGTAAGCCTTCGTCATCGCGTCGATACATTCCTCCAGCGCTGGCCGCTGCCGGGTGCGGGCAGGCCCGGTTGCCTCGCCCTGAGAACTTGCCTCAGCCCCATGCCATGCCACGTTGGCTTCCTCGCCTTGAGCGTGTGTGAACGTGGCAAGACCCTAATATAATTGTGGTGTCCGAGTGCGCCCCTTTCAATCCTCTCGATCAACTGCTGCACGCGATGTCAGGGACCATGCGGGTGGCGACGGCAACGGCGCTGTTCATCGTCCCGCCCGGCACCGGGCTGTGGGTGCCGGTCCATACCCAGCACGTCACGCGGATGCCGAGCGGGCTGGCAATGCGCGGGTTGTTCCTGCGCGAGGACGCGGCGCGCGCCGGACCGGACACGGTGACAGTGGTTGCGATTTCACCGCTGCTGCGGGCGTTGATCCTGGCGGCGTGCGACCAGCCGGGAATGTGGGATTGGATGGACCAGTGCGCCATGTCGTGGCGCTGGCGCTTCACGAGATCGGCCATGCTGCGACACGCCCGATCTCGGTACCGGAGTGCAACGACGCACGGCTGCGGCGCGTGACCGAGGCGCTTCTGGCGGACCCGGCGGACAGGCGCGGGCTAAACGCCTTCGCCGAGATGGCTGGCGCTTCAGCGAGGACTCTCGCACGGCTGTTCCGACGCGAGACCGGCATGAGCTTTCAGGGATGGCGGCGAAGTTGCGGCTGACCGAAGGGCTTGCCGCCCTCAGCGAAGGCGAGACCCCGGCGCGGGTGGCCGCGGCGGTCGGGTACAGCAGCGGCCCGGCGTTCGGAGCGGCGTTTCGTTCAGGTATTTGGCATCACACCGGGTCGATCGCGACGCGGAGCTGAAAATACGCGCGCCGAAAACCAGATTGATGCGCTAGCAGCGAGTGTGGATGTTCGCCCTTTTCAGCTAGGCGGCACCGCGATAGCAAAGCCGCGGTGGGCCCGCGGCCAATTTCCAGCGCGCTCGATACTCGGCGACATCGAACCCATGCTGCACCGGGACGCGCCGAGCGTCACTCCCGCGCTGGTTGCGTCAGGCCGCTTTCGGCAACAGCGCCTCGGGATATCCCCGGCGCCGCATCGTATCAAGCACCAGCTTGACCGGCGTACCGAGCCACAACGCGTACACCGTGTGGTCATCGACCATGTCGTCAGTTAGCGGGTGGATCAGAATGTCGAGACTCTCGCGGTTCAACATCAGCCACGGCACAACGGTCTGAAACTGCTCGTTCTTGAAGATCATCTGGAACTGCGGTACCGGATGCGGGCCTACCCGCTCGCCGCTATTGGGCCCAAGCTCGACATCGAACCGCGCCCCGAGCTCCACTTTCAGCTTTTCCGCGACCGGCAAAGTCGCAGCATCGTAGTACACATGGGCGTGGTAGCCGTAAACCGCCGGCACGTTGCTCATCAGAGGACTCCTTCTAATCGGATTGCGAAATCCTAACCAACATTCCCTCGCTTCCCCGGACGTTGCAAGCCCGACCTAGTGTCCTGTCTCAGAAATATCTAGCCACGCAAGCCATTACGTGCTTCTTTGCGCGTCGGTAGCGGTCAAGGAGGCCGGAATGGCGTGGAGATCTGCGGTTCGGATCGAGTTGGACGAGGCCGAGCGGTGTGAGCTTGAGGCGCGGAGACGCCGCCGGAAGATATCGCGAGCCGATGCGATGCGGGCCGAGATCGTGCTCCTGGCGGCCGACGGCACGACCAATCTGGCGATCGCCGAACAGCTTGGGGTCACCCGCGTCACGGTGGCGACTTGGCGCAAGCGGTTCGCCGCCAAACGGCTGGACGGCCTTGCCGACGAGCCCCGCCCTGGGGCCCCGCGCAAGATCGGGGATGAGAAGATCGCTGAAGTGGTGACGACGACATTGGAGACGATGCCGGCCGCCGCTACCCACTGGAGTACGCGCTCGATGGCCAAGGCCTCGGGTTTGTCGATCTCGACCGTGCATCGCATCTGGCGGGCGTTCTCGCTCCAGCCGCACCGGAGCGAAACCTTCAAGCTGTCGGCAGACCCCCGGTTTGTTGACAAGGTGCGCGACATCGTCGGCCTCTATCTCAACCCGCCGGACCACGCGCTGGTGCTCTGCGTCGATGAGAAATCGCAGATCCAGGCGCTGGATCGCACCCAGCCGCTGCTGCCGATGCGACCAGGGCAAGCCGAACGGCACACCCATGACTATAAGCGGCACGGGACGACCTCGCTCTTTGCCGCCCTCGACGTCAAGGCCGGAACCATCATCGGCAAATGCATGCCGCGCCACCGGGCGCAGGAATTCCGCCGCTTCCTCGACACCGTTGAAAAGCATGTCCCCACCGATCTCGACATTCACATCGTCATGGACAATGCCTCGAGCCATAAGACCAAACTGATCCGCGACTGGTTCGCCAAACGGCTCCGCTGGCATATGCATTTCACGCCGACATCCTCGTCATGGATCAACCAGGTCGAGCGCTTCTTCGCCTTGCTCACCGAGCAGCAGATCAAGCGCGGCGCCCACCGCTCTACTGCCGCGTTGGAGGCCGCTATCGCCGCCTACATCGACGCCCGCAATGCCGACCCCAAGCCCTTTCGCTGGACCAAAACCGCCGCACGACATCCTGGCCTCCATCGAACGGTTTTGTCACCGCACGATCGCCGTCCAGGCCCAATGTGGATAGGAACTTCTGATTCAGGACACTAGCCCTCTCCCTCTCGTGCCAGGAAGGCGCGCGGCGTGAGTGCGTCGACGTAAACCGTATGGATCCTTTCCACCGGAGCTCACGAGGAGGTCGTCGATCTTACCGATGGTTTCGTTGTCATTGTTGACAATCCTCCTGCCGATGACCTTCGACGCGCGATAGCCGGCAGCTAGCTTTTGCACATTGACCTTGGCGAGCTCCACGGTCTGCGGCGCGTCGCCGCGGTTGCAGCCCCCGGTTTGTTGCTGACTCTCTCCTGGAGGGAACCGGGTTCGAACCATCGGTCCCACCGAGAAAGAGACGACCGTGGAGAGAGGCCCCGCGGCCGACCATCGTCGTCTCGTGAGACGACCTTTGCTTAATGACCCCGTGCAGCTTATCGGTCCGGCATCTCCCCTTCGGTAATAGCCGAGAGACCTTTCGCAAGAGCGGGACCTATGGTTCGAATCCGGTTCCCTCCAGCGAGGAGTCTGCAAACTTTCGGTCCCTCGCGAAGCGCCGGCGTTGACCCCCGCACGACGAATACCGGCCGCATTTCGAAGAACTGGCCGGATCGCGTACCAGCAGGGCCGACGAGGTACTTGTGCGGGTCGTGGCCAGCGGCATATGCGACAAGCGAGCGGCGCCACCAGGTCGAGCGCTTCCATCTCGAACGGAGCTGACCGGGACCGGCACCAGCGCGGCGGTGGTCTTCATATGGCGCTCCTCAAACCTCTCAAAGATCCATTCTCCACGCCCGCTTCGCGCAGGGCGTCCACAGTTGCCCCCTCTCAGACATAGGTGGTCCCTTATTACTGCGATACGCGGCTTGCTGACCCGAAAAATGCCCCGTTTGACCGGCCCAGTCTAACGCGGCACATGAGCGGAATTGATATCCGAGCCGCCCATTTTTCGCGCGGAACCGGAAGTTCGAATCCATGTCCCTCCAGCGGAGAGTCCATTGCGAACTCCGCTCGAATTATATGGCAAGCTACGGGTCGAAGCCGATCTCGATCAGGGCGGCGGAGAGCCCATCCCTTCACGAGGGGCCGTGATCGAGCTCCAGTGTGCTGCAGCGCCTACCAGTGCGCTCTGCGGCAATCACCGTCGTGCCACTGCCGAGAAAGGCGTCGAGCACGGCATTTGACCCCAGCCCAAGCTCACGCCTTCAGCATCGCCGATAACAAGCTGACGGAAAATGCAACCTGGGATGACCGTCTGGTGTTCATACCCGGGACCGTCTTGGGGTAGTGGACAAGCTAACTTAGTCCTAGTCGCCCTTGCGCCAAATTTGAGCCAACTGTGGGCAACGCTCGCCTCCCCCGACGGGGTTCTGGCGGTAGGTCTAGCTTGTCGTCCCTGCTGGAGAAGTGCTCCGAATTAGCTCCGAACATCGCGCCGACTGCCGTCGCACCGCCCTTTCTCGTCCCGGTCTTCCTGAACGTTCATCTCTCGGCGACCGAGGCATTGGTGACCGCAAGTCCAACGACCCTTGCCCCAAGTCCCGCCGCTGTTCCGCTCGCCAGTCTGATAGTGCAGCACCGGGCAGCGCTGCAGGCCGGGCGCTCGCTGACCTTCAAGATTGCGGCCGGCGCAGTGGCCGCGAGCAACACCCCAAAGATAGCGGGCGGAACGGCCGCGCTCGCTAGCCAAGCGCCACCGAGACCGCAATCGAGATGCCGATGTTGCAGCACGCCGGTTGTCGGTATACTGGCGCGTTAGGCAGCCCTGAGGAGGGTGGCCTACCCCAGCTATGGCCTCGACCCGCAGACTGGCAGCGATACTGGCCGCCGACGTCGCCGGCTATTGGCGGCTGATGGGCGCGGATGAAGAAGGCACCCTCGGCCGTCTCAGGGCGTTGCGCGCGGAACTCATCGACCCGATGATCGCCGCGCACAACGGCCGGCTCGTCAAAACGACGGGTGACGGATTGCTCGTCGAGTTTTCGAGCGTTGTGGACGCACTCCGTTTGCGCGACCGAGTTGCAGGCGAGTATGGCCGAGCACACGGCAACGGCGCCTGCCGATAAGCGCATCGAGTTCCGCATTGGCATTAATGCGGGAGACATCGTCGTGGAGGATGGGGACATTTTCGGCGACGGCGTGAATGTCGCGGCCAGGCTCGAAGGCTTGGCTGAGCCCGGCGGCATCTGTGTTTCGGCTCGGGTGCAGGAGGACGCAGCGGGACGCCTCGATCTCGCCTTTGAGGACATGGGCGAGCAACAGCTCAGGAACATTGCCCGGCCGGTCCGGGTCTACGCGCTGCAAGCTCAAGGCTTAGCCGGCGCGTTGCCGGCAAATGCGCCGTCCGGTGCTTCACATCCGGTGCCTGTCGCTGCGCCGCGGTTGTCGATCGTCGTGTTGCCGTTCGCCAACATGAGCGGTGACCCAGAGCAGCAGTATTTCGTTGATGGGATAACCGAGGATCTGACGACCGAGCTATCGCGGATTGCGGTCATGCTGGTGATTTAGCGCAACACCGCGGTCACGTATAGGAACAAGGCGGTCGACACGAAGCAAATCGGTCGCGAACTGGGCGTGCGCTACGTGCTCGAAGGCAGCGTCCGGCGGTCGGCCAATCAGGTGCGGATAAACGCTCAGCTTATCGACGCCGAGACAGACGCGCATCTATGGGTTGAGCGTTTCGACGGCGACACCAGTGATCTGTTCGCGCTGCAAGACGAGATCACCCGCCGCATCGCATTCGCGCTCAACGTCGAGCTTGCCAGGGCGGAGGCCGCGCGGCCAACCCAGCACCCCGACGCAGTGGACTATATTTTTCGTGGACGCGCTGTGCTTCGTGGGGGACCGCCATCGCGCGAAAGATATGCGGAGGGGATTGCTTTGTTCGAGCACGCGCTGGCGCTCGATCCGCAATCCGTCGAGGCAAAATGCCCGTTGGCAAGCAACCTCGCGAGCCGCGTCATCGATAATATGACCGACACGGCCGCGGCTGATTTGGTGCGTGCGGAAGACTTGGCCGGGCAAGCCCTAGCCGCGGCTCCCCGCAATGGTGTTGCGCATAACGCCAAGGGCCAGGTGCTGCGGGCGCAGCGTCGCTATGCGGAGGCCATACCCGAATACGAGGCGGCGATCTCGTCCAATTTCAATCCAGTGTACGGATCTCATGGTCTTGCCCATTGCAAGGTCTTTACGGGTTCGATAGAGGAAGCGATCCCGCTCGAAGAGCAAGCAATCAGGCTCAGCCCCCGCGATGCTTTTGTGGGCGTCTTCTATCGGCAGATCGGGCTTGTTCATGTGCTGCAATCACGGACGAGCGAAGCGGTCGTCTGGCTCGAAAGAGCACGCAACGCCTCTCCGGCACATCCGAACATCCGCGCCCAGCTCGCTTCCGCCTACGCCCTCGCCGGCGAGCCTGAGCGCGCTGCCGCCGAACTCGCCGAGGCCCGCCGGCTCAGCGGCGACGACCGCTTTTCGATCAGGTCCGCTTTTCGCGGGGGAATATGGCGGACTATTTGGCTGTGCAAGGGCTCTGATGTTTCCTTCAAGAGGAATTTCTGCGTACCAAATAAACTGTCGAGATAAGCTGATCTCTAAGGCTGGGCGCTACGAGGAAGCGCGGCGCAAAGGTGGCCGGCTCCGGACCCAAGTTCCGGAAAATCACTTGGTGGTTGAAGTCTCCATTGGCCTCCTGATTCTGCCATTGGTTTGTCACCTCGACCGAGGTCACTTGCCCCTCGGAATGGACAGGGCTGTTGGCGCTTGCGGCGAAGATCCTCCGATGCCGCCGTGCGTGCCCGGACAAGATCGCGGACCGCTTCATGCACCGCGTCCGGCACCCAAACCGGCGTCAGATCACCGGCGCGCAACAGTCGAGCCAGTGTCACGGCGTCGCGCCGGTTGGTCTTGACCCGCTCGCCCGGTCTCTTTGGCACCAACGAGGGCGCGACCACGATGCCGTCGTGACCGTCAGCACCATGTATCCGTTCCGGCATTAATATCGTCGGCCGGTTCCGCAAGATTCCATCGTTCGAGCAACGCAATGGCCTCGCGCGCTGCTTTATTGATCCGTGCCGCGAGCTCGCGCGGATCACGTATCGACTGAAAACTCCCCACGGACATCACGCTTTCGGCCACGGAATTTCTATTGAGCATTCCCATGATCGGCTGGCCGAGACGGGCCTGCATGTCCTCCAGCAGAGCGTAGGCCAGTTCTTCCGGTGTCAACGCCGGAATATTTTCCGGGGATTGCACGATCCCTAATAAATTACGGGCCATTTAAATACCTCCGTAAACCTCCTCTCGCCGGCTGATCGCGAATTGCCTCCGGCGTTAGGCGACAGCTTGCTCTGCTCAAGATCTACACCCTATTTCCGTTGTTTTGCTATGCCTCTTTGCGCTCACCCCCGCTCCTTCACGGGCGGCATACAGGTGCAGCGACCCTCCCACTAACATTGCATGCAACTTGAGCTTTTGTTAAACGATTGGCGATCTAAAGCGTGCAGTCTGTTCCTTGTGATATCCGAGATCGACATCTGGCGCGCCGCCAAGCTCATGCTCAAGCGGTACGGCGACAAGGCCCTTGAGGAAAGCGCTGCGCGCGCCGACGAGTTCGCCGCGCACGACGATTACAACGGCGAGGCCGTGTGGTGCCGGATCACCGACGCTGTCGGCTAGCTCGCGAACCAGACGCCCGTCGGGCCGCTCCACTGACCACGAGCTCTTGTTGCGCCGCCGGTCGCCGCGGCGAGAGGTTCTACCCCCCCGCCATGTTTCCCCGTTCATGGTCAATCGCGGGGCGGTAATTCCACGTCAAGCGTAGCCGTCCCTCTCGCCCCGCATTTCCGGCAGCGCAGCTGCCGCTCAAGCGACATGAGCCGCGTGTAGCCGGGCCGGCCCTGCAGCAGCCGTGCGGCCGACGCACCCCCTCGGGTCGCACGGTTTCCAGCGCTTGGCTGCAAGTGCAAGATGAGCACCTTGAACCCTGCGACTGTGGGTGGACCCCTGAGCTGGGTACGCACTATCGCGTGAAGCTGCGGCCGAAAATCTCGCCTTACGCCGAAGGCACCGATCCTGCGAGAGGCGAGCCGGCCGGCTTATACTCGCGCTCGCGAGAACCGACCGCTTGGGGCGACGCCTGACCCGCGCGGGGCCTCGCCCTCATATCTCGACCTCGGCGTCAAGCTTGACGACGCGGTCCCGGCGGAATTCGGAAGAACTCGGTTGGCCGTGATGTGTGGCGGGGGAAGGTGTCCCCAGATCGTACCGATCCGGTCGAAGTTCTGATCGGGCAGGGTAAGACCCGGATCCCGGAACTGCTTCTGATCCCGGGTGAAAGCTATTCGTCGCCCGGCGTAAAGTTTGTGGACTCTCTGCTGGAGGGAGGTGGATTCGAACTTTCGGTTCCGGTGCGTCAGGCGAAGCTGACGCGATCCTGCTCCCAAAAGTGTTCCCGAC
>Ga0306925_10005128_pt1 | contig 11975 bp, 12 predicted proteins | sample flu12Cox44000176_FD_203755 | JGI IMG/M metagenome (GOLD analysis project Ga0306925, IMG submission 203755) | Lab enrichment of tropical soil microbial communities from Luquillo Experimental Forest, Puerto Rico - flux8day.12C.oxic.44.000.176 (v2)... | ecosystem: Environmental > Terrestrial >...
CGGATCTCGATCGGCATTGCCTGGCTCGTCATTGTCGCAGCCGAGATGCTGGTCGGCGGCACCGGCATCGGCTACTTCGTCTGGAACGAATGGAACAATCTGTCGATTACCAACGTGATCATAGCGATTTTCCTGATCGGCGTGGTGGGAATGTTGCTTGATCAGGTGCTGGCGCGCTTCACGCGCATGGTTACCTTTCCGGAGTAGTAGGGCGGTGGTCGACAAATTCATTTCCATCGAAGGCATCGCTAAGCGCTATCCCGGCGTGGGTGGCGCAGAGACCACCGTGTTCGAGAATCTCTGGCTGTCGATGGCGCGTGGCGAGTTCGCCTGCGTGATCGGCCATTCCGGCTGCGGCAAGACGACCGTGCTGAACATTCTTGCCGGCCTCGATGAACCGAACGAGGGTACGGTCATCGTGGACGGCCAGGCGATCGAAGGAACGAGTCTCGACCGCGCCGTGATCTTCCAGAGTCACGCGCTGCTTCCTTGGCGTACCGTGCTTGGCAACGTCGCCTACGCCGTCACCTCGAAATGGCGGCGCTGGGATCGCGCGAGGGTCAAGGCGCACGCGCAACGTTTCATCGAACTGGTGGGGTTGACCGGCTCGGAGCACAAGCGGCCCTCGGAACTGTCGGGCGGCATGAAGCAACGCGTCGGCATCGCGCGCGCTGTCAATCATGCCGAAAATCATGCTGATGGACGAGCCGTTCTCGGCGCTGGACGCGCTAACCCGCGGCACGCTGCAGGACGAGGCCGCCGCATTTGCCTTGAGACCGGGCAGAGTGCGTTCATGATCACCCATGACGTCGATGAAGCGATCTATCTCGCCGACAAGATTTTCCTGATGACTAACGGCCCCGGTGCGGTGCTGGCGGAGATCGTGGAAAATCCGCTGCCGAAGGACCGCGGTCGGACCGATTTGCACCGTCATTCCGCTGTATTACGCGCTGCGCAATCACATCGTCGATTTCTTGGTCAGCCGCAGTAAGATCTTTGCAGCCGAGTTTCCCGCTCACGACCCACGTTACGTGCCACTGGTGCGGATCGGGATGACAGAGCCGACCATCGTATCTGCGCCAGAGGTGATAAAACCGCCTTTGACACAGGCGGTTGCACGTTAGTGTTTATCCGAAGGGAGAAGATGACCGATGAAACGATGTGACCTCACCGAAAAGCTGCTCGACATCAAGCGCGAAAAGGGCTGGAGCTGGAAATACATCTGCGAAAAAATCGGCGGCTATTCCGAAGTGCTGATCGTCGGCGCGATCCTCGGCCAGATGAAATTGACCAAACCACAGGCAGGCAATGCCGGTGAGTTGTTCGGGCTTTCGAAGTCAGAAGTCGCGATGCTCAACGAGACGCCTAAGCGGGGCGAGGGCGTGCTGATGCCGCCAACCGATCCATTGATCTACCGTTTCTATGAGCTTGTGATGGTCAACGGTCCGGCGTGGAAGGCGCTGATCGAGGAGGAGTTCGGCGACGGCATCATGTCAGCGATCGATTTCGACATGGTGATAGAGCGCCTCCCCAATCCGAACGGCGACCGCGTCAAAATCACGATGTCGGGAAAATTCCTGCCGTACAAATATTACGGCAATAGCGGCAACGTTCCGGAATATGGTTTCAAGGAGGGGTGATACGTGCGGCGGCGCCCAACACCGCCGCAACGTGCAGAGATTCCGATAGACCCGCTGATTAAGAGGCGGATGATTTCGCAGGCAAATCGACGGCCATTCCGACGGGCGCGTCGTGAGACCTGCGCTGAGCGTGCAATTGGATTTCCTTTTGTCGGAACGGAGCGAATGCTGCACTCGCTGCGCTGACGAGTGCGACGTGATTGCGCGCGGCGTCGCCCGCCGCCTGCGCATCCCCCCGGACGATCGCCTCGACGATCAGGTCGTGCTCCTTCCAGGATTTCTCGAGCCGGCCTTCCAGGCGAAACTGAGCGCGACGGAATGGTGCAAGCCGGCTGCGGGTCGAACTCGCGAGATCGTAGACGTGCGCACTGTGCGCACCCCGGTAGAGCCGGGTGTGGAAGTCGGAATTGAACAGCTCGTAGTCGGCCTCCTTGCGTTCGCTCACCAGTTGAGCAGCCGCGTGATGCTCGATCTCGAGCAACCGCCGCTCCTGGGCCGTCATGCGCTGAGCTGAGAACCGCGCACAAATCGCCTCGAGCTCGGACATGCCTTCGAACATTGACGCGAGATGATCGGGCTTGACCACGGCGACGATGGCGCCGCGGTTAGGGCGCCGGTCGACCAACCCCATGGCGGCAAGCTGGCCGAGGGCCTCGCGCACCGGGGTACGCGACACGGCGTAGCGGTTGGCAAGCGAGACCTCGTCGAGTTTCTCGCCGGGGCACATCACCCCGGTGACGATGCGGTCCGAGATCGCGCGCACCATCTGGTCGACAGTGGTGCCGGCGCGTACCAACCTGCGCCGACGGCGCGGCTCGCTGGGCGGATCGGCCAGTGCTGGTCGTTCAAGCGTCAATCGATCCTCCTTCCAGGCTTTCGCGGCTGGATCCGGTTCATTGATTAATTTTTGCGCACAAAGTGCATACACTTGCCACGCCTTGAGGCAGAATCAGAGGCATAATTCCCTGTCAGGGCTGAATAAATTGCATTTTAGGCCTTGGCCTGTCAATTGCATACACTCTCTTGGCACTCTTCAATTCTACCAGGGGAGAAAATCGATGATCCAGCGACCGGCCTGCAACCGTAGGCAATTCCTCAAGACCTCGACAGCCGCTGCCGCGCTCGGCGTGCTCGGCACCGGTAGCGCCCCGGCGGCGACAGCAACGCTCGGCTTCATCTATGTGGGGCCCAAGGATGACTACGGCTACAACCAGGCCCATGCCGAAGGCGCCGCAGCCCTGAAGGGTATGGCGGGTATCACCGTGATCGAGGAGGAGAAGGTCCCGGAGACCGTCGACGCTCTAAAAACCATGGAGTCGATGATCAATATCGAAGGCACCGGTCTGCTGTTCCCGACCTCGTTTGGCTACTTCGATCCCTTTATGCTGCAGGCGGCGACGAAATATCCCAAAATCCAGTTTCGTCATTGCGGCGGACTGTGGACGGACAAGAACCCGAAGAACGCCGGCTCCTATTTCGGTTATATCGGCACCTGCCAGTACCTGAACGGCATCGTCGCCGGCCACATGACCAAATCCAAGAAGCTCGGCTTCGTTGCTGCCAAGCCGATCCCGCAAGTGCTGCTCAACATCAACTCGTTCCTGCTCGGCGCTCGCACAGTCGATCCCGCCGTTACCTGCCAGGTCATCTTCACGGGCGAGTGGTCGCTGGCGGTTAGGGAGGCGGAAGCCACCAACGCGCTGCTCGACCAGGGCGCCGACGTCGTCACCTGCCACGTCGACAGCCCCAAGGTTGTGGTGCAGACCGCGGCCGGACGCGGCGCCTATGTTTGCGGCTATCACGCTAACCAGGCGCCGCTCGCGCCGGAGAAATACCTCACCGGCGCCGAATGGAATTGGGCGAACGTCTACAAGTTATACGCCACCAAGTTCCTCGGTGGCGAGACTCTGCCGAATTTTACCCGCGGTGGCCTCGCCGACGGCTTCGTGAAGATGAGCCCACTGGGCAAGGCGGTCAGTGAGCCCGCGCGCAAGCAGTTCGAGGCCAAGATGGCGGAGATGCTGAAGGGCAACTACGCCATCATCAAGGGACCGCTCAAGGACAACAAGGGCAGCGAAGTCGTTGCCGGCGGCACGGCCTATGTCGAGACCGCAATCGAGCTGGAAAACATGAACTATCTCGTCGAGGGTGTGATTGGCGCGACCTCCTGATCTCGTGCAAAGAACATGAGCGAGGCAACGAGCGAAACCGCATTCGAGGCGGTCGGCGGTCAACACAGCGGTAGCGCGCGGGCTTGGATCGCGCGGCGCGCAGAGGGCGTTGTCCTTCCGCTCGCGGCCCTGTTCGCCGGCATGGCGGCGTTCAGCATCTTCCTGCTGGTAATCGGCAAGTCGCCGCCGGAGCTGTTCGAACTGATGTGGCGTGGCGGTTTCTCATCGTGGTTCTCGATCCAGAATACGCTGTCGCGCACGACGCCGTTGCTGCTCGCCGGGCTATGTGTCGCGCTACCGGCTCGGCTCGGCCTCGCCGTGATCGGCGGCGAGGGCGCCATCGTTCTCGGGGGCGTCGCCACTGCGGCGATCGGCGAGGCGCTCGGGGGCAGCGGCCTGCCGGGGCCGCTCGGCATCGGCGTCATGGCGATCGCCGGGATGGCGGTCGGCGCGCTGTGGATTGGCGGCGTTGGCGCGCTGCGTCACTACCGCGCCGTCAACGAAACCATCTCCAGCCTGCTCTTGGCCTATATAGCGATCGCCATTATGAACCATCTGGTCGAGGGCCCTTTGCGCGATCCGGCCTCGCTCAACAAGCCGTCGACCCAGCCGCTCGAGGCCGCCTACCGCATCGGCTCGATTCCCGGCACCGACGTGCACTGGGGCCTTGCCGTCGGCGTCGTCGCCTGCATCCTGTGCTGGGTGCTGATCGAGAAGACCAGTTGGGGCTTTGCCGCGCGGATCGCCGGCGGCAACATGCGCGCAGCCCAGATCCAAGGCCTGCCGGTCGGTTCACTGATCGTCGGTTTCTGCGCCATTGCGGGTGCCTGCGCCGGCCTCGGCGGCACGCTTGAGGTCGCCGCCGTGCACGGTGCGGCGAACGCCTCGCTCGCGGCCGGCTACGGCTATACTGGGATTCTGGTCGCCTTCCTGGCGCGGCAGAATCCGCTTGCCATCATTCCGGTCGCCATCTTGCTCGGCGGCATCGACGCTTCCGGAGGCCTTATCCAGCGTCGCATGCACCTACCGGACGCCACCGTGCTGGTTCTGCAGGGCATGATCTTCATCGCAATCCTGTTCAGCGACACGTTCTACGGGCGCTTCAAGGCTTTCAATCCCGAACTCTGGACCGAGAAGGCATAACGACTATGGCAGGCAGCGATATCGGGCTGTGGGGCGTGCCGCTCGCCATCCTCGGCGGCGCCATCCGCGTGTCGACGCCCTTCATCTATGTCTCGCTCGGCGAGACCATCACCGAACGCTCAGGCCGCATCAATCTTGGACTCGAGGGCATCCTGGTGTTCGGCGCAATGACCGCCTATGCGGTCGCTTACATGACGTCGTCGCCGTGGCTCGGGGTGCTCGCTGCATCCGGGGCCGGCGCCTGCTTCGGGCTATTTCACGGCTGGATCTGCAAGTTTCCGAAAGTCAACGACATCGCGATCGGCATCGCAATGATGCTGTTCGGCACCGGCTTCGCCTTCTTCCTCGGCAAAGCCTTCATCCAGCCGCTGGCGCCGCATCTGCCGGCGCTGCCGTTCGGCTTCTGGTCGGACATCCCGCAGGTGCGCGCCGCGCTCGACGTCAACGTGCTGTTCCTGATCGGTGTCGGGCTCGCCGTCATTCTGTGGTGGGCATTCCGCAACACCCGCATCGGCCTGATCATCCGCGTGGTCGGCGACAGCGCTGACGCCGCCCGCGCCATGGGGGTCGACCCGGACCGCGTCCGGTTGCTTTCGACCGCCGCTGGCAGTGCGCTGGCGGCGATCGGCGGAGGCTATCTCTCGCTGTACTATCCCGGCAGCTGGAACGAGAGCATCTCCTCGGGCCAGGGACTGATGGCGGTGGCGCTGGTAATCTTCTCGCGCTGGAATCCGCTCGGCTGCCTCGCCGCGGCGATCCTCTTCGGTGGCGCCGGCTCGCTCGGGCCGGCGTTGCAATCGGTTGGCCTCACGCACGGCTACTACCTGTTCTACGCCGCGCCTTACGTGCTGACGCTAGCAATCATGATCGCCACCTCATCACCGGGGCGTACGCTCTCCGGCGCGCCGGGCGAGCTCTCGATCACGAAATGAACACGACATGATGCGACCCGACAGGAGAAGCCGCCCATGAACGCCCCCGCCGTCATCGCCGAACGCTACATCGACGCCGATCCGTATCGGTGGCCGTATAACGGTGCGCTGCGGCCCGGCAACACAACTCTGATAGTGATCGATATGCAGACAGATTTCTGCGGCAAGGGCGGCTATGTCGATGCGATGGGCTACGACCTTTCGCTGACGCGCGCCCCAATCGAGCCGATCAAGGCGGTGCTGACGGCGATGCGCGTCAGGGGCTACCACATCATCCACACCCGCGAGGGCCACCGCCCCGACCTCGCCGACCTGCCGCCGAACAAGCGCTGGCGGTCGCGACGCATCAATGCCGGGATCGGCGATCCCGGTCCGTGCGGTCGCATCCTCGTGCGCGGCGAGCCGGGTTGGGAGATCATCGAGGAATTGAAGCCGGTGCCGGGCGAGCCGATCATTGACAAGCCCGGCAAGGGTTCGTTCTGCGCCACCGACCTCGAGCTGATTCTCAAGCAGCGCGGCATCGAAAACATCGTGCTGACCGGCATCACCACCGATGTTTGTGTCCACACCACCTTGCGCGAGGCCAACGACCGCGGCTTCGAGTGCCTGCTGCTGGAGGACTGCTGCGGTGCTACGGATTACGGTAACCACCTTGCCGCGATCAAGATGGTCAAGATGCAGGGCGGCGTGTTCGGCGTGGTGTCGAATTCCGCGACATTCGTCGCGCAGCTGCCCTGAATTGCGCAAAATGAAAGACGCGGTCCACAAGGCCATCGAGGTTGAAGCCGTCGGCATGACCATGCGGTTCGGCGGCTTCACCGCGCTCGACGACGTCTCGATCAAAGTTCCGGCCGGCTCGTTTCACGCGCTGCTCGGCGAGAACGGCGCCGGCAAGTCGACTCTCGTCAAGTGCATGATGGGCTTCTACCGCCCAACCGCGGGACAGATGATGGTCCAAGGGCGCGAGCAGGTCATCGATTCGCCGCGCGCTGCCTCGGCGCTTGGACTCGGCATGGTCTACCAGCACTTCACGCTGGTGCCTTCCCTTAGTGGGGCGGAAAACCTCGTCATCAGTCGCGCGGACACACCGCAGATAATCGAGTGGGGCAAGGAACGCGCCGCGCTAGCCTCCTTCATGCAGACTATGCCGTTCCGGGTGCCGCTCGATGTCCCGGTCGCCGTCCTCGCCGCCGGCGAAAAGCAGAAGCTTGAGATCATCAAGCAGCTCTATCTCGGTCGACATTTTATCGTGCTCGACGAACCAACCTCAGTCCTGACCCCGGGTGAGGCCGAGGAGGTGCTCGGCCACGTCCGCCGAATGACCGATCGCGGCGAACTCACGGTGCTGATGATCTCGCACAAGTTCAACGAGGTGATGACCGTCGCCAATGACGTCACCGTGCTGCGTAAAGGCCGCCGCGCCGGCGGCGCTAAGGTGTCGACACTCGATCACCAAGCGATGGCGGCGATGATGATCGGCGACCAGAAGATCGCGACGCTCGACGTCCGCCAGCCGGTCGTGGCCGACGCCCCCGAGATATTGACGGCGACCGGCATCAGGGTGCAGGACCGCAGCGGGCTGAAGTCGATCACCATCGCCGGGCTCACGGTGCGCGCCGGGGAGATCGTCGGCATCGCCGGCATTTCCGGCAACGGCCAGAAGGAATTCCTCGAGGTGCTCGCGGGCCAGCGCCACCGCGAAGCCGGCGAGATAACGGTCAAGGGCGAGCGGTATGACGCGACCAGGGAGGAAGCGCATGCGCTCAACGTGCGCTTTATCCCGGAGGAGCCGCTGCGCAACGCCTGCGCGCCGCGCATGACGGTCGCCGAAAACTTGTCGTTCCGGACTTTCGACCTCGACAAGCGCGGCCGCCATTCGTTCTGGATCGACGGCGCGGCGATCCGACGCAACGCCGAGCGGTTGATCGCGCGCTTCAAGGTCAAGACTGCCTCGCTCGACACCCCGATCGCAGCGCTGTCGGGCGGCAACGTGCAGCGCGCCGTACTGGCGCGCGAGCTGACAGGCGCGGTCGACGTGCTTATTGTCGCCAACCCCTGCTTCGGCCTGGATTTTGGGGCGGTCGCCGATATCCGCGCGCGAATCATGCAGGCGCGCAACGCCGGCGCCGCCGTGCTGCTGGTGTCGGAGGATCTCGACGAACTGCTCGAATTGTCTGATCGCATCCTGGTGATGTCGGAGGGATCCATCGTCTACGAAACGCCGATCACGGCAGCAGATCCGCGCATCATCGGCCAGTACATGGCGGGGCATCACTGATGGGTGCCATCGCGGCGCAGCCATTTCCGTTTACTTTCGAGTTGCCAACACTGGCGCTGATCGTGATCGACATGCAGCGCGATTTCGCGGAGCCCGGCGGCTTCGGCGAGAGCCTCGGCAACGACGTGTCAAGGATCCAGCTGATCGTGCCGGCGGTAGAGCGTCTGATCCACGGTTTCCGGACCACACAGTTGCCGGTCATACACACAATGGAATGCCACCGCCCGGACCTGTCCGATTGCCCGCCGGCCAAGCGGAACCGCGGCCAGCTGCGGCTGCGGATCGGCGACCGGGGTCCGATGGGGCGCATCCTGATCGCAGGCGAGGCGGGCACCGCAATCCTTCCCGAGCTTGCACCGCGGGACGGCGAGATCGTGATCGAGAAGCCGGGCAAGGGCGCGTTCTACGCCACGCGCCTGCAGGATCATCTGACGCGCCTCGGCATCCGGCAGCTGGTGTTCGCCGGAGTCACTACGGAAGTTTGCGTGCAATCCACCATGCGCGAGGCCAACGACCGCGGCTTCGAGTGCCTGCTGGCCGAGGACGCCACCGAAAGCTATTTCCCGCAGTTCAAGATGGCCACCCTCGACATGATCCGCGCCCAGGGCGCTATCGTCGGCTGGACGGCGCGCGTCGATGAGGTTCTGGAAGGTCTGCGCAATGGGTAGCCGAAGCTTTTCCAACCTGCTCGCTGGCGGCTGGCGCTCGCTTGCCTTCGAGCCGTTCCGCCAGGGCGTCGAGATCCATTGGCTCGAAAAGAATGCTAGCGACATCGACCCCTCGCTCGCGCTGCTGCGTTATGCGCCCGGCGCCTCAGTGCCGCGCCACCGTCATCTCGGCCTCGAGACCGTCGTCGTTCTGGAAGGAAGCCAGAGCGACGACAACGGCAACTATGGGAAAGATAGCGTGGTGCTGAACGCAGCCGGCAGTGAACACGCGGTATGGTCGAGCGGCGGCTGCGTCGTGCTGATTCACTGGACGCGGCCCGTCGTCATGCTCGGAGACGACCAATGAGCGATTTGCCATTCGACCTTCACAGTCTGCACCAGGCCTATGAGGCCGGCTTATCGCCGGCGACTGTGGTAGAGACCGTATTCCAGCGGATCGCCGCGGCGGCGGACCCGGGGATATTCATCCACCTCGCCGACCGCGAGGCGTTGCTGCGGGAGGCAGCGGCGCTCGGCCCTTTCGATCCCGTAACCAAGCCACTGTGGGGCATTCCCTGCGGGGTTAAGGACAACATCGACGTCGCCGGCATGCCGACTACCGCGGCCTGCCCGGCCTTCACGTATCGGCCACGCGAGGACGCCACCGTGGTCGCGCTGCTGCGACAAGCTGGCGCGCTGATCGTCGGCAAGACCAATCTCGACCAGTTCGCCACCGGCTTGGTTGGTGTGCGTACGCCCTATCCGGTGCCGCGCAACGCCGTCGACCCTGACCTGATCCCGGGTGGCTCGTCGTCCGGCTCGGCGGTGGCCACCGCGCGAGGCATCTTGTCCTTCGCGCTGGGTACCGACACTGCGGGCTCGGGACGGATTCCCGCCGGCTTAAACAACATCGTCGGGCTGAAGCCGACCTTCGGCGCGTTGTCTGCCCACGGCGTCGTCCCGGCCTGCCGCAGCATCGACTGCGTCTCTATCTTCGCGCTCACGGTCGAGGACGCTTACCGAGTGTTCGCGGTGGCGGCCCGCTACGACATACGCGACTGCTACTCCCGGCCAATCCTCGCGCCGGCGCTTGGTGCACGCCCGCCGGTGCTCAGGGTCGGCGTGCCAGCCCGTGCGGATCGGCGCTTTTTCGGCGACACTGCAATGGAGCGAGGCTTTGACGCCGCGCTGGAGCAGCTCGCGCGCATGGGGTGCGTCCTCGAGGAGCTACAGTTCGCTGACTTCTATGCTGCTTCCTCGCTGCTCTACGAAGGGCCGTTCGTTGCCGAGCGTTATGCCGCCATCTCCGAATTCATGAGCACACATGAAGACGCCATGCACCCGGTGACCAGGACCATCATTGCCGGCGCGCGCAGCCTCACGGCCGTCGATGCCTTCAAGGGGATCTACGCACTCCAGGCGCTGCGTGCCAGGCTGGCACCGGCGATCGCCTCGGCCGACCTGATCTGCGTGCCCACGGCGCCGTCATATTGTTCCCTGGCTGCGCTCGAGGCCGAGCCGATAGCCGCCAACAGCCGGCTCGGCACCTACACCAACTTCGTCAACTTCCTTGATCTGTGCGCAATCACGGTACCTTCGGGGCCTCTCGGTAAGGGGCCGTCGATGAGCGTGACCCTGCTCGCTCCTGCCGGACATGACGCCTTCGTCGCTGCGGTCGCCCGCGATCTACATGCCGCCAGCGGCCTGCCGCTCGGCGGCACGAGCTGGCGATCGCCGCCGCGCGGCGAGGCGAGCACAACCGACGACGGGACCATTGAGATCGCGGTAGTCGGCGCGCATCTGTCCGGCATGCCGCTCAACGGTGAGCTGACCGGAATTGGCGGGCGCTTTCGCCGCGCCGCACGGACCGCGCCGGGTTACCGCCTCTACGCGCTCGCCGCGCAGCAGCCCCCGAAACCCGGGCTCGCGCGTGACCCGGCGGGCAGCGGCACCATCGAGGTCGAGGTCTGGAGCTTGCTGCCGGAGGCGTTTGCGCGCTTTGTGGCCACCGTTCCGTCGCCGCTTTGCGTTGGCACCGTGCAGCTTGCGGACGGGACGGCGCCGAAGGGATTCCTGGTCGAGGCCGCCGGGCTCGCGGATGCCACCGACATCACCAAGTTCGGTGGCTGGCGAAGATATGTCGCCGCGCTGTAACCGCTATCTGCCTGTGTGATGCGCAGGCGCTTGGTGTCGCGCGGGACGTTCGAAATAGTTGATTGGCTGGACGTAGATGCCGTGCTCAGCGAGTAAAAGATCGCTCGCTTCCTTGCACTTCTCGTGATGACCCATATTCACCGGCACGATGTGGTGTCGGTAGGCATTGACGGCAGGTCGTTGGTTTTGCGCTAGGTGCGAGCGGACGTTCGTCAGGCCGCAGTCCAAGAACGCTGGCGGTGAGCTATTGCCCAATTAATGAGCATATGATCATATGGGCATAATGGAATTTAACCGCTCAGAACCTGATCTGGTCATCTTCGACTGTGACGGCGTCCTTGTCGACAGTGAGATGTTGAGTTGCCAGTGCTTGTCCGAAGCGCTTGGCGAATACGGCATCGAACTCGGCATCGAACAGGTGCTGCAATTGTTTCTTGGAAAAAGCGCGGCAGCGGTGACTCTGTACTGGCGCCAACGCGGACAGCCGCTCCCTGAGACATTCTTGCCCGAGCTGAAATCTCGGGTGCGGGAGCGATTCAGGCGCTCGCTACAGCCAATCCCCGGGATAGGGTCGCTACTGTCGAGCTTACGGACGCCATTCTGTGTCGCCTCATCAAGCGATCTCGACCGCGTCGCGCTCTCGCTCGTCTTGACCAGGCTTGCCCCCCATTTTGGCGACAGGCTGTACACCTCGCAGATGGTTCCACGCGGAAAGCCAGCTCCCGATCTCTTCCTTTACGCGGCCGCGCAAATGAAGACTGCGCCGATGCGAACGCTTGTTGTCGAGGATAGCGTTAGCGGCGTGGCAGCGGCGAAGGCCGCAGGCATGACCGTATGGGGATTTGTTGGTGGTAGTCATTACCGCTTCCGCGACGGGCGCAACATGCTCTGCGATGCGGGCGCAGATCGTGTCTTCGAACGCATGGCGGACTTTTGGAACCAGGGTTAGCGATTTTCATGGCAGCACCCGAAAGCGAAAGGTCCCGTCTTGACGACGCCGCACGCGCGGG
>Ga0306925_10005129_pt1 | contig 11975 bp, 9 predicted proteins | sample flu12Cox44000176_FD_203755 | JGI IMG/M metagenome (GOLD analysis project Ga0306925, IMG submission 203755) | Lab enrichment of tropical soil microbial communities from Luquillo Experimental Forest, Puerto Rico - flux8day.12C.oxic.44.000.176 (v2)... | ecosystem: Environmental > Terrestrial > Soil...
TCACTCGATTCCGCTGGCAAATTCGTCGCCTCATCCCCCGGACTCAACGCTACCAGGGCTGCCGGGCGGGGGTTTTAGCGATTGCGTACGAGGCGTGCCTGCCCGACGGCGAGATTCAACCTGCATTCGCCAATCGCCTGCGCGAGATGGGCTCATGGCTCGAAACCTACGGCGAATCAATTTATGGTACTCAGGGCGGACCGGTAAAACCCACTGGCTGGGGCGCAACCACCCGGCGCGGAAACCTGGTGTATGTGCACGTCCTCGATCCCACGCTAAGGGTGCTTGCATTGTCCGACCTCGATCACCCCGTGGGCAACGCCCACCTGCTGAACGGCGGAGCCAGAGTGGCATACAGCTTCTCGCAGGGCAGCCTCGTGCTCGACCTTCCCCGCCGGGGGGCAAGGGATATCGACCAGGTGATTGTGCTGCAGTTAGTCAACCATTAGCCGGATGCGGGTGCCGTCCGGCGACTTGCATTCTTGCAAACCTTCCATGGGTGGCGCATTATGCTCCGCTGCGGACAATTCGCTTTGTCCGGACGTGATTGTCGGAGGCCCCTCATGAATCGATTTCTGCTGCTCGCTTTCGTTTTGCTGCTCGCTCTCCCAGTCCACGGGCAATCCGACGGTTGGATCCCGCTCTTCAATGGCAAGAATCTCGATGGCTGGAAGCATGTCGGGCCCGGCAACATGACGGTCGAGAATGGCGTCATCCAGACCCACGGAGGCATGGGACTGCTGTACTGGACCACCGGCCCGGTAGGCAACTGCACTATTCGGGTTGTTTACAAGATGCGCGACGAAAACGACAACTCAGGCGTCTTCATCCGCATTCCCATCGAACCGCGAGAGGCTTGGATGCCGGTGCACTACGGCTACGAGGTGCAGATCGACAATCACCCCGAGCTTTCGAAAGAAGACGAGTATCACATCACGGGCACGCTGTATTCACTGACCAAACCCTTGTCGAAGCCCGGAAAGCCGGGCCCGCAGTGGAACACCATGGAAATTACTATCGACGGGACACACACGCTTGTTATGCTGAACGGCGAAATGGTTACCAACTACACAGAAGGCGATCCTGTACCGGAAAGGAAGTTCGACTTCGAACCATGGCGCGGCCGTCGTCCGCTCATCGGCTGGATCGGCCTGCAGAACCACAGCGACAACGACGTCGTCTTCTTCAAGGAGGTAGCCATCAAGCCGCTGACGAAATAACTTCCGGCGAATTTGTTCCACGTCTTAAGGGGACGGCTGCGGCAGCCCTAAAGGCGGTGGGATCGGTTAGCGCTCCGGGCACGGGCAATCGAGTTCCCTCAGGCCATTCATCAATTAATTGATCGTTTGCCGTCTATTCAGGAGGCCCTATCTGCATGAAAACGGACTTTACCCGCCGCGATTTCCTCCAGACCGCCGCCGGTGCTGCCGGCCTCGCGCTCGCTTCCAAAGCCATCGCGCTTCCCGAACCTGTGTACCCGCAGCAGTGGGCCTCTGGCCCCAGCGGGCAGATTGTCCAATTCGGCATCGTTGGTGTCGGAATGCAGGGCTCTGGTTTGCTGAGGAACGCCGTCGAGTTGCCGGGAACCAAGTGCGTCGCCGCCTGCGATCTATGGGACGGCCGCCAGACCCTCGCCAAGGAGCTCGCCGGGGCTGACATCGTCACCACCCGCCGCTACCAGGACTTGCTCGACGACAAAAGCATCCAGGCGCTGATCGTCGCTGTTCCCGATCACTGGCACAAACAAATTGTGGTTGACGCGGTCACCGCCGGCAAGGACGTCTACTGCGAGAAACCGATGTCTCACAGCGTGGCAGACGGCACCGCCATGCTGGCGGCTGCGAAGAAGTCCGAAGCCATCGTGCAGATTGGCTCCCAGCGAACCAGTTCCGCGCTCCTGGCAAAAGCCAAACAACTTTACGATCAGGGAGCCATCGGCGATCTGCTTTGCGTGGAACTTTCCCTTGGGCGGAATGATCCCACCGGAGCCTGGGAGTATCCGCCGCCTCCCGGCCTCGCCCCCGAGAACTTCGACTGGGACACCTGGCTGGGGACTGCGCCCAAAAAGGCCTTCGATCCCATCACCTTCGCCCGCTGGCGCTGCTGGAAGGAATACGGTACGGGAGTCGCGGGCGATCTGATGGTGCATCTCGTGAGCGGCATGATGTTCGTCACGGGTATCAACCAGGCGCCGTCGCGCGTCTTCGCCACAGGCGGCATCGTTCGCTGGAAGGACGGCCGCAACATGCCCGACCTGCACTCCGCCCTCTTCGAATACGGCAATGTGCCCGTCTACGTGCGCCTCACTCTCGGCACCGAAACCGCCGAGATGACGCGCCTTATGGGTCCCAAGGGTCTGCTTGAAATCCGCGAGCACGATTTCACCTGGATCCCACAGCGTGGGATCGACACCGCCCCCAGCTACTACGACTCAGGCTTCCCCAAGGCCATGAAAACCACCTACGAAACCGACTGGCACAAAGAGCATGATCCCGAACCCGGCCACGAGGTCGTTAGCGAGGCCGTTACCTTCTCCAGCATTTCTTACGACGAACTGCAGCCGCACCTGTGGAACTTCTTCGAAGCCGTGCGCACGCGTAAGCCCGTCGTACAGGACGCCGTCTTCGGCCACCACGCCGCCGCTGCCTGCCACATGGCCAATCAGGCCTACTTCCGCAAATCCGTCCTCACCTGGGAGGAAGCTACCAGCACGATCAAACGATAGGCACGCTACGATTGCAACCCTGTGCCCGCACCGAACAATCTTCTGGTTGTGACCGCGAGGCCTCCGGAGAAGATGACGTGCAACCGGCCACAACGGCAACGAAGCGCAGCAGTCCACCCGAACATGGCCAATATTTCCTTCCGCCGGGAGATGATGGGAGTTTCAAACTTCTTTCACCTCGCATCGACGTACTTCCCGCACCGTCGATTCAAAATCCTGAACGATTCTTCCTATCGCCGTCATAGCGATTTTGAATTGGCGCTGCCGGCCCTATTGCCGCTAGGCTCTTTACCAGTGAATGCTCCACGTCGCGCATTCGCTTCCAATCCAGGTTGATCCCGAGCCGCAGGCCGGAACGCCAACTGCGAGCACCCCGGCTTCCACGGTACCGCCGATCTTTGCGAACTCCCCCGCCGTCTCCCCGATGAGCCATGACGCGGTGGCAAAGGTCCCGGGCCTTCATGATATCGAGCGTCGATGGCCGTCTGCGCAGCGCTATCCCCGGCCCCGCCGCCCGCTGTCCCAACTCTCGATTGGAGACGAACATGACTTACGCGAAGAAGACTCTCTTTGTGCTGCTGTTGGCTGCCAGCCTCGCTGCCGCGGCGCAGGATGCGCACACGAAATTCACCCTGCCTTACAACGCCAATTGGGGCAAAACCTCGCTGCCTGCGGGCACTTACTCGGTTTCGCTGGAATTCGGCGGAATCAGCAAAGCGTACGTGACATCGGCTGACAACCCGAAGCTGGCGTTCGTCGTAGTTCCGGCAACGGCGGGAATCAGCGACGCCTGCAGGAAATCGTCGGTGACGTTGCATCGCGATGGCAGTGAGTGGAGCGTGCGTTCGGTGTGCTTCGGCGAGCTGCAAATGGCCCTTTACTTCCTGCCGGAACCGGCCCGGACTTCGATGGCTGCTTTGCCCGCAAATAGCCAAGCCGTCATCCCTGGACGTTAACGGCAACTCCGCCGGGGACGGCGACCGTGAGATGCCGTCCCCTCTTTCTTGCTAGGTTGCGATATTGCACCGATAAACGATCGCGATGGGCGCCGTAGGAACGGTCAATTCTGGGCGCCTTCATCCGCCGATAGAATGAGGAGTTATGGATCCCCTGGCGTCCAGTCCGGCACTGGATTTTCTGCATGATGTAGGCACGCGCATCGCGGCGGCCGATCCGGTGCATGAAGTTCTCGATCGCATTGTCGAGTTCGTATCCCATCTGGTGAGCTGTGATTCCTGCTTCATCTATGTGCTCGAAGGTAGCGATCTAGTTTTGCGTGCCTCAAAAAACCCTCACCCCGCGGAGATTGACCGGCTCAGCATGCACATCGGTCAGGGAATCGCGGGATGGGTGGCCGAGCATCGCCAGCTCGTCGTCCTAGAACGCAATGCTTCGCAGGACAGACGCTTCCGCTCGTTTGCCGAGTTACCGGAGGACCACTACGAGGCCCTGTTGTCGATCCCCGTCGTCTCCCGCGGGCGAGTGGTCAGCGTTATTAATGTGCAACACAAGGAGCCGCACACCTTCCCGCCGCGCGACATCAAATTAATCTCCATGATCGGCCATCTCGTCGGCGCCGCCATCGAGATGGCACGGTTGGAGAACGAAGTCATCGAACTCTCCGACAAGCTCGCCGTGCGCAAGATCATCGAACGCGCCAAGGGAATTGTGCAAAGCGAATTCGGCATCAGTGAAGAAGAAGCCTACAGCCTTATCAAGAAGCAGGCGCGTAGTCGACGCAAGTCCATGAAGGAAATTGCTGAGGCCATCCTGGTCACCAATGACATCAAACTCAATCAACGGCGTCCGTCACCGGTCGACGAACTCGCGTCCTGATACCCCGCACACGGATGAGTGCAATCTGTGTAAGTTCCCGAAAAGAAACTCTTCGCCGCAACATTTCCCGGGTCTTTCACAGACTTTTCCACGAACCTGTTAATAAAAGACTGCCACCGTCCTTTTCAACATTGGTTGCGTGCCGAGAGATCCCGCGCCCGAAAGAGGGAATGGCTGAGGAAGCGGGGATTAAAAAGATAAAGGCTGTGACTTTGGTTATGCTCTAGCCGGCAACTCCTGCGAGAGAGTCCCCAGCGTGGATGCATGTACCGTCACAGCCCTCGATGTGACCACCGCTTTCGCGGTTCCCAACCCCGGCTGATGCCTCGCAGCACAGTCGGTTTTTTCGGGTCTGGACGCTCGCCGAGTCGCCTCACCGAGCCGGATCACTCAGTCTACTTCGCCTGGCTACTATTTGTTGCCAGCCTTTTCAACCGTCGACGCATCGCATCGTAATATAGAATGTGTCTCTGTCAACGCCCGAAGTTAGTGCAATTGTCAAATATTTTGAAACTATAAAAATCTCTCGCAACCTATTGGTTTGACAGGGCTTCATAATTTGGTTGCAACTGGCCACGGAAATTCTTCACATGTTTTTCACAGAAGCGGGTGGGGGATTTTGCACAGCGGCGAACCCATTTAGATTCTTGACTCCCGCCGTAGCCTGCGGCATCGTGGGAATTAAGGAGCCGGATGCCCCATCTCGTAGCCTACGTTGACGGCGGTTCCCACGGAAGTCCGGGGCCTTCCGGTATCGGGGTCATCGTCGAGCACCCCGGCGGCGAGAAAGTCCGCATCGCCAAGTCCATTGGCTTGCAGGACAACAATGTCGCCGAATATGTGGCTCTGCTCGAGGCCCTGCAGCACGCCGTCTCGGTCAATGCCCGCACCCTGCACGTCTATTGCGACTCGGAAATCGTGGTGAAGCAGATGACAGGTCAGTACGCCTGCCGCAGCCCGCGGTTGTACTCGCTCAACTGGACCTGCCGCAAGCTGGCCCGGTCGCTGAACTTTTCCATCGCCCACATCCCTCGCCACCAGAACCTGGAAGCCAATGAACTGGCCAATAACGCTGCCCGGTTAGTCAGCACAGTCTGATTCGAGCTCCCTTGGCTAATCGCCGCACCCGTGTGGGTAGAACTCAGGACCCCGCTATGAGCAGAAAAAACGGCTTAGGCCATGCCTCCCCTCGGCTTGCAATCAAGAATGTTAATTAAACGTTGCACCGTTCATAATCGGCAATCAGCAATGTTTTTTGGCAGGTCAAAGGGGTTGCGCCTGGACCCACTTGCGGGGCGGCGGTGCCTGCGGGAAATAAAGCGGACGGATGCCCAGCAGGTGCCCCGATCGTTGTTGTCAAGAAGCTAGTAGCTAGTACTTACTTGCATAAATCAGAGTAACGTTTCTTCGGTGCCGAGGCGTACACCACCACCTCCTTGGTCCACTCAAAGGGTGCCGCTGTTTCCCGGTAGGCTTTCACGAACCGATCAATCGCCTCCCGCAATTGGCGCGCCCGGCTGCAACGGAGATTTCGCAGGGCCTGTCGGCTGAGGATGCTGAACCAGGATTCCACCATGTTCAGCCATGACGAGTAGGTGGGAGTGTAGTGAAAATACACCTGCCGGTGTTGTGTCAGCCAACGATCGTGCTTCGGCTTGTACGGGTTCAGATTGTCTAAGATCACATGCAAGGCTTTGCCCGGATGAGAGGCTACTACCCCATTCATGAAATCCAGAAATTGCCGCCGTCGGCGTCGCGGATAATGCCCCACTTGCACCTGGCCGGTGGCCACCTCCAGGGCGGCAAACAGGGTGGTAGTCCCATGCCGCTTATAGCAGTGGCTGAATCCGTTCAGGGCCTTCCCGTTGGGCAACCGCAGCCAACCCTGAGCCCGTTCCAGCACTTGGATGTGCGGTTTCTCATCCACACACACCACCACGGCATTTTCCGGGGGATGCAAATACAGACCCACGATATCGGCGGCTTGGCGGGCAAACTCGGCATCCGTGGAAATGCACCAACTGCGCCGTCGCTGCAGTTGAATCTTATGTTTGCGTAGAACCCGCCACACTTGGTCATCGCTGACGTCCTTCAGGGCCTTGGCCAACAATCGGCCATTCCATTGGCTGTAGCCGGAGGGCGGGTCCGTGTCCAATAAGTTCAGAATTCGTTTCTCGGTGCTCGGATCGTAGGCTCGGGGCTTGCCCGGCCGAGAGGCATCACTCAGACCCTCCAGCCGCTGGCGGGCAAAACGCTGGCGCCATTTCGATACCCGCGCCGGACGGGTATGCAAGCGGCGCGCGATTTCTCGCGTCGGGACGCCTTCGTTGGCCAGCAAAATCACGCGCGCACGCTCGACCAAGCGGTGCTCTCCTGCACCCGATCGCGCCCACTGCAATAGCACGTCTCGTTCTTGATCGGTGAGCAGGATCGGAGCCGCAGGCCGGAACATGACCCATTATGGCATGTGACGCAAATTACTGCAAGTAAATACTGGGCGGACCTCTGCACTTAACGGCCCTTACTGCCCCTGATCGTGGGGCACGGTTACGATCGCCGCCGCCGAGCCGAGGTTACCTGCATAGTCCTTGGCGCTAAGTAATGGTTTACGGGTGTCCGTGCGGGTTGTTTCCCGTTCGCGACGCCTGGAGCAAAACGGTGAACGAGTAGCTTCCTCCCGATCCCACGCTCACCGGTCCGCTCGGCTGCACGGTTCCGTACCATGCTCAGCGCAAGCAGACAAGCTCTCCTGAGCACTGGGAAACGACGCATAGCTATCCTCGCGAATTCCCTGGCCCAAGGGCCGGGAAGTGACCTAGCCACCACCTCGCACCGGCAACATGGTTAGCACTTAAGCTGAGTAGTGAGCTTCTGCTGGTAGGCACAAAATGCGCCCGTCGAATTTACAACAAATTGGCGGGTTGCGGCGTGCACTTTCTTTAAAAAGCGGCGCGCCGGGGCAGGATCGCGTCGAGTGGCATTTGGTCCTTGCCATCTGCTCCCCAGTTTCTCTGTTTGCCCAGGTCGCGTTCAAGAATGGTCCAGGCTCACGTTCCCCTTCCGGATTGGGGAACGACAGCAAAATAATCCTCCTGTTGGCCCTCGCGCGGAACATTCCGCTCCCCTTTGCCGTAAGCAAATGATGGAGGCCCAAGGCCTTTCCTCGGAACTCAGCGGGCTGTCGGGATCCAAGTATGAACCTGCGCGACATATGCAAGCAGACAATCGCCACGCTTCGCGCTCACAAGATGCGCAGCTTCCTGACCATGTTCGGAATCGTCTGGGGTATAGCGTCCGTCATCCTGCTGGTGGGCCTCGGCGTTGGCTTCAGTAAAGACCAGAAGAAACGGATGGAAACCCTGGGCAAAGACCTCGTCATCATCTGGGGAGGCCGCACCAGCTCCCAAGTGGGGGGCATGGCGGCTGGGCGCCAGATCACCCTCAACATCGAGGACGCCCGTCTCATCCGCAAGGAGTGCTATCTCATCAAGGCGGTCAGTCCTGAGCTCCAGCGCAGCGTGACGGAGACCAGCCAATTCAATTCCGCTGCCCGACAAGTCTCTGGAATCTGGCCGGCTTATCAGGACTTCCGTTCTCTCATCGTCTCTGCGGGCCGCCTGATGACGGAGGAAGACGAGCTTGAGGCGCGGCGCGTGGTGATCCTCGGCTCCAATGCCGCTCGCCAGCTTTTTCCCGGACAACCTGCCGTCGGTGCCAATGTCGAAATTGCGCACCTGCCCTACACCGTGATCGCGGTGCTGGCTGAGAAAAAACAGAATTCCAATTACAGCGGCCCCGACAATGACAAAATTTATGTTCCCTACTCCGCCATGGCCCGCGACTTTCCTCCCCCACCGGCCAAAGGCGAGATCATTAACAAGGGCTATCTCACAGATATTGTTCTCGAAGTTGCCGATCCCGAAGACCACGATCAAGCGGTGCTGCAAATCCGTCGCACTCTCGGCCGCATGCATCACTTCGAGGAAACCGACAAGGACGCTCTGTTCATCTGGGACACTATGGAATTCGCCAAGGTGCTGGCGCGCATTTTCTCGGTGATCACCATCTTCTTCGGCTGCGTGGCGGTCACTACGCTCGGTCTGGGCGGCATTGGGGTGATGAACATCATGCTGGTGGCAGTTACCGAGCGAACCCGTGAGATCGGCATTCTCAAGGCCATGGGTGCCACCAAGACCGACATCCTAAAGCAGTTCTTCAGCGAGTCGGTGGCGCTCACCGCCTTCAGCGGTGCGCTCGGTTATGGACTGGGGGTTGGCCTCTGCCTGTTGCTGGCGGCTACACCGCTACCCGACTTCGTTCCCAAGCCAAGCATTTCCGCGATTGCGATCGTTGGCTCGCTGCTAACGCTGTCTCTCATCACCATCAGCGCCGGGATGTATCCGGCACAGCGCGCCGCCGACATGGACCCCATCGAATGTCTGCGTTACGAATGAACCGGGGCAGACCATGTTCATAGCTGAACTGGTGCAGCAGAGTTGGACGGCATTGCGGCGCAATCGCATGCGCTCCGCGCTCACCATGCTGGGAATCAGTTGGGGCGTAGTCTCCCTTGTGCTCTTGCTCGCTTTCGGACAGGGGCTCGGCGGCGGCATCATGGAAGCCGTTGGCTCGCTGGGCAACAACGTCATTGTCATCTGGCCGGGGCAAACCAGTATGCAGGCCGGGGGTCAGCGTGCCGGCCGCAAAATCCATTACGAGTACGAAGACATCCAGGCGATTCGCACCGAGGTTCCGATTATTCGCGCCGTCAGCGCCGAGTCGGTTACCGACTTCGGATTCAAGACCGGCACCCGCGTGGTCTCCATCCAGACCAGGGGAGTCGAATTCCCCTACGCCGCCATGCGCAAAATCGTGGCTGCCGATGGTCGCAACCTTGAGGAAGGTGAATTCGCGGCACGCAAGCCGGTGGTTGTGCTCGGCCACCACGCGGCCGAGCGGATCTTTCAGGGCGCCCCGGCGGTCGGCCAGACCGTCCTGGTGCAGGGGCGCAGCTTCGAAGTCGTGGGCGTCATGGACATTAAAATCCAGGACTCCATGTACGAAGGTCCCGACAACGAGCAGGCCTTCATCCCCTACGAGGTGTTCAACGAGCTGACAAACGCCAAAGATCCGCAGATGATTGTCTTCCAGCCGATTGCGGCGGAATTGCATCGCGAGGCCCTGATGGCGGCGCGCAATGTCATCGGCCGCCGCCACCACTTCGAGCCTCACGACACCAAGGCCACTCCGGAGTGGGACACGGTGGAAACCGGCGCCATGCTCCGCGCCTTTACCTTCGGTCTGGACGCACTGCTGGGCATCATCGGCGCTCTCACGCTCGCCGTCGGTGGAGTTGGCGTCATGAATATCATGCTGGTCAGCGTTACCGAGCGCACCAGGGAAATCGGTCTGCTGAAGGCCATCGGCGCCCGTCGCCGTCACATCTTGGTGCAATTCCTCATCGAGGCCCTCGTCCTCACCTTCATCGGCGGAGCGCTCGGCGTCGTAGCCTCGTGGCTGCTGACCGCGGTCATCCCGCCCCTGCCGCTGTACAGCGAGTTCTACAAGACGGCAAACCACCAGGGCGACATTTTCCTGAAAGCCTCGCTCAACGTGATGGTGGTTTCCTTTCTGATCCTTTCGACGGTGGGAATCAGCAGCGGTTTCTGGCCGGCGCTGAAGGCTTCGCGACTGCAACCCATTGAAGCCCTGCGTTACGAGTAGTGAACATGCCTCGCTGCCAGCTCCACCTGCGCCCGCCGAACCGCGGCCGCGGTTGAGGCGTCACCTACGACCGGAAGAGCACCAGGCCGGGACTACTACCAGGGGTTATTTCCGAGCCTGGCCGGCGGATCTTCACTTCTTCGGCCGCGACTCGGGAGGCACCATCCCGTTGGCGCGGTAGTATGCCACCAGCAGTCCGTAGTGTTCGCCCCCGTGTTCCAGCACATCGAGCCAGGGCTCTACGGTTTTGCTGAACTGCTCGTCCGGCCAGCTCTTCAACACCGCTTCCGAGTCGGCAAACGATTTTTCGAGCAGCGCCACCACCGCCGCCTTGTCGGGATAATTCTTCGGATCGAGTTCATCCCACTTCACTTTTTCGCCCCTGCCAGCCTTGGCGGCATAGACGTTGCCTGATGCTATATGCACCAGCACTGCCCCGAAAGTTCGCATCTCGGGGCGCATCTTGTAATCGTATTTATCCGCCGGCCAGTCTTTCGCCATATCCATGATCCGTCGATCAACGTCCATAAAATCATCACGCACCTGCTTAGCCGGAGACGAGGCGGAAGACTCGCCTGCAGCCGCTGCCGTCGCCAACGTCATTGCTCCCAGCAACCCCACTGCAACCAAGAGCTTCATGGTGAAACCTCCAATCTTCCGACGTGGTATACCACACCCGGTCACCCCGGAAAAGCCGCCCCGGCAAAACCAGGGTTGTCTGCTTCTCAATCCCTCTTTAGAACCAGCCATATAGGCCCCTACTCTGCGCCCCGGATCTCTCAGCACGCTTTAGCAATGCTCCCAACCTTCCGCGTCAGCTCAGCCGTTGCAGCCGATGAGCGGGCAACACACACCCCTTCTTCGGCTGCCTGGAGCGGGCTCGCCCCTGGCCCGAGCGGGGCGTGAAGCGTTGGTGATGCGTCCTGTCGCCGTGCCGGCCAACTACCCGTAGTAGCGGAAGTCCTTCCAGAACGCGGGCCAGCCTTGCTTGGGTGGGCCGCACACCCAGATGTCGGGGTGGTCTTCTGTCTCTTCGTTCTTGATCCCGTACCGGTTCCAGGTGTGGCCCGCAAGCCGGCAGGACTCGAAGCTTTCGTAGGTGTAGCGCTGGCCGAGGCCGATGATGATCACGGTTTGCGGCGGTGGATCGCCGTAGCCGCGATACCAGAAGGAATTGATCCCGCTGATGGCGCGAGGCAGCCCGTAACGGGGACCGTAGAGGTCGATGGCACCCGCTTCGCCGTAGTTCGTGCCGATGATGCCGAGGTGCGCTTTTTCTTCCGGCGTGAGCGAGTCGCGGATCCTGGCAACCTCTTGTACCAGTTCCTCCCAGCCCAGTTGTTCGCGGAAGTCCCCCTGGACCTTGTTCGTCATAGCCCACCAGCGGGAGTTCAGCGGCGCTAACGGCAACCAGAAAGCAGCCGTCGATGCCAGTTCAAAGGCCAGCACCGACCACACAAGCCAGCGAATGGTCATGGCCCTGCCGCGTTGCATGGTGGCCAGCCATCCTTCGCCCCAGACCGCGCCGGCCGCGTACAACATGTGATAGGCGGGTCCCATGTAATACCAGCGCCCTCTTGCCATAGTGAACAAGATCAGCGTCACTACGAACATCCAGCCGATCATGCGGAAGCGTTTGCCCGCGGGCACAAAAAAGCAGAAGTACAAGCCCGCCAGAGCAAGCGGAAAA
>Ga0306925_10005130_pt1 | contig 11974 bp, 8 predicted proteins | sample flu12Cox44000176_FD_203755 | JGI IMG/M metagenome (GOLD analysis project Ga0306925, IMG submission 203755) | Lab enrichment of tropical soil microbial communities from Luquillo Experimental Forest, Puerto Rico - flux8day.12C.oxic.44.000.176 (v2)... | ecosystem: Environmental > Terrestrial > Soil...
ACCGCCTACTTGCGCCCCGGGGACGAGTTGGGCAAAGGGAAGAATGTCACGTCCATTCAGTGGGAGGTCCTGGATCGAATCGCCAACCACGGTGGTAGCCAGCGTATTGGTGGTTGTCTCAAGAACTGCACCCTCCGCCTGGACCTCTACGCTCTGAGACGTCGAGCCTACGTTAACAGTGACATCCTGATCGGTCGTGCGGCCGGTGTAGACCACGACTCCGTCGAGGATCGCGCGAGCAAACCCTTTAGCCTCTACGCTCAGCTTGTACGTGCCTGGCAGGACACTCGGGAACACGTACTGCCCTGTCGCGTTCGTAGTGGCGGTCAGCGTGGCTCCAGTGGTCCCCTGATTCAATGTGAGCTGTGCTGCGGGCACGGTCGCGCCGGAGGGATCGAGAACCTTTCCGGAAAGTTGCCCTTCTGTCCGACCTTGACCAAAAACTAGCGCTGGGATCAACAATGCCACGGCTAGCAGGAAGGCAACCAGCAGGCACAATTTGTGTTGCATCTCATCCTCCAGATTTCACGCATGCGCTTCTTGACGGAGTTCTCCCGAAAACCATCGGTCTCGAACGAATCACCGAAACCACGAATGCAAATAAAGCCAGGATGAGAGAAAGAGAGACCCAAATACCCCGCGATGGAGATTGTATATAAAATACAATATGTTCCACTGTCAAGGCTTTTTCCTCTCTGGGGCGAGGAGAGCCCATTCCCAACGCAGTGTGTTCGCGGTCGCGAAGCGCACTGCGGAGCGAGGCGCTATGCGTTTGCAATTCGAGTTGAGCCTTGTATTCCTGTTCGGCGCGACGCTCGCGTCGGCACAAATGGCGCTTCCACCGGCGCCACATCGTCACGTAACCGCGGTCTCGCCCGCGAATCAAAGTGGCAGCGAGCCATCGATCGCGGTGAATCCCAACAACCCAAACCAGGTCGTCGCGACCTTTCAACCGGCGACCATCGCCTACTCCACAGACGGAGGACAGACCTTCACCATCGCCGATCTTCCACCTGTGGAAGGCTGGCGTCGGGGCGGAGATGTCTCGGTCACGTTCGACGACAAAGGTTGTGCGTATTTGGGCTCACTGCACTTCGACAAGTTGGGGAGCACCTCCTATTGGGCACATGGAGCGGGACGGAACGGCATCTTCGTGCGCCGCTCGCTCGATGGTGGCAAGACCTGGGAGAAGGATGCTGTGGCGGTGAAGGCTTATCAAGGCAACGAACCGGACATCCAGTGGGAGGACATGCCTCGACTCTTCGCCGATGTCGAACCCAAGAGCCCTTTCCGTGGCACGGTTTATGTCGGATGGATCGAGTGGCGACTTGAGCAGTCCATCATGTTATTCGCGCGATCCACGGATGGCGGCAAATCGTTCTCCAAGCCGATCCGCATCAGCACACACGCCGGCCTGCCTCGGGATGACAACGGCGGTCTGGTGGGATTCGTTGGCGTGGTTGGCGCCGACGGAACGATCTATGCGAGTTGGAATGACGGCAACAACATCACCATGACGGAATCTCGCGATGGCGGGAAGAATTTTTCCCCCTCGCGTGCAGTGATCGATGTGGCGGCGCCATACTTCGGGGGCGCGGGCGGGATTCCCGGCGTGTCCCGTGCCATGGGCTTTCCCCAGATCGGAGTGGATGCTCGCGAAGGCAAATTCGGCGGAACTTTGTATCTAGCCTGGAGCGACTTTCGCAATGGCGATGTAGACGTGTTTTCGGTGTATTCGAAAGATCAGGGCCGCACCTGGTCGAAGCCGCTGCGGGTCAACAGCGATCCCATCCACGATGGCATTGACCAGTTCTTCCAATGGATGGCGGTGGATCCAGTCAGCGGCGATGTGTACGTGCAGTTCTACGACCGCCGTGAGGACTCGGCACGTTTGCCAACTATGCCTGGGCAGAAACCCCGTTCGCCACCGACAAGCCCGCATTCCTGGGCGACTACACCTGGCTGGCGACCTATAACCGGAAGGTTTACGGAATCTGGGCGGAGGTCGCAACGGTTCCCGAGGCACCGGAGAGCGGCACTGGGTCCCGACCGAATACGATCGTGCAGGTTGGTATTGCAGACTTTTCTGATTCGAAGTGATCGAAGGCTGGTGGCTGAGCAAGTTAGAAGATTTTCTCGGGAAAGGTCGGATGGCCTCAAGTCGGAGCCGGGAATAGAGGGGCGCGTTTCCCTCCGAAGGGGAACCTTATGTTTTCGCGCGCCGGATGTCATCCCCGTCGGCTTCGGCGGCGTTTCGCTTCTGCTCGAGCGCCTGCTTCAGGGACTCACCGGCGTATCGGATATGCTGCCGGAGCAGGTTGCAGGCCGCGGGGACGTCGCGTTTCCGGCACAATTCGAGGATCTCATGATGCTCTTCGTTCGCGCGTTTCGTGCCGTGCGTCAGATAGAGCTGCAAGCGAGTGTAGCGCTCGCCGCTGTTATTCACGTTGCGGATGATGGCCATGAAACGCGGCTGGTTGGCGCGGGAGTAGAGGATGGAATGGAATTGCCAATTCAGCCGTCCCCACGCGGACAGGTGATCTTCCCGGCGAAGCTCGCTGACGTAGCGCCGCAAGACATTCTGTGCTTCAGAGAAATCTTGTTCGGTAAGGTGGGGAATAGAAAGTCCGAGCACTTCCGGCTCAAGCAGCGCACGAATCGAAAACAGTTCCTCAACATCATCGGGAGACAACGCGGGCACGACCGCTCCGCGGTTGGGAACGATCGTGATCAGGCCCTCGGCATCGAGCTGTCTCAGGGCTTCGCGGACCGGAATCCGGCTGACTTTGTATTGTGTGGCGATGGCGTCCTGTCGCAGCTGCGAGCCCTCCGGGATCTCTCCTCGGATGATCCGGTCGCGTAACTTGTCGGCCACGGCAGAGGTGAGCGACTGGCGCGCGATGGGTAATTCGGATGCTGCTTCCAGGTGCATAGTTGGTTTTCGCGTCCTCAAACGAAAACATCCAACAACTGTCCGCACTCTACCATACTGCAGGTTGTCTCGAAAAACGCGGCTCAGCGATCGCTCGCCGAGAAACCTCCAACCCAGTTCGCCTTCCATCGTATGTGAGCAAGCAGCCGTACATTCCGATCAGTCTTCGAGCGACCAACTTACGAACTCAGTGAATGTGCCTCGTTTCTGGGGATGACCAGATAGATGGGCACTCCCAGCAGGACGATCAGCAGACCCGGCCACGTGGTAGACGGGCGATACACAAACAGCACGAACAGGATCACGCTGGCCACGAGAATGTAAAAGGCCGGAACGAAGGGATATCCCAGCGTCCGGTAAGGACGCGGGGCGTCGGGGCGCGTGATGCGTAGCCGGAATACACCGGCAATCGTAAGCACATAGAAAATCAAAGCCGCAGAGATTACGTACTCCAGCAGATTGCTGTAAACATTTCCCCACGCTTCGGTCGAGGGATCGTAAGTGCGAGGTAGGACCAACAGCGAGGCCCACAGTGCTTGCAGTGTCAAAGAAGAAGCCGGCACCTTGGCCGCATTCAGAGTTCCGGCAAATCGGAAGAAGAGTTTCTGGCGGGCCATGGCATAGTAGACGCGCGCTCCGGTGAGTATGAGGGCATTGATGCAGCCAAAAGTCGAGATCATGATCGCGGCAGCCATGACGTTGGTCCCGATTCCAGGGAAGATCACCCGCAGGCTAGCCGTTCCGACTCGGTCGGCGGGCGCATGCTGGATGGCCTCTAGTGGCAGGGTCAACAGGTAGGAGACATTGGCCAGGAGATAAAGAGTTATGACGGTCGCGGTGCCGGCAACCATGGCCAGCGTCACGTTGCGCTCTGCTCGCTTGACCTCGGCAGCGGCGAAGGCAATATTGTGCCAGGAGTCGGCGGAGAATAACGATCCCGTCTGGCTGAGACAAACCGCCACGAACAGGCCAAAGACGCTTGTGGCGTCCAATCCCTTGCCGAGGGAAATCACTCCGGTCGGATGCCAGGGCGCTGCAAAATTCGTAGCAATGGCCGTCTCGTGGCGACCATAGAAGATACCGAGGAGAATCAGGCCGCCGAGCGCAGCGGTTTTTGCGATGGTAAAGACATTCTGAACCAGCTTTCCATAGCTGAGTCCCAAGCTGTTACTGAAGGTGAGTAGCACGATGATGGCAATTGCCAGCAACTGAGCTGTGGAAAGCGAGACGGCGTAGTGTGTGGAAAGGTGGATGGGGCGGACCAGGTACCGGTCCTCAGAGATTGCGGGCCATAGCACTCCCGAGAAACGGGCAAATGCAACCGAGACCGCGGCAATGGTCCCAGTCTCAATGACGGAAAATAGAGTCCAACCATAGAGGAAGCCCCACATAGGAGAGTAGGCTTCACGCAGGTAGAGATACATGCCTCCAGCGTGAGGCATCATCGCCGCGAGTTCGCCATAACATAGAGCACCTGCAAGGGTGAGCACGCCGGCGACACCCCAGGCCACGAGCAACCACCCGGCGCTGCCGAGGTTGCGGGCCATTTCAGCGGGAACGATGAAGATACCCGACCCGATCATGGCACCGACCACAAACATCGTTGCATCAAACAGACCCAGCCCGCGCGCGAGTTCGTCCGGGCGTTCGGTAGGGGATGGCGCGAGCTCTAGCTGGTTCATAAGCCGTGTCTCCTCAAGGGCGTACCCTCGCGGGACGAGGGCCGGTTTGACGATTGCATATTGTATCCATAAAATGAGCAACCGTGCCTGCTAATAAAGGACGTCGGAGACAAACCCACTCGCACTGCTCTCCGACCCGGATTTGGATTCCGAGATGAACAACGACGGCCGGAGGGTACGGGTCATCGATTCCCACACAGGCGGCGAACCGACGCGTTTGGTCGTGAGCGGAGGGCCGGAGGTTGGCGATGGGCCCCTGGCCGCGAGGCTGGAGCGGTTTCGTAAGGATCACGATGATTTTCGGTCGGCCGTGGTGAATGAGCCTCGCGGCTCCGACGTGATGGTCGGCGCATTGCTCTCGGATCCGGTAGATCCGGCCTGTGCGGCCGGCGTCATTTTTTTTAATAACGTAGGCTATCTCGGAATGTGCGGGCATGGGACCATCGGCCTGGTCGCGACGCTCGCCTACATGAAGCGCATTGAACCTGGCGAACATCGAATCGAGACGCCCGTGGGAACTGTGCGTGCGGTGCTTCAGGATAACGGGGCGGTGACGGTACACAATGTCGCGAGTTACCGCAGCGCGAGCGACGTAGAAGTCGACGTGCCGGGTTACGGTAAGGTGCGTGGCGATGTGGCCTGGGGCGGAAACTGGTTCTTTCTGGTTCGCAGTCACGACGGCCACGACGGACGGACGAAGCTTGCATTGAATAATGTGGACGGATTGACCGCGTTCACCTGGGCGGTCCGTCTTGCACTGAACAAAAATGGGATCACCGGCGACAACGGAAAAGAGATTGACCATATCGAGGTGTTTGGACCCTCGCAGATGCCCGGGGTGGACAGCAAGAATTTCGTGCTTTGTCCGGGAAAGGCCTATGACCGTTCTCCTTGCGGCACGGGGACCAGCGCCAAGCTAGCCTGCCTCTTTGCGGATGGAAAAATTCGGGAAGGGCAGGTCTGGCGGCAGGAGAGTATTGTGGGCAGCGTTTTTGAGGGCAGCGTGCGAGTGCAGGACGGCAAAGTGTATCCCAGCATCACAGGATGGGCGTTCGTGAATGCCGAGGCTGAATTGGTGTTTGACGCTCGCGATCCGCTCGCCCTGGGGATTCGCGTCTGAAGCATGAGCAAAGTGGCCTATGACGCGGTGATTGTCGGTTGCGGAATTGTAGGCGCTGCCTGTGCCATGGAATTTGCGCGCCGAGGCATGCGCGTTGCAGCGGTCGACCGCGAAATGGTGGGTGGGGGTGCCACGGCTGCCGGGATGGGCCACATCGTCGCGATGGACGATTCCGATGCACAGTTTACGCTGACGCGCTACTCACAGCGGTTGTGGCAGCAGTTAAGGCCCGAATTGCCGGACGACGTCGAGTACGAGCAGTGTGGAACGGTATGGGTGGCCGCGGATGAGGAAGAAATGAACGAGGTCCGCCGCAAGCACGACTATTACCGGAGTCGGGGCGTTCCCACAGAGGTACTCGAGTCGCGGCGGTTGAAGGAGTTGGAGCCGAACCTGCGTGACGGTTTTGTCGGCGGGCTACTGGTTCCCGAAGATGGCGTGTTGTATCCGCCGTGCGCTGCCCGGTTTCTGATCGAGCGTGCGCAGGAATGTGGCGCCAAAATCAAGACCGGCGTTTGCGTTACAAAAATTGAGCAAGGGCACGTTCGATTGAGTGATGGCGGGGAGATTGCGGGCGGAATTATGGTGAATGCGGCGGGCATTACCGCGCCCGAGTTAACCGCGGGCATCGAGGTAAAGAAACGCAAAGGCCACCTCGTGATCACGGATCGCTATCCAGGTTTTTTGCGCCATCAATTGGTGGAGCTTGGGTACCTGAAGAGCGCACACTCGGTGTCCAGCGATTCCGTCGCCTTCAATGTGCAGCCTCGAAGGACAGGTCAGATCCTGATCGGTTCGTCTCGACAATATGGGGCCGAGAGCGACGCGGTGGACAACGTCATTCTCACGCGCATGCTGCAGCGGGCGCAGGAATACATGCCGGCGATTGGCGCGTTGTCGGCAATACGAGTGTGGACTGGATTCCGCGCCGCCACGCCGGACAAGCTGCCGTTGATCGGGCCCGTGCCCGGCGATAGGACGCGGTTCCTAGCGGCTGGTCACGAAGGCCTGGGGATCACCACCTCGCTGGGGACCGCAAGAATCCTGGCGGATCACATTCACGGCCGCGCACCGGAGATTCCGATCGAGCCCTATCTGCCATCACGGGCAGCGAAGGAGTTTGCGCATGCCTAGCCAAGTAACGGTGATGGTAAACGGTTCTCCAGTGGCGGTCCCCGCCGGCGCGACGGTTGCCGCGGCCTTGGGGTCTGCCGGTCAGCCGTCGAGGACCTCCGTGACCGGAGAGCCCCGCGGGCCACTTTGTGGAATGGGCATCTGCTTCGAGTGTCGCGTGACGATCAATGGAACGCCTCATCGCCGGGCCTGCCAGACCTTCTGCGAGGCAGGCATCGATGTGAGAACGGAGGAGTAAGAGTTTGCTAGAGCAGTTCGACGTTCTCGTGATTGGCGGAGGTCCGGCGGGCATGGCTGCCGCAGCACGTGCGGCAGAATGCGGTGCTCGCGTTGGCATCGTCGATGACAATCCGACCCTGGGTGGGCAGATCTGGCGGGGTGAGTCCGGCGAGGCGCAAGAAAAACAAGAAGCGGCGGTTTGGCGGAAGGCGGTGCTGGCCGCGGGTGTGTCGACGTTCTGCGGAACCAGAGTCTTTCATCAATCCAGGCCGGGCGTTCTCATCGCGGAGCATGACGACGATTTGCACGTTCTCGGTTACCGGACCCTGATCCTGGCCACGGGAGCGCGCGAGCGATTCCTGCCCTTTCCAGGTTGGACTCTTCCCAACGTGATGGGAGCGGGCGGGCTGCAGGCAATGGTCAAGTCGGGTCTTCCGATTCGCGGCAAGCGCGTGGTTGTGGCAGGCACCGGGCCTCTGTTACTCGCAGTCGCGGCATACCTTCGCCAGCACGGCGCCGAGATTCCAATCCTCTGCGAACAGGCACCTTTGAGCAGTCTTTTTCGGTTCTTGGTGACGTTGTTGAGACAACCTAAAAAAGTCGGGCAAGCTTTGTTGCTCAAGAAGAGCGTGGGCGGTGTGCGCTTTGCCACGAGTAGTTGGCCATTGACAGCTCAAGGAAAGAGGATGTTGGAGAGTGTAACGATTTCGCGCCACGGGAAATCCGAGACCATCGCCTGCGATTACCTGGCGTGCGGGTTTCACCTTGTTCCCAACCTCGAACTGCCACTCTTGCTGGGATGCCAGATTCACGGCGGCTATGTGCAGGTTGACGACTTGCAGCAAACCACGATCACTGGAATTTATTGTGCGGGTGAGCCGACGAGCATCGGGGGAGTGGAGTCATCGCTCGTCGAAGGCCAGATCGCCGGTTTGGCGGCGGGCGGCCGCCGGGAAGAAGCCCAAAAGTTATTCCCGGCACGCGAGAAGGCACGACGCTTCGCCGTGACCCTGGACCGCACGTTCCGTCTGCGACACGAACTCCGGAACCTGGCCTCTCCGGAAACGTTGGTTTGCCGCTGTGAGGACGTTGCTTATGCGCGCCTCCAGAAACAGGCGAGTTGGCGCACGGCCAAGTTGCAAACACGGTGTGGCATGGGACCTTGCCAGGGACGAATTTGCGGGCCGGTAACACAGTTCCTTTTCAAGTGGAACCCGGACTCAGTGCGGCCGCCGATCTTCCCCGCGCGTGTCGTTCACCTCGCCGCCGCCCTAGCCGGCCAATCGGACACGCAAACCGCCTCGACTTTAGGAGGTTCCTGATGAATTGGAAAGGCGTGATGCCCGCGATCACGACGGGCTTCAATGAGGAGCTCGGTGTCGATCATGCCTTCATAGCAGAGCACTGCCGTTGGCTGTTGGAGAACGGCTGCACCGGGATTGTTGCCCTGGGATCCCTGGGCGAAGGCGCGACCCTGTCCTTTGACGAGAAGTTGGATGTCCTCGGCACCTGCGTCAAGGCGGTCGAGGGGAGCGCACCGGTGGTCGCCTCCATTTCGGCGCTAACTACTTCGGAAGCGGTTGCGGTGGCGAAAGCCGCTGCCGACATTGGCTGCGATGGCCTGATGGTATTGCCTCCGTACGTGTATCAGGGCAACTGGCGCGAGATGAAGACACACGTCGCGGCAGTATTCCAGGCCACGCCACTATCCTGCATGCTCTACAACAATCCTGTCGCTTATGGAACCGATTTCCTGCCGGAGCAGATTCAGGAACTTGCTGAAGCACACAAGAACTTCGCGTCGGTAAAAGAATCGAGCACCGATGCCAGGCGAGTGTCGGCCATTCGTGCGCTACTCGACGATCGGCTGGAAATCTCCGTGGGCGTGGACGACGCCGTCCTGGAGGCCATCGGAGTGGGAGCTACAGGATGGATCGCGGGCCTGGCGAATGCGCTGCCCCGGGAATCGGTCGACCTGTTCAACCTCGGGATCAAGGGAGAAAGCGACAAGGCTTTTGAGTTATATCGCTGGTTCTTGCCCTTACTGCGGATGGACACCGTTCCGAATTTCGTTCAGCTCATCAAGCTGGTCCAGGCAGAGGTCGGGCATGGAAGTGCGCGTGTGCGTCCGCCGCGTCTCGAATTGGTGGGTGATGAACTCCGCCAAACCAAGAAGATCATTCACGAAGCACTACGGAGCCGTCCCCAAATAGCGAACGCGTACGCACTGCCGAACAGGAAGTGATTCATGCTTGCGTCGACTGTAAAGCTCACGGGCCGTTCCCTTATCGGATTTCGCGAAGGCGCGAGTTCTCTCGAGCCTCTGTACGCCACCAACCCAATCACCGGTCAACGCCTGGAACCCGGATTCATTCCGGCGAGTTCCGATGAAGTGGACCTGGCGGTCCGTCTCGCTGCCGATGGGTTTGAAGTTTACCGCCGTGTTCCCGGCCGGGCTCGTGGTACATTCCTGCGCTCGATCGCGGCAAAGATAGAGGCCATCACAGGCGACATCGTCGAACGCGCCGGCCAAGAGACTGCTCTGCCGGCCGCGCGTCTGCAGGCTGAGACGGCGCGAACCTGCAACCAGCTTCGCTTGTTCGCTCAAGTTGCAGAGGAAGGATCGTGGGTCAATGCACGCATTGACCGCGCCGAGCCTGATCGCAAGCCGGTCCCCAAGCCTGACATCCGTTCCATGCTGCATCCCTTGGGGCCGGTGGTTGTCTTCGGCGCCAGCAACTTTCCCTTGGCCTTCTCTGTCGCCGGTGGGGATACGGCATCCGCGCTCGCAGGCGGCAATACGGTGATTGTGAAGGCTCATGCAGCGCATCCCGGCACGAGTGAACTCGTGGGTCATGCGGTGCAGGAGGCCGTTCGCGAATGCGACTTGCACGAAGGCGTATTCTCGGTGCTCTTTGGCAGCGGTTCACGAGTTGGGACGGCGCTGATGAAGCATCCCCTGGTGAAGGCGGGGGGCTTTACCGGATCCCGCGCGGCGGGACGGACCCTGATGGACATCGCGGCGTCGCGCCCTGAGCCGATTCCCTTCTACGCCGAGATGAGCAGCACCAATCCGGTCTTCATACTGCCGGGAGCATTGCGCGAACGGGGTGAGAACATTGCGGCTGGACTTCATGCTTCTTTCACGTTGGGCGCCGGTCAGTTCTGCACGAAGCCTGGAATGGTGTTCTTACCGAAGAGTCCCGAGGCGACGGCCTTCGCTGACAAATTGCGTCATTTGGTTGTGGCCTCCTCTCCATTTCATTTGCTGACCAAAACCATCCAGTCTTCGTATGACTCGGCGGTCTCCAAGCGCAGCAAGGAGAACGATTCGAAGGCCACTGCTCGTGGCACAGAGGAGACCCTGGCTGCGGGTTTTGCTGTGAGCTCCGCTTTGTTTGAGACGGATGTAGCTTCCTACCTCGGCTCAGAACTGGACGCGGAGATCTTCGGCCCCACCACTGTTCTGGTGGAACACTCCAGTCGCGATCAGGTTCTCTCTGTCGCTCGCTCCCTGGAGGGACAGCTGACCGCAACGATTCATGGCACAGAGCAGGACCTGCACGACTTCGCCGACCTGATTGCGATTCTTGAAGCTAAGGTCGGACGGCTGGTATTCAACGGCTTCCCTACAGGAGTCGAAGTTTGCCACGCCATGGTGCACGGAGGGCCTTATCCCTCGACCTCGGATGGACGCTCGACCTCGGTCGGCAGTAACGCCATCTTCCGATTCACGCGCCTTGTCTGCTACCAAGGATTCCCGGACAGCGCACTGCCTGAAGATTTGAAGGATGCGAACCCACTGGGCATTTGGCGCATGGTGGATGGAGAGTTGGTTCACGGGAGATGAGCCGCGCTCCGGCGCGCTTTTATTTCACTCCACCTTTAACAGGAATCGCGAATAAAGCCGGGAGGCGCACTGTGAGCAAGCCGCATGCGTGCGTGAGCTGCTACGGGAACACAATTCAGATTTTCGTCTTTGTTTCGATTGCTGTCTTCTTGAACGCGCAAACCACGACTCAACCTTCCCAGCCCGCCTCTACGCCTCCCCCGCATGTGCGAGGTTTGGACCCGCCGACCAAAGCCGAACTCCTGCGTGGCGCCTGGGGACCTTATCGCGCCAACAACGATTTGCTCTTCTATCATCTTGATATCCGCATTGATCCCGCAAAGAAGCTGGTCAGCGGCAAGAACGCGATCCGCTTCAAGATGCTCCAGGACGATACTCGCATTCAAATCGACCTCGCCGAGGTCCTGAACGTCGACAAGATTCTGCTCGACTCCACACCCCTGCACTACGAGCGCGATTCCGGAGCGGTCTTCGTCGATTTCCCCTATACCTTGCGCAGCGGGCAGGTCTACACCATCGACTTTTATTACTCGGGAACGCCGGTGCAGATGGGCAGATTCGGCGGCTTTACGTTCGGCACGGCCCCCTCGGGGCATCCCTGGATCTACACCGCATGCGAAGGAATCGGCGCCAGCATCTGGTGGCCGAACAAAGACCAGTGGCGCGATGAGGTCGAGACCATGGAGATCAGCATCGCGGTCCCCAACGACCTCGTGGATGTCTCAAACGGACGATTCATGGGTAAGACCGACCTGGGCGATGGCTACACTCGCTGGGACTGGATGGTTCACTACCCCATCAACAACTACGACGTTTCCGTCAACATCGGCAACTACCAGCATTTCTCGGACAAGATGGGCGATCTCGACCTGGACTTCTACGCGCTTCCCGAAGATCTGGAGAAAGCCAAGAAGCAATTCGTACAGGCAAAGGGAATGATCGAAGCATTCGAGCACTATTTTGGTGAATATCCCTTCCAGAAAGATGGCTACAAGCTGGTTGAGGTCCCTTACTCAGGCATGGAACACCAGAGTGCA
>Ga0306925_10005131_pt1 | contig 11973 bp, 11 predicted proteins | sample flu12Cox44000176_FD_203755 | JGI IMG/M metagenome (GOLD analysis project Ga0306925, IMG submission 203755) | Lab enrichment of tropical soil microbial communities from Luquillo Experimental Forest, Puerto Rico - flux8day.12C.oxic.44.000.176 (v2)... | ecosystem: Environmental > Terrestrial >...
GCGGACGGTAAATTCGCAATCACCGCTGGTCAGCAAGTTAGAGGCTGTAATCAGGAGTATCCCCGAGACTCATATTCGCATGGCACGCGAATATGTTTTAGGCAGTCAATCTGACCGAAATACTTTTGGTGGTGAACTCACGTATTTCCATTCTACCGGATACTGTGTCGCCTCCGACCGGGATCGCCGGCATCTGTGGCGATTCGCGCCTTTGAGGATGCGGTCGATGTACCCTGCGGCCTGGACGTACGATTGGGGGAAAACAGAACCATAAGCGATCAGGCCGCCTGATTGCGCAAAAATGTTCTGGGCATAGCTTGCCGGCACGCCGTAGCGGGCCGCCAGCGCAACAATTAGTTCACGATTATTCGTGTTGAATGAGTCCGGCATCACGATGAGGCCGCCACCCGGATTGCGCGCTTGTGCGGCGATCACGTCTTCGATCTCATCCTTCGCGTGAACCGGAGCCGCACTCGGCTGCACGGCAAGGGATGGCGCGGCGGCCTGAATGGAGGGCATGAATACTTGGATTGGGACGGCTGTTGACGGGTTGAACAGGAGTGCCGCGCGCACGGTGCTCGGCGCGATCTCCTTCAATAGTCCCAACCATTTGCCGCCCATTGCGGGATCGACTGCCGTGAAGCCGGTGATGTTGCCGCCTGGGTGTGCGAGGCTGGCTGCGAAGCCGCTGCCGATCGGATCGGCTACGAATCCGAATACGATCGGAATTGTCCGCGTCTCGCGGGCAAGGGCGCCAGTAACGGCAGTGCTCCCACCGAGGAGCGCGTCGGGCCGCAAATCGACCAGCTCTTTTGCAAACGTCCTCAACATATCCGGATCGCCACCGCCCCAGCGAAGTTCGATCCGGAGATTACTGCCTTCCGTCCACCCTAGCTTCGTGAGAGCACTCCGTAACACCGCAACCACAGACTGCCCAGCCGGATCGCTCTCTGCATAGCCCATCAGCGCACCGATCAGCCGCATGCGCTCCGGCTGCTGCGCGCGCGCCACGATCGGCCACGCGCTGGCGCCGCCGATAAGCGTGATGAACTTGCGGCGTCTCAGATAATCGAGCTGCATTTGGGTCGCTGCCAGCCAATATCGGATCACAGCATATTTAACAATCTAATACACCAGCAGGTATTTCGTGACGTCCACTTCCTCCGGAAGCGTGCCCGCCGCTGTGAAGAAGTCGATGAATTGCTGAAACTCGGTCTTATGCCTCGCGGTCAACTCGTCGGCCGCATAGTAACGCACCATGGGCACCGTATCGACCACGTCCTCGGGAGTGAGCGTGTTCTTGACGAGGTATTTGCGTGCTTCCTGCGGATTGTCGTTCACGAAGTGGATGGCTTTTTTCCAGACAGCGGCAAAGCGTCTCGCGACATCGGGACGGCTTTTGATGAAGGCGGTCGTGACAGCGCAACCGGCTGCGAATGCGTCGCCATTCTCGTCGCCCAGAATGTATTTCGCGATAACACCGGACTCGAGGGTGCGAGCGACGCCGAGCTTTCGCATGGTCGAGGCCTGCGGCTCCAGCGTGTATCCCGCATCGAAGGCACCGGAAACCATGACATTGACATGTTGGCTCATGTCGAGCTGATCGATGGTGTAGTCGCCTTCCTTGAGTCCCACTTTCGCGAGCACCGCTTTCGCGGCAACGACATTGGCTGGCCCCGGTGCCGACATGATCCGCGCTCCCCTGAGGTCCTTGATGGAATTCGCCGCGTAGTCCTTGCGAACAACGAACTGCTCCATCTGGTAGCTTTTGTTCTGGCTGTGCACGCCGATATACATGGCAACACCGGGCTTCTTGAGATTGGCATTCATTGCCTCGATGGTGACGAGTACGATAGCGGCCTCGATCTGATCGCTGATCATCGCGGCGATGTTGGCCGGTCCGCCGATAAGCCGCATCGTCTCCGGCTCAATATTCTGTTCCTTGAAATATCCGCGTTCGAGGGCGGCGAAATACGGAACCGATGAAGCAGTCGGAAACACGCCGACTTTGACTTTGTCCCGCGCGGCTGCCGGCCCAACGCCGGACATTATGGCAGCCATCATCGCCAATCCAAATGATTTCAATCGCATCGTGCGCATGGCGTCGTTTCCATCAGTTCTCACACTTGGTGCCAATTGCGACCGAATGCACCGCAGCAACTATTCAATCGCCTCGTCGGCGGTCGCCAGCAATGTCGGGGGCACATCGAGGCCGAGTGCCTTCGCAGTCCGAAGGTTGATTGCGAGTTCGTACTTGACCGGTGCCTGCGCCGGCAAATCGGCGGGCTTCGCTCCTTTGAGGATGCGATCCACATACCCGGCCGAGCGACGGAATATGTCGACCGTGTCGGCTCCGTACGACATCAAGCCGCCCTCCTGCACGTGTTGTCGCCATGAGTAACTTGCGGGAACGCGATGCTGTGCGGCCGCTCGGATGGCGGCGCCGCGATGGACAACCAGGAATGGATCGGGCGTCACCAGCAGCCCGCCGCCGGGCCGCTGCCCCAGCTTTGCGATCGCGTCGTCGATTTCAGCCGGGCTGCGGACCGGAACTGCCGGCAGCTCCAGCCCCAACCTTATTGCGACCGCTTCAAACGAGCGAAGGTGGATTTGGTAGTAGGGGTAGGTCTCCGGATTGAACGTGATCGCGACCCGATCGATGGCGGGCGCAATCTCTTTGAGCATGTTGAGAGACTTTCCCACCATTGAATATTCGAGGAAGGAAAAGCCGGTGATATTGCCGCCTGGATGGGCCATGCTGGCGATGAAGCCCTGAGCCACCGGGTCGTTGACCACCACGAACACGATCGGGATCGAGATGGTCGCCTGCTTGAGGGCTGCAAGATTCGGCGTCCCGGCGGACAGAACGACATCGGGGGCAAGCCGCACCAGCTCCGCCGCATATTCGCGCACGCGCTCGATATCGCCACCGGTCCAGCGCCACTCGATCGAGACGCTACGCCCCTCGCTCCAGCCGAACTCCACGAGCGCCTGCCGGAATGCCGCGACGCGCGTCTGTATGATCGGGTCACCTTCGCGTGTGGGCATGAGAGCGCCGATCCGCCGCATTGGACCGAGCTGCTGCGCGCGTGCCGCGAGCGGCCATGCTGCCGCTCCGCCGATAAGCGTTATGAACTTGCGCCGTCGTAGTTGGCCCGATTTCATCTGCTGCCCTTGGCTAGGGCGGCAGCATAACGGATTGGCGAGGGTCAGGTTAGGGGCTTGCTGCGATGCGGGATGTCAATCCGGGCTTGGACCGCTTTGGGTCAAAACGAGAATTAGCCTTTTTCGGGCTTATGTCAGCTTCCGCCAGCTACGGACATGCCGCTGTGCTGACTTTGGCCCGCGATGTCTAGCTTCTCGGGACGGGGGTCCAGATTCGCCCGCGATGCCACAGTGGCAAAAGGTCCAAGCGCATTTTCTAAGCAGATCGTCTAGTCTGTTCGCAAGCTGCCCGATCACGGGACAGGCCGAGGTCTCCGCGTGGGGGAGAATGGGCAGCGCGCGTGCCATCGGCAGACGCTGTAATCCTGCGCTGGCGTCGGTGCTTTTTTCCGGCGCTCCGAGCATTCACCGGACAAAGGCTGCGCTGCGTGCATGCAACGCGCCGTTATTCGCACATTGCAGGGCAACATCATGAGTTCGCGAGCTACACTGCGTTCGAGACGCCTGAAGAACTTATGCCTGCTGTTGCCAGCGATCGTGCTGGCTGGTGATGCGTCGGCTCAACCAGCGAACTATCCGGACAAGTCGGTACGGTTTATTTCGGATGCTGCCCCGGGGGGCGCGATAGACACCAACCTTCGGATCATCGCCGAAGGTCTGAGCAGGAAATGGGGTCAGCAGGTCGTGATCGATAACCGGCCTGGTGCTGGTGGAGCGATTTCGGCTACCGCTGCAGCGGAGGCAACACCGGATGGCTACACAATCTATGCGCCGGCCTTGTCGGTCTTTCTGACAATACCCGGCAAGGCGCCCAATCTTCCGGTCGAGCTGCCGCGCGATTTCACTGCCATCGGGGTCACGGCGGTGCAGCCGATGTCTATCGGAATTAATCCCAAGCTCGGCATCAACAGCCTGCCTGAGCTGATCACACGGGCGAAGAAGGAGCCCGGCAGCATTTCGTATGCTGTGACGGGTGTCGGGAGATTGACCCACTTGACCGGTGAGTTGCTGCAAATCCGTGGCAACTTCAAACTTCAGATGGTGCCGTACACTGGCGGCTCTGCACAATCGCTCGCCGACGTCACGGCTGGGCGTGTCTCGCTGGTGATTGAAGGCTACGCGGGTTTGGCTGGCGCTTATGAGTCAGGCCAACTTAAGCCGCTGGCGGTCGCCTCGGAGAAGCGTTTGTCGCCGTCGGCTGGCAATGTGTAGTGGCGCCGGTTGGAACGTCAGACGCGATCGTGCGCAAGATCAGCGACGATCTGCGCGCGGTGCTAACCACGCCGGAAATCAAGGATGCGCTTGCGGAACGCGGCGCCTACGTGCATCCGGCGACCCCGACCCAAGCCGAGGCGTTTGTGCGTGGCCAGCAAGAGCTATGGAAGCCCGCGCTTGAGCACATAGCCGTGCAGTTCAGGGAAAAGTAGCGCGTTCTGAATCTGATGCATGCCATTCCACACATCCGCTACTATGCTGGGAATGCCATGAAACTGTACCGTAGACAATTCCTGTATCTGACAGCGGGCGCTGCTGCGCCCCCGGCGGTATCGCGCTTCGCCTGGGCGCAAGCTTATCCAACGCGGGCGGTCACCGTGATTGTTCCGTTCGCTCCCGGCGGGGCGACCGACGTCGCTGGCCGCATCATCGGTGAGTACTTCTCACGCACGCTTGGGCAACAGTTCGTCATCGAGAACGTAGCCGGGGCCGGTGGCACTACCGGCACGACCCGAACGATGCGGGCTAGTCCCGACGGCTACACTATCCAGGTCGGTCAGATGGGGACGCATGCTGCTGCGGTCGCTTTCTATCCAAACCTCGCCTACAAGCCGGATGTTGATTTCGAGCCGATCGGAATGATCGCCGGCCTGCCGATCGTGATCACGGCGAGGAAAGACTTTCCGGCCAGCAACCTTAAGGAGTTCATCCGCTATGTGAAGGCGAATGCCGGCAAGGTAAACGTCGCACATGCCGGCATCGGTTCTATTACACACACAACCTGTCTGCTGCTCCATTCGCTGCTCGGGGTGCAGCCGACCTTCGTACCATTCAACGGTGCCGCGCCGGCCATGAATGCCTTGCTCGGCGGGCAGGTCGATTACATTTGCGACGCCATCCCCGACTCCGTTCCGCACGTTCAGAGCGGCACTGCTAAGGCGTATGCAATCAGCACGGCCCAACGCAGTCCGATCCTCCCGAATGTTCCGACAGCGAAAGAAGCTGGCTTGCCCAAGTTCGATGCATCAGCCTGGAACGCTTTGTTTGCGCCCAAGGGAACACCTAAGGCAGCCCTCGATAGGCTCACCGACACGCTTGACAAGGCGCTCGACGACGAGAACGTGCGTAAGCGCCTGCTCGACCTCGGTTGCGATATTCCGAACAAATCAAAGCGCGGCCCACAACCGCTTGCTGCCCTGGTCACAAGCGAGATCGAGCGCTGGACGCCGATCATCAAGGCAGCAAGCGTAAAAGCCGAATAATTCGCCGAGATCGAGAACTTGTGGCCGATCATCAAATCCACCAACATCAAGGTGGAATCGCATTGAGCGCCAGAGCTTCGCTGACGGTCAAAACCGGCTCGTCGGGTGCGAATGAGATGAACGACGGAGAAACAGCAGTTGGCAACACAAGGCATTCGGAGGGACCAAAGATGACGAGGTGCAGCAGCATTGTAGCGCTCGGAGCGGTGCTCGTTATTTCGGGCTCGGCTTTTGCCCAGCAATATCCCAGCAAGCCGGTCAAGATCATTGTGCCGTTTCCGCCCGCTGGCGTCACCGACATCGTCGGACGGCTAGTTGCGCAGAAGCTGTCGGAGAAGCTGGGTGAACAATTCTACGTCGAGAACATCGCCGGCGCTGGCGGCAATCTCGGCATGAGCCAAGCCGCGCACTCCCCGGGCGACGGCTACACCATCCTGTTCGCCTCTTCGAGCATAGTGGTGAACCCGACGCTTTACAGCAAGACTCCGTTCGACATCGACAAGGATTTCATCCCGGTTACAAAGGCCGGCGCGACACCCAATTCCTGGCAGATCAATCCGAACTTTCCAGCGCCTACGATGACAGCCCTCATCGACACCATCAGGAAGGAACCCGGCAAGTACAGTGTCGCCTCGCCCGGAACCGGCACCACGCCCTCCCTTTCGATCGAGATGCTAAAACTTGCGCTCGGGCTTAACTTCGTGGTGGTGCCGTTCTCCGGCGGCGGGCCGATGGTGCAATCACTGCTCGGCGGCCATACCCCGATCGCGTGTAGCGCCATCGGCAACGCCATGGCGCTAATCAAGGACGGAAAAATCCGTGTGCTCGCGATTACTGCCAGCAAGCGCGTCGAGTTCGCGCCCGAGCTTCCGACGCTCGACGAGCTTGGTATTAAGGATCAAGAGGCCGAGACCATGACCGGCGTATTCGCACCGGCGGGTACGCCCAAGCCAATCGTCGACTTACTTCAGAAGGAAATCTCTACGGCGGTGACCACGCCCGAGATCAAGGCGCAGCTCCTGAGCCTTGGCGTAGTGCCGGGCGGGGAGAATTCGGCTGCGTTCGCGGATTACGTGAAGGCCGAAGTGGCAAAATGGAGAAAGGTCATCACCGAGGCGAAAATCCCGCCAATCGGCGGGTGATCGGCATTGGCTGTTTCGTTTCGGGAACCCACACCCTTGAATCATGCGACCGCCGTGAACCCGGTGTTCATTCCATAACAGTCACGAAAGCGGACCTGCCGGGACGGGACAGGACAGGGGACCGCCATTGGGTGCCGTAACCGGCTGTGAGCAATCGCAGCAATCTGCCACTTACTCGATCAGCTCGTCGTCGGCGGCCGATAGTCCGAGCGGCACGTCCAGGTCTTGAGGTTGATGACCAGCTCGATTTTTGTGACTTGCTGTACTGGCATGTCGGCGGGCTTCCCGCCCTTGAGGATTTGACCGGTGTAGATGCCGACCTGACGACACGTTTCCGAATAATCGGGCCCATAGCTCATTAGACCGCCGACCTCGGCATAGGCGCGATTGGAATAGGCCGCGGGAATACGATAGTGCGCCGCGAGCGTCGCAATTTGGGCGGCCTGTGTAACGAAGAATATATCGGCATCAACAAAGAGCGCATCGGCGCCGTCGCGCACTAGATTGGCGAGGGCAGCCTCGACCTCGCGGTTTGTGCTAGCGTTGACGATCGCAATTTGCAGTCCAAGGGCGCGTGCACCTTCCGTTATGTCTCGTATGTTCTCAGCAGACCCGGGATTGTCCGGATTGTGCAGCACCGCAATCCGAACCGCATTGGGCGCCAAGTCGTGCAGCAGCCCTAGTCGCTTAGCCAGAAGCTCGTTGATAAAAACATTGACGCCAGTCGCGTTGCCGCCGGGTCGGGCTAGGCTGGCGACGAGGCCGAGCTTGATCGGGTCTTCGCCGACGCTGAAGACGATCGGGATCGTCGTGGTTGCAGCTTTGGCAGCCTGAGAAGCATAGTTGCCAAGCGGTGTGGCGATAACGGCAACGTGACGATGCACGAGGTCGGCCATGAGCGACGCCAGGCGGTCGAATTGGCCCTCCAGCCAATGGTACTCCACCGCCACGTTTTGTCCCTCGACGTAGCCGGTTTCGTTGAGGCCCTTACGGAACGCATTGCTCCAGGAAGCTACAGATGATCCGCCGTTCACGAAGCCGACTACCGGCATCGCCGACTGCTGCGCGCGCGCGGCAAGCGGCCATGTCGCCGCGCCGCCGAGCAGCGTGATGAACTCGCGTCGTTTCATTCAATAACCTCGTCGGCGCGCGCAAGCACCGAGGCCGGCACGTCGAGGCCGATCGCCTTCGCAGTCTTGAGGTTGACCACTAGCTCGTATTTGGTCGGCGCTTGCACGGGAAGGTCTGCGGGTTTCGCGCCCTTGAGGATGCGATCGACATAGCCGGCTGCGCGCCGGAACTGGTCCACATAATCAGGACTGTAGGAAACGAGGCCGCCGGCGGTAACCGCGTCACGAAATGGGTAGACGGCAGGCAGTTTGTGCCGAGCCGCGAGCATAATGATCAGGTCACGAGTAACCGCCGGGTATGCACCTCCCGTCATGATCAGGCCGCCATTCGCCGAGCGGGCGAAGGCCTCCACGGCGCGTTCGATAACGCCAATGTCGTCCACGCCGACCGGGGTAACCTCCACCCCGAGCGCCGGTGCCACAGCCTGAATAGCCCCGAACTCGGCGGTTCCGGCAGGAGTGGCCGGATTGCGAATGACAGCCGCCCGCGTCACCTGCGGCGCGATCTGCTTGAGCAGTTCCAGCCATTTGCCGCTGAAACCGTACTCAAAAACCATGAAGCCGGTAATGTTGCCGCCTGGCCGCGACAGGCTATCGACGAACCCAAAGCCGACCGGATCGAGGACGGCCGCGAACACGATTGGCAAGGTGCGGGTGACATGCTGCAATGCCACCACGCTGACGCTGGTATCGGCCAAGAAGATGTCCGGTGCGAGCGCGATCAATTCCTGCGCGTATCCGCGCGCCCGGTCGGCATCGAACTCGTGCCAGCGGATGTCGATCTGCACGTTGCGGCCATCGCTCCAGCCGAATTGTTGCAAGGCTTGCTGGAACGCCGCGCGGCGGGCTTGACCTTGCGGATCGTCTGCGGCCCGGCTCATGAGCACGCCAATGCGCCGCATCCGCTCGGGCTGCTGTGCGCGTGCAGCAAGCGACCAAGTGGCCGCCGCGCTAGCGACAATGGCGATAAATTCCCGTCGCTTCATGATGTCCTCGAAACCGAGGATTACACCCTACCACATCCCTGATGAGAGGATTGTGCATCACGGCAAAATCGACCGCTCGACTTCCGGTTAGGGTCACAACCGGCAGTCAAGCTCAACCAGCAAGTACTTTCGATCCCCAATAGCAGACTTATGGGGCGTGGAATGTCCGTTTTGGTTACGGCGAAGCCGACGGCAGTCGGGGCAATACGCAAACCCATTAAGTTGGAAAAGGGTCAACGTCAGTGACCATTATTCGTGTCACGCTTCCCCATTTCCGCCATAGAGCAGGCAACGAATTGGAGGAACGCATAGGTGGGAGGCGGCCTGATGGACGACCTCTTGTTAGCCGCGTTGGCGTTAGTCCTTGGGTTCTTCATCTTCCTCAGCGTCGTTGAAGGTTGGCGGCGGCTGCGTGAGGGCAAGCATTTTCGGCATACGCGATACTGAGCGCAGCGAAGAGGGCGATCAAAACAACAACCGTTAGTGAGCCGCAGGCGAACAGGGCGATCAAGATCGATGCATTCGCCGAAGGCAACGGGCGCGAGTGGGCGCGGCGAATACGCCAACACTACGCCACCAATGTCGCAGCCCCTTGCAGCAGTCCGCCCCCGACCACCATGGGGATCGGGGGCGTTGATGGGTCGTGGCAGGGTCAGACTTCTCGTGCCCGTACATCATCGGCTACGGCCCCTCACCTTCCCGATGCGGACCGTCCCTCTCACGCAACACCTGACCGCCGGACACGAGACCTCCCAGCTTCCGATGCGATCCCTTTGCACGTGATGTAGCCTTAGACCCCGGCAGGGCGACAGCACCTCGCATAACGGTGCCGCACATGTTGCCTTCGGGCGAATAGAAACACTCGGCCCCTGCGATGTATGACCTTTCGTGGCTCAATCCCACACCCCATGCAATCGCTGTGTACGCTTCGCAGCCGCTGTCGCCAGTGGCCACGCAACACTCGCTACCAAGCAGGACGCTACCCTTTACTTGGGCCGGACTCGCACCGGCTGGATCGCACCAGCTTTGCGGCTGGCGCACCTACTCAATCACCTCGTCGGCGGTGAACAACAGGTTTGGCGGAACGGTCAAGCCCAGCGCGTTGGCGGTTTTCAAGTTGATGACGAGTTCATATTTGGTTGGCTGCTGATAGGGCAGATCGCCGGCCTTCTCGCCACGCAGAATGCGATCGACGTATGTGGCGGCACCGCGGTACAGCTCAACGCGATCGGTAGCGTAACAGACCAACCCTCCGCTTGTTACGAAAACACGTTCGGAATAGATCGCCGGCAAGCGCTGCTGCGCTGCTGCTGCAACAGTCTGTTGATTGTAGGCGGAGAAGGTCACGTCGGGGGGAATAAAAATCCCGCTGTTGGGCTGCGCCCCTACCGCCGCTATGGCGCGTTCGATATCGGCAAGCCCGCGACATCGCCCGCATTTCCCTGCGCGCTGACGAGAGGAGATCGAAACAATGCGATGGTGCGATTTCGTTTAGCTCCTGTTCTTCAGCAACTGCTTACTTCTGCCGCGCTTTCTCGTAGGGATAGATCAGGGTGCCGGTCCTTGCCTCGGGTGGCCAGACGATCGGTTGCGCCGTGCCGTCACGAAACTGATCGAGGTTGTTAGGCTGCGCGTTCTGGATTTGCGTCCAAAACATGCGCGACTTCGACCATTCGCCGTCCTTGCCGAATGAGAAGTCGCCGGACACGGTCTTGAAGCTCGCCTTGTGCATATACTCAGCGAGCTTGTCGTGATCGAGGCTCTTTGTCTCGGTTACCGCCTGCGTCAGCACCTGGCCAGCCGAATAGGCGAACGGGCCCCACGCGAAGCCGAACGGATCGATGCGGGCGGCCACGGCCCTCTCCCGATAGCGCGTGAGGAAATCGGTCGCGTCGGCGATCTGCTTGGCCATTGCCGCGGCGAAGTTCTCAGCGGTGATGAGCCCGTCGGCAATCGATCCGAGTTGCACCTTGATCGGTGTCACCAGCATTCCGATCATCGCGCCGCCCATCATCTTCGGGGCGAGCCCGATCTCGTTGGCAGCGCGGATAATGCCGACATTATCCGGCGGGTAGGCGCCGATATAGACGATGTCCGGGTTGGTCGCCCGCACGGCCCGGACTACGGGTCCAAAATCAGTCGTGCTCGGAGGATAGCTCTGGTCGTAGACCAGTTTGAAACCGTGCTTCTTGATCTGGTTGCGGGCGCCCGCGGAGGCGCTTTGCGCGAATTCGGCGTCGGCTGCAAGGATGGCTACAGTCTGTGGCCTCGGCTGCTGTACCGCGGCCATGTCAAAGAAGCCAATCGAGAACGAATCAACGCCCTCCGGTCCAGCCGACACCATTGAGAAGTATTTAGGGTAGTGATATTTGTCGTTGATGCCGATCGCGGTGAAGCTAATCGTCAATTTGTTGTTCTCGATGATGGTCGGCATCGCCGGCGCGACGAAGTTGGTGCCGTAAGGGCCGAGCAACAGGTCGACTTTGTCGACCGTGATCAGCTTGGTGTAGATATTCGGCACATTGGCGGGCGCGCTCTGATCGTCGTAGATCATGAGCTCGACTGGCCGTCCGAGCAGCCCGCCCTTCGCGTTGATGTCGTCTCGCCAGATGTCGAGTGCTGTGTTGATCACTTTCGACGGTGACGCCCCCGCGCCGGTCAGCGCGAGACTCATGCCGATCCGAATTGGATTGCCGCTCTGCGCGAGCGCTCCGGAAAAGAAACCGAGTCCGATAATCAGCGAAGCGCCAAGGGCGCGCAACGGGTTGCGGCAAAGGTTCATGATCGCTTCCTCCCTTTCGTGCATCCTGCGACGGGATTGATGGACTCGCGCCTCTTCAATTGATAGAACCTCATTCGATCCCCCGCCAGCCAAGGCTAGCTAGCAGCATATCGAATTTGCAACAACCAGTCAGCGGGGGAGGTCTGCTTGGGAGTCCGCAGCACGTCAATAAGCGGAAATAAATCGGGGCTCTCAAGCATTTCCGAGTGGTGCCATAAGGAGACATATGCAGTGCAACAAGGGTACGCCTCGCTTTTGCTGGCAAAGTCCTAAATCCGGTCGTTTGTGTAC
>Ga0306925_10005132_pt1 | contig 11973 bp, 11 predicted proteins | sample flu12Cox44000176_FD_203755 | JGI IMG/M metagenome (GOLD analysis project Ga0306925, IMG submission 203755) | Lab enrichment of tropical soil microbial communities from Luquillo Experimental Forest, Puerto Rico - flux8day.12C.oxic.44.000.176 (v2)... | ecosystem: Environmental > Terrestrial >...
CCGGGTGTAATGGTTGTTTACACGCCGCGTGACGAACAGGAGGCTGCCGTCTGCCTGTCGCTATTCCGGATTTCTTACAATTTCGCACTACTTTCATCATTGAGGCTCGAACTGTAAGGCTTACGCTAAGCCGTTTGCAGGACAAGCTTACCAAGATAGTGCTCATCGAGCGCCCGATGCGCTTCGGCGGCTTGGTCAAGCGGAAAGCTCCGCGCGACAAGGACCTCGAACGGCCCGATCCCCGGCGCATCGGAAGATTCGATGAGGCGATTGAGTTTCTCGATCGCTTGGGGGTCGGGCATACCGTCGTAAGGCTTGGCATCAATTCCAAACGGCGGCTTGGGCCCGGGTTCGACACCGTTGGGATAGGCGACGCGCCCCTCAGCACGCATCGCGATAAGGGCCTTGTCGGCCGCGGGTCCGCCGGCGGTGATCAGCGCCGCATCAAGTCCACTGGGTGCGAACTGGCCCACGGCGGCTGCGATGTCGTCCTTGTGTCCATCGACCACCACATCGGCACCCAGCTTTTTGACCAGCGCTACGCCGTCGCTACCCGAAGCGATCGCGAACACACGGGCGCCCATGCGCCTGGCGAGCTGCACGGCGAGGTGGCCGATGCCACCGCTGGCACCGAAGATCATGACCGACTCGGCCGGCTTGAGGGCCAGCGTGTCATCCAAGCCGCGGAGCGCGGTCATCGCGTCCACCGGCATCGCGCCCGCCTGCTGGGTGGTCAGCTTGCCGGGGATGTGCGAGACGTCGTCAGCCTTGACCGCGGCGTACTCGGCGTAGAAACCGCCCTTGGGATTCAGGAAGCTGAAAGCGTAGACGCGGTCGCCTGGCTTGAATCCTTTGACGCGATCGCCTATGGCCGCAACGGTACCTGCCCCATCGGAGCCAAGCACATAGGGGAACTTTGGCTCGATGCCGAATTCCCTGGCGAAGCCGCCCTCGCGCTCGAACGGGTCCCATTTGCCCACGCCGGCACACTCAACATGGATCAGCACCTCATTTGGGCCAACCTCGGGGACTGGGAGCATTTGCAATTTCATCGTCTCAAGACCGCCGAAACGATCGAGCGCGATCGCCTTCATCGTGCTTTGCGTTGCCTGAATCATCGTGTGTAGCATTGGTCACGCTCCTATAATTTTGGTATTTCGTCACTGGCCTTTTCCATCGTCCATCAACGAGGTGGCTGCTCTCGGGATCGTGCGGCCCCTGTCTGATTCTTGCGGCAAACGATCCGCAGATTACGCCGATTACGCGGAACTCAACCTGGTGGCGGCGATTCGGATGATAACATCCGTCGGCTCGATAATCCGAACATTTTTCTTGGATTTAGCGGGCGATCCAGGTTTATCGTTTCGCGAGGAGAGAGTAATGCCGAATGTTGCCTGCGTCCTCGATGCAAAGTCGCTGCTCGGTGAAGGACCATTCTGGGATGCCGCTGAGCAGCACCTCTACTGGGTTGATATTAAGCGCCGGGTGATCCACCGATTTGACCCGGGCACCGGGGAGGATAGAACTTGGTCGACTCCGGAAGATATCGGCTCCCTTGCGGTGCGCGAAAAAGGCGGCTTGCTGGTTGCGCTCAAGTCCGGCTTTCATTTTTTTGATCTCGAGACAGGCGAAGCGACGCCGTTAGGGCTGCCAACTGGTCAGCCCCTCAACAACCGCTTCAACGACGGAAAGACTGACCGCCAAGGCCGGTTCTGGGCTGGATCGATGGACGATAATGAGAAGGTGTCATCGGGCGGCCTCTTCCGATTGAATAGCAAGCTCGAATGCGAAAAGATGGTCGACGGGATCATCTGTTCAAACTCGCTTTGCTGGAGTCCGGACAGTCGCGTCATGTACTATGCCGACAGTTGGCAGCGGACTGTCTGGGCGTGGGATTTCGAGCCTGAGACCGGGGCGATCCGCAACCGGCGCGTCTTTGTTGAGATTCCGCAGTCTGAGGGCGTCCCTGATGGGGCGACCGTGGATATCGAAGGATTCGTCTGGATAGCCCTCTGGGATGGTTGGCGGGTCACGCGCTATGACCCGCAGGGCAGGGCTAAGCACTCGGTAAACCTGCCAGTGGAGCGGCCGACCTGCCCGATGTTCGGCGGACCGGAGCTGAATATTATTTACGTGACTTCCGCCTCGATCGGTCTATCCGACCAGGAGCTCAAGGAACAGCCGCTGGCCGGAGGTCTCTTCGCATTCAAGGCCGACGTGCCGGGTCTTCCGGAGATGCGGTTCAAAGGCTGAAGGCAGCTGCAGCAGGGTGCGCCTTCTCTACCCGTGCGCGACCGCCAGGAAATTCCAAGACCTGCTGCGAACGGACGCACTCTTTTCAGGTGACATTCTGACGGGAGCTCTCCGGATGCCGCCAGCCTACAATAGTGAACAATAGTTTAGCAGGTAACCACTTTATCTTTCGATGTTCTTTTTACATATTCGGACAACATCCCAAAGTGACGGGACTCGGCCCGTATGCGCCAGGTGACGGGCTCATTGGCTCAGGCCGGGTTGACCACCCATGATTTCCGACAATGAAAACCGGGTTTTAGAGGCTGTTCGTCAGTGCGGCCCGCTAGAGGCGTATCGGCGGCTGATCGCTGAGAATGACGCGCTGATCCAGGGTCCGGATTTGAATAATGGCCGGGCCATTACCACGATGCGTACGGCCATTCACACGGCGCTTGCAGGTCAATGGGCGGAGGAACAGCAGCGAACGCTGGGCTATGACAAGCCTTTTGCCATGGTCGCGTTGGGTGGCACGGGTCGGGGAGAAGTGACGCCGTGCTCGGACCTTGACTTCGCTTTTCTCTTTGACGACGCCCTCGAGGGAAACGCTTTACTGTTGGAACTGCAGCGGCAAATGCTGCACACGAACGGGTTCCGGGAGCGGCATGGCTTCTCATGTGTCGCGTTTCCCTTCGGTGTCGATGACATGCCTTCTCTCGTGGGCAAGCAGCTCAATTCCTTTCTGGACATGAGTCCGGTGTTCGATCCCAGCGGTTTAGCGGATCGCTTCCGGGAGCGGATACAAACCACCTTTGATCCCTTCGAGCACTTCCTGCATGTGCGCCGATTTTGGAAAAAGCAGTGGGAGGCCGCCGCCGCCGCGAGCGAGCGGCTGGATCGTTTCGATATCAAAAACGACGGACTGCGGGTCTTTCTTAGTGGCATCTGGACGCTCGCTGGAAAAACTTTCACCCACAGCCATGATGTCTATCGCACGCTGGAGGAGCCGCGCGACTTGGAGGCGTATGATTTCTTGCTGCGCATCCGGGCATGGGTTCATTTGCGGCGTTCGCGTAGCGGGCGGCCGGAGGCCTTTGGCAAGCACCCGGCCGATGTCCTCGGGTTCGAGGACTTTGTATCTTTTGGCGAAATGCTGGGACCTGAAAGCGACGATCAGATGCGGTTCGATTTCGCCGAAGGAGTGCGCTCGCGCCTGCTGTCTGCCCGCCGGCGGGTGGCTGTATTTGCCAGAGCGGTGATCGAACGTGAGCTACGCCGCGGGCGCGCCGTGGCGCCAGGAAGCCCCATCATCTACGGAACTGGAGGTCTTTACTACGCAACGTCCGGCCGTTGCTGCGCTGAGCGTGACAAGAGCCGCGCGGCGCTCTCCCTGCTGCTGGCTTCGCAGCGCTACGGCGTTGCGATCGATCCGTCCGAACTGCACGCGACCTTTCGCAACGCAGGCGACTGGCTGGTGCGGACGCCGGAGGTTTCGGCGCTTTTTTACGAGCAGCGCGGAAGCCTGGCGGATTCCTTCGAGTTCCTTTCCCAGATTGATGGGACCGAGGAGCGCCTTTTTCCCGGCTATGGGAAATTTGAATCCTCGTTCGACGATCGCGTGATGAGCGAACGCCTGTCCCTGCGCGGAGCGCTGGAGCGGCAAAAGATGCGCACATTGGAACGCTACGTGGCCGAAGGCGCGGAGAGACTTGTCACGGCAGTCTCCCCCGAAAAACTCACCGCCATGGAAGAGGACACGGTGGCTATCAATGCAGCGCTGCTCGACTCGGATCATCTCGCTGCGGTGAAGCTTGCACTTAAGACGAAGCGGCTCCCGCTTACGCCCCACGATCAAGCCGTCCGTGACGATGAAAGTCGGCCGCTGCACGAACGCTACACATCGGGCTTTTCCGGCATCCCGCTGGCCGAATACTTCGCGCCCTACGTTTCGGAGTGCGAGTTCACGCCGGAGACGTTGGAGATTGCCAGGTTTCTTATCGCCAACCGGCGTACTTTCAAGGAATACGCCGAGGCCGGCCGCAATGATGCTCAATTGGTCGAGGATTTTGCGCGACTCTGCCGAAATGAGCAACATCTGCGGGCGCTCTTCGCCTTTACCTGCGCTGACCGCGCGGAGTGGGAGTCCGACCGCTCCGAGCCGGTGCGCTGGTGGAATATCCGGGAGCTTTACGCGAAGACCCTCGAGACATTTCGCCCCAAGCGGGATCGCGCCGGAGCCTTGAAAGCCGCGGGCTATGGGGAGGAGGAACTTACCATCCTGCGCGACTTCGGCGAGGATTTGTTCAGCGGTCTCTATCGTCTGCACGCGATCCGTTTCGGCGCGCATCTGGTACGCCTCGCGGGAGGTGGCGGCGCAGTTGGGCCAAAAGCGGCAATCATTCGCGATGGCACCTCGACAATGCTCGCGGTCGCGACACGTGATTATCGCGGTCTGGCCGCGTCGATCAGCGGCGCGCTGTGGAAGAGCCAGGTCGACCTTCGCCAGGCTCATCTTTTCTCGGCGATGAACCACGGTCTGGCTCTCGATTTTTTTCACCTTGCTCCCGGCGCCAAGCCCCTTCGGCAAGACCTGTCAGGAATCGTCGAAGACGCCATCCGCGCCCAGCGACACATCGCTGAAGCCGACGAAGCCGGCCTGCCGCCCATCGACGGTCTTTTCATGCTGACCGAATCGCGTCCGGGCCAGCATCGTCTGCGCTTTGAAACCTCGCGCGGTAGTGGCGGCCTCATCTACGCGCTGACGTACAAAGTGTTCCGGTATCTGGAAGGAAATATCCACGGCCTCACCGCTCACACCGCGCGCGGCAACGCCTACATCTCCATCTACTACAGCCTGCCGGCGAGGAAGTCTCTGAATGAAACCAGAGCGATTGTGGAAAGTCGGTTTGAAAACTCAACCGAGTGAACGCCGGATGCAGATGGGGAAAGGGAGAAAATAAGTACACCCTATGGCCATCAGGCGTCGAAGTCATTCTCGCACAAAGTGCGTGAGACAGTCCTGGACACGGGCTAGGCTATCGTAAACAGTCGCAGGAAATCAGCGACCACCACGACACTTAACGCTCGAAACTTGCCAGCAATGGACTCCGCATGGATTAGTGCCTTTTCAGCGGTTATGGGCTCTCTCGTAGGGGCCTTTACTTCATTCGTTACTACCTATGCCAATCAGCGTGCTCAGTATCGGCGGGACTTTTTGAGCAGACAATTTTCTCAACGAGAGGCTCTCTATTCCGAATTCATTAGTGAAGCAGCCCGCCTCCAGAGCGATTCGCTGGAACAGGAGATGGCAAAACCGAGTACCTTGGTGGCCATTTATGCCCTGGAAAACCGGATTCGTCTGAACGCCTCGGAAGAGGTCGTCCAGGCGGCAGAAAATGCGATCCGAGAGATCGTTGAGTCTTACCGGCGTCCAAAGATGACCGACGAGGACATTCGCCGGGGCGCCTATATGGAAATTAAGGATCCCGTAAAAGAGTTTGGCGAAGCGTGTCGAAAAGAGCTTAATAGGCTCTACCGTGCCGCAAGTTGAGAGATTCGCCGCGCGGAGTTGCTGCCCGGCCGCAAGGCAATTCCTGTTCGACAATTCGCTAATTCGCTATTGATGCGTCTGCTATTTCGCTATTCGTTCGGCTCGGCGGCGACGTGGCCCCGCGGCTTGGCGCTGACGTTCCTGCGCCACTGCAGAATCGACTTTACTGCCTAAGGTAGACCGCCGCGCGACGAGATGAGGCGACAGCAGCACCCGTGTGCCTGGCCCGTCAGGATCCTGAATACGGGCGATCAGGCAGTCGATACATTGCGTGGCCATGCGGTCGATCGGCTGGTGCATGGTAGTCAGGGACAGCGTCTCGCTTGCCGCAAACGGCATGTCGTCGTACCCTACGACGGCGATGTCTCCGGGTACCTTGAAACCCGCGCCAAGCACGCTGTTAAGGACACCGATCGCGGCTAGATCATTTGCCGCGAAGATGGCGGTCGGTCGAGGGTGCTTCGCTAGCGCATCCTTCGCACCCTTCGAGCCCGCATCCAACGTATAGCCCCCCGGGATAACCTGCGGCTCAAGACCGTGGGCGCGCATCGCAACCTGAAACCCTTCGCGGCGCCGCCTGGCGCCGGCACCGCGGCCCCCGTCGATATGCGCAATTAGCTTATGGCCGCATTCAACCAGATGTCGAACCAGTAAGGACGCACCGAGGTGGTCGTCATTGCTCACGCTATCGATCCCTTCGGCTTCAAGATGCCGGCCGACGTAGACCACCGGTACGCGCCGCGCGACCTTCTCGACAATCTCGATATCATCGGGCGCGCCGATGAGGATCACTCCTGCGATACGTTGAGCGACGAGGTTACCAATTGCTCGTTCGGCGGCTTCGTCCGGTGTGCCGTCAACTGAGAGAACGACACTAAAGCCCTTTGCCCGAGCAGCCCGGTCAATCGTTTTCGCCAGGAGAGCAAGATAGGGATCGCTCTAGAACAGTATACAAACCTTTTGAACTTGGAGCGATACCGAAAATCCAGGTCCAAGCCAACCATAGAGCGCTTCGCCGGAAACGCCGTTCGTTCTACCCCCTAATTGACCACCCCCAACAAACATCGACCACTGATATGCAGAGAATATACCGACCTCGAAAGGCTTCCACCAGATGGCTAAAACCCACCCTCCTGGGGCTTGCCACGAGTGCCTGCCTGGCACTGGCGCCTCTCGCCGGCCACGCTGCCGATAATGCCGGCACTACGATCGCCAAAAGGCTCGCATTGGAGGGATCGCGATGATCGACGAGTCCTTTCTCATTCCAGCCCCGCGCACAGAAGCGCCGCTGGACGCCCCCGCTCTAGGCTGGGGGATCATTGGGCCGGGCAGAATTGCGTCTGCGTTTGCGGAATCTCTGGCCGCACACACGCGGCAGCGAATTGTGACTGTTGGATCACGGTCGATCGACACGGCGCTTAACTTTGCAAAGCGTTTCAATGGATGCGATGCGGTCAGATCGTATGAGGAGCTCGTCAAGCACCCCGCCATAGACATCGTCTACGTCAGTACTCCGCATTCATTTCCTCATCAATGTGTGATGCTGGCACTCGAGGCTGGCAAGCACGTGCTGGTGGAAAAGCCATTTGCCATCAATGCGCATCAGGCCAAGGAGATGGCGCAAACTATGTACCCGGAAGGATAACGGTCACCTCACTAGATCGCTCGATAAAGCGCAGCAGGGAGTTTGATATCCGAACACCCGCAGGGGGACTCTGCTACGAAGCCGCGGAGGCGGCCCGGCGAATCGCCCAAGGTTCTACCGAATCGCCCTACATACCCCTGCAAGAGTCCGTAGCCATCCTCGAGACCCTTGACCGGATTCGCGGGCAGCTCGCTTCTCATGAGTCGCCGCCTAATCACCTCACAGCGAGAAGGAACAGATAATCTATGTCAAACAGACTAAATATGGGACTGATTGGATCCGGCTTCATGGGGCAGACCCATGCCGATTCCTACCGGAGAGCAGGAATTTTGTACAGAAATCTGCCTCGCACACCGGTTTTGTACGCGGTCGCGGATCGGAGCGACGAGCTCGCAGAGCAAGCGCGCGGACGGTTGGGCTTTCAAAAAGCTTACGGCGATTGGCGCAAATTGATTGAGGATCCAGCGGTAGACGTCATTGACATTACGACGCCAAACAATTTGCACATGGAACCGGCTTTGGCCGCCATCGAGGCAGGCAAACATGTCTTCTGTGAAAAGCCAATGGCCGTAAAGATTGAGGATGCACGGCGGATGGCCGCCGCAGCCAAGCAGGCGGATGTGCGCACGATGGTGGCCTTCAACAATCTCAAGACTCCTGCGGCGTTGGTTGCCAAGCAGATCATTGAGCGTGGAGAAATCGGAGAGCCGATTCGTTTCCGTGGCAGGTTTGATCAGGGCTTTTTTAATGATCCTTTTTTACCTTGGTCTTGGCGCTGTTCGAGGGAACTAGCGGGTACTGGAGCCTTAGGGGATCTCGGAGCACACGCGGTCTCGGTTGCCCAATTCCTGATGGGTGACATCAGAGAGGTATCAGCTCAGAGTCAGATAATTTTCAAGGAACGTCCCGTCGCAGACCTGGACACCGGCTACAGCAGCAAAGCTGCGGCAGACGCGAAAAAGCGCGCTGTAGAAAACGAAGATCAGATTCAATCTTTGGTAAAGTTCGAGTCAGGGGCTGCCGGTGTCATCGAGGCTTCCCGTACTTGCGCGGGTCGGGTTTTCGGCATCTTTTGGGAAGTCTCGGGCACAGCGGGAGCAATCTATAACAGCGGAGAACGGTTTAACGAGCTGCAGGTTTTCCGAATGGGAGAAGAGAAGCGTGATCGGGGATTCAAAACCATCTATTGCGGCTCACAAGTGCCCCAGTACTCCGGGTTTTTTGGCTTCGATTTTGCCGGAGGAGGGCTTGGCTATTTTGATGTGCGGGTCATCGAAATTTACGAACTCGTCAACGGGATTGAAGGCAATAGGGGTTGTTTCCCTGATTTCGCATTTGGCGCAAGGAATCAAGAGATCCTCGAGGCTATGGATGAGTCGACCCGTTCCGGTTCCTGGGTCTCCACTAAAAGCTAACAACTAACAACCAAAAGGGTTTCGCTTTGATGACTGGGGTCACGGCCAATTCAGTTAAATCAAATCGATAAATCCCAAAGACAACAAGGAGAATTGTGATTGGACGTATCTGGCGGACCCAGCAGGAGCGTCTCTGCGCTTTTGGGAAAGCCTTTGAACTCAAAAGCAACCGTGAAGTGAACTGGACAAACTAACTAAATCCGGGATAGAAAACAGATACCTTCTTTTTAATGATTACTAAGGTATAGCTCACGAATGAGCTAGGTTCTTAGCTTACCAATTAAACAAACAACATACCATAACTATGCAAAACACGATCCTAAAACAACCGCACATCCACAGAAAGCGCATGAAAATCAGCGGCCTCAAAAGCGCAATCATTGCGATAGCCCTAGGAGTAGAGAAATGAAAGCAGCAAAAGTTTTCGCTCTAGCGATCGCTATGATGGTTATAGCCCCGTTGGTTACCTTTGCCGCGTCCGCGCCGGGCAAGATCAAGATTGGAGTTACGATGGCCTCTTTCGGCCATACCTTTCACATCAACATCATGGATGGTATGAAGAAATGGGCCCAGGCTCACCCCGACGTCGAACTTGCCCTTGTTGATGCGCGCGATGACAGCGCCAATCAGACAGGCCAGGTAGAAAACTTCCTTGCTCAAGGGATAGATGCCGTCGTCGTCCAACCGGTGGGTGCGTCGGCCACCGGTCCGATGAGCAAAGCCGTCCTCAAAGCTGGCAAGCCCTTAGTGTACGTCAACCGCAAGCCTTCGAACCTGCCCAAGGGTGTCCTGTTTTGTGGTTCAAACTCTATCGATTCCGGGATCATGAACATGGAGGAACTTGGTAAATGCATGGGCGGTAAGGGAAATATCGTGATCTGATGGGCGAGCTGAGCAACGAAGCAACCATCGCCCGTACGGATGGAATCAAGAAAGTTATCAAGGAAAAGTTCCCGGATATCAAGGTCACTCGCGAACAGACCGCCAACTGGACCCGCGTCGAGGGTAAGGCAGTCATGGAGAACTGGCTGGCTTCCGGTCAGGAGATCGATGGCGTGGCCTCAAACAACGACGAAATGGCGCTTGGTGCGTTGCAGGCTATCAAGGCTGCTGGAAAGCTCGGCAAGATCTGCGTTGGCGGCGTTGATGCCACTCATGACGCTTTAGAGTCAATGGACAGGGGTGAACTGAACAACACCGTGTTCCAGGATGGCGCTGCACAAGGCGAGGAAGCTGTCAATGCTGCCTATCTGCTGGTCAAGAAAGAACCCAATCCGAAAGTGGTGGACGGTAACATTTTGATTCCCTACCAGCCGGTCACCAGGGAGAACTACAAGTCATTCCTGAAATGAGTTCTCGCTCGACCACTGTCTGCCGGAGCTTGGTAGAAAGTGGTCCATCCCCCAGGAGAAAAAAGGTGTTTGTTTGTCTCGTGTAGTGAGGTCTCTTGCCGCCGCAGGTTTGGCGGCATTCGGTTCATATTTAACTGAGCCCCTACCCAATTAATTCGAAAACTGTGGTACGAAGATGAAACTGTGCGCTGTATCTGATAGTTTGGGAAGTCTGTCATTTAACGAGGCCGCGAAAGCGTCGGCCGATCTTGGCCTGGAGGCCTTGGAAATCGGGATGGGTAACTGGTCCGCCGCTCCCCATGCCAACCTGCAGTCGCTTTTGGAGAGTAAGGAAAAGCGGCGGGAGTTTTTGTCGGTGTTTGAGCAGAACGGCTTATCACTGGCGGCGCTCAATTGCAGTGGCAATCAACTTCATCCTGTCGATGGAGAACGCCAAAGCAAGGTCGTTTACGATACGGTCCGGCTTGCCGAATTACTTGGCATTGACACGATTGTGTTGATGTCCGGTTTGCCGGGCGGCGGGCCGAAGGACCTAACACCAAATTGGGTCACCTGCAGGGGGAGGTTGGCCCCGCCGACTCCCTCCTGCGCGGACGTGGCCGGCCAGCCGACCTTCAACGCGTCGGATTGATCATCCAGGCCAGTCCGCCGTTTACCCAAGCGCTGCTCGAAGAAGTCGAGCGATGCACCTCCAACAAGAGCCTTTTGCGTCTACGCTGTGCCATTTCTGGGCACGTCAGCCATTCTGACCAGGAAACCTTGGGCTTGATCCAACAGCTGGAGCCAAGCGTCGATGCGCTGGTGGTCCTTTGCAAGAACACCGCCGCCAACCTCGAAGTGCTTCGCCGGATTGGCCAGAACGGCAAACCGGTCGTGGCGGTCTCGACGGATCTGGATCCCGTAGCGCGTGCCGGGTTCGTCGGGATGGACAACCGACGGGCGGGCCAGATCGCCGCCTTTATTGCGGGTCGTACCCTGGAACGGGCGGAAGCGGCCGAAGTGGCGGTCTTGGTGGGCTATTACTCCTACCGAGGGCATGAAGACCGGGAGATTGGCTTTAGAACCACCCTGCGGGAGTATTTCCCTCACGTGCAATTGGTCGAAGTGATCAAAGGCGAGGATTCTTCGGAGGCAGCCTATGAGGCCACACGGGATTTACTTCAGCGACGGCCAACCATCGCCGGGATTTACAACGTGGCGGGCGGCAATCAGGGGGTGGCGGACGCCCTCCTGGAAGCGCAACTGCCGAAGCGGTCGCTTTATATTGCCCATGAGGTTAATGCCGAAACGGAGCGGCTCATCCGGCAACGTCAAATTGATTACCTGCTCACCCAGGATTTAGATCAGATGGTCGTGCAAATCGGAGAGGTCTTGCTGGAAGTGAAGGCGGCCGGAGGAATCACGAACCTGACCAAGATTTTGCCCATTCGCGTTTTCACGCCGTTCCATTTCCTGTAAAGGCGAGAGCTCGTGGCGGGGTGGAGTTTTTTGAGGAATTCGTGGTCATCGTCTTTCTCATCACGGTAAACGACATATCTTTTCCCTGCGAAGCGAATTGTGGCTGCCGATGAGGGCCGCCGCACTTGGTTTTTGTCGAAACTAAAACGCGGCAGACAACAATGAACCATTAACAAGAGAGAAAAAATATGAGCCACATCACAACCAAAGACGGAATACAGATCTACTATAAAGATTGGGGCAGCGGCCAACCGATCGTGTTTAGTCATGGCTGGCCGCTCTCGGCGGACGATTGGGACCCGCAAATGCTGTTCTTCCTCT